>Ga0224510_10002567_pt1 | contig 10793 bp, 8 predicted proteins | sample SF_May12_sed_USG_FD_170161 | JGI IMG/M metagenome (GOLD analysis project Ga0224510, IMG submission 170161) | Sediment microbial communities from San Francisco Bay, California, United States - SF_May12_sed_USGS_4_1 | ecosystem: Environmental > Aquatic > Marine > Sediment | place: USA: California... | reverse complement strand
TTGGCGAAACGACTGTCTGGAGGCTGGACGCCTTTAATACGCAGGACTTGGCAAGCCTATCGACGGTATGGCTGGCAAAACATCAAGGCCAAGGTTGTGGGCCTCCGAGGTTATCAAACTCCTCCCCAAATTAGGCCATATCACATAGCAGCGACTAATGGGCATCGTGTCGCTTCTCACCGACTGTTATACCTTGATTGGGGAATTCCCAAGCCCGACCAAGATGCGGCTTCGGTAACTGCGAAACTGCTCATGCAGACCATTGGCTCGCTGGGGTATAAGGTCACCTTTGTTCCCTGCAATCTGAAATACGAACCGGGCTATTATGAGGATTTAGTAGCAGACGACGTGGAGGTCATCGTCTATCCAGCCGTCCATTCAGTTTATGAATGGTTGAAGGAGAATGCAGGTAGGTTCGACATCTGCATTATGGCAAGAGGGCCTGTCGTTTGGCCGTTCTTGTCGATCCTTGAGAAAGTGGCACCGAATCTGAAGCTAATCTTTAACACGGTAGACCTCCATTACCTCCGTGTAATGCGGCAAGCCGAGTTGGAAAATGATGACAAGGTAGGACAGGCTGCAGTACAGGCGCGCGATCAAGAATTCGACTTAATCAAGAAATGTCATTACACCATTGTGCTCAGCACAGATGAAGCATATGCTGTTCGGGAGGTCAATCCGGAGGCGTCAATTGTCGTCTTACCCCTTGTTTTCGAGGATATCCCAGGCTCGGCTAAGCCATACTGCGAACGTCGCGATATTTTGTTTATCGGCAGCTTCCCTCATCAGCCGAATATCGATGCGGTGACCTTCTTTGTAGAACAGGTTTTTCCGCTCATCCGCACGAGAATTCCGGATCTTCGCTTCAGGATAATTGGTGCGAACCCTCCTGACTCGATTCAGCGACTCGGTCGGATTGAAGGCGTTGAAGTTCTCGGCTTTGTCAAAGATCTTGAGCGAGTATTCTCAAATATTCGACTGTCTGTCGCGCCGCTTCGATACGGTGCCGGCATCAAGGGGAAAATTGGTACTAGCTTTTGCTACGGTGTTCCTTGTGTGGGCACTTCGATTGCCGTTGAGGGTATGGGTCTCGTTACGGGCAAGAACGTGCTCATTGGAGAAACACCCAGCGCACTGGCAGATGCCGTTTGCGAAGCGTATCTCAATGAAGAATGCTGGAATACACTTAGTACTGAAGGGCATCGGTTTGCGCTGGATAACTACTCAGTCTCGGTGATTCGCGGGCAGGTAAGGAATCTATTTGACGCTGTAATAGAGGGTTGGCAGCCGATTCACTCAGCAGTAGAACTCGACAGCTGGGATGCTTTCCAGAGACATGTCAATCGGTGTCAAGGGGAATATGAAAGACGTGTGCTGCGTGAACAGGCATTGCTTCCGAGCGCCCATACTGGATCATTTACGACGCCGGGTTTCTGTTGCGTCTGTGCTCGAGAGACCTGGTTTCTGACGAGCTTCATGTATTCAACTGGTAAGACTCCAGACGGTCGCCCAATGCCAAACTGGAGAGAATACATGCGGTGCGAGCACTGCGGCCTTGTAAACAGAACACGCGCGGCGCTGAATGCCCTCTATACTCTTGCCTCTCTGCAAAAGCATAGTCGTATTTACATCACAGAAAAGCTTACGCAGACTTACTGCTGGCTTGAGGCAAGGTGCTCCAATCTTCAAGGAAGCGAATTCTTTGGAAACACCTACGAACCGGGATTCATTGTTGATGGTATTCGCCACGAGAACGTGATGAATTTGAGCTTTAAAGATCATGCCTTCGATCGAATTTTGTCGTTCGACGTTCTCGAGCATGTGCCAGATCCTGAGCGAGCATTTTTAGAACTCTACAGGGTATTAGATGAAAATGGTGTCCTGATCTTTTCCGTTCCATTTTTGACTAGTAGTAGAACTGACGTAATACGGGCGACCATGCATAGTAATGGCGAGATTGAACACCATCTTCCTCCGGAGTATCACGGCAACCCAGTAGACCCTGAGAAGGGCGCTCTGTGTTTCCGATATTTTGGATGGGAAGTGTTAGACCGATTGAAACGTTGTGGGTTTAAAAAAGTTCGCTGTATTGCCTACTGGTCTGAAAATCAGGGCTATCTCGGTCGTGAGCAATATTTATTCTTGGCCGTTAAATAGATGGAAGCTAAATCGAGGGTTTTTATTGTAGGTGCAAAAGGATATATCGGAAGACGTTTGCTTGAGAAGGCAAAAGCGAAGTATGTTGTATATGGAACATCTTCCACTGTAGCTGCTGATGCCATCCATCTTCAGTTGGCACAGCCCTTGGGTTTCGATTACTGCAACATTCAATCGACCGATGTCGTCTTGCTGACTGCGGCTATTTCGTCGCCTGATGTATGCGCAAAAGACCATGAACATGCATGGTCAGTGAATGTCACCGGGTCGTCGCAATTCATTGCTCAGGTGATTGAGCGTAGCGGGCGAGTCATCTTTTTCTCTAGTGATACGGTCTATGGGGAACGAAAGACCGAGTGTGATGAGCTCGCTGATTGCCAGCCGGCTGGCGAATATGCAGTGATGAAGTGTGAAGTAGAGCGGCGCTTCCAGGGGGATCCCAACTTCAAAAGTATTCGTCTCTCCTATGTCTTTTCACGGGAAGACAAATTCACCAGGTATTTGATCAGCTGTGCCGAAAAAGGCGAGGAAGCAGAACTGTTTCACCCGTTCTACCGTGCGGTTGTTCACCGGGACGATATTGTGGACGGTACGTTGGCGCTGGCTCAGCGTTGGGAAGGATTTCCTCAGCAGATCCTTAACTTCGGTGGCCCGGGATTGGTTTCAAGAATTGAGTTTGCAGAGTGTCTTCAACGAACAGCATTGCCGCATCTGAAGTTTCGCGTCACAGAGCCTGATGAGGCCTTTTTTGAAAATCGACCGCGCATGATTGCAATGTCATCGCCGTATCTGGGACAGTTGCTCGGAAGGCCAGCCAGGACCTTGTGTGAAGCTGTGGGAATTGAGTTCGGTAAACACGGCATTCAGGAAAACTAAGTCGAGATATGGGTAAGAAGGTTTTGATTACAGGGATCACTGGGCAAGTTGGCTCTTTGTTAGCGGACTTCGTGCTCGAGAACACGAAGCACGAGGTTGTCGGGATGATGCGCTGGCAGGAGCCGCTGGACAATTTGTATCATCTGACCGACCGCATCAATAGAAAAGATAGAATTAGCCTCTATTATGCGGATCTACTTGATTATGCGGCCATGGCACGGATGCTGCGAGATGTGCGGCCAGAATTCATATCCCATTTGGCTGCGCAATCTTATCCGAAGACTTCGTTCAATATCCCAATTGAGACGTTGCAGACCAATATCATTGGCACAGCTAATCTCCTCGAAGATATTCGTCAACTCAAAGAGTCAGATGGGTACGATCCTGTGGTCCACGTCTGTTCGTCGAGCGAAGTCTACGGAAAGGCAAAGCCAGGTGTGTCGTTATCGGAGGATACGCCGTTTCATGGAGCTAGTCCGTACAGCATCAGCAAGATCGGGACTGACTATCTGGGGCGCTTCTACGGCGAGGCATACGGTATTCGCACGTTCGTGACGAGAATGGGAACTCACTCCGGCCCGCGGCGGAGCGATGTGTTTTTCGAGAGTACAGTTGCCAAGCAAATAGCATTGGTCGAGGCCGGCCACCAGGAGCCGGTTATCCGTGTCGGCAATCTGTCGAGCACGAGAACCTTTCAGGATGCCCGGGATGCAGTGAGGGCCTACTTTCTGCTCTTAGCGGCGAGTGAACAGGGGAAGATCAAGTGCGGAGAATACTTCAACATTGCGGGCGAAGAAGCGTTTCAACTCCGAGAAGTTATTGATATCCTCTTGAGTCTGAGCACGCAGAGCAATATCAAAGTTGTAACGGATGAAGAAAGGTTGCGGCCAATTGATGCTGACTATCAAATGTTCGACAATGCGAAGATTCGTGCCGCGATAGACTGGAAGCCAGAAATATCGGCGAGGCAGATGTTTACTGACCTATTGAACCACTGGCGGAATGAGATTGCCAAAGGGAAAATACCGTTGAACCGCTGATCCGTACTGAATCTCGCGCAGTCGTTTTGGAAGGTGGATAGTGGCTATGGTAACCATCAGGGCACGTGCTCCCCTGCGCCTCGGCCTCGCCGGAGGCGGCACCGATGTTTCGCCATACTGTGATGTTCATGCTGGGTATGTGCTTAATGCGACTATTGATCGCTATGCCTATGCGGTACTCAGGACATTAGATAAGCCAAAGGTACTATTCCAAGCGACCGATCAACAGATTGAAGATGTCAGACCGATTGGAGAGCCCTTGGAACTCGATGGCACGCTGGACTTACACAAGGCGGTTTATAACCACATGATCCAGCACTACAATGCTGGCAGACCGATTCCGCTGAAGTTAAGTACATTTTGCGATGCGCCTCCGGGCTCTGGTCTCGGTTCATCGTCTACTCTGGTTGTAGCGATGGTTCGGGCTTTTCTCGAGTTACTCAATCTGCCCTTGGATGATTACGCCATTGCACGTCTTGCCTATAAGATCGAACGGGTGGATTGCGGTTTACAAGGCGGACGTCAAGACCAGTATTCGGCCACCTTCGGTGGCTTCAATTTTATGGAGTTCTATGCTGAGGACCGCGCCGTTATTAACCCGTTGCGCATCAAGAACTGGATCCTGTGCGAATTGGAAGCGTCATTGATCCTATACTTTACTGGTGTATCGCGTGAGTCAGCCCGGATCATCGCGGACCAGAGTAGCAATGTGAAGACTGGTGTTGTTGACGCGATCAAGGCAATGCACGGCATCAAGCAGGAGGCGCTTGTGATGAAAGAGTGTCTGCTGCGAGGAGACTTTGAGGGGGTCGTAGAATCAATGCGACAGGGATGGGAGAGTAAGAAACGTTCGGCGAAAACGGTCTCCAACTCACATATCGATGAAATTTACGAGGCAGCGATCAAGTCAGGGGCGTCAGCCGGCAAGGTGTCCGGCGCGGGCGGCGGTGGATTTATGCTCTTTTTTGTACCAACCGAAAAGCGTATGGACGTGATTCGTATGTTGAGCAAGTTCAATGGTCTGGTCAACAATTGCCATTTCACGAAACATGGCACACAAGCATGGAGAATATGATCACCGCGTCCTCCCGTCATGAAAAGCCGGATAGGTAGAACCTTTCCATGTGACGATCTGCTGCACGTAGCCTTTCTGTATTTCCCCAATAGTTGAAGAGAGAGTCGACTGTGTTGATGTCTAATTTCGGCAATTGGAGAGGAATTATTCTAGCGTCTTTCGCTGGGCCAGTGCAGCTTGAATTCTAATAGCGCTCCGGCAAGAAGGACGGGAGAATCTACGATTTCTGACTGATGGAAGCCATTATTCTCGCCGGTGGATTAGGCACGAGGTTGCGACAGGTTCTATCTGACCTTCCCAAACCAATGGCTCCAATTGCCGGACGTCCATTTCTGGAGATACTCCTTACCTCCCTTGCGAGGAAGCGTTTTACGCGTGTGATTCTTTCCGTAGGCTTTATGTCGGCAACGATTGTTGAACATTTCCGTGCTCAATACGCAGGGATGTCCCTGGTATATGAGATTGAACGGCGACCCTTGGGCACGGGTGGCGCAATTCGTGCTGCCTTAGCCCGATGTCAGTCCGATCATGTGTTCGTGTTCAATGGGGACACGTATTGTGATCTCGATATCGATGGCCTCGAACGTACGTGGCAGCATGGCCACGGTCCCATTGTCGTTGTGCGTGAGGTGTCAGATGCAGCACGTTTTGGTAGGGTTGAAATCGCCGGTGGGCGGGTCACCGCCTTTCGTGAGAAAGGTGTAGCTGGTTCTGGGTTGATCAATGCAGGTTGTTATGTACTGCCGTCACATGCACTGGATGCTTTTTCGCTGGGCCAAAAATTCTCCTTCGAAACGGAATATCTTGCAAAGGAAGTGGGCCGGGTATCCTTCACGGCCGTTATCACCCGTGGGCGTTTTATCGATATCGGAGTGCCTGAAGATTATGCTCGCGCTCAGATAGAACTTGCCGATCTCTGATTCTGAAGGCTCATCCTCCGCCCTAATTCATGCGTAATGTGTGGGTGTGGAATAGTTGAAAAACCATTTGGCCAAAATAATCTCTTCCGACCAGCGATCCGAGACCAGTATGAATTTTATTTCCAGATGGGTCATAACCAAAATTATGCTGATCGGCAAGTAGGAGATGTGGCCTAAGGCTACCGTGGTCATCGTCAACTGGAATGGTGTGCCCTTTCTTGAGCGATGCCTGTCGGCATTGTCCGCACAGACGGTTGTGCCGCACGAGATTATTCTCGTTGATAATGGGAGTTCCGATGCGTCGCTCGAGATTGTGCGGCGTTTCTCGTCAGTACGTGTGCTGATGCAAAAGGAGAACTTGGGATTTGCTCGTGGCAATAATGTGGGAATCGAAGCCGCTGTCGGTGACTCCGAATGGATCGCCTTGCTCAATCCGGATGCATTCCCCGAACCGCGCTGGCTGGAGGAGTTACTTTCGGGGACCTGTGCCCATCCTGCCTGTGATGCGTTTGGCAGCAAGCTGGTGAAGGCCGCTGATCCGTCCGTCTTAGATGGAGTGGGCGATGCGTATCACATGAGTGGGCGAGTTTGGCGTATGGGACACGGCGAACCGGTTGCGTCTTTTTCGGAGCAGGTGTGCGAGGTGTTCTCGCCCTGTGCAGCGGCGGCGCTCTATCGGCGGAGTGCCTTGCTTGAGGTCAGTGGGTTTGATGAAGATTTTTTTTGTTATGTGGAAGATGTGGATCTGGGCTTTCGTCTGCGCTTAATGGGACACAAAGCTATGTATGTGCCGGATGCGGTGGTTCATCATGTCGGTTCGGGTATGACAGGCGGGCAGCACAGCGACTTTGCCGTGTATCACGGTCACCGCAATCTAGTCTGGACTTTTGTGAAGGACATGCCGGGGCTGTTGTTTTGGTTGCTGCTGCCGCTGCATGTGCTACTGAACGTGGTGAGCATCTTCTGGTTTGCGCTGCAAGGGCGTGGTGGGGTGATTTTGCGAGCCAAACGCGATGCGCTGCTGGGGCTGCCGAGGATGTGGCACAAGCGGAAGATAGTTCAATCAAAGCGCATTGCAACTGTGCGTGAGATTTGGCGGTTGATGAATAAGCGGATCGTTCCGTTGAGGTAATTGTTTTTCCTGCCGCTATTTCTGCCACTTATCAACAGGGACTTTCCCTAGTTGACTTGTCCACAAGTCCTGGCCTAGGTTGATTTACGATCACAGGCTATTGGAATTCGTTGAGATACTGAAGATACCGATGAAGATGTCATCCGGACAGCAGTTAGTTTCATCACCACGTTGGACGAACAGTCCCGAGATATGGGCTCTCTCCGAGACGATATCGCTGGTCATCGTGAATTACAATGCCTGCGAATGCATTGTCGCCTGTGTGTCGTCCGCCATAGACCAGGTGGACGAAGTGATTGTCGTCGACAATGCCTCCCGTGACAACAGTTTGGCGCAACTCGAAGCCGTGTTTCCCGATGAGCGGAAACTAAAAATTGTTCGCAATCGAGAGAATCTTGGATTTGCGGCAGCCTGCAATATCGGAGCTAAAACCTCTACCTGCAGTTATCTGTTTTTTCTTAATCCTGATTCCGTACTGGAACCGGATTCCGTGAGTCACCTGCTGCAGGCGCTTGAGGATTCCCCGGATGTGGGAATGGTGGGTGGTCTCCTCCTCAACACCGATGGCACTGAACAAGCGGGTGGGCGGCGGGCCATACCAACGCCATGGCGATCTTTTGTGCGGGCATTTGGGTTGTCTCATTTTGCAGATCGATGGCCACGCCTCTTTTATGATTTTCACTTACACAAGCAGCCGCTGCCGACTCATCCTATTGAGGTCGAAGCAATTTCCGGTGCGTGCATGTTAGTCCGGCGTGATGCGATGCACGATGTTGGGCTCTGGGACGAGGGCTATTTCTTGCACTGTGAAGACCTGGATCTTTCCATGACTTTGCGACGCAAGGGCTGGAAAATCATGTTTGTGCCTGATGCCAGGATCGTTCATGACCAAGGAGGCTGCAGCCGCTCTCGTCCCATATTTGTCGAATGGCATAAGCACCGCGGAATGATGCGGTTTTATCGCAAGTTTTTCCAGCATCAGTACCCAGGCCCGTTGATGTGGCTGGTGGCACTCGGTATCTGGCTGCGATTTGGATTGGTCGCGTCATATCACTCAGCATTGCTGACCCTGCGGCATCTCGGAATTCAGCGTGGATGAAGGGGCGAATATCGGCTTGCTGGGGGCGAACAGTCTGGTCGGCGAATGCCTGATCCTGAGACTTAGTAAAGAGGGCCGTCACACAGTTGCGTTTTCCAGGCACCCACCTAATGGCAGCGCTAAAGCGGGTATCAATTGGCTGCGACTTTCTGACTCTTTGTCCGCCCCTTCCGAAGTTCTTCCCATCAAGGGTTGGTTGTGTGTAGCTCCCATTTGGGTGTTGCCTCAGTATTTTGAAATGATTGAGGCCTTCGGTGCTCGCCGAGTGGTGGCGCTGTCTTCAACCAGCCTGTTCGTCAAGGAGGATTCATCCGATCGCGGTGAGCAGCACATTGCACAACGACTGGCCGAAGGAGAGCGTGCGTTGTGTACCTGGGCGGAGGCACATGGAATTGAGTGGGTCATTTTGCGTCCCACCTTGATCTATGGACGCGGGCGAGACAAGAACCTGACGGAGATCGTCCGATTTGTCCGTCGATGGGGATTTTTCCCTCTGCTGGGAAAAGCCGAGGGCTTGCGCCAGCCTGTACATGCGGAGGATGTGGCAGCTGCATGCGTGTCAGCACTGACGAGGCCTGCCGCAGCGAACCGGGCGTACAACCTTTCAGGCGGGGAAACCTTGTCTTACCGTGAAATGGTGAGCCGTATCTTTGGCGCGATCGGCAAATCGCCACGGCTGGTGACCATACCGCGATGGTTCTTCCGGTTAGCGGTGACAACCGTGAATCTAATGCCGCGATATCGACATTGGACGATGGAGATGGCGGAGCGCATGAACCGTGACCTTGTCTTTGACCATGCTGAGGCAGCGCGGGACTTGGGTCATTCGCCAGGACTGTTTCAGCTACTGCCTCATGACATACCAGCGTAAACTCACAGATCGTACCCGTGACTGTGGCAAGGCTTGGAGTCAAAATCTGTGGAAAACTTTTGGTAGCTGTTGGCCGGCTGGTCATGTTTTTATTTCGCAATGTCCTACCTGTCGGGTATGATGGATCTTTTCGAAGTTCATCTAGGTAGGCCTCTTAGCCTTGGCGATTAGGCGCACAACACGAAGCTCTGTAAGGCGGTGGCCGTCCCGCACTCTACTCAAAGGGATCCGGCTATTCGCGACGGATGTGGACGGAGTGCTTACCGATGCCGGTATGTACTATTCCGAATCGGGCGATGAATGGAAGAAATTCAACACCCGCGATGGAATGGGGATCAAGTTACTGCAGAGGGCCGGCCTCATCACGGCAATTGTGACGCAGGAGCGAACCAGGTTGGTCGCTCGACGGGCTGAAAAACTCGCTATCCCTGAGTTGCATCAAGGAGTCATGGACAAGTTGTCGGTGATTCGTGATATGGCCACGCGACATGGCCTCTCTCTCAGTGAGGTTGCGTACATCGGCGACGATGTGAATGACATCGAGGCATTGCAGGCGGTGGGATTCTCAGCGGCTCCTGCGGATGGGCTTCCGCAAGTATTGAAGGTTGTTGACTACGTGTGCCGACAGAAGGGTGGGGAGGGGGCGGTAAGAGAAATTGCGGAAATGATACTCCTCTCCCACAACGAAATGAAACCTCGTAAGCGGAAGCGTTGAGAGGGGAGCATGGCGAAGCCTCACTCACTATATCCGGTGATCATGGCGGGAGGGAGCGGGACTAGATTTTGGCCCTTAAGCCGTCATCTGTTTCCGAAGCAGCTCTTGCGGATCGGTGGCGAGCATACGTTGATTCAGCAGACGATGCGACGTGTCCTCGGTTGCGCGCCGGCCGCCAACGTGCTCATTTCAACGAATGCAGCGCAAGCTGATCTCATTCGAACGCAATTGGTTGACTGGAAAGAGGACCTCGCAAGCGGATTTCTCCTCGAGCCGGAAGGACGAAACACCGCTCCTGCCATCGCCTTAGCCGCCATAGAAGTACTGGCCCGCGATCCGGATGGCCTTATGCTGGTGGTCCCTGCTGACCATGTGGTGACGGGACAGCGCGACTTTGAAGCCGCGGTTCAATTGGCCGCACAATTGGCTGTGGAAGGCTACCTGGTGACGTTCGGAATCAAGCCGATCCGACCCGAAACCGGGTACGGCTATATCAAGCCGAACGACAAGATGCTGCTCGCTAAGCAGGGGAAATTACGTGGATACCGTGTCCAAAAATTCGTGGAGAAACCCAGCGCGACGAAGGCGGCCCAGTACCTCAAGGCGGGGCAGTATTTTTGGAATAGTGGCATGTTTGTCTGGCGTGCCGCGACGATTGTGGAAGAGATCCGCCGACATCAGCCGGCCATTGCGACTGCGATGGATCGAATCAGGGAGCTGAAAGTGACCGGGGCATCCACGCAGGTGATTGATGATGTCTATCGCGCAATCAAGCCGGTTTCAATCGACAACGGTGTCATGGAACAGTCCTCGAAGGCGGCCGTGGTGCCGGTGATGTTTAAATGGTCAGATGTCGGGAGTTGGGGCAGTCTGGACGAAGTGGCGGAGAAGAATAAGGCCGGCAATGT
>Ga0224510_10002566_pt1 | contig 10793 bp, 12 predicted proteins | sample SF_May12_sed_USG_FD_170161 | JGI IMG/M metagenome (GOLD analysis project Ga0224510, IMG submission 170161) | Sediment microbial communities from San Francisco Bay, California, United States - SF_May12_sed_USGS_4_1 | ecosystem: Environmental > Aquatic > Marine > Sediment | place: USA: California... | reverse complement strand
GGCTGGTTGAGCGGGTGCGCCATCTTGCCGACGAGGCGCCGCGCCGCTTCGCGCGGCATCCGGGTGTCTGCGTCGAGCGTGATGACGTAGCGCACGCCAGCGGGCGGCGCCGACAGGGGCTCGCCGACGCCGATGAAGGTCGTATCGGCCGCGCCGCGCAGCAGGCGGTTCAGCTCGTGGAGCTTGCCGCGCTTGCGCTCCCATCCCATCCAGCACTGCTGCCCCTCGTTCCACACGCGCCGGCGATGCAACAGCAGGAACCGCTCGCCCCCGGCGGCCGGTCCGTGGCGGTGATTCAGGCGCGCGATGCCCGCCGCCGCCGCGTCGAGCAGCGCGCCGTCCTCGGCCGCGGTCTCGGTCGCGGCGTCGGTCCAGTCCGACAGCAGCGCGAAATGCAGCTCGCGCTCCGGGCTGGCGAGGTAATGGATCTCCAGGCGCTCGAGCTGCTCTTCCAGCTCGTCCCGCTTCGTGAGCAGGATCGGGACCGCGACCAGCGTGCGCAGGTGCGCAGGGATGCCCTCGCGCAGCGCGAGGCCCGGCAGCAGCGTCGCGCCGAACCCGCGCGTGACCGCGCGATTCACGAGCGCCATCGCCGCGTCGAGCGCCGGGACGAGGCCGAGCGCCGCGAGCACGCCGAGCCAGGCGCCGCCGAGCCCCGCCAGCGCGGCGAGCGGCACGGCGAGGACGATCGCGGCGACCAGCGCGACCGCGGCGATATAGCCGCCGATGCCGAGCCTCGCGCCGAGACGGCCGGGGAGGCTGCGCAGGGGAGCGCGATAGCCGATCCTCGCTTCGAATGCGCGGCGCCCGCCGGCGATCAGGTGGTAGCCCGGATCCCGTTCCCGCCCCGTCCCCGTCGCGGCCGCCAGGGCCGCCTGCGCGATCTCGAGCTCCGGGCGCTTCGCGCCCCGCGCGAGCTCCTCGATCGCGTTGCGGTAGAGGTTGCGCGTCGCGAAATCCATCTGCGCGAAGCCGCTCGCCGGGCGCAGCGCGTCGTCGATGAGGCTGACGCTCTCCACCAGCTCCGGCCAGTCCACGTCGGAGACGAGCCGCATGCTGGTGATGATGTTGCGCACCGTCACGTTGGTCGCGCCCTGGCGCTGGTGCTCGTCGTGCACGATCTGCTCGACGGTCTTGCCGCGGGCCGCCAGGCGCTTCTCGAGCCACAGCAGCACCGGGGTGGCTTTCGGATCCTGGTCCCGCAGCCGCTGCACGAGCTGGACGGCAAAGGACTCCGGCAGTGGCGCTTTTTCGTACTGCCGAAGGGTCGGGGCGATCGTTTCGGCCGGCGGCGCACCCGGGGCGAGGAGCCGGTCGGCCAGGGCGTCGGCTTCCTGGCGCGCCGCGCGGCTCAGCACGATGCGCCGGGCGCCGCGCCGCAGGTTCTCCACGAGCACGATGCGCAGCGTGATCGCCACCGCCCACAGCTCGCCGATCGTCAGCGGCTGCACGCGCTGGTAGGCGCGCACGAACCGGCGCAGCATCGCGGGATCGAAGCGGCTGTCGGTATGCGCGACGAAGGCCCAGGCCACGCCGAACACGCGCGGATAGCCGGCGAACGGCCCGGCGGCCAGCTTCGGCAGCTGGCGGTAGTAGCCGGGCGGCAGATCGTCGCGGATCTCGCGGATCTGCGCGTCGACGAGGTGGTAGTTGTCCAGCAGCCACTCGGCGGCCGGCGTCACGGCGCGGCCCTCGCCGACCGCGCCGGCGATGGCGCGATACGCCCCGAGCAGCGCCGACTCGTTGTCCTGCAGCCGGACGGCGAGCGAGCGCCCGGCGATCGGCCTTGCGGTAACGCGCTGGGCCGCGGCGAGGGTCTCGGCATGCTGCTCGAGGCGCTCGGCGCTGAAGAGCTCCTCGCGGATGGACTCTTCGCTATTCCAGGGGACCGCCTGCGGGGCGCGCCCGAAGGCGCGGAGGATTGCTGATTTCAATCTGACCTTAATGGGTCAGCGCATTATCCCCTATCGCGCGTTCGGTCCTTCGCCTGTCGCCGACGAGCGGCCTTGACACTGTGTGTCTATAAGCACCATACTTGCGTCGTTCTAGTGTCTATATACACACACTTATGACGACCCGCTCCCGCTTCAAGACCCTCACCCTCGACCAACTCGACGAGTCGCTGGCCACCCTGCGCAAGAGCGCCGAGGTGACGCGCCCGCCCAAAGGCTGGGCGCGCTCGATCCGCGAAGCGCTCGGCATGAGCCTCGGCCAGCTCGCGCAACGCGTGGGCGTCTCGAGAGAGACCATCGCCACGCTGGAGCGCAGCGAAGCCCGCGGCACGATCACGCTCGCGAGCCTGGAGAAGCTTGCGCGCGGCCTCAACTGCCGCGTGACCTACGCGCTCGTGCCCGAAGGCGGCTCGCTCGAGGGCCTGCGCCGCAAGCGCGCGCAGGAAGTCGCGCAAAAAGAGCTCGAGCGCGTCTCGCACAGCATGCGCCTGGAAGCGCAGGGCCTGTCGCCCGCGCGCGAGCGCCGGCAGCTCGAGCGCCAGGTGCAGGAGCTCCTCGCCAGCCGCCGGCTCTGGGACTAGCGCGTGCCCGCGGGCGCGACACCGCTCGACCGCGACGAGGCCGCGGGGCTGCTGCCCGGGCACATCGCCACGCGCGAGCAGCTCGACGAATGGGAGGCGGAGAACATCCTCGAGGGGCAGCGCTGGGCCGCGGGCGCGGCAAAGCGCCGCGATCTCCTCGACGACGCCTTCCTGCGCGAGCTGCACCGGCGCATGTTCGGGCGCACATGGAAATGGGCGGGGACCTACCGCGCCACCGAGAAGAACCTCGGCATCGCGCCCGCGCGCATCGCCGAGGAGGTGCGCAACCTGCTGGAGAACACCCGCGCGCAGATCACGGGCCAGGTGGCGCCGGTCGACGAGATCGCGGCGCGCTTCCATCACCGGCTGGTGTGGATCCACCCCTTTCCGAACGGCAACGGCCGGCACGCGCGGTTGCTGACCGACCTCGTCCTCGCCGCGAACGGCGCCGCGCCCTTTACCTGGGGAAGGGGCGACCTGGAGCATGCCGGCGAGGCGCGCGGGCGCTACCTTGCCGCGCTGCGCGCTGCCGACGCGCGCAATCTTGCGCCGCTGCTCGAGTTCGTGCGCAGTGCCGGCTGATCCGTACTAGACGAGCCGGTAGCGCTTGCGCGCCACGTACGCGCCGAAATCCGCCCGCATCACGGCGCTGTACTGCTTCACCTTGTCCCCGCTCCAGTCCTTCCCGCGCCGCGCGTCGTAGGCGTCGAGCTCGCGCTCGACCGCCTCGACGTCGTACCGATCCGTGTGCACAGTGGCGGACAACGACAGCCGCGCGCTCAACGGCTCCTTCGCCTCGGGGTAGCCGAGCGCGAGCCCCGCCACCGGCACCACCCAGTCGGGCAGCGCGAGCAGCTCGTTTACCTTGTCCACGTGGTCGCGGATCTGGCTGATCGGACAACTCCCGAGCCCAGCGAGCTCCGCGGCCGACACGAACGCGGAGAGCGCAATCCCCGCATCCACCGCGGCGTTGAAGAACGCATCCAGGTGCTCGTTCGGAAACTCCTTGCCCTTCTTCGCGAACAACCGCCGCAGGCGCCGCCCATCGGCGCAGAAGACGAGCAGCTCCGGCGCCTTGGCGAGCCAGGCCGAGCGCGGCAGCAGCGCGCAGATTGCCGATCGCTTCGCCGGATCGGCGAGCCGAATGATGGTCGCCTGCTGCAGATCACTCTTGGTAGGCGCCGACAACGCGGTCGCGCAAAGGAGGCGCACCACCGCCTCCGGCACCGGATCCGGCCGATAGCGCCGGCACACCGAGCGCTCGTTCAGCGCGGCGAGCGCATCGAGCTGAGGCAGGTCCGGGACCCGCAGCGCAGCGCCGAAGCGAAGCGCCGCAGCCGCGGCGATGCGCGACGAGGAAGTTTCAGCAGGCATGGCACGGCCTCCGGAATTCGCCGCAGGGTAGCATTGACGGCCGATGCCCCAGATCCGACGCAGTCGCGCAGCGGACCTCCCGGCGATGCTCGCGATCATCAACGCCGCCGCCCAGGCCTACCGCGGCGTGATCCCGGCGGACCGCTGGCACGAGCCCTACATGCCGGCCGCAGAGCTCGACGCGGAGATCGCCGACGGCATCGTCTTCTGGGTCGCGGAGGACGCCGGCCGCCTGCTGGGCGTGATGGGAATCCAGGACAAGAACGACGTCGCGCTCGTGCGCCACGCCTACGTCTCGCCGCTCGCGCAGAAGCAGGGAATCGGCACCCAGCTCCTGCACCACGTGCAGGGCCTCACCGACCAGCCCGTGCTGATCGGCACCTGGGCCGCGGCGTCCTGGGCGATCGAGTTCTATCGCAGGAACGGCTTCACCGTCGTGTCCAACGCGGAGAAGGACGCCCTGCTGCGCAAGTACTGGTCGATCCCCGAGCGCCAGATCGAGACCTCGGTGGTGCTCGCCGACGCGCGCTGGCGGCGAAAGGTGTCTGCGCCTAGTTGAGCCGCCACAGCGCCGCGTTCAGCACCGCGGCAAACGAAACCCAGGCGGCATACGGCACGAGCAGCGCCCCAGCCAGCCGGTCCAGGCGCCAGAACAGCGCCGCGTTCACCACGATCGCCGCGAGCAGCGCCGCGATCACGATCAAAGCCGGCCCGATCAGGCGCGCGCCGAAGAACACGAACGACCACGACAGATTGAGCACGAGCTGCACCGCGTAGACCGTGAGCGCGCGGCGCGCGGCGCCGCCGCCGCGCCGCCACGCGCGCCAGCCCGCGATCGCGAGCATCAGGTAGAGCGCGCTCCACACCGGCGCGAAGATCCAGTCGGGCGGGTTGAACGCGGGCTTGGCGAGCGCCGCGTACCAGGTGCCGACGCTGGTCGACGTGATCCAGCCGCCAAGCGCCGAGACCGCGACGTTGAGGCCGACGAACACCGCCAGCCCGACATAGGCACGCGCGCGCTGCACGCTACTTCTTACCGAGGTACGCCACCGCCTCGATCTCCACCAGCGTCTCCTTCCCCGCAAGCGAGCGCACTTCGACGAGCGTCGAGGCCGGGAAATCCCCGCTGAAGAACTCGCGCCGCGCCTTCCACACCTCGGTGTTCCTGGTGATGTCCACCAGGAAGATGGTCACCTTGACCACATCGGCCATGCTCCCGCCCGCGGCCTCGCAGATGCGCTGGATGCGCGCGAAGATCTGCTTCGCCTGCTCGTACTCATTGCTCCCCACCAGCCCCTTGCCGCCGTCGAACGGCTTCGCCACCTGGCCGGAGATGTAGAGAAAATCCCCGGCGCGGATGCCGTTGGTCCACAGACCCGGACCGGCCTCGGCGACATTGGGTACTTCAACCTTGGTTCTCGGCATGGCTCCTCCTCATAGAACGCCCGACATCCCGCCATCCAGGTTCACGCTCGTCCCCGTGACGTAGCTCGCCGCCCCGGAAACGAGGAACGCGATCACGTTCGCCACTTCTTCCGCCTCCCCGACCCGCCCGAGCGGGATGTCGGCGCGCATCGAGTCGTAGAGCTTCTCCACCGCCACGCCCTCGCGCTTCGCACGCGTCTCCCACTGCCCCGCCTTGATGCGCCCGATGCACACGGTGTTGACGAGGATGTTGTGCGCCGCGTATTCCTTCGATAGCGCCTTGGTCAGCGCGAGCCCCGCGGCGCGCGTCACCGCCGTAGGCATCTGCGTCGCGCCGGGCTGTTTGCCACCGACCGTGGTGATATTCACGATCCGCCCGCCGCCGCGCTTCTTCATCTGCGGCAGCACGAGGCGGCACAGCCGCACCGCGGCCATCAGCTTGAGATCGATGTCCTGCTGCCACATGGCGTCGTCGACCTTCTCGAACTCGCCGCGCATCGAGGTGCCGGCGTTGTTCACCAGGATTTCGAGCCCGCCCCAGCGCTCGCCGACCGTCTTCACCACCTTCTCGAGATCCGCAAGCTTCGTCACATCCGCCTGCAGCGGCAGCGCCTCTCCCCCAGCCGCCTCGATCTCCCCCGCGCAACGCTCCAATCCTTCCAGCCCGCGCGCCACCAGCGCCACGCGCGCGCCTTCGCGCGCCAGCAGCAACGCCGTGGCCTTGCCGATGCCCTGCGTCGCGCCGGTGACGAGCGCGCACTTGCCCTTCAGTCCAAGATCCATGCCGCCGTCTCCTCTGGAATCTTCAACAGGTTAGCCCTTCGCCTGCTTCGCTGGGCAGCCGTCATTCGCGGCGCGGCGCGCGGCACGCGAGCGCCAATACCCCGCCCAGCACCGCGATCGCCGCCACCAGCACCGCCAGAAGCCCGAACGCCCAGGTGAAGACATGCTCGATCCCAGAGAAGGGCCCGGACGGCACATGGCGGGCCATCGCCTCGTTCGCGCGCAGGATCTGCCATGCGCCCAGCCCGCCGAGGATCGCGCCCAATGCCAGCGACGCCATCGGCAGCCAGGCCGACCTGGCGATGCTGCGATGAATCACGCGAATCAGCGCCGGGCCGGCCAGCAGCGCGAGCAGGCAGATGCCCTCGTCCACGCCCAGCCGCTGGTCGAGACGAAGCCCCTTGAACGCGATCCAGACGCCGACCAGGGCGAGGCACGAGACGACCGCCGCGATCAACGCCGCTGACAGCCATTGGCAAACAGTTTTCGCCATGCGCATGCGGATTATTGCAGCAACACCGCGCGACGCGCGCGACCCGTCCCCGTTGCCCGGCAGGCGCGACAGGCGTAGGTTGGCACCGTCCTGAACCCCCTCATGGACAGTCGCTCAAGGGAGGCCCAATGAAAACCGAGCTCACGTACCTTGCCTACACCGCGATGCTGACCGCGGCGCTCTGGATCCCCTACGTCGCCTGCCAGGTGATGACGAACGGGCTGCTGAAGCCGCAGAACTACCTCGATCCGACCCCGCGGCCCGTGCCGCTGTGGGGCAAGCGCGCCGATCGCGTCTTCCTCAACGCCGTGGAGTCGTTCGCCCCGTTCGCGGCGCTGGTGATCATCGCGCACCTCGCCGGCAAGCTGAACGAGATGACCGCCTTCTGGGCGGCGGCGTTCTTCTGGCTGCGGGTCGCGCACGCGGTCGTGTACTGGCTCGGCCTGCCGTACATCCGCACGATCGTGTACACGCTCGGCTTCGTCTGCGTCGCCGGCCTGTTCTGGGAAGTGGTGAAGTGAGGGTGAGGCGGGCGCCGCGCCCGCGGAGTATGCTTTCGCTTCCACCCACGCAAGGCACCCCGATGAGCGCATCGATCCAGGTCTACTGGCAGCCGCACTGAACGAGCTGTCTCCGGCTCAAGGAGTATCTCTCGGTCCGTGGGATCGAGTTCCAGTCGGTCAACGTCCTCGAAGACGCCGAGGGCCTGGCGGCGCTGCGCGCGCTGGGCGCGCGCTCGGTGCCGGTAGTGGCGCGCGACGGGCGCTTCGTCTACGCGCAGGTCATCTCCGAAGTCACCGCCTTCCTCGGCCTGAAAGAATCGGGCGCGCCGGTGCTCGGCCCGGCGGCGCTCGCCGCGCGCGCCGACGCGGTGCTCGGCACCGCGGCGCGCCTGGTGCGCCAGCTGCCCGACGCGGCGCTCGAGAACGTCCTGCCGAACCGGCCGCGCTCGTGGCGCGTGCTCGCGCACCACGTGTTCCAGATTCCCGTCGCCTTCCTCGAGATGGAGGAAAAGGGCACGCGGCTCGAGTACGAGGTGATGGTGGCGCCGCCGCCCGAGGACATGCGGACGAGCGCGTCGATCGCCGACTTCGGCGAGGCGGTGCGCGAGCGCTTCGCGCGCTGGTGGGCGCGCAGCGCGGGCGCCGACTTCACGCAGCGCGTCGACACCTACTTCGGCGGCACCAGCCGCCACGAGATGCTCGAGCGCACCGTGTGGCACGCGGCGCAGCACGTGCGCCAGCTTGCCGCGCTGCTCGAGTCGATCGGCGTCGCGCCCGAGCGCCCGCTCGGCGCCGCCGAGATCCGCGACCTGCCGCTCACCGACAGGATCTGGGACGAGGGCTGAGGCCAGGTCAGCGCGCGGGCGCGGCGCCCTTGAACCCCGACATCGCCGCCAGCCCCTCTACCGTAAGCAGCCCGGTGTGGCGGCGGCCATTGATGATCCAGGTCGGATAGTCCTTGACGTCGTTCGCGACGCAGTCGAAGTTGCGCACGCCGTTGCGCCCGTCCGGCGTGCACTCGATGTAGGGCAGGCGCTCGACCGAGGCCTCGAACAGGGCCTTCTGCTGCTGGCAGCTCGGGCACCAGTACGCGCCGTAGAAGCGCGCGCCGGATTCGCGCAGGTGGATGGCCAGCGCCTTCAGGTGCGGCTTCTCGGGCCCTGTGGCCGGATCGAAAAAGCCGCTGAAGTGCAGGAACAACGCCAGCACGATCGCGGCGGACGCGCCGACCGGGACCGGCAGCGACCTGGGCCACGCGTTCTCGGGCATCTGCGCGGGCCTGCGCACGAGCAGCAGCACGAGCAGCGCGTTCGCGATGCCGAAGGAAGCGAGGCACCAGGCGCAGGTCGCCTCGATGACGAGCACCGAGACCGCGGTGAGGTACCAGCTCACGGCGGCGCCGATGCTGGCGATGGTCAACGCCTGCCGCCAGGCGCCCGCGTGGGTGCGCAGGCGCCACAGCAGCCGCGCGAGCAGCGCGTAGGTGAGAAGGCCCCACAACGCGATCGGCATCCCGAGCAGGGTGGCCCAGCGGCTTTGCTGCACGAGGTCGCAGTCGGAGTCCGCCCCGCAGAACGCCGGCCTGGCGCCGAACCACGCGATGGCGGTCAGGTAGGCCGTCAGCGCGATGCCGGCGAGGGCGAGCCCGAGCAGCCAGTTGTCCAGCGGATGTGGAGCGCGATCCTGGGCGGGTCCGGCGCGGCGGTGTTTTTTCGACATGGTGGTGTGGATGGTAGGTAGGGCGCCCGGTTCCTACAAGTGACGGCCTCGCCGCCCCGGGCGCGCGTCCGGGAACTGTCCGCCGGGCGCGAGTCTAAGCAAAGAGGAGGGGTATGGTGCATTGCCGGCACCGGCCGCGAGCCGGAAGAGATGGGCAATGCGGGGAGCATCACGATTCTCCCCACCCCTCCCCATCCTTCTGGGGCGTCCCGTGAGCGACATTCGCCGCGCCATGCGCTGGAGGCGCGGCCTGCGGGCGGCTGAGCGATCGATCGGCCTCAGACCACGCGCCCGGGATTCAGGATGCCCCTCGGGTCGAGCGCCTGCTTGAGCGTGCGCATCAGCGCGATCTCGGCCGGGCTGCGCGAGATCGGCAGCCAGGCCTTCTTCTCCAGCCCGATGCCATGCTCGGCGGAGATCGACCCGCCAAGCGCTTGCAGCGGTGCGTAGACGATGCGCTCAAGCGCGGCCCGCGCATCTGCGGGCAGGCCGTCGGGGCTGATGACCAGGTGCAGGTTGCCGTCGCCCATATGCCCGAACACGAAGGCGCGCACGCTCGGCCAGTTCGCCCGCAGGCGGGCCTTGACGCGATCGACGTAGGCCGCCATGTCGGCGATGGGCAGCGACACGTCGAACGTGAACGGCAGGCCCCAGCGCGCCGTCTGCATGACGTCGTCGCGCAGCGCCCAGATCGCGGCGACTTCGGCCTGCGACTGCGCGACCACGGCGTCGGCAACCAATCCGTCTTCCACCGCCTTCTCGAGCGCGGACTGGAACCGCCCGGTATCTGCCGTGGATTCGCCGCCCATCGATTCGATGAGCACATAGAAGGGCGAACCCTGCGGCACCGGGGGGCGCCCGTTGGCCGGCGGCGTGGTGACCAGCTCGTAGAAGTCCGGCCACATCACCTCGAACGCCGACAGTCCGCCGCCGAGCGAGCGATCCATATGCTTGAGCAGCGCGGCCAAGGCATCGAAGCCGGGCACCGCGGCGAAGGCGACGTCCTGGCGCGAGGGCTTCTCGCGCAGCCGCAGCACGAGCCGCGTGATCACGCCCAGCGTGCCCTCGGCGCCGATGAAGATCTGCTTGAGGTCGTAGCCCGAGTTGTTCTTGATCAGCCGGTTCATCGCCGGGACCACGGTGCCGTCGGCGAGGACCACCTCCAGGCCCAGCACCATCTCGCGCGTCATGCCGAAGCGCAGCACGCGGTTGCCGCCGGCGTTGGTCGAGGCGTTGCCGCCCAGCGTGGCGCTCCCGCGCGCACCCAGGTCCAGCGGGAACGCCAATCCCTGTTCGTCGGCCGCTTCCTGCAGCTGCTGCAGCGTGACGCCGGCCTCGACCACCGCCACGCGCTGCAGCGGGTCGATCGACTCGATCTTGCGCATTCGCTCCAGCGACAGCACCACGTCGGCCGGCGTGGTATCGGTACCGTGCACGAGGCCGGTGAGCCCGCCATGCGTGATCACCGGCTGGCCGGCGGCTTGGCACAGCGCCAGTGCGGCGGAGACCTCGCCCGTGCTCGCCGGGCGGAGCAGCAGCCTCGCGCGAATCGGTTGCAGGTGCATCCAGTCCTCGGTGCGCCCCGCGAGGCCGTCGCCCGCGACCAGCGCGTCGGCGGGCAGCGCCGCTTTCAGTCGGGCGAAAAGGCTCGAGTCGATCATCGCAGTTCCCCTGAGGTATTCACGCCCAGGCAGGCCCCCTAGGGCCGTCTCCCGTAGGACTCGTCAAACAGCCGCGCGAGCTTGCGGTGAGCCCCCTTTCGCGGGCATGGGTGTCGGCGGTATGCGGGCGGGCCTCTTTTGCGGCCGCGATTGCGGCTTCGATTCGAGCCCCTGGGCCAGCGCCACCGGTCGAGCGATTCGAGAAAACTGCCTGGCGCACGCCGCTCTGATCTGGAAGGGAGGGCGCTAGCGCGCTCTGCACGAAGCGCTGGTATGCGCGACGACCTCGTTCTTCCCGCCCT
>Ga0224510_10002565_pt1 | contig 10795 bp, 12 predicted proteins | sample SF_May12_sed_USG_FD_170161 | JGI IMG/M metagenome (GOLD analysis project Ga0224510, IMG submission 170161) | Sediment microbial communities from San Francisco Bay, California, United States - SF_May12_sed_USGS_4_1 | ecosystem: Environmental > Aquatic > Marine > Sediment | place: USA: California... | reverse complement strand
CGGCGTAGCCGACGGTGTCGGGGATGTTGATGGTGGTCGCGCCCTCGGCGATCACGGCCTCGAGCACCCGGCAGAGGAAGTCCGGCTCCGAGCGGTAGCCGTCCTCGGGCGAGAACTCGACGTCATCGGTGAACTGGCGCGCGAAGCGCACGGCGAGCTTCGCCTGCTCGAACACCTGGTCCGGCGTCATGCGCAGCTTCTTCTCCATGTGCAGCGGCGAGGTCGCGATGAAGGTGTGGATGCGCGAGCGCGCTGCGCCTTTGAGCGCCTCGGCCGCGCGACTGATGTCGCGGTCGTTGGCGCGAGACAGCGAGCATACCGTCGAGTCCTTGATGTGGTCGGCAATGGCCTTCACCGCTTCGAAATCGCCATTGGACGAGGCCGCGAATCCCGCCTCGATGACGTCAACTTTCAGCCGCTCGAGCTGACGCGCAATGCGCAGCTTCTCGTCCTTGGTCATCGAGGCACCCGGCGATTGCTCGCCATCGCGCAACGTGGTGTCGAAGATGATCAGCTTGTCGGTCATGGTCGGACTTTCATGGCAGGGAAATGCAAAACGGCCCGCTTGCAAGTTGCTCGCGGGCCGTCGAAGGGGATACCGGGTCGTGAGTCGATCAGCGCGCGGGCGGCACTCCTAGGAGCAGTAGCGGCGAGGCGGGTCGGATCGACATGGACGTGACTTTAGCACGCCGGACTCAGCGGTGCAGGCCCTCTTCCTCCGGCTCGTCCTTGGACGTGGCAATCACGCTGGTACGCAGGCCCTTTGCCCTGCGCCAGCCGTAAACGACGTACCCGGACAGGCCGTAGATGCAGAACACGGCAAACAGCACGATGGGAGGATGGATGTTGATCACCGCGATGGCCAGCGCGATGGCCACGATCACGATGAATGGCACGCTGCGCTTCAGGCTCACGTCCTTGAAGCTGTAGAAAGGCACATTGGTCACCATCGTCAGGCCTGCATAGAGCGTGAACGCGAGCGCCGCCCAGGCCAGCGCGGGAAGTGAAAAGACGCCCTCGTAGCCCGCATCGTCCATGACCCAGACGAAGCCGATCACCAAAGCCGCCGCCGCCGGACTGGGCAGCCCCTGGAAAAAGCGCTTGTCGACGATGCCAATGTTCGTATTGAAGCGAGCCAGCCGCAACGCGGCGCAGGCGCAGTAGACAAAGGCCGCAATCCAGCCCGCCTTGCCAAGACCCTTCAAGGCCCACTCGTACATGATCAGCGCAGGGGCAGCGCCAAAGCTCACCATGTCTGACAGGCTGTCCATCTGCTCGCCAAAGGCGCTCTGCGTGTTGGTCATGCGAGCCACACGGCCGTCCAGGCTATCGAGGACCGCCGCGACGAAGATGCCGATCGATGCGTTCTCGAAGCGCCCGTTCATCGCCATCACGACAGCGTAGAAACCACCGAACAACGCGCCGAGCGTGAACAGATTGGGCAGGATATAGATGCCCTTGCGCCGCGGACGAGGTGGTGGCTCGTTCGCGTCGTGGATGGGAGCGATCTCGTTCATCGGGCGCGAGGATACGCCACGCGCGAAAACTCAATTGCGCGAGCGATCGACAAGCCTGTTGGCCTTGATCCAAGGCATCATTGCGCGCAACTTCTCGCCGACGACCTCGATCTGGTGGTCCGAAGTGAGGCGGCGGCGGCTCAGCAGCGTCGGCGCGCCCGCGCGATTCTCTAGGATGAAACTCTTGGCGTACTCGCCGGTCTGGATGTCACGCAGCGCCCTGCGCATTGCGTTCTTCGTCTCGTCGGTCACGATCTTCGGCCCGGTCACGTACTCGCCGTACTCGGCGTTGTTCGAAATCGAGTAGTTCATGTTCGCGATGCCACCTTCGTAGATCAGGTCGACGATCAGCTTGAGCTCGTGCAAGCACTCGAAGTAGGCCATCTCCGGCGCATAGCCAGCTTCGACCAGCGTTTCGAAGCCCGCCTTGATCAGCTCGACTGTGCCGCCGCACAGCACCGTCTGCTCGCCAAACAGGTCGGTCTCGGTTTCCTCGCGGAAATTGGTCTCGATGATGCCGGCCTTGCCGCCGCCGTTGGCCACCGCGTAGGACAGCGCCAGGTCGCGCGCCTTGCCGCTCTTGTCGGCGTGCACGGCAATCAGGTGCGGCACGCCGCCGCCCTGGGTGTAGGTATTGCGCACCGTGTGCCCCGGCGCCTTTGGCGCGACCATCCAGACATCCAGATCCTCGCGCGGCAAGACTTGGCCGTAGTGCACGTTGAAACCATGTGCGAACGCCAGCGATGCGCCCTGCTTGATGTGCGGTGCCACATCGTTCGCGTAGACCGTCGCGATCTGCTCATCGGGCAGCAGGATCATCACGACATCGGCTGTCCTGACGGCCTCCGCGACTTCGGCGACCTTGAGCTTCGCCTTCTCGGCCTTCGCCCAGGACGCGCCGCCTCGGCGCAGACCTACGGTCACTTTCACGCCGCTGTCGTTGAGGTTCTGAGCATGGGCATGCCCCTGCGAGCCATATCCGATGATGGCCACCTGTTTGCCCTTGATCAGGCTGAGGTCGGCGTCCTTGTCGTAGTAGACCTTCATGGGTTCTTTCTCCGTTAAGTAACTTCAGGCCACGCGGGGGCCGATCTATACCCTGAGAATGCGCTCGCCTCGGCCGATACCCGACGCGCCGGTTCGAACGGTCTCGAGAATCGCCGCACGGTCGATCGAGACGAGAAAGGCGTCGAGCTTGGACGAATCTCCCGTCAGCTCAATGGTGTAACTCTTGTCTGTGACGTCAATGACTCGGCCGCGGAAGATGTCGGCCATTCGCTTCATCTCCTCACGCTCCTTGCCCACCGCGCGCACCTTGATCAGCATCAGCTCCCGCTCGGTGAAATGGCCTTCGGTCAGATCGACCACTTTCACGACCTCGATGAGCCGGTTCAAGTGCTTGGTGATCTGCTCGATCACCTCGTCGCTGCCGGTCGTGACGATCGTCATGCGCGATAGCGATGCGTCCTCGGTCGGCGCAACGGTCAGGCTCTCGATGTTGTAGCCGCGGGCGGAGAACAACGCCACCACGCGCGACAGGGCGCCGGGCTCGTTCTCGAGCAGCACGGCGATGATGTGTTTCATGTGATTCGTCCTTGCGCGCTCTTCACATGGGTCGGCGGTAACCGGCCCGGCTTGGCCACGCGGTTCGTTTTCAAGTTCAATGACCGTCCGCGGCTGTCACTCGCGCTTGCCGAGATACACGGGCCGCGCGGTAACGCGGCCCACGCCACCCGGTTCGCGGCGGATCACAGGTCCTCGGACCCCAGCAGCATCTCGGTGATGCCCTTTCCGGCCTGCACCATCGGCCACACGTTCTCGGTCGGGTCGGTACGGATGTCGAGGAAGACGGTTCGATCCTTCAAACGGATTGCCTCCTTGAGCGCCGGCTCCACGTCGGAAGGCCGCTCGATCAGCATCCCGACATGCCCGTAGGCTTCAGCCAGCTTCACGAAGTCGGGCAGCGCATCCATGTAGCTGTGCGAGTAGCGCCCGCCGTAATCAAGCTCCTGCCATTGCCGCACCATGCCGAGGTAGCGGTTGTTCAGCGACACGATCTTGACGGGCGTGTCGTACTGCTTGCAGGTCGAGAGTTCCTGCAGACACATCTGGATCGAGCCTTCGCCGGTGATGCAGAACACGTCGCTGTCAGGGCGCGCAAGCTTGATGCCCATCGCGTAGGGCAGGCCCACGCCCATCGTGCCCAGGCCGCCCGAATTGATCCAACGCCGCGGCTCGGCAAAGCGGTAGAACTGCGCCGCCCACATCTGGTGCTGGCCCACGTCGCTCGTGATGTAGGTGTCGCGGTCCTTGGTCAGCTTCCACAGCGTGTCGACCACATACTGCGGCTTGATGACTTCGCTGCTGTTCTTGTAGGCTAGGCAATCGCGCTTGCGCCATTCATTGACCTGCGACCACCAAGTGTTGAGCGCAGTCTTGTCGATCAACGTGCCGCCCTCCCTGACCTGCACGATCAACTCCTGCAGCACGTCCTTCACGTCGCCGACGATCGGAATGTCGACCTTGACGCGCTTGCTGATCGACGAGGGATCGATGTCGATATGGATGATCTTGCGCTCGTTCTGGGCGAAATGCCTCGGGTTGCCGATCACGCGGTCGTCGAAGCGTGCCCCCACGGCCAGCAGCACATCGCAGTGCTGCATCGTCATGTTGGCCTCGTAAGTGCCGTGCATGCCGAGCATGCCGAGGAATTGCGGGTCGTTGGCGTCGATCGCGCCAAGGCCCATCAGCGTGTTGGTGCACGGCACGCCCAGCAGATGCACCAGCTCGCGCAACTCGGCGGACGCTTCGCCGAGGATCACGCCGCCTCCGGTGTAAATGTAGGGCCGCTTGGCGCCGAGCAGCAATTGCACCGCCTTGCGGATCTGCCCGCCATGGCCCTTCCTGACCGGGTTGTAGGAGCGCATCTCGATGCGCTCGGGATAATGGAATGGCGCGGTCTTCAGGGAGACGTCCTTGGGGATGTCCACCACCACCGGGCCCGGTCGTCCGGTGCGCGCGATGTGGAAGGCCTTCTTCATCGTCAGGGCCAGTTCGCGCACATCCTTGACGAGAAAGTTGTGCTTGACAATCGGGCGCGTGATACCCACCGTGTCGCATTCCTGAAAGGCATCGAGCCCGATCGCCGGCGTGGGCACCTGACCGGTGATGATGACCATCGGGATCGAGTCCATGTAGGCGGTGGCGATTCCGGTAACGGCATTGGTAACGCCCGGGCCCGAGGTCACCAGCGCCACGCCAACCTCGCCGGTTGCGCGCGCATAGCCGTCAGCGGCGTGGATCGCAGCCTGCTCGTGGCGCACGAGCACGTGCTCGATCGAGTCCTGCTTGTACAGGGCGTCGTAGATGTAGAGCACTGCGCCGCCCGGATAGCCCCAGAGGTACTTGACCCCCTCGGCCTGCAGGCAACGGACCATGATTTCCGAACCGTTCGGCTCGGCGTGGTGGGGTTGAGAAGCCGCCTGTGCCGTTGCGGCGCGCTTGACTTCCGCGGCAGACATGTCCATTTCGAACCTCTGAGAATTTCTCTGACGAAAAACCATTGGTGTTCCTCTTCGCGCCCTCGTGAGGCGGATGTGGAACCTGCGCGGTCAATGGATCGGGGACCCGGGTTAGGGATACGGGAGCCCACGCCACAAACCGAAGAGAGCGTTGTGCGGGGCAACATTATGGCATCGCCACCCCCGCCTGAGGCATGCGGGATAATCGCTCGCGCCCCCGAGCCGGGGGCCGCCATGCACGAGCCGCCCCTTGGCGACCGACAAAGAACTCTCCGACTTCCTCAAGAGCGTCGAAAAACGCGCCTTCAAGCGCACGGCCTACACCGTGCGCGACGAGGAGGCCGCGCTGGACATCGTGCAGGACTCCATGATCCGGGTGGCGGAAAAGTATGCCGAGCGCCCCGCCGAGGAGTTGCCGCTCATCTTCCAGCGCATCCTGTCGAACGCGACCATGGACTGGTTTCGGCGACAAAAAGTGCGCAACGCAGTCCTTGTCAACCTGTCAGAGTTCGAGGGCGCTGACGATGACGGCGGCGACTTCAATCTGCTCGAACTGCTGGACACTTCGACCACCGGGACTGCGACTGAGAGTGCTGCCGATTCGGTCGGCCGGTTACAAGTTCTGGAGATCATCGACGGTGAGGTAGCCAGGTTGCCAGGGCGTCAACGCGAGGCGTTCCTCCTTCGTTACTGGGAGGAACTGGATGTTGCAGAGACTGCGGCAGTGATGGGGTGCTCGGAGGGTAGCGTGAAGACACACTGCTCGCGGGCGGTTCACTCATTGGCGAAGGCATTGCGCGCCAAGGGGGTTTCGCTATGAACAGATTCTCAGCCGAAGATGCTCGACGGACCGAGGCGCTGGAGGCGCGCCTGGGGCTACGACTGGCTGCGTCCTTGACCGCACTTGAGGTGGCAAAGCCCGATCGTGATGTGAACGAGCGTCTGCGTTTCGCACGCGAGCAGGCCCTTGCGCGCGGCCGTGAGGCGCGCCGGACGGCCGCGGCATCGTCGCTGCACGGCGCGCGCGGCGGTACCGCCGTGATGTCGGGTCCGGATACCAACACGCCGTGGTGGTTGCGAGTGTCGTCGGTGCTGCCGCTGGCTCTCCTGCTCGGCGGGCTGATATTCATCGACCATCAGTACTCGCGTGCGCAGATCGAGGCCGCCGCCGAGGTAGATGCGGCGATCCTGGCCGATGACCTCCCGCCCGAGGCTTACCGTGACGCCGGGTTCGTGGAATATCTGAGGTCCGCCCGCCAGTGATGAAGGCCCTGCTCGTCGCGATTGCCCTTTTCATTGGAAGCGCGCCAACCGCCTGGAGCCAGGGACTGGCAAGTCCTGGGCGGGTCGAGTGGTCTGCGCTGGCTGCGCCGCAGCGCGCGGCGCTGGCGCCGCTCGAGCGCGACTGGTCGAAGGTCACGCCGGAACAGCAACAGAAGTGGATCGAGGTCGCCAATCGCTTCGGCTCGATGTCGGCGAGCGAGCGGGCGCGCACGCAGCAGCGCATGGCTGCATGGTCTCGACTCTCGCCGCAGGAGCGTGCGAGCGCGCGCCTGAATTTCCAGGAAGCGAAACAACTCAGCCGCGGGGAGCGCCAACAGCAATGGGAGGCTTACCGCTCGCTGCCGGCTGACAGGCGACGTGAGCTGGCCGAAAGGGCCACTCCCGCGCCCACGCCGCGTGCCGCGGTGCGACCGAGCGGCTCGAGGGAAACCAACGAGAAGTCCAGCGTCGTGCGTGCGCCGGCAACGGCACCTGCGCGGCCCGTCGGTCCAACGGTGGTGCAGCGTGGATCGGGGGCAACGACCAACCTGGTTTCAAAGCCGGCGCAACCGCCGCTGCATCAGCAAGCAGGTCTGCCCAAGGTCGCTGCAACACCCGGATTCGTGGACTCCGCCACGCTGCTGCCGCAGCGCGGCGCGCAGGGTGCGGCGGCTGCGCGCCCGTTGCCGCGCGACGAGCGCAAGAAGCGCGACGACAGCGTCAAATGAGGGCCGCGCCTTCGCAGCCGGCTGCCGATTCCTCATCGCCAGCCGCACCGGGGCTCGCACGCCGCATGGCGTCCTTTGCCTACGAGGGGGTGCTCCTGTTCGGGGTCCTGTTCGTTGCGGGCTACCTGTACTCGACCTTGACACAGCAACGGCACGCGCTGCAGGGTCAGACCGGACTCCAGGCCTTCGCGTTCATCGTGCTGGGCATCTACTTCACGCTGTTCTGGTCCCGTGCTGGCCAGACCGTTGCGATGCGCGCCTGGAACTTGCGTCTGGTCACGGTGGACGGCGCGCCGGTAAGCCAGCGGCGCGCCTTAGCCCGGTACTTGGCAAGCTGGATCTGGTTCGTGCCCGCCCTGCTGACGGCCCATGTCGCCGGGTTGAACAGCGCGCTCGAGATCCTTGTTCTGCTGATTGTGGGCATCGTGGTCTACGCGCTGCTGGCGTTTGCGCACCCGCAGCGCCAGTTCTGGCATGACGCGCTATGTGGCACCCGGTTGATCGACTGGCGTGGAGGCGAGAACCCACGGGCACAATCCGCTGGATGAGCAATCCTCACAAGGGCCGTACCGGGCTGGATCGCATCGCGCATGCCGCCGGGTACTCATGGAGCGGGCTGCGCACTGCCTTTCGGGCGGAGAGCGCATTTCGGCAGGAGGCTGGCCTGGCCGCAGTGATGTTGCCGGCGGCCTTCTGGCTGGGCCGGGACTGGATGCAAGTCGCCCTTCTCGCGGGATCGGTCATCTTGGTGTTGATCGTCGAACTGCTCAACTCGGGCATCGAGGCGGTTGTCGATCGCGTTTCGTTCGAACTGCACGACCTGTCCAAGCGCGCCAAAGATTACGGCAGTGCCGCCGTGATGCTGAGCCTGCTGCTGGCGGCCGGGATCTGGCTTGCGGCGATCACTCACCGCCTCACGGAGCTTCCGCGATGAGCATGTCGATTGCCGTGTATTGCGGCTCACGCTTCGGTGACGGGCCGGCTTTCCGCTCGAGCGCACAGGCGCTCGGGCGCCTGATTGGTGCGGCCGGAGAGACGCTCGTCTATGGCGGCGGTCGTGTGGGCCTGATGGGCGAGGTCGCCGATGCGACCTTGGCCTCAGGCGGACGCGTGGTCGGCGTGATCCCGCAGGCGCTCATGGACCGCGAGGTCGGACACGCCGGGTTGACGGAACTTCACGTGGTCCAGACCATGCACGAGCGCAAGCAACTGATGGCCTCGCGGGCCGATGCGTTCGTCGCCTTGCCGGGCGGCATCGGGACCCTCGAGGAGCTCTACGAGGTTTGGTCGTGGCAGCAACTCGGGTACCACGACAAGCCGGTCGCATTGCTCAACGTCGACGGGTACTACGATGCGCTTCTCGAGTTCATGCGCGTGACGCACTCGCGTGGCTTCGTGTCGGACACGCAGTTCGAAGCGCTGATGGTCGACGACGACGCGGCCCGGCTGCTCGATCGCCTGCGCACCGCCGCCGAGAGGGCGACTGCGCCCGACGACTACTCGAAGATCTGACGCGCCGCGGACGTCAGACCGCGGCTTCGTCCGTCTCGCCGGTGCGAATGCGGACGACCTGCTCGACGGCGGAGACGAAGATCTTGCCGTCACCGATCTTGCCGGTCTTGGCGGCCTTCACGATCGCTTCGATACATCGTTCGACGTCCTCGTTCTTCACCACCACCTCGATCTTCACCTTGGGCAGGAAGTCGACGACATACTCGGCGCCGCGGTACAGCTCTGTATGGCCCTTCTGGCGCCCGAATCCTTTGACCTCGGTCACGGTGAGCCCCGAGACGCCGACATCGGCAAGCGCCTCGCGCACTTCCTCGAGCTTGAAGGGCTTGATGACAGCGGTGATCTGCTTCATGGCCTGCACTCCGGCAATGTGACTGGCTGCAATTTAAGCACGGAACTTCGAGGTGATGGGGTAGCGCCAGTCGCGGCCGAACGCGCGGTGCGTGATGCGGATGCCTACCGGCGCCTGGCGGCGCTTGTACTCGTTCACCTTGATGAGGCGTGCGACGCGCTCTACCGTGGTGCGTTCGAAACCGGCGGCGACGATCTCCTCCACGCTCTGGTCTTCCTCCATGTAGCGCGCGAGGATCGCGTCCAGCTGGTCGTACGGCGGCAGGCTGTCCTGGTCGGTCTGGTTGGGGCGCAGCTCTGCCGAGGGTGGCCGCGTGATGATCCGGCGCGGGATGATCTCCGGCCCCTGTGCGTTCTTCCACTCCGCGAGACGGTATACGAGGGTCTTGGCCACATCCTTGATGACCGCAAAGCCGCCGGCCATGTCGCCGTACAGCGTGCAGTAGCCGGTGGCCATTTCGCTCTTGTTGCCGGTGGTCAGCACGATCGCGCCGGTCTTGTTCGACAGCGCCATCAGCAGCGTGCCGCGGATGCGCGCCTGGATGTTCTCCTCGGTGGTGTCCTCGGTCAGGCCCGCGAACTGCTGCGCCAGGCTGGCGCGGAAGGCGTCGAACATCGGTGCGATCGCGATCTCGTCGTAGCGCACCTTCAATCGCGCGGCCATGTCTCGCGCATCGATCCACGAGATGTCGGCGGTGTATGGCGAGGGCATCATCACCGCGCGCACCCGCTCGGGCCCCAGCGCATCGACCGCCACCGCCAACACGAGGGCCGAGTCGATGCCGCCCGATAGGCCGATGATCGCGCCGGGAAACCCGTTCTTGCCGAGGTAGTCGCGCACGCCGGTCACCAGCGCCGCCCAGGCCTGCGCCTCGAGCGAAGGCAGCGGCGCGACCTCGCCACGCCAGCGCGTGCCGTCCAGGGTGGCCAATGCGACGGCGGGCTCGAAGCTTGCTGCCCGCATGCCCACCCGGCCGTCGGCGTCGAGCGCGAACGAGGCACCGTCGAATACGACCTCGTCCTGGCCGCCGACCAGATGGGCGTACAGCAGCGGCAAGCCCACCGCACGCGCGCGCTCGGCCATGCGCGCCTCGCGCTCGCCGGCCTTTTCGAGATGGAACGGCGAGGCGTTGAGCACCGCAAGCACCTGCGCGCCCGCGGCCTTGGCGCCGGCCGCCGGTTCGTCGAACCAGGCGTCCTCGCAGATCAGCACGCCCACGCGGGTGCCCGCGCAATCGAACACCAGCGGTGACTGGCCGGCGTCGCGGCCGCTGGCGAAATAGCGGCGTTCGTCGAACACCTGGTAGTTGGGCAGCTCGCGCTTGCAGTAGGTCGCGACGACCCTTCCCCCCGCCAGCAGCGAGGCCGCATTGAAGCGCAGCGGCTGCACGGTCGACTTGGTCCTAACATCGCCGCGATCACCGAACTGATGCGGATGACCGACCACCACCTGCAAGCCGATGCAATCCGCGAGCAAACGCGCGATGCCCTCCAGCGCCTCGGCGCAGGCGCGCATGAAGGCCGGCCGCAGCAGCAGGTCCTCGGGCGGATAGCCGCTGAGGGCCAGCTCCGGGGCCAGCACCAGGTGCGTGCCCAGGGCATGCGCGCGGCGCGCGGCCTCGACGATCTGCCGGGCGTTGCCTTCGAGGTCGCCGACGGTGGCGTTGATCTGGGCCAGTGCGACCTTCATCGCCGCGGAGCGCTTTGAGTTGGGGTCGAAGGATTATGTCATCCGGGTCGTCGACGATCCGCAGACCGTCGACGCGTCCGCGTGGAACGAGCTGCTCGAGGCGCAGCCTGCGGCCACGCCCTTCATGCGCCACGAGTACCTCGTCGCGTTGCACCGCTCGGGCAGCGCCATGGCCGACACCGGCTGGATGCCGCAGTGGCTGCTGGTCGAGCG
>Ga0224510_10002564_pt1 | contig 10795 bp, 21 predicted proteins | sample SF_May12_sed_USG_FD_170161 | JGI IMG/M metagenome (GOLD analysis project Ga0224510, IMG submission 170161) | Sediment microbial communities from San Francisco Bay, California, United States - SF_May12_sed_USGS_4_1 | ecosystem: Environmental > Aquatic > Marine > Sediment | place: USA: California... | reverse complement strand
GAAGCAGCTCAACCTCAGTGCGCTGCACCAGGTCGCCGATGTAATGGATATTCTCGGCCTTCAGGCAGTTCGCGCTCCTGACCGTCAGCTCAAGTTCGTCGACCGGGCGCAGCAGGATCGGATCCGGCAGCGGGCCAGACTCGCGGCTCGGCGACTCACCCTGGCCCTCGAGATCGACGAATACCGTCAGCTGGTCCTTCAGGATGCTGCCGGCGCGGCGAATCGCCTCGTCCGGATTGATCGTGCCATTGGTCTCGATGTCGATGATCAGCTTGTCGAGGTCGGTGCGCTGCTCGACGCGCGCGGACTCGATCGCATAGGTAACGCGCCGCACGGGCGAGAATGACGCGTCGAGCTGCAGGCGGCCGATCGGCCTGCTCTGCTCCTCGAATTCAAGGCGCTGGACTGCCGGCCGGTAACCGCGGCCGCGCTCGATCTTCAACGTCATGCCGAGTTGCATCGGCTTCGTCAGGTTCGCGATCACCAGTTCTGGATTCACGATGACGACGTCATGGTCGACCTGGATATCTCCCGCAGTGACCGGGCCGGGACCCTTCTTCTGCAGGCGCAGCTCAACCGACTCGCGGCTGTGCATCTCGATCGCGACCAGCTTGAGATTCAGCAGGACGTCCACGACGTCCTCCTGCACACCCTCGATGCTGGTGTACTCGTGCAGCACGCCATCGATCTCGACCTCGGTCACGGCGCAGCCGGGCATCGAGGAAAGCAGCACGCGCCTGAGCGCATTGCCGAGCGTGTGCCCGAAGCCGCGTTCGAACGGTTCGATCACGATACGGGCCTGCCGCGCCGCGGTCTCGGTGACCTTGACGGAGCGGGGCTTGAGGAATTCCGTGGCGGAGCCTTGCATTGCCGTCACCTGTTACTTCGAGTAAAGCTCGACGACGAGATTTTCGTTGATGTCGGGCAGGATCTGATCGCGGTCCGGCAACGCCTTGAGCGTACCGGTGAACTTCTTGTCATCAACCTCGACCCATTCGGGCAGCCCGACCTGGGTCGCGATCGCGAGTGCCGCAGCGATGCGCGCCTGGGTGCGCGACTTCTCGCGCACTGTGATCAGGTCGCCGGCATGGCACTGGTAGGACGGCACATTGACCGTCTCGCCATTGACCTCGATAGCCTTGTGGCCGACCAGCTGGCGGGCCTCGGCGCGCGTGGTGGCAAAACCCATGCGATAGACGACGTTGTCGAGCCGCGATTCGAGGTATCGCAGCAGATTCTCGCCGGTCGAGCCGGGGCGGCCGGCCGCCTTCGTATAGTAATTGCGGAACTGCCGTTCCAGCACGCCGTACATGCGGCGCAGCTTCTGCTTCTCGCGCAACTGCACGCCGTAGCCGGACAGGCGGGTGCGGCGATCGCCCTTGATGCCGCCCGGCGGCACTTCGAGCTTGCACTTGCTCTCGAGCGGCTTGATGCCGCTCTTGAGGAACAGGTCGGTGCCCTCGCGGCGCGAGAGCTTGCACTTGGGACCCAGGTATCTGGCCATGATTCGATGGACCTCAGACGCGCCGTTTCTTGGGCGGTCGGCAGCCGTTATGCGGGATCGGCGTCACGTCGGCGATGCTCGTCACCTTGAGACCACAGGCATTCAGCGCGCGGACCGCGGACTCGCGGCCCGGCCCCGGGCCCTTCACCTTGACCTCCACCGTGCGAAGGCCATGTTCCTGCGCGGCAATGCCCGCCTTCTCGGCGGCAACCTGTGCTGCGAATGGCGTGCTCTTGCGCGAGCCACGGAATCCCGAGCCGCCGGATGTCGCCCACGCGAGCGTGTTGCCCTGCCGGTCGGTGATCGTGACGATCGTGTTGTTGAATGACGCGTGGATGTGCGCCACGCCCTCGGAAACCTGGCGCCTCGCCTTCTTGCGCGTCTTGACGGCGGCCGGTGCCGCGTCCTTCTTGTCGGCGTCCGGCTTCTCGGCGTCCTGCTTCGAGCTGGCCTTCTTCTCGTCGGATTTCTTCTCGTCGGTCATCTATTTACCTGGTCAGTCTGTGTTTGCGCCGGCTCAACTCTTCGAGGGCGCAACGTTGGTCTTGATAGCCGCGCGGCGCGGTCCCTTGCGCGTGCGCGCATTGGTGCGCGTGCGCTGGCCGCGAACCGGCAGGCCCTTGCGATGGCGAATGCCCCGGTAGCAGCCGAGATCCATCAGCCGCTTCAGGCTCATTGAGTTCTCGCGCCGCAGATCGCCTTCAACCAGGAAGCGCGCGATGTTCGTGCGCAGCATGTTGACTTCGGCCTCGGTCAGGTCGCGCACCTTGGTCGACGGGTCGACACCGGCGGCCGCACACAGCATCCTGGCACGCGATTGGCCGATGCCGTAGACGTGCGTCAGCCCGATGACGACGTGCTTGTTGACCGGAATATTGATGCCGGCGATGCGCGCCATGGCTAACGACCTCTGAGCCGCGGAAAACACGGCAGTATACGTGAAAAAGCGGGCTTTCTCAAGATTACGGACCTCATGGCCTCAGCCCTGACGCTGCTTGTGGCGGGCATCGGACGAGCAGATCACCCGCACGACACCCTTGCGCCGGACGATCTTGCAGTTCTTGCAGATCTTCCTGACCGATGGACGAACTTTCATCTCAGACTCCCGGATGGCATGGCCATCCTCAACGCGGCCCGCTCTTGCCAAAGCCGCGCAGGTTGGCCTTCTTCATCAGACCCTCGTACTGGTGCGACATCAGGTGCGCATTCAACTGGGCAACGAAATCCATGACGACCACGACGATGATCAACAGCGACGTGCCGCCGAAGTAGAACGGCACGCGCCCGTATGACATCAGTATTTCCGGCAGCAGGCAGACCAGCGTCACGTACAGCGCGCCCCACACGGTCAGCCGCGTCAGCACCTTGTCGATGTACTCGGCGGTCTGCTGGCCGGGCCGGATGCCAGGGATGAAGGCGCCGCCTTTCTTCAGGTTCTCCGCCGTCTCGCGGGAATTGAAAACCAGCGCGGTATAGAAAAAGCAGAAGAAGATGATCAGTCCACCGTAAATCAGCAGGTGCAGCGGCTGGCCCCAGCCGAGCGCCGCGGCAACATTCTGCAGCCAGCTAGCGCTGTCGCCGGTGCCGAAAAAGCTCGCGAGCGTCGCCGGAAACAGCAGCAGTGACGAGGCGAAGATCGGCGGAATCACGCCGGACATGTTCAGCTTGAATGGCAGGTGGCTGGTCTGGCCGGCGTACATGCGCCGCCCGACCTGGCGCTTCGCGTAATTGACCGGTATGCGGCGCTGGCCGCTTTCGACGAATACGCAGAATGCGGTGACGGCACCGATCAGCAGCACCAGCAGGATTGCGAAGGCCGGGTTCATCTCGCCGGAGCGCACCTGCTCGAGCGTGCCGCCGATCGCGGCCGGCAGGCCGGAGATGATGCCCGACAGGATGATCATCGAGATGCCGTTGCCAATGCCGCGCTCGGTTATCTGCTCGCCGAGCCACATCAGGAACATCGTGCCCGCGGTCAGTGTCGCGACGGCTGGTATCAGGAATGACCAGAATCCCGGGTTGATCACGACACCCTGGTTCGTGAATGCGACCGCAGCCGCGAACCCCTGGAACGCCGCCAGCACGACCGTGAAGTAGCGTGTCCACTGCGTGATCTTGCGGCGCCCGGACTCGCCTTCCTTCTTGATCGCCGCCATCGACGGCACGACCACCGCCATCATCTGCAGGATGATCGACGCCGAGATGTAGGGCATCACGCCCATCGCGAAGATCGAAAGCCGGGAGAGCGCACCGCCCGAGAACATGTTGAACAGCCCGAGGATCGTTCCTTCCTGGCTGTCGAACAGCCGCGCGAGCGCCACCGGATCGATTCCCGGCACCGGCACGAAGGTGCCGATGCGATAGACGATCAATGCGCCCAGCATGAACAGCAGGCGATGGCGCATTTCGGTGAAGCGCGTGACTTCACCGAGCGCAAGTGACGCGTTGCCTGCCGTCGTTGCCATCGTGTCCTGCTGTGCGCCGCCCGGCCGGTCAGGCCGCGACGCCCTCCTCGATCTTGCCGCCGGCCTGTTCAATTGCCGCGCGCGCACCCTTGGTCGCGCGCACCGCAGGGCCGCGCAGCGTAACGGCGCGGGCGATAGAGCCCGACAGGATGACCTTTGCTTTCTGGGTCTGCAGGGGAACGACGCTTGCCGCAATCAGCGCGGCCAGGTCGATCACCTCGGCCTTCACCTTGCTGAGGTCGGTCAGGGTGACCTCGGCGCGGGTCGCATGCATCGCAGAGCGGAATCCGACTTTTGGCAGTCGCCGCTGCAGCGGCACCTGGCCGCCCTCGAAGCCGACCTTGTGATAGCCGCCCTTGCGCGCCTTCTGGCCCTTGCCGCCCTTGCCACAGGTCTTGCCCTGCCCGGCGGAGGCGCCGCGACCGACGCGCAGCCGCGGCTTCTTGCTGCCGGCAGCGGGTTTCAGAGTGTTCAATTGCATTACGTCGCTCCTCCGGTCCTCACGCACGCTCGACGCCCAGCAGGTGCTGTGCGACGCGGATCATGCCGCGCACCTCGCCGGTGTCGGGGACGACGCGTGAATCGCGGATCCGCCGCAACCCGAGGCCGTAGACCGAGGCGCGGATATTGCGCAGCTGCCCGTGCACACTGCCCTTCAACGTGACTTTCAGTTGTTCCTTGCTCATTGCGATCAGCCCATGATCTCTTCGAGGGTCTTGCCGCGCTTCGCCGCGATGCGATCCGGCGCCGTAATGCGCGAGAACGCGTCAAAGGTCGCACGCACCACGTTGATCGGGTTGCGCGAGCCGTAGCACTTGGCCAGCACATTCCGTACGCCGGCACATTCGAACACGGCGCGCATGCCGCCGCCGGCGATGACGCCCGTGCCGTCTGATGCGGGCTGCATGTAGACGCGGGTCGTGCCATGGCGTCCCTGCAGGGCGTAATGCAGCGAGTCGCTTCGCAGCGGCACCGTCGTCATGTTCTTGCGCGCCTGCTGCATCGCCTTCGCGATCGCGGTCGGCACCTCGCGCGCCTTGCCGTAGCCGAAGCCGACCTTCCCGGCACCGTCACCGACCACGGTCAGCGCGGTAAAGCCGAACTGCCTGCCGCCCTTGACGACCTTGGCCGTGCGGTTGACGGCGACCAGCTTTTCAATCAGGTCGTCGCCAGATGAGGATCTTTCCACTCGTGCCATTACGCTTCCCCTGGAATCAGAACTTGAGGCCGGCCTCGCGGGCCGCCTCGGCGAGCGCCTTCAGGCGCCCGTGAAACTTGAAGCCGGAGCGGTCGAACGCCACCGACGTAATGCCGGCTGCCTTCGCGCGCTCGGCGATGGCGCGGCCGACCGCAGCCGCCGCGGCCGCGTTGCCCGTGCCCTTCAGACCCTTGGCGACGTCTTCCTGCACCGTCGACGCGATCGCGAGCACCCGCGCGCCGTCCGCGGTCGTCACCTGCGCGTAGATATGCCGCGGCGTGCGGTGCACCGTCAGGCGCGCCGTGCCGATTTCGCGAATCTTGGCTCGGCCGCGTGTCGCACGCCGCAGACGCCGGTCCTTCTTGGTCAGCTGTGCCATGGCCTTACTTCTTCTTGCCTTCCTTCATGACGATCTTCTCGCCGGCGTAGCGCACGCCCTTGCCCTTGTAGGGTTCCGGCGGCCGATAACCGCGGATCTCGGCGGCGACCTGCCCCACTTTCTGGCGGTCGACGCCCTTGATGACGATTTCGGTCTGGCTCGGCGTCTCGATCGAGATGCCCTCCGGAACCGCGTAGCTGACCGGGTGCGAGAAACCCAGCGTCAGGTTCAGGTTCTTGCCCTGCAACGCCGCCCGGTAACCGACGCCGACTAGTTCGAGCTTGCGCTCGAAGCCCTTGGTGACACCCACGACCATGTTCGCGAGATTTGCGCGCGTCGCGCCGGCCGTTGCAATGCGTGTCGACGCGTCCTTCGCGGCAGTGACGGCCACGACGAGCTGCTGCTCGTTCTGCGCCACGGTGACGCCGCGCGCGAGACACAGCGTCAGCGCGCCCTTGGCACCCTTGATCGTCACGGCACCAGCCGCGAACGTCGCATTGACGCCTTTTGGCAGGTCTACCGGCATCTTCGCAATTCTGGACATGATCCGGGCTCCTCAGGCCACCAGGCACAGGACTTCGCCGCCCTGGCCGGCGCGGCGCGCCTCACGGTCGGTCATGACGCCGCCGGGCGTCGAGATGATTGCGATGCCGAGACCGCCCAGCACTTTCGGCAACTCGTCCTTGGCGCGGTACAACCGCAATCCGGGCCGCGACACGCGTTCGATGCGCTCGATCACCGGCTTGCCCGCGTGATACTTGAGCGCGATCGTCAATGTCGACTTGCCCCCATCCTTGGTGACCGCGAAGTCGCTGATGTATCCCTCGTTCTTGAGCACACCGACGATGGCGAGCTTCACGCGCGAGGACTGCAGCGACACCTCCGGCTTCCCGGCGCTCTGGCCGTTGCGGATGCGCGTCAAGAGATCAGAAATGGGGTCAGTCATGCTCATCGAATGCTCCTCACCAGCTCGCCTTGCGAAGGCCGGGTACGTCGCCTCGCATCGTCGCCTCGCGGAGCTTGACGCGGCCAAGGCCGAACTTCCGGTAGTTACCGCGCGAGCGCCCGGTGATGGCGCAGCGATTGCGCTTGCGAACGGGGCTCGAATCGCGCGGCAGCTTCTGCAGCGCCTCGATCGCCGCCATGCGCTCTTCCCGCGCCGCTTTCGGGTCACGGATCTGCTCCTTGATCAGCGCGCGCTTGGCGGCGTATTTCTTCACCACTTTCGCGCGGCGCTTCTCACGCTCGATCATGCTGGTCTTGGCCATCGGTCACTTCCTGAACGGAAAATTGAATGCCTCGAGCAATGCCCGCCCCGACTTGTCATTGCGCGCATTGGTCGTGATCGTGATATCCATGCCGCGCAACTGGTCGATTTGGTCGTATGCGACCTCGGGGAAAATGATCTGTTCCTTGACGCCGAAGCTGTAATTGCCGCGGCCGTCGAATGAACGCGGGTTTACGCCGCGGAAATCGCGGATGCGCGGCATTGCGACATTGATCAGCCGGTCCAGGAACTCGTACATGCGCGCGCCGCGCAACGTCACCATGCAGCCGACCGCGAGACCCTCACGGATCTTGAATGTCGCGACGGACTTCTTCGACTTGCGCACCGCGGGTTTCTGGCCGGTGATGCGCGCCAGGTCCGAGGTCGCTGCGTCCATGACCTTCTTGTCGGCAACAGCCTCGCCGACACCCATATTCACGGTGATCTTTGTCAGGCGCGGCACCTGCATGTCGTTCTTGAAGCCGAGCTCCTTGCGGAGCTTCGGCATCACGACCTCGCGGTAGTGCTTGTGCAGCCGTGCGGTTGAAGCCATCTCTCTGGTCTCCACTCTCAGGAATCCACTACTTCGCCGTTCGACTTGAAATAGCGGACCTTGCGTCCATCTTCCAGCAGCTTGCGGCCGACACGATCAGCCTTCTTTGTCGCCGGGTTCCACAGCGCCACATTCGAAAGGTGCAATGGCGCCTCTTTCTGCACGATCGCGCCGGTCACGCCCTTCGATGGGTTCGGCCGCTGGTGCTTCTTGACCATGTTGACGTTCTCGACGAGCACGCGTCCGCTGGCCAGGATATTGACCACGGTGCCGGTGCGGCCCTTGTCGCGGCCGGTTGTCACGACGACTGTGTCGCCCTTGCGAATCTTGTTCATAGGACTTCCGGTGCGAGCGAAATGATCTTCATGAACTGCACATTGCGCAGCTCGCGTGTCACAGGTCCGAAAATCCGGGTGCCGATCGGCTCGAGCTTGGGGGTCAGCAGCACCGCCGCATTGCCGTCGAAGCGGATCAGCGACCCGTCCCCGCGACGGACGCCGCGCCGCGTGCGCACCACGACCGCGTCGTAGACCTCGCCCTTCTTGACCTTGCCACGCGGGATCGCGTCCTTGACGCTGACCTTGATGACGTCGCCGACGCCGGCATAACGGCGCCTGGTCCCGCCCATGACCTTGATGCACATGAGTTCGCGGGCGCCGGAATTGTCCGCCGCCACCAAGCGAGTCCTGAGCTGGATCATGGTCCTGGCCTCCCGTCGCTCATTCCGCCGGCGCGCGTTCGATCACGCGTACCAACCGCCATGACTTGTGCCGCGACAAGGGGCGGCACTCGGTGATCGCCACCGTGTCGCCCGCGCGGCACTCGTTGTTCTCGTCGTGCGCGAGCAGCTTCGTCGTGCGCCGCACGTACTTGCCGTAGGTCGGGTGCTTCACGAGCCGCTCGACCGACACGGAGATCGTCTTGTTCATCTTGTTGCTGACGACGGTGCCGGTCAGCATGCGCGCCGACTTGTCCGCCGCCTGGGTCTCTGTCACGGTTGCCATCACGCCTTGCTCCCGGCGCCAGTAGCGCGCCCGAGTTCCTTAAGCACGGTCTTGACCCGTGCGATGCTCTTCCGGACCTTGCCGTGCTGGTCCGGCCGCGCCGGCTGCCCGGAAGCGGATGCCATACGCAGGTTGAACTGCTCACGGCGCAGCGCGATCAGTTCCTCGCGCAGTTCCGCCACGGTCTTGCCGCGCAAATCCTTGATCCTCATCAACGCACCTGCCGCTTGACGAAGGAAGTTGCGACCGAAAGCTTGGCCGCCGCCAGCCTGAATGCCTCGCGCGCCTCCGCTTCCGGCACGCCCTCGATTTCGAACAACACCTTGCCCGGCATCACCTTCGCGACCCAGTACTCGACATTGCCCTTGCCGCTGCCCATGCGGACCTCGAGCGGCTTCTTGGTGATCGGCACATCCGGGAACACGCGGATCCAGATCTGGCCGCCGCGCTTCACGTAGCGGGTCATCGCGCGGCGCGCCGCCTCGATCTCACGGGCAGTCATGCGCGAGCGGTCCATCGCCTTCAGCCCGTAATCGCCGAACGCGACCGAACTTCCGCGCGTGGCCGTGCCGGACAGGTTTCCCTTGAACATCTTGCGGTACTTGGTCCGCTTGGGCTGCATCATGTCCCGTCGTCCTTTTCGTTCAGCCGGCCGCCGGCTCGGGGGCAGCCTGCTTTTCCTGGGTCTCGACCACTTCCGGCTCGGCCTCTTCGCGGGCGAATACCTCGCCCTTGAACACCCAGACCTTGACGCCGATGACACCATAGGTCGTGCGCGCCTCGGCCAGCCCGTAGTCGATCTCGGCGCGGAATGTGTGCAACGGGACGCGCCCCTCGCGTGTCCATTCGGAGCGCGAGATCTCCGCGCCATTCAGCCGGCCCGCCACGCGGACCTTCACGCCCAGTGCGCCGCTGCGCATCGTGTTGGTCACGGCGCGTTTCATCGCGCGCCGGAACATGACGCGCTTCTCGATCTGCTGCGCGATGCTCTCGGCCACCAGCTGCGCGTCGAGCTCGGGCTTCCTGATCTCGGCGATGTTGAGCCGCACGTCCTGCGCCGCCATCTTCATCAACTTGGCGACTTCGACCCTGAGTTTTTCGATGTCCTCGCCCTTGCGGCCGATCACCACGCCCGGCCGTGCCGTGTGGATCGTGATGTTCGCCTTGCGCGCCGCACGCTCGATGTGGATGCGGCTCACCGACGCTTCGGCGAGCTTTTTCCTCAGGAACTCGCGCACCCTCAAGTCGGAGAGGAGGAGCGCCGGAAAGCTCTTGGTATCGGCGTACCAGCGCGACGCCCAGTCGCGCGTGATGCCGAGGCGGATTCCAATCGGGTTGACCTTCTGACCCATTTGCTGCTCCGTTCTCCCGCTGCTTACCGGGCCTTGTCGGCCACGGTCACCCTGATGTGGGAAAGCCGCTTCACGATGCGGTTGCCACGGCCCTTCGCCCGCGCATGAAAGCGCTTCGCCACCGGCGCCGCGTCCACCTCGATGCGGGAAATCTTCAGTTCATCGATGTCGGCGCCCAGATTCTGCTCGGCATTCGCGATCGCCGACTCCAGCACCTTGCGCACGATGCGCGCGCCCTTCTTCGGCGTGTACGCGAGCACTGCGAGCGCCAGCCCGACCTGCTGGCCGCGCACCATGTCGGCCACGAGCCGGCATTTCTGGGGTGAGATGCGCGCGTGGCGCAAGATTGCTGACACCTGCATCGCATTACTCCGGAGCCGTCTCGACTCTCTTCGAGGACGAGTGACTCTTGAAAATCCGGGTCGGCGCAAACTCGCCGAGCTTGTGACCGACCATGTTCTCCGTCACCAGCAATGGCACGTGCTGGCGCCCGTTGTGCACGGCGATCGTCAGTCCGACCATGTCCGGCAGGATCATCGAGCGCCGCGACCAGGTCTTGATCGGCCGGCGGTCGTTCTTGTCACGGGCCACCTGCACCTTTTTTGCGAGGTGCAGATCGACGAATGGGCCCTTCTTAAGGGAACGTGACATTTCGCTTACGCTCCTTTCTTGCGCCGGCGCACGATGAAAGCGTCGGTGCGCTTGTTATTGCGCGTCTTCTTGCCCTTCGTATGCAGGCCCCACGGCGAAACCGGGTGGGGGTTGCCCTGCCCCGAGCGGCCCTCGCCGCCGCCGTGCGGATGATCCACGGGGTTCATCACGACGCCGCGCACGGTCGGCCGGATGCCGCGCCAGCGCTTCGCGCCGGCCTTGCCGAAACTGCGCAGGTTGTGTTCGTCATTGCCGATCTCGCCGATCGTCGCGCGGCAATCCACGCTGACCTTGCGGGTCTCGCCGGACTTCAGCTTCAGGATCGCATTGCCGGCTTCGCGGCCGCTGTACTGCGCCGAACTGCCGGCGGCGCGCGCGATCTGGCCGCCCTTGCCCGGCTTCAATTCGACGTTGTGCACCAG
>Ga0224510_10002562_pt1 | contig 10800 bp, 7 predicted proteins | sample SF_May12_sed_USG_FD_170161 | JGI IMG/M metagenome (GOLD analysis project Ga0224510, IMG submission 170161) | Sediment microbial communities from San Francisco Bay, California, United States - SF_May12_sed_USGS_4_1 | ecosystem: Environmental > Aquatic > Marine > Sediment | place: USA: California... | reverse complement strand
CGCAGCAGGCACGGCCGGCACCATCAGCGCAAGGACGAGCAGGGTGAACAGGAAGCGGGGCATGAAGTGAACCTCGGCAGGAGAGAGCAGAATCTGTAGGGGTGTCGTAACAGGTTTGGTCAGTACCCGACTTCGAGTTCTCGGGGAACCACCATCATGTGAGTGCGCCCCGGCGGTATCCCGAACGACTCACCCGACTCGGTGAAGAACCGGTACGGATCTTCCTGGGCGGAGCGAGCCCACGAACCGGCTACGACCTTTCCTCCCGCGAACACGAGCAACCGACCTTGCCCGATGACATCGAAGGTCGGAACGTCCACGCCATTGCCGTCCGTGTATCCGGCGGAACGTTGCGCGGCAAAAACCACCACGACTGTGTCGGCCGCGTACTGAGCGCTTTCGGATTCGAGATCCGGGAGGACCATGAAGGGCTCGCCACCCTCCGTACGGACGTAGGCCCCGTCCGTGTATTCCCAACCGATCTCGGTAGCGAACGGTACGGCCACAGTGGCCGCGTCGGCTCCTCCGGGAAGGTCACCCTCGGGCAGTCCGGCCTCGTCCACAGGGGTGGGTGGATAGACCGCCTCGACCTGTTCGAGGTTGACAAACAGGTTGTAGGGGGATGGCCGCTCCAGCGCCTGGAATCCAGGCGCGGTCTCCGGCATCGCCAGCGCGACCCCGGCAGGGGCGAAGTCCTGGAGAACGAACGGCTGTCCGCCGGTGGCCACCAGTGTGGTGGCGAATGGCGCCGTGAGGTCGGCGTCGACCGGCCGAACCGACCTGACCGGCCCCACCACCACCGGAGCGGTGCCCGGTAGGTAATAGGCGGTGAATCTCGTCATCCCTCCCTCGAGCGGGGTCTCGACGACGAGCGACGCAGCCCCTAGGCCGACCTGAGGCCGGGCATCGGGTGCGTTGTCGATACGCACGGCGATGCGGGCCGCCCCGGACTCAACTGGCTCGGTGGTGCTGGAAGTAACGGGATCGCCGGGTTGCGCCGGCTCGGTGGTCTCAGCGACGATCTCCGTCGTCGTTGTCGTGGCCGGCGACTCAGAAGGCTCACCCCTCGAGGCGAGGCCGACCACGCCGAAGGTGATCCCGAACACAGCCAACGCGATACCTCCGAGGCCGACCTCAAGCGGCCGAGCCTCGATCCAAGTCTTGATCTTCCCCCAGATGTCTTTCATAAACCGCAGGCTAGACCTTCTGATCGTTTGTCATTGGCAGCCTCGAACTCGCCTGGCTAGCTTGCAGACCATGCAAGACGCCGGTGCGTCCCAGGATCGTTCGGGCGAATATCTGTCGGCACTCCAGGCCCAGCTGGATCGACTCACGGACCGCAACTCCGCCCTCTCGGATCGCGTACGAAAGCTCGAATCTGACCGGGCTCTACTCCGTGAGCGCCTCGCCCGCGCTCAACGACGCTGGTACCGACCCATGCGAAACGTCCAGATGGAGACCAGGCCACCTCTGTCCGAGAACAGCATCCACGTACCTGGAGTCGGAGCGATCCCGGACGTCACGCTGCCCATACCCGCGCCAAAAAGAGATCTGGTCGTCGCGACCGTGCTCGACGAGTTCTCGCGAGCGGCATTCGGTCCCGAGATGAAGTGCATCGACATTCCAGTGTACGGACTCGATCAGCTCGAGGAGTCGGTTCCGGATCTCCTGTTCGTCGAGTCGGCATTCTCGGGGATCGATGGATCATGGTCGACTCGGATCGCCCGTTTCGGCGCACCACACCCCGCTCTGAAAGAGCTGGTGGACTGGTGCCGATCCCGTGGCATTCCCACGGTCTTCTGGAACAAGGAGGACCCGATCAACTACGACTGGTTCATTTCATCGGCATCACTATTCGATCACGTGTTCACCGTAGACAGCGATATGATCGATCGCTACGTGCGCGATCTCAGCCACTCCCGGGTAGCGGTACTCCCGTTCGCCGCTCAACCCACCATCCATCACCCACCTGAGAACGACGATGTCAGGACTGGATCGGTAGCGTTTGCTGGCTCATACTACGTCGCCAAGCACCCGAAACGCCGAGAGCAGATGGAGATGCTGCTCGGGCCGGCGACCGAGTTCGGGCTTCATATATTCGATCGCTTCGCCGGAACGAAGGACGAACGCTTTGCCTGGCCTGCGCGGTACCGATCCGCCATCATGGGAGGCCTCACCTACGCGCAGACGTTGGAAGCATACCGACGCTATCGCGTCTTCCTCAACGTAAACACCGTCACCACCTCACCGACTATGTGCGCCCGACGTGTTTTCGAGCTTCTCGCATCGGGGACAGCAATCGTCACTGCAGATGCCCGGGCCATTCGCGAACTCATCCCTCCCGAGATCGTGTCCATCGTGAGCTCGGCAAATGAATGCCGGACCACCCTCGAACTACTACTCAACGACGGCGGTGGCGAGCGCGGACGTCAAGCCATGGCCTGGATCCATGCTGGGCACACGGTGAGCCATCGCGTCGATGAAGTGATCCGTCAAGTGCTGTAGCCGCGGCCCGCAGCGCGTCGGGAACTCGGCCGTCAAACCCAGCCGATGTCGGTCACCGCGGAGTACGGCTCGCAAGCATCAGGTCTGGCACTACCGCTGATCGCGGAGAGCTCGAAGCCAGTCGGCGATGACACTCGCAGCACGACCCCCTGCGTGACCGTCCCACAAAGGTGGAGGAGGGCGGAGGTCAGGCGGTGATTTGAGTATCGCCTCGACCGCTCCCCCGAGTTCATCCGGCCTCACCAAGCGATTGGTGCCCTGAGTGATCGTTATCGGCCGTTCGGTATTCGGACGCATCGTCAAACATGGAATACCCAACACAGTCGTCTCTTCCTGGATGCCTCCCGAATCGGTGATGACAAGCGCCGCTCCAGACACGAGTGACATGAAATCGATATAGCCGAGCGGCTCGACGAGACGCAGGCGCTCCGAAGACTCGAGTCCAACAGCCTCCAAACCGGCCTTCCCGCGAGGGTGCACGGGGAATACCAGCGGGACGAACCGCGAGACCTCCGCCAGCGCACTCACAATCGTACGAAGCGCGCGACGGTCATCGACGTTGCCTGGTCGATGGAGCGTGATCACGCCATATGGTTCCGAGATGCCGAGTGCTGTCGCAACCCCGTCGTCGAATAGATGTCGATTGGCGATGAGCGAGTCGATCATCGTGTTACCCACGAAGTGCATCCTGTCGGCCGAGATCCCCTCCCGGGACAGTAACGCCAGGGCCTCGGGGCTGGTCACGAGATGCAAGTCGGCGAGAGCGTCTGTGACTACTCGGTTGATCTCTTCCGGCATCGAACGGTCAAAGCTTCGAAGGCCTGCTTCCACATGAGCCGTCGGGATCCCCAACTTCGACGAAGCAAGGGCAGCCGCAAGGGTTGAGTTCACGTCGCCATAAACGACGACGCCCTCGGGTTGGTGCTCCCGGAAGACCCGTTCCAACTCTGTCAAGAGTGCCGCAGTTTGCTGCGCATGGCTACCAGAACCGACTCCGAGATGAACGTCGGGAGCAGGGATTCCCAGATCTCGAAAAAAGACGTCGGACATCAGCGCGTCATAGTGTTGACCCGTGTGGATCAATGTCGGGACCTCTCCGAGTTCGACGAGTGCTTTGATTACCGGTGCGGCCTTCATGAAGTTCGGGCGCGCGCCCACCACATGGATATGCGTCATGGCGAGATCCTCTCCCTGAGACCTTGAAAGAACGCCGTCGACACGATGGTGGCATCACTCGCTGCGCAGTAACCTGCCGCCCTGCCAGGATCGTGCTCAGCCACGATTGCTGATGCCTCTCCCAAACTTGATGCGAGCGCACCGGGGTCCGACGGGTCATAAACCACGCAGAGACCAAGCGATTCGAGCACATCGAACTGTCCTACGCGCGGGGCGAGGATCGGCCGTCCGAAGGCAAGGCCAAGGAGAGCAGCTCCTGAGTTGAGGCTGGCGTCGTATGGAAGGACTAGGAGGTCAAGGGCAGTGAGCAGCCTTGAGAGGGTCGTGTCATCAAGACGCCGCGGGACCGAGAGGACGGTCTCGTCTCGCTCCAGGCGTTGAATCAACTCCACCGACCCAACGTCTCCCCCCGGGATTCCAGCGACCAAACCTCGCAATCGAGGTTCTTTCAGCCGCGCTGTCTCGAGGGCATCGAGAAACCTGCCAATCCCCTTGTACGGTTGAATCGAGCCGAGGATTCCGACCACGAGATCACTCGGCTCGAAGCCAATTTCGAACCGGACCATCCGTTTTTCAAAGTGCTTCGGATATGCACCGTTGTAGGAGGGATGCGGAACCGACATCACACGATCGTCAGGGATCGGATAGTGATCGGCGGTGAAGTCCATCGTTCTGGGATTCATGATGTGGACCACGTCACACATCGAGGCGAGAGATGCCCGCAGCTCAGCTTCGACCCCAGGGTGTGGGCAGCCATGCGGCAAGACGTTGTGCACGGTCCAGACCAGTCGGACCCCTTCGCTGCGCATACTTTCCAGAACGCCGAGGTAGCGGTCCTTTGCAGCGCGCGCCTCGTGCGTGGAGCCCGCCGACCGCAATACGTCAGCGGTCCAATGAATATGCAACACCGGGAGCGCGCCCATGCTCGTGGCGGTGCGCAGCGAAGGTATCTCGTCGAGCCCGACCAGAGGAACGGCGGCGAATCCTTGATCGTAGGCGTTCCGATACAGCAACGACTGAAAAGGGTTCATACGGGCCACGGGGTGGTAACCGAGAACGATTGGATGCGACTCGGAACGTAGAGAACGCACGGCCCGCGATACATCCGCGTGAGCGGGGATTTGCGGGATCAGCGCGCTCATTTGAGGGCCCTCGAGAGAATCTCTGCGTAGCGTCGCGTGTTCGATTCAAGTGTTCGGTCAGCCCTCACCCAAGCCTGACCTGCCGCGGCGAGCCGGTGCCTCGTGCCCACATCGGTGATGAGGTCTGCGGCCACCCTGGCAAGATCGTCAGGATCCGAGGGGGCAAAAACCATCCCTCTATCCCCTGGGCTGGCAAGTTCTCGCAGGGCCGGCAGATCCGCGGCAATCACTGGGAGCCCCATCGCCATCGCCTCCAGTGGTTTGAGTGGAGTGACGAGGCGCGCGGCTCGATCATCGACTCGAGGTATCACGAACAAGTCGATCAGCGCATAGTGTTCCTCGATCTCATCGTTCGGGATGTGGCCCGTGAAGACAAAATCGGCCTCCAATCCCAACTCGGCCACCAGGCTCGTCAAAGAATCCAATTCGGGTCCCTCCCCTGCAACGAGACCGGCGACGTCATAGCCCTTTCTTCGCAGGACCGCCACCGCACGAACGAGGTTGTCGATCCCTTCCCGCCACCCGAGATTGGAAATGTACCCCAGGACAAACCGATCGTGGACGCCGTACAGTTTGGCAAGTTCAGCATTCTTGGGGCGAGGCGCGAACCTGTCGACATCCACCACATTCGGAACCACATCGATCTTGTCTGGATCGATCCCGCGTCCAATGATCTCCTGCTTCATCGAATCGGCGATGGTGATGACGTGGTCGGCATCCTTCAGGCACCGCACTTCTTGGTCGAACCGACGGCGGTAGTACTCCCCAGCCTCACTCCGATCAACTTCGGCAGTCCACGTTTGCTCGAGGAAGCTACGAATCTCGTAGATCATGGGGATACCGAGCCGCCGCGCAACCGCCAGTCCCACCAACGCGGTCTCATATCCGCGATATCCGGAACCGGACTGGATCAAGCCGGGTTGCACCACCTCGGCGAGCCGAGCGGCCATCGTGGCGTGGTCCGAGAGGCGGAGGTCGTAGGGCACGCTCGTGCCGTCGTAAGAGGGGCCCAAGTCGAGGCGATGATGGACTATGCCGTCGATCAAATCGACCTCGGCGAAGTCCTCCACGCCCTGTTCCCGGGGGAAACCGAGTGAGGTCACGACGACGGGTTCGTAACCCGCGTTCCGTTGTGCAAGCAATGTGCTGTGGGAGCGCATGGTGTAGCCCCGTTCAAAGAATGGGAGAGACTCCTTGAGGACATGGAGAATCTTCGATCGGTCCGCGTTGAAGTCCGCGAGCGGCTCGCCGGCATCAGGGAGCCACCAGGTTTCCGTTTCCCTCAACCGCCCAACCAAAACTCGCTCTTGCATCCGCAGACCGGTGCTGTCCTCGACCCGGAGCGCGTCTCGCACATCCTGAAGCGCTGCGGTCAGCTCACCGAGTTTGATGTGCGCGTCTCGCGCCAGAAGACGACCCGTGGCGGTTGCCGATAGCGCGGCATCCCCCTCGACAGTTTCCAGTGCAGCTTCGTACTGGCCGCCGTCGATGAGATGGCGGGCTTTCTCTCTGCTGGACCCGGACTCTGGCAATCGGCGTGTCCTCAACGTGATCCGCTCATCGAGATCGCTCAAGTTCGGCCGCGCTGGGAGTGCTCGAGATCGAGCGAGATCAACGATCCCACGCCCCAATCTGTCAACGCGCCACGGCTTGTCGAACCAACGAGCAAGCACCTGACCAAGCCGCCACCACCGACGAGCCTTGAGTCTCTTCATCTCTCCCGCGACAACGCGAGCGCGCCGCTCCGATCGCAGGTATCCCAGCTCCGCCCGATCGACCCGCTGACCAAGGGCATCCCTCTCCCCTCGAAGCTCTTCAGCCCGTGACTTCCACGATGCGGACGATGTCCGGAGCGAAGCCACTTCCGACTCGAGTTTTCGGGCACTGTCCTCGAGCTCCGTGGTTCGTCGGGACAGCCCGGCGTCAATCGCAGCGAGATTTCTGGCTTGTTCCTTCCATTCGGCGAGCTGGGCTTTCTCGGCCTCGACCCATGCCCGCATTCGTTTGGTCTCAGCTGCCTGCGCTTCCGCCCGCGATTGCCAGCGGGCCGCGCGCCGGTAGGGCGTGTGGGCCCAGGCCGCGGCCTGGGCAGACCCTATTGGGAGCACGTTTGCCGCGGCCTCGTGCCCTGCTCGAAGCGTTGGACCCAGTCGATCGGCGAGATCGTCGGGGATCTCCGGCCGTTCCAGGCTATCCGTTGGGTAGCCCCACTCGCTCATCGCCAATCCACAGCGGTACTCGATGATCGCTCGTTCTTCGTCGCTCAGGCTGTTCCGCCACTCGTCGCCGGCCGCGCGGACCTCGCCGAACGTGTTCTTCTTCCACCACTCACTCTCATCAAACAAGCCCCCGCCCATCTCTCCGTCGAGTGGCCGGGCCTCGTCCTTGATGCCCAACGCCTGAGCGATTCGCGTTCGAACCTCCCCCGGCTGGTCGGTCATCGCCTCGTATTTGAAGACCGTGACCCGATCCGGATGGGTGACCTGCAGATCCGCTAGAAGACGAGTCAACTCCAGCCACTTCTCCGAGAAGACCCATGGGTCTTCGATCCCCCATGGAACACCCTTCTGCGAACGGAATACGGCCCGTGGATCCCGAATCAACCCGAAAATGTGGAGGTGTGGCAGGGCCTCGAGCAATTGCCGGGTCCACCGAAGGTGGTCCGGCGTCTTCTCGCCGAGGATCACCGCGTCTTCGGGCGCAAGGCGGGCGACGACCGCGACGAACAGATCCCAGAGGTAGGACTCTTCGCCGAGCCCCGACACCAGCTCGTCGGGGTCAAGGCCAAGGGACTCCGATGACTCTCGCGATACAAACCACGCCAGAGCGCGCCTGGCGTCCTTCCGATCGATGGGAAAATCGAATTGTTGGGCGAGGATCGGGGCGTGTCGCCAGAAGTGGGTTTCCTGCGGGACCCACACACCGCGCAGCTCGGACGCCAATCTCTGCAACAGAGTGGTTCCCGACCGCGCCATCCCAACCAGAAGGAACGCGACGCGTTCGTCCACTGGCGTCGACCTGCTCTTGGCCCCCAGAACCACGTCATCTTCGAGAACGGTCTCAGCCGGCGGTGGCTCGTAGTGCGGTAAATAGCCCAGCTCTACGAGCGTGGGGCCCTGCGTCTCCAAAACTCGAGCTACCTCATCGTCTTCGAACCTCTCCGCCCAAGTGCTCTTGCCGAGTTCGGAATCACTCGTCGTGGGCGCCGACCACGGCTTTGCAGCGCCCTCAGCCAAGAACTGGTCCACGCGGTCATGCCAAGGAACGCCCAGAAACTCATGGACACGCTCAGCCTCGCTCCTCGTGTCCTGGACGAGGTCCTCATAGCGCACTTCGAGGTACCGCTCCGGTGGGAGCGTCTGACCGAACTCTCGTGCGTGACGGACGTGATTCACCCAGATCTCAGCCGAGTATTCGAGGTTGCCCCATCCAAGGTCACGGAAAGAGGCGGCAACCGCCCTCCCGTCGCGAATCAGATGTATGAACTGCGAGTCCGGAAACAGCGCATTGATGAGCGTCAGACACTCGGGATCCCGTCGCCGGTCGGCGTAATGAGGGTGCTTGTCACCCCACCGCTGATCCGGCCGAGCACCGAGATCGGAATAGAAGCGCTCAACCAGCCCCGGGAGGTCTGCACCCAGCCGCCTGATCATCGCCTTCTGTCCGCGCTGCAGAAGCCAGCGGTCCTGGGCAAGTCGATTCACCACGCGATTGAGCATGCTCATGACACGGGTTTCTTCAGTGATGAACAGGGCCGGATTCGAGTCCAGAATCCTCCCGAACCAGGTGGTACCGGAACGGGGCGACCCGATGACCCACACCGGCGCGAGTGGGAGCACCGACCCGCGGGTCGACTGCACACTTGCCTCAGCAAGCAGGTCGAGCGTCTCGGAGCTCATTTCCACTTTCAACCTCCTAAAGGCACATCCCGACGGGCACCCTAACCCGACGCGCTCGCGCAGACATCGCAACCTCACGCTCGAATATCCGGTCCGCTTCGAGATCGTGGGTTCGCAGTCGACCAGGAGACCCATCCAAATGGCGAGGTGGCGACGACGGCCACACAGACCGGTGCATCACCGCAGACTGCCCTGATAAGCCTCGACCACGTCAGCCGAGGGACCGATCAGGCGAACGCGGCCCGCGTCCAACCACATCGCCCGACTGCAGAAGTCAACCACCTGCGGGAGTGCGTGCGAGACAAAGACGATCGTGCCGGATCGCTCAAGCAATTGGCGCATTGTCTGGATTCCCTTCTTGCGGAACTCGGCGTCGCCAACCGCAAGAACCTCGTCCAGCAGGATGATGTCGGGATCGAGGTGCATCGAGACCGAAAATGCAAGCCGCGAGAACATTCCGGAGGAGTACGTCTTTACCGGGCGATCGATCGCCTCTCCGAGGCCTGCGAATTCGACAACGTCATCGAACACCTGGTCGATCTCTGCGCGACGAAGTCCCGACGCGAGACCACCCAGATACACGTTTCGGCGCCCGGATAACTCCGGATTGAATCCGACGCCGAGTTGCAACAACGTTGACGCGCGGCCGTTGACCACGACCCTGCCCTCGTTCGGTCGAAGAGTCCGGGCCATTACCCGAAGGAGTGTGCTCTTGCCGGCTCCATTGCGGCCGACGATCCCGAACGCCTCGCCCTTCTCGACTCGAAACGAGACGTCGTCCAGTGCGACGACCTCGGTTGTCGCCCGCGAGCGAAGACTGGCTAGCGATCGCCGGAGAGTCGGCTTGCGGTCAACGTAGGGTCGATACCGGACACTCACTCGATCGACCATCAGCGCAGGTCTGCTCACAAGTACCTCACCATGTGGCCCTCGTACTTCACGAAGAGGCCAATGCCGAGGAAACCCACAACGAGAGCAGCCGCGACCGCACCGATCACATGATCGGCGATGATCGGCGAACCGAGCAGAGCGCTTCTGTATAGGCCGATGAAGTCGTACATGGGATTCAGACGTATCGCTGTCCGAACCCACGGCTCCGCATCGTCGAGAAACGAGAGGGGCCAGATGATCGGCGACAGGTACAACCAAATCCTGTTGATGTACGGGATCAGGTTGTTGATGTCACGGAACGGGACGGCCAAGCGGGCAGTCATCGCGCCGAGACCGAGGTTGAACAGAAGGTGAACACCTATGACAACAGGTAGGTAGAGAATTCGGTGAGTAATCGAAGCTTGGCCCGTGATGACGGCTATCGATACGAGGAGGCCTAGAGATACTAGGAACCCCGAGGCCGCCTCGATGAGTGCTGATATCGGTAGGATCAGTCGAGGGAATCTCAGGTTCGCAAGCAACTTGGCGTTGCTGATGATCGAGTTTGCTCCGCCAGTCATGGATTGGCTAGTGAAGTGGAACACGAACATGCCGGAGAGTAAATAGACGAGGAAGTTGTCCGGTCGACGCCCAGGGAATATGACGCCGAACACCAGGTAGTAGACGGCACCCAAGAGGAGAGGGTTCAGAACCCACCAGAGGATCCCCAGGCCTGTGTTGGCGTTGCGGGCCTTCAGGTTCCCGGTCCCCAGCGCTAAAGCAAACTCGCGCCGACGCGCAAGATCACGAAGATAATCGAGCGCGCGAGAAATCACGGACTGACGGTGGGAAGCTGTCGCCATCGGAGCAGCAGTCTACCTTCAGCCTGGATGGTGTCGGTTGGCCTGTCGCCGGTCGAGCGAGCTCCCAACGGCAGCCGCCACTCGCTCCGGGGTGAATCCGAACTCTTCGGCGAGCACATCGGCAGGGGCCGAAGCGCCGAAACGGTCGATGGCGATGATCGGGCCGTCCCCGACGATTCGTTCCCAGCCGAAGCTGGCCCCGGCTTCGATCCCCACTCTCGGGATGCCTTCCCCCAACACCGAGCGCCGGTACTCGTCGTCCTGGGCGAAGAACAACTCCCAGCACGGCAGGCTCACCACCCGGGCCGAAACGCCTTCGGCCGCGAGGAGATCCGACGCCTCCAA
>Ga0224510_10002560_pt1 | contig 10805 bp, 7 predicted proteins | sample SF_May12_sed_USG_FD_170161 | JGI IMG/M metagenome (GOLD analysis project Ga0224510, IMG submission 170161) | Sediment microbial communities from San Francisco Bay, California, United States - SF_May12_sed_USGS_4_1 | ecosystem: Environmental > Aquatic > Marine > Sediment | place: USA: California... | reverse complement strand
CCGTGCCCGCTTCCCGGCGCGAGGGCTCGATGGCTTCGATGGTCGCATCGACCGGCAGGCCGCGCGGCGTCACGTTGCTCCAACTGGCGCCGTCATCGCGGCTGACATGCACCAGGCCATCGTCGCTGCCGGTCCAGATAATGCCGCTTGCCGCATACGCTTCGGCGATGGAAAAAATCGTGCCGTAGGTCTCGACGCCGGTCAGGTCGCCGGTGATCGGCCCGCCCGACCATTGCTGCTTGCTGCGATCGTTGCGCGTGAGATCGCCGCTGATCGCCTGCCAGCTCGCACCGCGGTCGCGCGTGCGGAACAGCACATTGGCGCCGTGGTAGATGACCTGCGGATCATGCGGCGACGCCGCGATCGGCGCGGTCCACTGGAAGCGGTATTTCAGCTGGTCAGCGGGACGACCCGAAGAAGAGGTCGGATAGGCCGAAATCATGCGGTTTTGGCCGGTGCCCGGCTGGAAATAGGTGATAATTCCCGAGTATTCGCCGGCAAAGACGCCACCGGGCTGGCTGCGATCGTAGACAAAGTCGCCGGCTTCACCGCCGCCCACCACCATCCAGTCCGCGAGCGCGCCAGCTTCGCCCCGGCCGCCGCCGCCCAGGCCCGGGCTTTCCAGTGAACGCGACGGACCACTCGCCGTGCCCCAGTCCTGCATGGTCCCGCCCACGTGGTAGGGCACGCGGTCGTCTACATCGATGTTGTAGAACTGGGAAAGCGGCAGCGCCGCATCAAACCAGCTACGGCCACCGTCGAACGACATGTCAATGCCCCCGTCATTGCCGTCGATCATGCGTTGCGGAAGCTTGGGATCGATCCAGATGTCGTGGTGGTCGCCATGATGCAGGCCCTTGACCTGGGAAACGGTCTTGCCGCCGTCAATCGACTTCAGAAGGGGGACCTGGGGGAACCAGATCACGTCGGGATTGGTGGGGTCGATGGTCAGGACCGTGTAATACCAGTGACGCTGGCGCAGCGAGCGGTGGGAATTGACGCGTTCCCACTTGGCCCCGGCGTTATCGGAGCGGAACAGGCCGCCTTCCTTGGCTTCGATCAGGGCATAGACCCGATTCGAGTTGCTGGGGGCAACGGCAACCCCGACCTTGCCCCATTCACCTTCCGGCAAGCCTTCGCCAGTCAGTTGTGTCCAGCTGTTGCCGCTGTCGGCTGAGCGCCACAGGCCACTGCCGGGACCACCGCTGGTCATGCTCCAGGGCGAGCGGCGCATCTGCCAGAGCCCGGCGAACAGGATGTTTGCGTTATTGGGATCGAACGCGACATCGGAGGCGCCGCTGTCCGCATTCTTGTAGAGCACGCGCTGCCAGTTCTTGCCACCGTCGAGTGTGCGATAGACGCCGCGCGTCTCCGCCGGGCCGAATGGTGAACCGAGCACCGCGGCGAATGCGATGTCGGGATTGGTCGGGTGCACGATCATCTGGCCGATCTGGCCGCGCACTTTCCAGACCTGCTGCCAGGTGGCGCCTGCATCGACCGACTTCCAGATGCCGAGACCGATGGCGACATTGCCACGCGTGTTGGCTTCGCCGCCGCCGACGTAGATGACATTCGGATCCGAAGGCGCGAGTGCGAAGGAGCCGATCGACTGCGAAGCCTGTTCATCGAACAGCGGCTTCCACTCGCGTCCGCCGTCGGTGGATTTCCACAACCCGCCCTGCGCAGCACTCGCATAAAAAACCTGGCTGTCGCCGGGCACGCCGGCAACGGCGGTGATGCGACCGCCGATCGAGGGACCGATCAGCCGGTACTCGAGCGCGCCGAATTCCTTCGGCTTCTTTTCACCGATCGCGGCGGCGAGTGCGAGCGGAGAAATCAAGGTGAAAACCAGGCAGGCGCGTGCCAGGTTTGAGGGCGTTTTCCTGTTCATGAGTGACGCTCCGGCTGGGCCATTATTGATTTCATCGGCTTGGACTAATATATGATGCTTAAAAGCATCCGTATATAGACCCGTTCCGGGCCCGGGAAAAGGTGTTTCGCCGCATGATCAGCGATCGCGGACCGCGTGGAAAGCGCGCAAAACTGGCGGCCGCCGCGCGCGCATTTCCACGCATGAATCCGGAGCTCATACCGAAGACCGGATGGGTGCGCGAGATCCGCGATGCGCTCGGCATTTCGCAGTCCCAGCTGGCCGCGCGCGCGGGCATTTCGCGCGCAACCGTGCAGCAGATGGAGCGCGCGGAAGGGCGCCGCCGCATCACGCTTGCGAGTCTCGATCGTCTCGCGCAGGCGATGCGTTGCCGGGTCGCATTCGCGATCGTGCCGAGGGAGGGCACGCTGCAGGACGTGCGCGCACTGCAGGCGCTCGCCCGCGCCGAACTGTTGCTGAAAGAAAAACTGGAGGCGTCGCCCAACCCGAACCTGCGACCACGCGAACTCGAGCGCCGCAAGGAGAGGCTCGCGGCAAAACTATTGCGTGGCAGTCGTCGTAAGCTGTGGAAGTCCGAATCCAAACCGAAACCGAAACCGAAACCGAAACCGAAACCAAAACCAAAACGGAAACCGGTCAAGCCAGCACGCCACTCGAGCGCAAAGACTCGAACTCCGAAACGCTGAGGCCTAGTTCCTGCTTCAGCACGGCTTGCGTGTGCTGGCCGAGCAGCGGGGGCGGGTCGCGGTATTCGAGATTGCTGCGCGAGTAGAGCACGGGATTTCGTACTTGCGGCACCTTGCCTGCCAGCGGGTGTGGCAGGTCGAATCGCATCTTGCGGTGCTTTACCTGGGGCTCGTCGAATACTTCCGCGAGGTTGTTGATCGGGCCGCAGGGAACGCCGGCCGTCGCCAATACAGTGAGCCACTGCCGGGTCGTTTTCTGCCGGCACAGGCGGTCGATTTCCGGCACCAGCGCCGCGCGGTTCGAGACCCGCCCGGCATTGGCGCGAAATCGCTCGTCCGCGGCCAGTTCCGGGCGGCCGGCGACCGTGCAGAAGCTCGCAAACTGCCGGTCATTGCCGATCGCGAGCATCAGGTAACCGTCGGCTGTCGCGAATGCTTGATATGGAACGATATTTGGGTGCGCCGTACCCCGCCGCCCGGGCGGGAGTCCCGAAACGAGGTAGTTAAGTCCTTGATTTGCAAGGGCCGCAATCTGGGCGTCCAGTAACGCCAGGTCGATGGCCTGGCCTTGCCCGGACTGCTCGCGTTCGTAGAGCGCTCCAAGAACGGCGGAAAGTGCATACATGCCGCTGATCAGGTCGGAAACCGCGACTCCCACCTTGATCGGACCGGCGCCTGGCTCGCCATCCGGCACTCCGGTGACGCTCATGAGCCCCGACATGCCCTGGATCATCGCGTCGTAGCCGGCGCCGCCAGCTTCGGGGCCGTCCTGGCCGAAAGCCGAGATCGAGCAATAGATCAGTCGCTGGTTCAGCGCGCCGAGGTCCTTGTATCCGAGGCCGTAGCGCGCAAGCGTGCCGACCCTGAAGTTCTCGATCAGCACGTCGGCGCGTTGTGCGAGCCCACGAATCAGCTTCTGTCCCGCAGCTCTGGTGAAATCGATGGCCAGCGAATATTTGCCGCGGTTGCTGGAGAGGTAATACGCCGCCTCGCCGGTGTCGCGGCCCCCGGCATCCTTCATCCAGGGCGGGCCCCAGTGCCGCGTATCGTCGCCGGCGCCCGGTTTTTCCACTTTCCAGACCGTCGCGCCAAAATCGGCAAGGCACTGCGTCGCCCAGGGACCGGCAAGGATGCGGCTGAGGTCGAGAACCTTGATTCCGTGCAGCGGACCCATGAAATCAGGCCTGCTTCAGGCCCGCGAGATATTTCTGCGCAGCCTCGAGGCTGATGACTTCGGCGTACTTTGACTGCAGGTCGTAGAGATTTGCCTCGTGCGGTGCCGGGTGGCGGTCGCCGACCGCGTCGCGTACGACGAGTGGTATGAATCCGTGCTGACAGGCGTCGACCGCGGTTGCGCGTATGCAGCCGCTGGTCGAGACACCGGCGATCAACACCGTGTCCACACCAAGCGAAGTCAGCGTGGCGGCCAACGAGGTTCCGAAGAACGCACTCGCATACTGCTTGCTGATGACGGTCTCGCCACTGGCAGGCTCGAGGCCTTCGCCGAAAGCCGCGAGATCGGGACGCAGTCCCTGCTCGAAGCAGGATAGTGCAGGCAGTTTCCTGAAGAACACGCCGCCGTCCCTGCCACCGCGCTGGTAGACGACATTGGTATGAATCACCGGAATGCGTGCCGCGCGCGCGGCCGCGAGCAGGATGCTGCAAGCTTCGCGTGCGGCATCGACGCCGGCGTAGAGCGGCGAGCCCTGCACGAGATAGGCGCGTACGAAGTCGACTACCAGCAGCGCCGCACGACGGCCCGGTTGCAGGTGATGCTCTGGAAGGCCAGGCTGTCCCGGGGTCGACATCAATGGATGTCCGCGTTCAACGTTTCAACGCGCCGCGGGCCGCGTGAACATGCGAGAACATCACGGAAGCAGCCCACTCGGCATCGCGCGCCTCGAGTGCGGAAACGATTTCGAGGTGATGCAGCGCACTCCTCTGCAGGTCCTCGAGCGTGTATTTCTGGAATGTCCTCATCATGAGGGGCGCCTCGATCAATCCGGCGAGCGCGCGCACCAGCCGCGGACTCGCGGAGGCTTCCTGCATGCGACGGTGAAACAGGCTGTTCAACCCACCGATGCGTTCAAGATGCCCGGCGCTGTGCTCGACCGACTCGCGGTACTGCAATTCCGCGAGGCGCCGCATCTCGGCGATCTGCACGTCGGTCGCGCGAGCGGTCGCGCACCGCGCGCCATAGGATTCAAGCATTGCACGCAGGTCGAAGATCTCGTCTGAATCCGCTTGGTTCCAGGTTGTGACGACTGCGCCCAGATTGGGCGTGAACTCCACCAGCCCTTCCGCGTCGAGGCGGCGCAGTGCCTCGCGCACGGGCGTGCGGCTGACGCCGACGGTCGTCGCGATTTCCTGCTCGGTCAGGCGCGCGCCGGCGAGATACCGTCCGTCGATGATGCCGGATCGCACGGCTTCGTACGCCCGATCGACCGCGCGCGATACCTGTACTTCCGGCATCTTTCTATCTCGTTCCCTGCGCGAGGCTGGGACGCGCGCGCCGGACCGGGGAGAATCGCGGCGCTTCCGGCGGCGGCAGGCCTGTTTCGGACAGGCAACGCGACTTCAGCTCGTCGATATTCGCGAATCCGCGATCGAAGAGCGGCGCCTTGCCGCGTTCCTTCGCCATCCGTGCCCGAAGTTCCGCAGTCGCCGCGCTGTCCACGCGATCATTCCGGATCACGACGCCATAGCGCCGTGCGCCGGCTTCGCTGACGAGTCCGGCCTCGACGTCGAACAGCACCAGCGCGGAATCGCGCTCCAACGGGTCGCCGCAGCCGCCACCACCCCAGGTCTCGTACAGCAGCAGGTCGCCAACCTCGACCTTGACGCGGTCGGTCTTCGATGGCAGCAGCTCCTCGCTGCCGTTCTTGCGCTGCAGGCGCTTGCGGCTGCGTGCGCCGGGCAGTCCACCATTGACACCCCATGGGTAGGTCAACCAGCGGTCATCGTGAATGGAAATCTCGCCGGGCTCCAGGAAGTGGTAGCCGATCCGGATCCCGTTGCCGCCGCGGAATTTTCCGGGACCGCCGGAATCGGTGATCGTCTCATAGGTGTCAATGCGCAGCGGAAAGTAGCTCTCGAGGAATTCGTTCGGCACGTTGGTGAATGACGGCCACAGCGAGTGTCCGTCGGGGCCGTCGCCGAATGGCTTGCCCGGGATGCCGCCGAATCCGATCTGGTAGAGCTGGTACCACTCGCCGTCCTTGTTGTAGCCCGAGTACATGAAGTGGGGACTGTCAGAGAATCCCGCTGCGCACATGAACGCCGGGTTGCCCTGGCCGAGCAGGCCGCCCAGCACGTCGAAGATGCGGCCGAGTGCGTGCGTCCGGCACGAGAGAGCAGCGGGTTTGAGCGGCTTCAGCAGAGTGCCCTCGGGAATGCGGACCTCCATCAGGTCGTAGAAGCCGTCGTTGAACAGGATCTGCGGGTCGAACACCATGATCATGTAGACACCCGCGAACATCTTGAACATCTCTTCGTTCAGCAGGAAATTGATCGAGGAGATCGACTGCGGGTCGGTGCCGGCGAAATCGAAGATGCACTTGTCACCCTCGCGCCACATCGTGCAGGCGATCTTGTACGGCCCCATGTTCACGCCGTCATCGCAGACATAGTCCTCGAAGTACTGTTTCGTTTCAGGGACAGTGCGCCGGATCAGTTCGCGCATCGCGCGCTTGTTGCGCTCGAGCATCGCGTCCATCGCCGAATAGAACACGTCGTCGCCGAAACGCCGGCTGATCTCGACGCAGCGGATCGCTGCGGTGCGAAGCGCCGCGACGATCGCGTGGAAGTCGGAGAAGTTCCAGGTCGGCAGGCGGCAGTTGTGCAGAATCACTTTCAGCAGGTCGTCCTGCAACTTCCCGCCGCGGATGATCTTGACCGGCGGAACGGCGACGCCTTCCTCGAAGAATGTTCGCGCATCGGTCGGCAGCGAACCCGGCACCTTGCCGCCGACGTCGGTCATGTGGCCGAACATCGCGGCCCAGGCGATCACGCGGCCGTCCTTGAAAACCGGCATCAGCAGCAGCCAGTCGTTGATGTGGCTGATGGCGCCGTTGCAGGAATACGGATCGTTGGTCAGGAACACATCGCCTTCCTCGACGGTTCCGTCGTAACCCTGCATGAAGCCATGGATGAAGGAGCCAAACTGGCCGACCACCATCTTGCCGTCGAGATTCGCGATCAGTGGAAACTCGTCGTGCTGCTCGCGGATACCGGGCGACATCGCGGTGCGGAACAGCACGGTGTCCATCTCGAAGCGTGCATTGCGCAATGCGCTCTCGATGATGTCGATCGTGACGCTGTCGACCTTGATCTTCCTGAAGGGCTTCTTGTTGCGTTGGACGATTGTGGCGGGCATGGGTTTGTCTCCGTCGCGCTCTTCAGGCCAGCTTCTTGTGGGAATCGGGGTAGATCAGGATGTTGCCGAGACGGTCCACGAGCCCCGTGTGCTTCGGCAGGATGACGGTCGTCGAATCCATTTCGATGACGATTGCCGGGCCGCGGATTCGGTTGCCGGCCTTGAGCTTCGCGCGGTCATGGACGGTGGCCTTGATTTTCTTCCGGTCCATGTACACGAGTTGCGTGCCGATGGTCGCCGCTTTCGGGTTGCGGTCGCCGCGCGCGATGGCGGGCTTGCGCACCGAGATGCCACGGCCCTGGACGACGGCCCGCAGCGCGACGAACTCGTGCTCGAGCGGAAGGGCAAACGTGAACAGCCGCTTGTGTTCCGCGTCGAATGGTTCCGAGATCGCCTTCAGGCCGCGTTTCTTCAGGGCGCCGATGTCCACGTCGATCGTGAGCCGAAGGCCCTGGCCGTGATAGCGTACATCCACCTGGTAGCTGCGCTTCATCTCGGCAAGCGGCACCTTCTCGCGTTCGAGCGCTTTCGCCGCGGTGGCAGAGAGCTGCTCGAGGCTCTTCGCGATGTCCTTTGGTGAAGTCTCCGAAAACTTGCGGATGTGGGTGCGCGCGGATTCATCACGCAGCGCCGTCGTGGCATCACCGAGTGCGCACAGAACGCCCGGGCCCGGCGGGATGATCGACGGCCAGGAGCCGAGCAGTATCGAGAGCGCGTTCGCGTGCAGCGGGCCTGCCCCGCCGAAGGCTATCAGGGCGTAGTCGCGCGGATCGTGGCCCTGTTCGACGGACACGAGCCGGAGCGCGCCGACCATGTTCTCGTTGGCGATGTCGTAGATGCCGAGCGCGGCATCGTGCAGTGACTTGCCGAGTGCGGTCGCGATCTTGCCGACGGCCTGCGTCGAGAGATCGCGCTTCAGCTCGAGATCGCCGCCGAGCCGTTGCATTTCCGGCAGATAGCCCAGCACCACATTGGCGTCGGTCACGGTCGGTTCGGTGCCGCCGCGGCCATAGGCAGCCGGCCCCGGGTCCGCACCCGCCGACTGCGGGCCGACGCGCAGCGCCTTCGTGAGTTCCGGCACATGCGCGATGGAGCCGCCGCCGGCGCCGATGCTGCGCACGTCCACGGATGAGGCGCGCACAGTCACATCGCCGACCGTCGTTTCGCGCCGCAGGCGCGGGACACCGCTCATGATCAGCGCGACATCGGTCGAGGTTCCGCCGACATCCACCGTCAGCAGGTTTGGAAAGCCGGCCTGCAGCGCGACCCACAGCGCGCCGGTGACGCCACCGGCCGGGCCCGACATCAGCAGGTTTACCGGGTATTCCTCGGCCGAAGCGGCGGAAGCCAGGCCGCCGTCGGAGCGCAGGATATGCAGCTTCACGTCACCCGCCTTCGACGCGAGCTTGTCTTTCAGGTTCTTCACGTAGCGCTGCACGACCGGGCGCACGTAGGAGTTTGCGACGGTCGTGACCGTGCGCTCGTACTCCTGCATTTCCGGCACGACCTCGGAAGACAGCGAAACCGGCACGCCGGGCATCACCGCGCCCGCGATCTCGCGGATGCGCCGCTCGTGTGCATCGTTCGCAAAGGCGTTGATCAGCGAGACGGTCAGCGCCTCGATCTTCCCGGATTTCAGTTTCAGGAGATCGGTGCGCAGGGCCGCCTCGTCGAGTTCTCGCACCACGTCGCCGCGCGCGCCGATGCGCTCGTCGGCCTCGATCGTCAGTTTCAGTGGCGCCATCGGCAGCGACTTGTTGTAGATGACCCAGCCGCCAAGGCCGCCCGGCACGAAGGAGCGCGCGATCTGCAGCACCTGGCGATAGCCCTTGGTCGTGACCAGCCCGACGCGCGCGCCCGAGCTCGTCAGCACGGTATTGGTCGCCACCGTCGTGCCGTGCATTACGTGGTCGATCGCCTGCGGATCGATCCCGGCCTGCTTGCAGATCCGCATCAGGCCGGCGAGCACGCCGATCGACTGGTCCTGCGGCGTGCTCGGGAGCTTGACGCTCCAGGTCTTGCCGGATTTCTCGTCGACCAGCAGGAGATCCGTGAATGTGCCGCCGACGTCGATACCGAGTCTGTATGTCACGTCCGCTCCTTCGATCCTGGAAATGAGCCTGCCTTCACCAGCATGCCCGGCACGGGCCGCCCAAATTGCTTCTGCAGCCAGCGGCCCGTGGCGATTGTCTCATCGAGGTCCACGCCCGTCTCGATGCCCATGCGACCGAGCATGTAAAGGAGGTCCTCGGTCGGGATGTTACCGGTCGCCGCAGGTGCAAACGGACAGCCGCCGATGCCGCCGATGCTCGCATCGATGACACTCGCGCCACCGTCGACCGCGGCATAGGCGTTCGCGATGCCGGTGTTGCGCGTGTTGTGGAAATGACCACGCAAGGGCATGCCGGGCAATGCGTCCTTCAGGCGTCGCAGCAGATCCGTCACCTGGCTCGGCACTCCGACACCGATGGTGTCCGCGATCGCGATCTCGATCGGATTGCCGTCGGCCACTTCGCGTGCGATGGCGATGACTTTCTCTGGCGGGACTTCACCCTCGAATGGGCAGCCGAAGGAACCGGAAATCGTGACCTGCGCGCGGATGCCTGCGGCATGCGCAGCGGCTGCAATCTCGAGCCAGTCATCGATGGACTCGCGGGTCGTCACGCCCTGGTTGCGCTCGTTGAAAGCGTCGGTCGTCATGACGGCCATGCCGATCTCGTCGCAACCCGCGGCAGCCGCGCGGTCGAATCCGCGCCGGTTCAGCACCAGCCCGACGTAGTGCACGTCCTTGCGCCGCGGCAGCGCCTTCATTACTTCTTCGGCGTCGGCCATCTGCGGCACGCGCTTCGGATTGACGAAGCTGGTGGTTTCGATGCGCCGCGTGCCCGCCGCGACAATGCGATTGATGAACTCTACCTTCGCTGCGGTGGGAAATACGCCCGGCTCGTTCTGCAGGCCGTCGCGCGGACCCACCTCGACGATCTCGATTTTTCGCGCCATCGTCATGGTGAAATTGTATACATGGAAGCGGGATTATCCCACCAATTGGCCGCTGGTTGACCGCATAACGGGCATAATTGTATACACGGAGGAATGGTGGACCAGAGCTTCAGGAACGGGCCGTTGTCCGATCTGCGTGTCATCGAGATGGGCACGCTGCTGGCCGGCCCGTTTTGCGGCCAGTTGCTGGGCGACCTTGGCGCCGAGGTCGTCAAGGTCGAACCGCCGGAGCAGGGCGACCCGATGCGGGTGTGGGGCCGGCAGAAAGAGGGCGAGCCCTCGCTGTGGTGGCCCGTGGTCGGCCGCAACAAGAAAGCGATCACGCTCGACCTGCGCCAGGCCGAGGGCCAGCAGGTACTGAAGGAACTGGTCGCGAAATCCGATTTCCTGGTCGAGAACTTCCGGCCCGGCACGCTCGAAAAATGGGGCCTCGGCTGGGAGCAGCTTTCAGCGGTCAATCCACGCCTGATCATGGTACGCGTATCCGGTTATGGCCAGACCGGGCCCTACGCACCGCGCGCGGGCTTCGGGGCGATCGGCGAGGCGATGGGCGGGCTGCGCTACGTGGTCGGCGACCCGTCCGCGCCGCCATCGCGGGTCGGAATCTCGATCGGTGATTCGCTGGCCGCAACCTTCGCCTGCATCGGTGCACTTTCAGCCCTCAATTACCGCGAGCGCAGCGGCCGCGGCCAGGTGATTGACTCGGCGATCTACGAGGCCGTGCTCGGCATGATGGAATCGCTGATCACCGAGTACGACAAGACCGGTTACATCCGCGAGCGCACCGGCGCGATCCTGCCGAATGTCGCGCCATCCAATGTCTACCCGACGAAAGACGGCCTGGTGCTGATCG
>Ga0224510_10002559_pt1 | contig 10806 bp, 7 predicted proteins | sample SF_May12_sed_USG_FD_170161 | JGI IMG/M metagenome (GOLD analysis project Ga0224510, IMG submission 170161) | Sediment microbial communities from San Francisco Bay, California, United States - SF_May12_sed_USGS_4_1 | ecosystem: Environmental > Aquatic > Marine > Sediment | place: USA: California... | reverse complement strand
CGAGGTCCTGGCCGCGCTGGAAGAAATCGGCATCGACGGGGTGATCTTGCAGGACCTGGGGGTCTGGAGGATGATCCGGGACCACTTCCCCGCCCTCCCCCTGCACGCCTCCACCCAGATGACCGTGCACAACGCCGCCGGGGTGAAGTTGCTCGAAAGGATGGGGTTTTCCCGGGCGGTGCTGGCCAGGGAGCTGTCGCTTGCGGAAATCGGCGTCATCCGCGGACAGACCCGCATCGAGCTGGAACACTTTGTCCATGGCGCGCTCTGCTTCGGGATCTCCGGCCAATGCCTCTTCTCTTCCTATCTCAGCGGCGCCAGCGGCAACCGCGGCCGTTGCGCCCAGCCTTGCCGCAGGCGTTATCTCCACCATGGGCGACCGGGCTACTATTTTTCCACCAACGATTTCTGCGCCATCGAATTCCTGCCGCAACTGATCGCGGCCGGGGTGATCAGCTTCAAGATCGAGGGGCGGATGAAGAGCGCTGAGTATGTCGGGCGGGTGGTGGCGGCCTATCGGCTGATGCTCGACGTCCCCCCGGCCCGCCGCCGGGAGGCGCTGGCCGAGGCACGCGAACTGCTGACCCTCTCCTTCGGCCGCCCCGCCAGCACGGGTTTTCTTTCCGGCACGGCCGCCGCCGACATCGCGGTTTCCTCACAACAGGGCTCCATCGGCCGGTTACTGGGCAAGATCGGCACGGTGCGCCGCGACGGGTTTTCCTTTGCCTGCAACGACCGCCTCCATCTGGGCGACCGGGTGCGGATTCTGCCGCAAAACGATCAGGCCGGCAGCGGCTTCACGGTGACCGCGCTCCAAGTCAACAAACGGATGGTCAAGGTGGCACGGGCCGGGGATTACGTAACCGTTCCCACCGCCGGCAAGAGCCCGTTTCAGGCCGGCGACAGCGTCTATCGGGTGAGCGCCGGCGGGGGGGCCTTCCCCTCCGAGGAGGCGTGCCGCAAAAAACTGGCCACGGTCCGCCTTGCGCCCCACGGGGTGCGGATGCAACTGGCGGTTGCCGACAACGCGCTTACCGTTACCGCCGAGGGCGGCGGGGTTGTGCTCCGGGAGCGGTATCCGGTGGAAACCTTTGCCGCCACCAAGAGCCCCTTGCAGGAAGAGGCCCTGCGCCGGGTCTTTGCCAAATGCGGCGACACGTCGTTTTTTCTGGAGTCGCTTATTGCCGGGGAATTGCCGCCGGTGGTGATCCCGCCGAGCCGCCTCAATGAAATCCGCCGCGACCTCTATCATCGCCTGGAGGCCGCCCTCGCAGAGGCGCAAGCCCATCGCCGCCGAGAGCGGCTGACCCAGGCCACGGCGAGCCTCCTGCCACCGGTCGCGGCGCGCCCGCTCACCCACCCGCTCCTGACGGTGACGGTGGCCGGCCCGGATGATCTTGCCCTGCTGGACGATCCGGATATCGACGAACTGATCCTACCCCTCACCCCGACAAACCTCCAGGCCGCGGCAGGGGACACAACGGTGCGGGGGCGACTGGCCTGGGAGCTGCCGCCGATCATCTTCGAACAGCAGTGGCACGAGTATGCCGCCATGCTGCAACAGGTGCACGCGCTGGGGCACCGAAAGTTCCGCCTGAACAATCTGGGCCATTTTCTTTTTTTTGACGGGATGACGGATGTAGAACTCACGGCCGGCGCAAGGCTCTACACCCTGAACAGCCTTGCCGCCCTGGCCTGGCGGGAACTGGGGGCTGCCGCGCTGACCCTGGCCATCGAGGACGATGGGCAGAATCTGCGGGAACTGCTGGCCCGTGATCCGGGGATCCCGCTGACGGTGACCGTTTTCTCCCCGGTTGAGCTTTTGCAGTCGCGGATCCCGATTCGGGGGGTGCACAGCGGCGATCTCTTGCAGACCGCCGCCGGCGAGGCCTTTCAGGTGACTACCGACCGGGGCCTGACCATCCTTGCCGCGACCGCCGAATTCTCCCTCATCGGGCAGCTGCGGTCCATAGCAGGGCAGGGTGGCGGCAACTGGCACCTTGACCTCAGCCGTTGCGGGGCGCGCTCGGCACGCGGCGCGGCTGTCCTGGCGGCATTCCGGGCAGACCGCGAACTGCCGGATACCACCCTCTTCAATTTCGGCCGGGGGCTGGCCTGAGGCGTACGCCGGTACGGGTTGCGGCCCCGCCCTGGCCTTTAGCCCCACGCAGGATACCCGGCTGGGCAACGTTCGCCCGCCGGGTATCCTGCACCCACCAACATTTTTCGACTCAACAACCCTCGACCGCCTTGCCCGGCTTGCCGCCGCTGTGGCAGCTGTTGCACTTGCTCGGACCTTGCTTGCCGGCGACACCGGTCTTGTGGCAATCCCGGCAACGGGCGTGGAAGATATCCTTCGCGGTCCGGAGGTTTTCATTGGCGAATTTTTCGTTGTGGCAGTTCACGCAGCGCAGTTTTTCGCCATCGACCATGGCGCCGATCCCTGCCTCGCTCAACGGTTGATGCTTGGCGTCGTGATGGCACTGCCCGCACGCCACGCCCAGTTTGAGATGGGTCTGGTGGCTGAAACGGGCCGGCTTTTTGCCGTCGATGGTGATCTCCCCGCCGGGGGCCTTTACCCCTGCCGCCGATACCGAAACGGCCGGGCTGAACGAAACGGCCAGCAACAACCCCACGGTCAGAACCAATCCGGTCATCATCTTCTTCATTTTCCATTCCTCCTGTAATGTGAGTTTGCGACACGACCCCGAACCGCCGTTGCCCTTTTGACTCAACCTTACGGCATGCCGCCGCCTTCGCGATAGAAGACATCCGGCCACATCCCGCCGACATCGGGCCGCACCACAGGCGACATCGGCCATGTCGGGTCAAAATCACCGGCAATCTCGAGAGGAAAAAATCGTCGATCTTGTTCTTCTTAGCTCTTGCGTGCTAGGCTTGATATGTTGTTTGACCGGAAGTTTCTTGACGACCGAGGAGGATGGTCATGAAAGCGAATATCCAGGATGTGCTTGCCTACGAACTCAAAAAGGAGATTGCCGATCGCTATTTCGGATTTCGCAAACTCATCGAGGAAGACAAGCTGGGGCTTGTCGAAAAGATACGGCAATACTCCTTTATCCTTGAGAAACGGATCAGTTTCGACCTCATCCGCATCTATATCCTGCTCAAGGATGAGGCGCTGATCCAGTCCTTCCTCGATCTCGTCAACATCGAGCAGCGGCTTTTCTACGACTCCTTCCTCACCCATTCGCAGCCGATTCAGGAACGTGTCTTCGAAGGGGTACGGATGCGCGGCCTGACCCGGTTCAACTGTTTCTGCAACCTGGTGGAGGACTGCTACGAGCGGCTGGTCTTTCACACCGATCGTTATCGGGAAAAATTTGATGAACTCATCGAGTATCAGGCGACCATCGACGCCGAGATCAAGATGTTTTACCGCCAGAACGATTTCGGCAGCATCATGGGGTTCCTGCATTCCCTCGGCGATACCGGCCGGAGCGCCGGCATGGAGGGCGGCATGGAGGTTGGCCTGTTGCAGGAGCTGGAAAAAAAGATGGATATCGCCGCGCCGCCGCCCATTGAACACGTCCTGCCGATCATCCCGCAGCTGCCGCCCTACAGTGCCGTTGCCAAGGAGATGAAACGACTGCTCAAGGAGGCATACCCGCTCCACGACAAAATATTCCTCGATACGGTGATCGCCCGCTCGACGTTTCCACTCTGGCGCTGATTGTCCGGCCCGGCAAGGGGCCTCGCCGAGTGACGACGGAGCGGCGCGGCTGAAAAATATATTTTGCCTTTCCAATGCGCCCAATCTATGTAATATCTTAGCGTATGCTGTGGCGAACCTTCTTATGCCCTATCGTTCATTACCTAATCGGGATTTATCGATATGTCCGACGCCAACAACGCCGAAGAAACTTTTTCCCAGAAACTGTACAAGTTTGTTGAATGCCCGCTGCTAGGCTTGTGCTTCAAAACCAGCATCACCGGCAAGCTGATCGGAATGCTGGTGATCTCCCTCCTCGGTTTCAGCCTCGTTTCCATCCAGCACACCCTGGCCCTGCAGAAGGTCGACAAACATCTGCATGAACTGCAGGCGGTCAGTATGCCACAGTATAAGGTCAGCCAGTATATCCTGCGGCAACTGAACGGCTTCAAGATCTCCCTCATGCACATCCTGGAGCAACCGGACCACCAGAGCCCCGCTGTCAATCAAGCCATCCTCCTCAACCGGCAGCGGCTGGATGATTTCAAACGGATGATTACCGCCCTGCGATCGGGTGGCAAGGTGCATGATGTGGCGCGAATCTCCAACGAAACGCTGGACGTCTTCACAGTGGAACCGGCGACACGGGACACAGAGGTATCCGAGTCGCTTGCGGAAATCAGTCAGGAACTCGACACCCTCGACGCCGACTTTGCCCGCTTCAGCGAAATCATCTTCAACAACGGCGGCAAGGACGACGAGGCCAAGGCCCTGGAGGATCTGCTCGGCAGCATGGATGAAGTGTATGACCTGGTGACGAGATTCACCGTGCTGGTCAACACCCGACACAACTCCATGGTCAGGGACTCAGGCGTCATCATCCATGACTCCAGACGCGATTCCATCATTATCAGCCTGGTGGCGGCGATCATCTTGAGCCTTGGCACCATGCTCTATATCCTGTTGATCGTCCGGCCCCTCAAGGACATCCTGGAAAACATCAAGGGCATCGCCAAGGGCAAGGGAAGGCTGACCCACCAGATAAACGTCAAGACCAACGACGAGGTGGGGCAACTGGCTATCCAACTGAACAAGCTGGTGGACAACATCTTCAGTCTGAACAGCTTCAAGGCGATTATCGAGGAAGAGGAAACCACCACCGATGTCCACCGCCGACTCGCGCAATTGCTCCATGAAAGGTATCAATTCGACAAACTGATTATCTACGAGTTGCAGGGCAACAGCAAGAAAATGGCCGTGGCCTATGCCACCGACCATGAACTGCTCTGCGCCGACGAGGTGGTTGCCGATGTCAATCTCTGTCGCGCCAAACGGACCGGGCATCCGATCTCCTTCACCCAGCATCCTGAAATTTGCAAACATTTCCCGTTCAGCGGCAAATACGTGCACCATTGCGTACCGATGATCGCCGGCGGGCGGGTAATCGCCATTGTCCAGTTCCTGCGTGACGCCAGCGGCACGCCGGCCGAGCTTGAGAGGTTCGAGGATTCGGTCAAGTGGGCGATGCGTTACATCAAGGAGGCGACGCCGGTGGTCGAGGCCAAGCGTTTTGCCATGGTGCTCAAGGAGACCACCCTCAAAGACCCGATGACCGACCTCTACAACCGCCGCTTCCTGGAATCCTATGTCGATACCCTGATCGCCAACTGCAAACGCCGCCAGTCCAAGGTCGGGGTGATGATGTGCGACATGGATTTCTTCAAGGAGGTGAACGACACCCATGGCCACGAGGCCGGGGACGCGGTGATCATCAAGATCGCCGATATCCTCAAAAGTTGCGTTCGCGCTTCCGACATGGTGATCCGTTTCGGCGGCGAGGAGTTCCTGGTGCTGCTCATCGACATCAAGGGCCGCGAGGAGGTATGCGAACTTGCCGAACGGGTCAGGCAGACCATGGAACAAACCTCCATCAAGTTGCCTGACGGCGGCACCCTTAAGAAGACGGTGAGTATCGGTTATTGCGAGTATCCCACCGATACCGAAGGGTTCTGGGAGGCGATCAAGTTTGCCGATGTCGCCCTCTACCGGGCCAAGGACGAGGGGCGCAATCGCGCCCTCTGCTTCCGCCCGGACATGTGGACCCAGCAAACCTACTGATTAGCGGCCGTCCCCCACCTCCGAACCAATCTTTCCTTGCACAGCAATCAGCCAATGGGGGGACGTCAAGGCTGCCATCCCCCCATTGGCTGATTTTTTTTATCCATGAGCCGGAACCCACCGATGCCGCAGGACAACATCAACCAGAAAAGACATCCAACGTTGTTGGCCGCCGGGCTGGCCGTGGCCGTGGCCTGGACGCTGATCGTTTTACTCTCCCTGAACGGAAGCCTGTATCAGCATCGCCAGGAAACGGAGGCCATCGTCCTCAATGTCGCCCGGACCCATCTCGAGAAAGACATTCTCTTCCGGCAATGGATGACCCACCATGGGACGTTGTATGCGCCGGTCACGGAAAAAACCCAACCCAACCCCTATCTGCAACCCGAGCATTTCCCGGAGCGGGATATCGTCACCCCCTCCGGCCGGCGCCTTACCCAGATCAACCCCGCCTACATGATTCGCCAGCTGTATGCGGATGCCACCCCGCAGCATGCCAAGCACCCGTACGGACGGGTGACCAGCCTGCGCCCAATCAATCCGGAAAACAGCGCCGACCCGTGGGAAAAGAAGGCCCTGCAAGATTTCATCGGCGGCGCCACTGAAAAAAGCGAACTGATCAAGGATGCCGGAGCGCCGCTGATGCGGCTGATCCGGCCGGTGATTGCCGAACCTGACTGCCTGACCGCCTGCCATTCCGGGGAGGGCGTTAAGTCCGGCGACGTCATGGGCGGCCTCAGCATCACGGTCCCCATGGCGCCGTTTATCGAGGCAACCAGAAAACATACCCTCGGCATCTGGGCCGCGCATCTTACCCTCTGGCTGCTGGTTCTGGTGGGGATCGGTTTCGCCTTTGCCGGCATGCACAAACGCAATCTCGCCCGCCAGCAAGGCGCGGAAGCACTCCGCCGCAGCGAGGCACATTTCCGCTCCCTGATTGAGAATGCGCTGGACATCATCACCGTTCTCGATCAGGACGGGCTAACGGTCTTCGAGAGCCCCTCCCTGCAGCGGGTTCTCGGTCGCAAATCGCCGATGATTGCCAATCAGCCGCTGATCGAGATGTTGCACCCGGATGATCGAAACCGGGTCAGCGCCATCCTGGCACGGTTGGCGGCGCAGCCCGGCACCACGGAAACCTTCGAGATGCGCTGTCAACACGGCGACGGCTACTGGCGTATCCTTGAGGCCGTGGGGCAACGCATTGCAGACCTTCTGCCGCCCGCCGCCTTCGTCATCAACAGCCGGGACATCACCACCCGCAAACTGGCGGAGGAAAAGCTCCTCTCCTACCAGCGGCAATTACGCTCGCTGGCCGCACGCCTTTCGCAGGCCGAAGATGAGACGCGCCGGGCCATCGCCAACGATCTGCATGAACAACTGGGCCAGAACCTGTCGGTGCTCAAATTGAAGCTCGGCACCCTGATGAAGGCCACCCCCCAGGCCGAGACCCTGGCACAACTTCGCTCCTTCGACGAATTACTCGCGACCACCATCAAGGAAACCAGAAACCTAACCTTCGAACTTAGCCCGCCCATCCTCTATGATATCGGCCTCGAAGCAGCAATCATCTGGCTGGCCGAGCAGTTTCAGGGACGCAACCGAATCATCTGCTGGGTCGAGGATGACGGCAACGAAAAACCCATTGATACGGTCTTGCGGGGGATACTGTTCCGAGCGGTGCAGGAGGCCTTGAACAACGTTCTGAAGCATGCCGGCGCCCAACGGGTAACCATCGGCATCCGGCGGGTGGAGACGACAATCCGCATCGACATCGTTGACGACGGTTGCGGTTTTGCCCCGGCGCCACAGGATAATCACCCCGGCCACGCCCCAGGCTTTGGGCTGTTCAGCATCCGCGAGCGGCTCTCCCTGCTCGGCGGCGCCCTGGAGATCGCCTCCACGCCCGGCAGCGGCACCAGGTTGACGATGACGGCACCGCTGCGGCAAGAGGCCGATGCAACCGGTGACGACGATCCGTTGCCGACCTGACCGGCAGGCAGATAGGGCGCTAACTCCCGGGAGGCGGCCAGGCGGAGTAACACCGAGGTTTGCTGGGTGCCTGACGCGTCAGGCCAGATAGACGATAACCGCCCCGCTTTTCTGCTTTGCCTTCCTCTCCCACCGGAATGAAAATATCTCCTGCCGCCGTTTCAGTTCCGTGAGGAGTTGCTCTACCACCTCGGGCAACACCGCCGGCCCCTCGGAATGCAACCCCTTGCCGGTGATCACCCGGATGGTCAACACCCCCCTCTGCCGGGCGGCAGCAATGAAGGAGTGGGTCAACCGCTCCGCTTCGACACCGGTGCACCCATGCAGATCGAGTTCCGTTTCCGGGGCCGGATACTGTTTGAGCGAGCGGGGCTTCCTGCCTTCTTCGGCCCGCCGCAGGTTCTCCAACCGCTCCGCCATCGCCTGCCGCCCTTCTGGCTCGGTCAACGCCTGGTCGATGGCCTCGGCAAAGGAGGGAGCCGCCTCGTCGACACCGAAGGCGGCCCGCAGGTCCTCGAGTTCGGAGAGAACCGGGATCTTCTTTTTGCTCCGCAAAAGATTTGAAGGCCGGGGGGAATCGGCAGATGGATGGATGGGCCGCCCCGCCGCACACCGGCCCTTGCGAAAATCAGGACATTTCCGGCGCTGTTTTTGACTCTGCTGTCGTCGGCCCATGGCAATCCGGTGGGGAGAAGGTTGATCGGGGCTTGGCTGCTGTATCGCTATCCTACCTTGACGCATCCCGCCTTTCAAGGAAAGCGAACGATCTGCGACGGGTTTGCTCTTTTCCGGTGCGTTTTTACGGAAAGGCCTTACAATTGGCGGCGATACCCTCGACGATGCCGGCAAACCAATTCGGAGCAGCAATGGAAGCAAACGCAGCAGCGGCACAGTTTCGCACCGGTGGCGCGATCGCCGACGTCCGCCCGTACGGCGGCGGCAACATCAACGATACCTTCCTGGTTTCCATGCGGGACACCCCGCAACGGTACATCCTCCAGCGGCTCAACCCGGCCGTGTTTCCCGACCCTGGCCTGGTAATGACCAATCTGCGGCTGGTGACAGACCACATGCACAAGCGGTTGCAGGAGGCGACGGAGACCGACGGTTGGCAGGTGGCCGAGGTGATCCCCTGCCGGCAGGGCGCCGACTACCTTATCGATGCCGACGGTGCTTGCTGGCGGATGGCCCGTTTCATCGACCGCACCAGGGTTTACGAAACCGTCACCACCCCGGCCGAGGCACACGAGGTGGGCAGGGGCCTCGGCCGCTTTCACCGCCTGCTGAGCGATCTTGATGCCAACCGCCTGCACGACACCCTGCCGGGCTTTCATGTCACCCCGCAATACCTCACCGCATACGACACCGTAAGCGAAACCTCCCGGCTGACTGATGCCTCCTGCCGGGAGGTCATCGAAACGCACCGCCCGACCGCGATGATCCTGGAAGAGGCAAAGGCGCGCGGGTTGTTGCCGCTCCGGGTGATGCACGGCGACCCCAAGATCAACAACTTCCTCTTTGCCGAGGAGTCCGGGCGGGTGGTGAGCATGGTTGATCTCGACACCGTCAAGCCCGGCCTCATCCAGTATGATCTGGGGGATTGCCTCCGTTCCTGCTGCAATCCGGCCGGCGAGGAAGCGCCCGATCTTGCGGCGGTTACTTTCGACCTCGGATGCTGCCGGGCGATTATCGACGGATATCTTGGCGAATGCGCCTCTTTTCTCACCGATAACGATCTTCTGTTCTTCTACGATGCCGTACGGCTCATCACCTTTGAGCTGGGACTGCGCTTCTATACCGATTATCTGGCCGGCAACCGCTACTTCAAGGCCCGAGACGAGGAACACAATCTCCGCCGGGCCAGGGTGCAGTTCCACCTGCTTGCCAGCATCGAGGCGCAGGGAGAAGAAATCCGCGCCATGACCGGAGGGCTACGATGAGCGTGTGGCAACCACTGCACCCCTTTGCCGAGGCCCCGGCGGTGACGCTGCGCGCCGGGATCGAACGACGCCCGGACGGGCTTTTTCTGAGCTATCTGCTTGCCGGCGATCTCGCCGCCCTGCTCATCCCCCCGGCAAGCGATATGCCGTCGCGGCTGGACCGGCTGTGGGAGACGACCTGTCTCGAATGTTTTTTCGGCGAGCCCGGACGTCCCGGCTATCGGGAGATCAACCTCTCGCCGACCGGCGACTGGAATCTCTATGCCTTTGACGATTATCGGCAGGGGATGCGCGAGGAACCGGCGGTAAAAGAGCTGGCGGTGACCGTCACCACAACCGCCGATACCGTTGCCGTCTCCGTCCTGCTGCCGACCGCCGGGCTGTTGCCGGCCGCGGGCACGATTGAGGCCGGTCTCTGCGCGGTGCTGCAGGAACAATCAGGGCGGAGGAGCTTCTGGGCCCTGACCCATCCGGCCGCCCAGCCGGATTTCCATGATCGACGCGGCTTTGTGCTGCATTTATAAAACACCGTTGGCGGCCTTCATCCGGCCGCAGAGATAGCAAATGCCTGCAGAACACCAAACAATGCCGCTCTGGCGCGTCCATGCGCTGATGGTGCTGGCCGCCGTCCTCGTCTCCACCTCCTTTGTGGTGGGCAAGGCCATTGCCGACGGCCTGGATCCGGCGGTGCTGACCCTGATCCGTTTTCTCGGCGCGGCCGTGCTCTTTGCCCCCCATGTGCATCGCTGCCACACCCTTGCCCTGCCCTCGCCGGCACGGTTACGCGGCTATGCCGCGATCAGCTTCGTGCTGGTCGCCTTTTTCTGGTGCATGTTCGCCTCCCTGCGCTACACCTCGGCCCTCAACACCAGCGCCCTGTTCACCCTGGTTCCCGGGATCTCCGGAATTTACGGGGCATTGTTGCTGCGGGAGAGGCTTGGGCTCTCCAGACTGCTGGCCCTGCTGTTCGGGATGGTTGGCGCGCTGTGGATCATCTTCCGGGGCGACTGGCACCTGTTGCTGGCTCTGGCCTTCAACCGGGGCGACCTGATCTTTCTCGCCGGGTGTTTCGCCATGGCCCTT
>Ga0224510_10002558_pt1 | contig 10808 bp, 10 predicted proteins | sample SF_May12_sed_USG_FD_170161 | JGI IMG/M metagenome (GOLD analysis project Ga0224510, IMG submission 170161) | Sediment microbial communities from San Francisco Bay, California, United States - SF_May12_sed_USGS_4_1 | ecosystem: Environmental > Aquatic > Marine > Sediment | place: USA: California... | reverse complement strand
TCGCGCGCAGCCAGTGCACAGGCGAGCAGACTGGAACCCATGTAGACACCACACTCCACCGCACGAAACGGATGCGCCGAAGGATGTAACAGAGCCAAAACTCGCCTTCCTAAGCTTCGGCTTGCCTGAGCCCGTTCGCACACGTAGTTAGCCACTGCATACTGGAATGCCTGCAATATCGGTACGCGTTCAGCGAATAGCCGTTCGTACGGAGGCCGGTGCGAAAACCTCAGAGCTGCGTTGAATTTTTGCGGCAGATCCTTTGTGGATTGTTTATCAGTAGAAGGAACCATGCGCTGTCAATGCTCCAAGTAAAACCCCACAAGTCGCACCTTACCCCTTCACCGGCTGTTCAAGCATTGCAATCCTCATCTCAAGATCAGCAATGCCGCTCATGACATCGCTGCCACCGACTTCAAAGGAAAGGATATTCTGGTAGAGGCTTTGCGGCTTGGTGACGTCCCCGACAAGCTCGTGAACAATACATGTTACGAAATAGCGACCAGGCAATAACCGCTTACTAAACATCATCTCGATATCCCGCCTATCGCCCGCCTTTGATAGGCGCACTATCCAACCTGCCCGCACACCATCCCATGCACACACCACGATGCCATGGTGGTTCCTTATGCCAAAATTGATCGAGATATACTCAATGTTCCGACGAAGGACCAATTGCGCATGGATGACGCCGAAAGGAGCCCCATCGATATCCCGCTCTGTAAGGCGAAATCCCTCCAGCACAGCATCCTTGTCTAGCCCGCTCTGAGCCGACGTAGATTTGAGCGTCTTCCCTTTCAGATCCGTATCCTCCATGGCCTCCGTTCGAATACGTTTGTAGACTTCAACTGCTTCCATGGTGCTCCCATCAAACACCCTCTTCCCACCCTCAAGCACAATGCCACGGGTGCAAAAGTTCGCCAGCAGATTCTGATTGTGGCTTACTAGCAGGAAGCTTTGACCATCCTGCTGCATCTGGCGGATGCGGTCATAACACTTCATACGAAAATTCGCGTCTCCCACCGCCAATGTTTCGTCGATGATAATCAAATCTGCCGCGACATGTACGGCGCAGGCAAACGCCAAGCGAGACTGCATGCCCGATGAATACGTTCGCAAGGGCAATTCAAAATAACGCCCCAGGTCGGCAAAGGCCTCAATGTCGGCAATCCGGTCGTCAATCTGCTGATGACTCAGGCCCTGAATACTACAAAAGAGGTAGGCGTTCTCGCGGCCGGTGAAGTTCGGATTGAAGCCGGCGGTCAGGCCAAGAAGTGTGGCGATTCGTCCAAACCGCTCCACTATACCTTCAGTCGGCTGGATGACGTTGCCGAGCATGCCCAGAAGTGTCGTCTTGCCGGCGCCGTTGCGCCCCATGATACCCACCGTTTCGCCGCGTCTGATTTCCAAGGTGATGCTATCGAGTACCGGATACTCGTCGGTGGCGTCTCCGGTGAGACCGAACAGCGCGTGACCCAGCGTTGCCAGTGGGTGTGTCGACCCAGAATAAATCTTGCTGAGCCCTGTTGCCCGCAAGAGTAGGTTAGACGACATCTGAAATGACCCCCTTGACCCGCTGGAACACCCACAATGCTATGCCAACCAACAACAGCGAAGCAGCGAAAAAAATACCAAACACATACAACGGCGGCATCTGGCCAAACACGATCGGCTCACGCAATAACTCAACCATGCTGGTGAGCGGATTGAGCCACATCCAATCACGGTAGGGCTGCGGCACTAATGTCATTGGATAGGTGATTGGCGTAGCATAGAACAGAACCCGTAGTAGGAGGCGGAACGCTTCGGAGACATCACCAATAAACGGCCCGAGAGCCGCCAATAGGAGCGAAAGACCACTGACAAACAATCCGCAAGACACAATCCCTATGGCCATCCCGCCCAAACCGAAGATCGTCAGCCGTTGCTGGAACAAGGCAAGCGCCAATACAAGCAACAGCGCCACACCGGCATGCACAGCAGCACGCAGTAAATTTGCTAGCCATAACACCCATAACGGAAATGGAGACTTAACTACATAGGTTCGCTTACTCGCAAATAACACCGTTGAAGAATTAACAACGTCGGATAAGGCAAGATAGACTGATAAACCCACAAAAAATGGCAAGGCAAAGCCTACACCTACGGTGCCACTCAGATGAGGTATCGTCCATTCAATGCCAAAAATTCGACCAAACACCAATGAATAAATGCCGAGCAGACAGAGTGGTGTCAGAATAAGCCACACCCATCCCAAGGCCGAGCGGCGATATTTGGCGCTGAGATCGCGTTGGGCCAAATCCCAGGCTAAGCGAATATTCTCCCTGAATAGATTCCCAGGCATCCAGGACATCAGCACTGTACTTGAGCCGCATGGGACAGATCCTTCTTGAATGTCGTCATTCAGTTGGTCTGTTCACCACAATTACCGAAGGCCGAGCTGCAAACAAGGTCACTCGTGGTCCGTTTCTTTGTTGAAAGTCTTGGGAAATCCTGATGTCTGAAAATCCTATTTGCCTAAGAAGTTCTTTGATATCTTCGAGTAATAACCATTTTGCATGATCGTACATACCAGAGAACACCTCATTCCGGCCTTTCTCTCGATAGCCGAAGTATCGGAATTCCTTGCCGTTGACGGTATAGCAGGAATTCGTCATCTCACTTGAGGCATAGTGTGTATCGAGAAGCAGGCCATCCTTGGCTATATTGGCGAGCTTCAAAAGGTGCGCCACAGGATCCTTCAAATGATAAAGAACTCCCACGTGATGGACAAAATCCACTACCGGCAACCTAGCCACATCAGGTTCTTCTTCTAGATTACAGACACAAACCTGGGGCGTGTAACCGAACATCGAGGCTCGCACAATGGTCTTCACAACGTTTTCGACCCGAGAGTCGATCGCATAAACCTTGGCACCACACTGAGCAAGGCCGATCGTATGTATGCCCTCAAAACAGCCGGCCTCAAGAACTGACCGATCCTTTAAGTCGAACAATCTATTCATTTCTAGAATGCGTTGGTCAGGTATTTGTTGCGGCGTATCTCTTTTACCCTTCCATGCGTAACTTCCAAATCTTCTGCCTGCGGAGTCCGCCGTAAAGCATTTCCACGGGAGCATCACGTTAAGTCGCCCCAGATCATCATCGCTCAAGAATTCCACAAACCCCGAGTTGACGCGATCCGTATCAAACCCTTTTAATGGAAGGGAAGATGCCTCGTGTTCCTTTCCCAGCGACGCAATAAGCGGGACATCCGCAGATGGCGATGAGTGCATTTTTCCAACCAGATTTTTCAGAAATGCTTTCATGCCCTTCTCCTTAACGTGGACCCAATGGCCTGACAACTAAAACCTCTCCATAATTTCTTGGATACCGGGTAAGCCGTTACTGCCGTCACATCGAGCTGGCTGAGAAGTAGTAGATAGGCGCAGAGTCACACCAGCAGAGATAACACTATGATGAATCGATATCCATGACGAGATCAATTAGGCCACTTGGATGCTTTTCTATCATGGGAGATCCGTGACAACGCGAGGATCGATTCGCTTAGGAAGATCCAGTAGTGCTCTCCGCAAAAAGCAAAGGCTTCCGTCTCCCAACGAATAGTGAACGCAAAACTTTCAGTAGCGGTACTTCGATTAAGTGGTACACAGCAATACCGCCACCAAAAACGGCCAGAAGCATCAACATATTCCAAGCAAAGTGCGTTAATGCCCCATATTCAGGGCCAAAGACCACTTCCGATCCGTGACTATATCGCCTGACTGCCGAAAATAATGTTAAGTGGGTCAAATAGATTGAATACGATGCGTCACCAAGCTTTTGAAACAGTGTTGGCAGTCGATTGTTATCACGAGCCTCTAAAACGCAACATGCATACACAATGAGGCCCGAGGGCAGCCCGAAGGCTATTAATCTTGTCCAGTGCAGATCAAAATTCGCAAAATCTTTTGCATTTGCTACCACACCGACAGCAAACCAGAATAACCCTATAGCGATAATGACTTTTGGACTAACCCATAGCCTTTTCTGAATCACGACACCTATAAGGCAGCCAGTGATGAACTCAAGGTTCAATGGACTAAGAAGCACATTTACTAATGCAGACTCCGTGGCTCCAATGGCCAGATTTAATCCGACCACAAGTGCCGTCCAAAATGCCAAGAGTTGAACAAAGCGATTAGGTGGTGTCAACATGAACACGCAGAAGATGGCATAAAATATGACCTCGAATACAAGCGACCACGCATCCGGCACAATTGCGTTTCCTGAGTGCTGTGGCAAAAGAAGAAGCGACTTTACATGTTCTACAAACGGAACGTATTCCACAGAACCACGTATACCCAACTCAAAGTAAATCGTGGTGGCAATAAAAGCGAAAACTATTAAGTACAACGGGTATATTCTGATGAGCCTTCTAGTCAAGTACCTTGGTATAGCGCCGGCGTCCCCAAGATAATCGTAATTAACCCAAGTGATAATAAACCCGCTTATGACAAAGAACAGATCAACGCCACCAAAACCGAAACCGAATAGAGAAAAGCATTTAAACTCAGCGAATGGCCATAATTTAGTTTCTGCAGCGCCCAAGTGATATAAAACCACCAGCAAAACAGCAACCCCACGAAGAGCTTGTACGTTGTGAAGTTTATGGCTCATCTTTGAACGAGGCGCTATCTCAAAATCATTTTTGGTAGGGAGATCCGCGAAAGTCTCTACTTTTTCACTAGAACATGCTCGCGCGTCGCAATTTCACGCATCCGATCGAATACTCGCAGGACTTGATCACGCAAGCTATCCACCGAGTAATTGTGCCGCAACCGATTTTGCGCGTTGGAGACCAATTGAAATCGCAGGTTACTGTCAGCCATCAAAGCTTCTATTGATGAAAACCACTCATCTGCTGTCGTGACAAGAAGGCCGCAGCCATTTGCGCAGCACTCATCGTAAATCATTCCTCTTGTCGCCACAACGGCCGCACCAACTGCCGTATATTCAATCCACTTATTCACATTCTTCACGCGATTAAAATCGGTAGGTGCCAGCGGACAAATCCCTATATCCCAACGTCGGGCTGCCAAAGCTTTCAAAAATTTTCCGTAGTCCTGGACGACCGGCAATACTACGATACGGCCGCCGAACTCATCGAGCACTTCAGCCTTCGGAATTTTTCCGAATAGCTCAAACTGTAAATCTGGAAATCGATGTAACACCTTGACCAACGCAGGCAATACGATTTCTAAATCGTGAGCGTGATCAAATCCCATATATCCGAGAGTTCGGATCGGCCGGAGTTCGGCGGGAGAGATAATTTCACCGGCGCAAAATATCTGTCCGACATGTAGGTGTCCGGCGATATTGTTTTCGCGCAGCCTTTGTTCGAGCCTGACATTCGAACAATAGACCAAGTCGACGTTTTCAAGTAAATAGCGGACCGCTTGCAGGCGCAATGGATTATTGTGAAACTGATATTTCAGCTGCCCCAACTCCAGCGGCACATTCAATAGATCATCGTCTATGCAGTACAACGAGGGAACTCCATTAATTTTGGCAAGGGCGAGCATGGCCTTCGCATGCGGACCACTGTAGCGACAAAAGATGAGGCTTGTCGGATTTACATTTCGCCAACGCTCTTCGATCCATGCCAAGGCCTCTACGGATTCTGCGTTTTCACCAAATCGCTCTTTGAGCTGCTGTTCAGTGAGAACATCAACGAAACATTCATCATTCTTGATAAGTTTTTCCAATGGCATTAGTAAAGACAATTGCACGGTCGGTATCATGGCATTCGCGACAACCAACAGTCGCATAGGAGCCCTTTTGTTACCTTGCGCATGAGATAGTCCTGTCGCAGGTTTGTGGTACCGCCACGATATCCGCAGTCGACGCAACACGTGCCATCCGATATTCAACAAGCTCACTGCGAGCCTGTCACAGATGATTGCGACTGCAAGGTATGCTCGTATGCCTTAAGTGCTTTGTTGCGCAAACGCTTGGTTTCGTAAACCGCTTTGTGAGGAACGTAACCTTTAATCCTGTCAAGAATTGCATTCGTGTTGTTGAACAGCGGGCATAAAAACTTTGGAACGAGATGACTGTAGCGGATTTCGCGTAAGAGCGAGGGGCGAAAATACTCTAGCCGCACCTCGTTTTCGAGTGTCTCCCAATGGAGAATGCCATCGGCAATCATCCTGCGCAATTCCGCGAACCAAATATGGCCATTGGGATTATTTACGGACACCCACGGCTGGCTTCCCATGTCGGTGTAATGAATTAACCTGGTATTGTCGTCATAATACTCCAGGCTGTTCCACTCAAATGGCACAGCGTAGCCCACCTCGTCTTCTTTGAGGATGCACATTTCGCACATCAGCTGCTCGTAGGTGTACCGTCCCTCGTCCAAGTCGTTGACAATCGTGCTGATATTCCAGTCGAGCCGACTGCAGTCGAGCAACATCACTGCGCACTGCTTGATGCGCGTCTTTGGCGCATTATCCTTGGCCATAGTGACATCGAGATGCTTGACATCTTGCTGCACGAGCACCTTCGCCCCCTTGAATGGAAGCTCCCACAGCTCCAGAATATCCTTAAAAACCTGCATGTCGGCGTCCATGTAAATGGCTCGCCCAGAATAACCTGCCAACTTGGGAATGCAAAAACGGCTATAGGAAAAACCAGTGCGCTGACTATTACGCGGATCTTTCGGTACAGGAACGGGCAGATCAATCATTGGGATCACTTCAACTGGCGCCGTGGTATGACGCCGGATCGAATATTCGAGCACGGATACTGCCAGCATCTGGGAACGATCCGCTCCCACATACACGCGGATGACATCGTCATGACTCATGCGCATCAGCCTCTCGAGAGCGTTTCAAATTCTTGATTGGTCCATTGCGCCAGATGTGTGAGCACGCACTTCAAGCTGACTCTCGGGCTCCAGTAAAGAACTTGTTGTGCCGCAGAAATACCTGCACCTGCATGACGAACGTCCCTGTCGCGGAATGCGCCCGTAGTTTGTAGGCATCCATACTCTGCCCAGCGCTACCACGAGCGTTTGCGCTGCCTCCAGGATGGCGGAATCGTGCATCAGTCAGATATCCAGAATGGTACGGTGAGTCAATGACTTGCCTAGTCATGGAAATACAAGTTATTTAGCCAAATCAACAAATTGTGTTATCTCGGATGACCCCACTGACAAATGCGCAACAAGGTCCTCAGCGATCTTTCGTGCAGCATCGCCGTTTAAAACACTCTTCTCCACAAACTGACGAGATAACTTCGCTAGATCATTATAATCGGACTTTTCGCTTAGCGATTGCATAAACTTGCGCAGCTGATCGATCGTTGAGACAACTTTGAGCGGAGCGTAATAACTGAGAGCGAGATCGTGCCCTATGACCGCTACAGGCAATTTCACTCTTGCCGCATCTAATGCAACAGTGGAGGGCGTCGTAATCACCCCATAAAGACGGCCGAGCAACTGTCCTGCAGTAAAACGCTCCCAGGGAGCCTTCTCAGGATTTGCAATCAGGATGTTCGCACCATTTGGCCGTTCTCCTTTATATTTCGAAGTAAGCCACATCCCCGCGTGATGCGGTTTAACTAAGAAGACATACTCCGGGAATTCTTCGGCCAATCGGCGGACGCTTTCCAGGAAGAACTCCCGGTATGCATCGCTGTACCGGTGCCAGTGCAGGTTCTCAAACACACCAACGATCTTGCGGTTTCGGGGAAGCAGGTCATCCAACTCAGGAGATGGAGTCTGCCATGCAGGCTTGGGACAACCAACCGAGATACATCGCGAGACCGTTTGACTTGCGCACTTGGGATGCAAGGTGCCTAAGGGGCCCCAGACAAAGATATGCTTCGCGGCAAATGTAATTTTTTCGATCGCATGCACTTCATCGGTGTACGTCAGCCCCACATTTTCAAACCCATGCTGCATACAAAACGTGACCACGCCTACCTTATTTGCGTGCCGCAAGATCTCGTGCGTGAACCGATGCGGCCCCAGGTTGGTTTCCGCAACGGCGAGCACCGCTTTGACAGAAGTCGGAATGTGGAAACTGCGAGACTCCGGATAAGAATCTGGCAGTACCTGCCACTCGCAGCCCATTTGCTGCAAAGCCTCTACTACCCGCAATGACTTTTGCCTGAGCGAAGCGCTGAGCCACACCCGACAGCGAATGCCTTTCCGCAGTAACTCTTCCAGAATGGGCAATGCCAGATCAAGATCCTGAATCAGGTGGAGACAGACAATTATCTGAATATCACTCCCAGTGACAGATACACCTTGTTTGCGCACATAGCTCAGTACTTCCATCCATTTAGCGGCGATCACCTCGTTGCCGAAATTAGCTTCGATGAGTTTAGCCGCTACGCTCAGGTGAGAGCGAACATGATCTGGCTCGGTTAGATAACGCTTTATCCCAGCATAAAAATCATTTGTCTCTATACAACCTGCTAACGGGGCCAACGCAGGCGTACGAGTTGCTACCACGGGAATCTTATTATTCAATGCCAACACTGCCCGGTTCGCGGACTTGCAGATGCTAAACGGATCACAAGAACTCGGCAACACAACCACATCAGCGAGGGCAAAAGCCTGCTTTATTGCACTGGGCGACCATTCAACATAGCGTGAGGGGATCGTTAGTGGGGCAATGTCATTTATATATTTCGCGTGGTTATTGCTTACCACCCACAACTCAACTGGAATTTCCATTGCAATGCGTTCCAGTACATCACGGATTATTAGCAGCTCCAGCATGCCAAAACGGGAGTACGGTGCTCCGTGGTTTCCGAACCATAGGATTCGTTTGGCTGAAAACGGCGATGACACAGGCCTTTTCCTCAACTGCGGCTCAGCTCCGGGCTGAATGCCACGAATTTTTCTGCGCAGGCCATTGAAACGCTTATAGGCAAACTTTATCAAACGGCTCTTCAACTGCCGCCGAACTTCCGCGTGCATCAAGCTCCTTAGCGATGGACCAGGCATAACCTTAGCCAGCTTATGGCCAATCCGCTCTGGACGAACACTTGTCAAGACACTCCTGCACTTTTCCCAAAACTTCTCCCAACGAAACGAACTATTGCCGTACTCTTCCCCCACCGCCATGAGACCGTCTGGAATCACGAAAACCCGCGGCAGTTCTCCAATATTGCGGGTGATTTCCTCCGCAAGCGTCTCCGTGGGAACAGTAATAGCCACTGCGTATTCCGCCATCGCCATAAAATTGTGAGCTGGAGACACTTTCCCTCGCCCCAGATAACCGGGTACGAAAATGTTGTCGCATAAATCCAGAACCACCGGAATGCCTCGCTGCGTTGCTTGTTCGCTAAGGAAGAGGTCATCTTCCGTTAAGCTCTTAACAATAACCAGCACATCAATACCCTGCAGATTTTTTACCGACGGACGAGAAAAAAACTTAGACTGCAAAGCAACCGATTTCAGAACAATACTCGGCAAGATCGCTCGATAGCGAACCGATGCAATATTGGTATCCAACGAGGCAACCTTCCAGCCAATGACAACCTTGTCATTCATTTCTATGCCTCGTGGGTATATTGAAAGAGATTCGCTTTTCACAATATGATGATGCTGTTCTATTGTCTTGTTTGACAGCATTCACTTCATCCAAAATAGAAAAAGTGGGTTATGATTTTCAATCAACCTATTCTTTTTTACAGAGCACAAGGGTAATTTTTATTCGAATACACGCGGGTTCCATAGAGTACTTTCTATTCTTATTTCTGATAGATTGGAATCCTGAATCGGTCATCTTCAAAGAGCTTGTATTCGAAGAGAATCACGTCCCGAATGGTGAGGGTTTAGCGTTCATTAGAATGCGCTACTCTTGATCACTCGCAAGAGATATTGCCCGTACCCATTCTTGATCAACGGCTGGGCAAGCCGTTCCAGTTGGGCGGCATCGATCCACTGTTTCCGGTAGGCGATCTCCTCAGGACAAGCCACCTTGAGACCTTGGCGGTGTTCCAACGTGGCGATAAATTGGCTTGCGTCAAGCAGCGACTCGTGCGTGCCGGTGTCCAGCCAGGCATAGCCTCGACCCATGATTTCCACGTTCAAGGAGCTCTGCCCCAGATACAACCGGTTCAAATCGGTGATCTCCAGTTCGCCACGGGCCGAAGGCTTCAGACTCTTAGCCAGGCCGACGACCTGCCGGTCGTAGAAATACAGACCGGTTACGGCATAGCTGGATTTCGGTTGTTGGGGTTTTTCTTGCAGCGAGAGTACCTTGCCCTTTGCATCAAACTCAACCACACCGTATCGCTCCGGGTCTTGCACATGGTAGGCAAAGACCGTTGCCCCGTTCGTGCGCGCCATGGCGCTGCCGAGCAGATTGTCAAAATCATGGCCATAGAAGATGTTATCTCCCAACACCAGCGCAGAGGGATTGCTACCGATGAACGATTCGCCGATAAGAAACGCTTGAGCAAGTCCATTGGGCGAAGGCTGTACCGCATAGTGAATATTCAACCCCCACTGGTTCCCGCTTCCCAGAAGCTGTTCAAACCGAGGGGTATCCTGGGGCGTGGAGATAATGAGGATGTCCCGAATCCCGGCCAGCATGAGCGTGCTGAGCGGGTAATAGATCATCGGCTTGTCAAACACCGGCAACAATTGTTTGCTGATCGCGAGTGTGGCCGGATGCAAGCGGCTCCCTGTTCCACCAGCGAGGATGATGCCTTTGCGTGCGATCATGGTTTCACCACAACTTGTTGAAGAATGTGTCGAATGCCACTGTGCCAATCAGGTAACTCAAAACCAAAGGTCCTACGCA
>Ga0224510_10002557_pt1 | contig 10813 bp, 13 predicted proteins | sample SF_May12_sed_USG_FD_170161 | JGI IMG/M metagenome (GOLD analysis project Ga0224510, IMG submission 170161) | Sediment microbial communities from San Francisco Bay, California, United States - SF_May12_sed_USGS_4_1 | ecosystem: Environmental > Aquatic > Marine > Sediment | place: USA: California... | reverse complement strand
CCCCGAACCTATCCCCCTTAAGTCAAGGAAGGCCACGAGCGATGCTGTAGTAGTCGTTATTCTGCGCTTTACAGATTATTCTTGTCTTTGCGTATCGATTTAAAAATGAATATGCCCAAAAATGCCAAGAAAACTCCAAACAGCATACTGGCAAGGATTACGGTGCTAAGACCAACCGGACACGGGTCTCCAAGAATTACTTTGACGGGGACAGGCCCCCTGTTCTGGTCAATAAACAGAACCGCGAGAAACAGCACAATAACAACAGAAAAGAATATCAGTTTGCTTCTTTGCATACGAGTATCATCCAGCTTTTTTTAAGCGTTACCAAGCATCAGGATATTATCCAGGCGGGACGTGTCACCATGCTTGAGCAGCTTGGTCTTGTACTCAAGCAATTTCCCCGCCTCTTTCAGGCAGATTCCGATCAGGATGTCGCTTAAGCTCGAAATCTCCTTGAGATAGATAAACATACCCCCGGTTTCGCTGGCCATCCAGCGGAAGCTGGATTCTGTTTCGTGGATGTTGTTGCACAGTATAGGGTAAATCTTGATTCCCTTGGTCTTGATGCTTTCCACTTCCTGACGATAATCCTTCATCCGGGGACAAGCCCTGAAACTGTCGATAACTCCATGAGCAGGCTTGTCACCGACAAGAACGATTGCTTTCGGCGTTGTCAGAGAACCCCAGTTCAGATTGACAGCATCGTTCAAGGCACATTCAACCGCTTCGGCCCCGTCACCACCCACCCCGATATGCAGATCAGGTGAACGGAAAAAATCCACCACTTCTTTTTTATTAAAGGTCAGCGGCAATATTTTGGTCAGGTAAAATTCGTCTTCGCCCTCATCGCCATGATCCTTGTAAGCGACAACGCCGACCCTTACTCCCTGGGCAAACTCGAATACATCCTCCATGATCTTGAGGAGATTGTCGCGCACTTCATGGATATACGGCTCCATGCTTCCGGTAGTATCAATGGCAAAAACCACGTCAAGTGATGAACCGACAGTTAGTCGGCCACTTTTCAGGTTCTCGCCCCGCTCGCTCATTTCTCTGAGCACCCGGGCTTTCTTTTCTTCTATTGTTTCCATGCAGCATGTGCTCCAACAATCGTAATATCAATGAGTTATGGTCCGAGTGCCACTTTCTTAACAAAAACACTCTCTCTTACCCCACTAGTTTATAAAACATAAAACATATAAGGGCAACCCACATTTAATCTTTTGTAGGGTCTAATAGAACTGGCACCCGGGAATTTGAACAAGCCGCTAAGTGGAAAATCTGCTACCTTTTGAAGGCCCTTGCGGGGGCTAACCATGGAGCAGAAGATGGCAAAAAGAACGAGACGGAAACACTCAGCGGTGTTCAAAGCAAAAGTGGCGTTGGCAGCGATGGCTGGAGACAAGACGCTGGCCGAACTGGCGCAACGGTTTGAAGTGCATCCAAACCAAATTACGGTGTGGAAGCGACAACTCAGCGAGCGAGCGGCCGACGTGTTTGGGGGGGCCGATGTAGCCAAACCGGCTATTGATGTGAAGACGCTGCACGCCAAGATTGGGCAGTTGACGTTGGAAAATGATTTTTTAGAAAGCGCGCTCACCAAGGTGGGGTTGCTGAGCGCAAAGCGATGATTGACAACCGCCACGCACTTTCGATTAGCCGTCAGGCTCAATTGGCCGGCATTAGCCGAGGCAGCGTGTATTATCTGCCAAAATCGGTCAACGCCGCCGATTTGGCGCTCATGCACCGCATTGATGCATTGCACCTGGAGCACCCATTCATGGGTGCTCGTATGCTACGCGATCAGCTTAACCGGAATGGATTCGCTGTCGGGCGCAAACATGTTGGCACTTTGATGAAGCGCATGGGTGTTGAAGCCCTTTACAGAAAGCCGGGGACCAGCAAGAAACACCCCGGCCATGAAATTTACCCCTACCTGTTGCGGGGTCTCGTCATCAAGCGGGCCAACCAGGTGTGGGCACTGGATACAACCTACATTCCAATGGCCAAAGGGTTTGTCTACCTCACTGCCGTTGTGGATTGGGCCAGTCGCAAGGTCTTAGCAGCAAAGGTGGTGACTGCCATGCGGTCGATGTACTGCAAGAGGCGTTCACCCACCATGGCACGCCAGAGATTGTGAATACCGACCAGGGCAGTCAGTTCACCGCGCAAGAGTTCGTGCAAGCCGTCAAGGATCGTGGATGCAAAGTCAGCATGGACGACCGCGGTGCCTGGAGGGATAATGTTTTCGTTGAGCGCCTGTGGAAATCAGTGAAATACGAGCGGGTATATTTGCATGCTTACGACTCAGTCACCGAAGCCAGGAGGTCAATCATGCAATACATGGGCTGATACAACCGATCCAGGCCGCATTCAAGCCTGGGCAAGAGAACACCTGATGAGGCTTACACCGTGATGCTGCCGACGGTTGAACTGGCAGCGTAAAAATCAGCAGAGATTCCACTTAAAAAACGCAGGATGCTGTTCAAACGAGTGGGGCCACTTCTGTCTGGAACTATTTCTGCCTCCAGGCTACCATTGACAAATGTGACTTCGGCCACACGAAATCCTTGCATTTCAAGAGTATTTTGGATCAAAGTTTCCACAAGCATGAGTCTCCTCCCAGATACCTAGTAAGTTTCGTACCTTCTAAGTAACTGATCAGGCTCATGCTTTTCAACTATTCAACAAAATTCCTCTCACCTATTCCCGAGAGGAACCATACATTGTTTACCTTCTTTCATATATCAAACGCCTGCTTATTCCCTTCCAATCTTCATCAAGGTCCATGTGCATGTACAATTTGCATTGGTCGATATAATACTGCACAGGTTTGTCCTGTGGATTGCGCGTTTGACAATCTAGGAACAACTCGAGAGCGTCCTTGAATTGCTTTGCTTGATAAGCGGTAACGGCCTCTGCAAAAATCGATGCGAGTTCGACCTTATATTTAATCATTTCAGGTGGATCGACATCGAATACCTCATATATGGAAACCCATTGCTTTTTTCCTTTGGCCTTGACCCGGTCAAGTTTACGTATGTGATACCGAAAAGGATCGTCCAAACTCTTGTAGGTCGCCTCGCTAATCAAAAGCGAGACGCCATACTGTTTGGTCATCCCTTCAATACGGGAGGCGACATTCACGGCGTCGCTGATCACTGTCGCGTCCATCCGTTGATGATCGCCAATCGTTCCCAGTCGCAACGCCCCAGTATTAATCCCTATCCCTATGCCTACCGGGGAGTATCCGGCCCGTTTCCGGCCTTGGTTGTATACTTCCAATGTACGCATCATTTGAATGCCGCCACTTACCGCATCGTCAGCACCGGTGTCGAACAGGGCCATAATGGCGTCACCAATGAATTTGTCTATAAATCCATGATGATTCACAATTACCGGACCAATGACACTGAGATACGAGTTGATGAATGTAAAATTTTCTTCAGGGTTCATCTGTTCTGATAATGCCGTAAAATTTCTAATGTCAGAAAAGAGGATGGTCATATTTTTTTCAACATTGTCACCAAGTTTTACATTTTCAATGTCTTGAATGTGTAAGTTTTTCAAAAACTCCTTTGGCACAAAACGTTCATAGGAACGTACATTGACAAACGATTGGGCAATGCGCTTCAACTGGATGAATGATTGGAATATGATGAATACAAACAAAAAACACGGCAGGAATCTGACAGTGTAGATATTGTCAATCGGCATCACGTACAACGCGACTGCCAAAACACACAGCAAACCCAGATTGCATGTTGAAAAATCTTTCCGGTATATTCCCAAAATCAGGTAGTACCCCGCCATGGTCAGCAAGCTTCCTGAAAAAAATGAATCAACAATATGCATGAGAACCATTTTGAATACGCACTTTTTTGGTATCCCTGAATCCGTGACGCCACAGGGTGTTTTTCTGGTCTCCTGGCGCCGAATTTGGTTTTTTCAGGGGGCTGCCCTAGATAACTAACCAATATTCTCTTTAACTAGCTGTTTTAACATCTTTAACTGCTTGTCTGGTTTTGGGTTGTTAAATCGCTACTCACACTCTTTCAAATACAGGTGAAAATGGTCTGCGGGAACACCGTTGAATTTTCGCATGTGGCGCTTGGCTTGATCCCAAAAATTTTCAATGCCGTTTATATGGTTCTTTCTATCAGCGAATAGCTCGCTGTGGTTGATTCGATAGTGCTTGAAGCATGAAACATCCAGGACATTATAGCTGGACAAGCAGTCTGTATAAACGACACTATCTGGCATTATCCGCTCCTGCATTATGGGCATAAGAGTCGCGGCTTTGGCATTGGGGATGATCTTTGTGTAAACCTTGTCACCACGCTTCAACAGGCCAAAAACAGGAACTTTACCGGCAGCGCCTCGGCCTCTCTTGCCCTTGCGTCTGCCACCGAAATAACTTTCACCTACCTCGATCTCTCCTGAGAAAGGCGTCTCATCTTCGACGGCTTTGAAAATGAGTTCTCGAAGTCGATGAAAATAATACGAGGCGGTAGACTTGTTATTAATCAGTGCATAAGTTAGAGAACATTTCAACACCCTTGATGATGGGGTGCCTGAAAAAAGCACTTACCTTTTCCGGTAACGCAGACAAGGAATTCAAGATATTCATCACCCGTTCTTTCATGTCTTTGAGGGGTGGTAAGGGATTGACGGCCGATTTTATGGTTTTTCAAATAATTCCAGACAAGTTCATCCGGGTTCAACTCGGGAGAGTATGGCGGCAGGTAGAACAATTTCAGCCTTCCTTTCGTCGAAGCGACAAACTCTCTGACTTTCTTGGATCGATGCACCGAATGCCGGTCAACGATCAGGTAAACAGGATGGGTCATATTCTCAATAAGGCGACGGAGAAATTCACAAAAAATTTCTGCGCTAAGGTTTTCTTCTATGGCCATAAACCGCAAAGCCCCTTTGGCGCTGATAGCCGAGATCAAGTTGACCTTGAAGCGCGATCCAGTGGTGGTCACTACGGGAGTCTTTCCACGGGGAGCCCATGTCGTCCCGGAATGGTAATCAGACCGTACCGATGCCTCATCTCCAAAATAAATGGTTGCCTGCTCCGCTTTTGCCATTTTTTTAATCGCGGGAAAATCTTTGCTTATCCAGTCAACTACCAGCGCTTGATCCTGCTGATACGCCCTGCGCACAGGACGTTGCGGCGTCAAGCCCAGCTTTGCCAACAATCGCCCCACCGAAACCTCGCTCAAACTTACATTGAATTCCTGCAAGATAAGGTCACGAACCATCGCCCTGGTCCACAAAGCAAACTCAAACTTCAACTGTCGTGGATTGTTACCGATCACCAATCGGTAAATTTTCTGCATCTGCCTGCCGTCCAGCCGGGGTGGCCGGCCTGTAGCCAGCTTGCTCCGCAGCCCATCAATTCCATGCTCCCGGTATCTGGCAAGCCAGCCATAAATCCTGGCCCGGCTAAAGCCCAAAGTCTTTATGACCACTTCAGGGCTTTCGCCAGCTTCAACGCGCCTTACAGCGCGAATCCGAAGCTCTTCGAGTGTCTTGTGATCCAGTTTGCGTCCATCGAGTTCATTCATGAACGCAATATAACATATGTTCCCTAAATTATGAACTGATTAATAACCCCGACCAGGACCGCTGTTGTACGTGCTGTTGTCCCAGCAACAAAGTGTTCGATCAGTCGGTCTTGTTTGGTTTTACTCAGTCTACTTTTTCTCGTCCGGCCATCCTAAATAATTTTCATTATCTAGGACAGCCCCTAATTAAAAGATCGCAACCCATTGATCCGCTGTTAAAGGATTTTATTGATTGCATCCTGGCGGTATTCTGAGAGGCGGGCGATTTCAGCGGGAAGCGGGAAGCATTCTGTCGATAATCATGTTGATCTCACGGGCCAGGCGGCCATTGGGAAACATGATCACCGGCGGGGCTTTGACCATAAAACTTTCCATCAGATCAGGCTCCCAGGTTATAAAACCCGGGCTTCGTATCTCCATGGACAACATTTTGTCTGACAAGCTTTGAATGACACTGATCACTTGCGCGGCATGGCTGGCTTGATTCACCTTGTTCACCACCAGGAAAGGATTGAAATCCAGCAACTTTCTGAGCATCTGTTGATAATCGCCGGGGTACATCTCCTTGATCTTGCTGGCCAACTCTTCAATGGGCATTTCAGGTTTTCCAGAGGATGGCATGCTAACCTCATGCAGAAATCTGACCAGCTCCCCATCCTTTTCAAAATTCAAATTCGATTCAGGGCCATTTATTCGGTTTAGTTTTCTGTAAAGGGCGGTCTTGATAAATTGATAGGCACTTATATATGATGCCGGAGCCAGGGTGGTCACGACAATGCCATAATCGCCAGCCAGAAAGAAATCCAGGATATTGAACGACGTGTCTCCGCCTAAATCGAGCACAATGTAATCGGCGTCAATTTTTTTCAGGGCCCGGAGCATTTTCAGTTTTTGGGCAAAAGGGATATTGGCGTTGCCAAGCTGGGAGCTGTCTCCGCCGATTATCTGGGGGCCGTTTTTCCCTTTGATCATTATATCCTCAAGGGTGGGATATTTCTTTTGCAGAAAGTCATTGATGGTGCGTTCCATCTTGTAGTTTTCGCCGAGATACAAGGGGAGATTGGCGCCGCCAAGATCTAGATCCACGGCCACAGTCCTATAACCCCTGGCAGCGAGCAGAATAGCCAGGTTGGCGGAAAACAGACTTTTGCCGACCCCGCCCTTGGCGCCGCCGACAGCGATTATCTTGGCTTGCCGCAACGGTTCTCCGGCAACTTTTTCGTTTAAAAGCGCAGTTAAGAACTCATAGCTCTCTTTTATCTGGCGAAATTGCTCGGTCTGTTTGGCGATCTTCTGCCCAGAATCTCTGGCATGCAGATCGGGATGTATCCCTTTGGCGCTCCTTCTGAAGGCCGCTTTCAATTTGGCATGATCAAGACTTGCCAGAAAATTTTTTTCCGCCATCTCGTCGGCGGAAAAAAGGCGCATACATGCCTGATGAATTTGCTGGGTAGTTTTGGTTTTTGGAACAGGCATAAAAAGGAGTTTCGAGGAAATGCTGCTTGTTTAAGCCTCCTGCAAATATACCCGATAGTAAAAGCCGCAGGACGGGCACAGCTTTACGGTTTCTTTGGCAATAACCATATAAAGGCCAATCAGGATCATGGGCAGTCCGATGATTGGCCCGACCAGAAAGAGCGAGGAGAGCAACCCCAGACCAAGCATAAACAGAGGGCTTGAGCCGGTATATTTTTTTACCTTGGCAATGGTCATCTCATTGCCACAGTGAGTACAATTAATGGCTGAGTCTTTCATATTTTTCCTCTTTCCGTTCCTTGGCTTTCTCAACCGAGTCGAGCCCCACACGCAATCCGGCCGCGCCGCCAACCACGCCAGCGATCTTGGTGATCACCCCGGCGATGATGATGTCAGCAACAGTGGCAGTGATGGCAATGGCCGCCACTCCGGCCAGCATGCCCACCCCGCCGCCAATCAAAACGGCGGAGCCAACCTTTGCCATGTCGCTCATGCCAACCTTGGGCTGCGACGGGACCATTTTGACCCTTTCCTCTTCAATCAGATTGTTATCCGACATGTTTTCCTCTCTTTTGCTGAGCTGGATTTGCCTTTTGATATCAAAATAATTTTCAGTTTCGACTTCCATCGTTGCTTCCTCCGATATGTTTAGGAGCCGTTACGAAATACCTGGCCTTTTATCTCAATTTCGTCACGGCGCCTTATGCCGCTCCCGTTTACTCAGTAGTCATGTTCTTTTCTTACAGCGGCTTAGTCCACTGATTTTATAATTCTTCCTTTGTGTAAAAGCAAGAATATCATAGCCTGAATTTGCGATAGGTCATCGTCGAAAAAAACGAGTCAGCGGGATTGATTCAGGCGAATTGCTTCTGTTGGCAACAAATAGAATTGTCCGGTTTCATAGCACATGAATTGTCCGCTTTGTATCCTTTACGGACAGGCGGGAGGGCGTAGCCTGGAAGCCTGTCCGTAAAGGCGGCAGTCGCGGCGGATTTACGCGGCTGCCTTGGTGCTGATCGTTGATTGCTTCGGTTGTCCGTCGGGGTTGTACTCGGCAAGCTTGCGAGGCCCGTGCAGGATAGCCAGGTTCCCGTCGATGCGCCGGAGCACTGCCACCTTTGCCCTCACATAATGACAGCGATGCCGGTCGGCGGGAATCTGGAGCTTCAACCCCTCGAAGCTGACACAATTGTCGTTGCCCACCGTGCGCTCATGGCGTTCGCACAAAATATCGCCCAGTGATTCACCAATCCAGCGGACAAAGGCGCTGCCGGACTCAAAAGCTGGCTGCATGAACTCTGCATTAAAGGCTGGACGATAGAGCTCAGCCAGATAGCGGTTGGCTGACTTCATGTCGGTGATCCCGGCCAGCTCCAGTTCTTGCGGCAGGCGACCATGGTGGGTCCGGAACATCCGCTCCGAACGTCCCCTTGCCTCGGGGGAGTAAGCCGCGATCATTTCGATCCCCAACCGCTTCATTGCCTGCCCAAACTGGGTGGGGTTCTTCTTGTCCACCTTGCCGCCTGCTTCCGGGGTGTGCCAATAATGGCTGCCCCGGTCGCTATAGAAGCTCGAAAACAGACCTCTGGACTCTATGGCCTCCCTGACCCCCGCAAGGCTGCTGATCGTGCCTTCTTCCTCGACAAAGAACATCGAATAATGCTCGTTGGTCGCATCGTCCATGGTCACGATCAAATCCCACCGGCATCCAGACACCCACTCATGGGTGCTGCCATCCTGATGAATCAGCATGCCCGGCAACGGCGCACGATCCCGGCGTTTCCGGTGTGCGCCACGAGCCTTGGCCTTAGGGATCAATTTTCCCTCCTGGAGACAGCTCTTTACCCAAGTGTAACTGCGCTTGCCGCCGTCGCGCTTGTACCAGGCATGGAAATGCTTCGCGTTCCAGCCCTGGTGCCGCTGGCTGTAAAGCGCGGCAAGACGCATCACCTCATCCAGCGGCGCCTTGCGGTGTGATTCTCGCTCGAAGCGCCGATCTCCAAGACCATCCAGCCCCTCTTCCTCATAACGGCACAGATAGCGACGAAAGGTGCGCTCGCACACCCCGAGCAGACTTGCTGCCTCCGCCTGCGTTAAACGTTTAGCATGCCAGCCTTCATACGCTTCCTCAAATCGCATCTTCCGGATCTCCTGTAGCAACTCTGTCCGTCTCATTCCGCACCCCCTTTTGGCACGAAATAAAACCGGACAGATCATGTGCTACAACTCCGGACAGTTTAATTGCTCCCTACACAGGCGAATTGCTTCTTGCCGCGCATGCGGTTTCTGTATATAGTAAATATGCTTTTCTCCTTGTTTTTATTATGTTTTTGTCAAACATTATGTGTAAGGTTGCAAAAGGTTGCAAGTGGTTTTCGTGACAAAAAACAATTATTCCAAATTGTTAGCACACCATAACTTTGCCCTGAAAAATAACTACGCCAAAAGAAACCGATAATGAATAGCCAACCAAACATCTTAGTTGTTGATGATGACCCTATTGCGCTTTTTTTGATAGAGGAACTTGTCAGAATTATTTTACCTTCTTCGGCAATCTATACAGCCACCAACGGAAGAGAGGCTTTGGCCGTACTGCAAAAGGAGGATATCGCCTTCATGCTGACGGATGTGATAATGCCAGAGATGACCGGCATCGAACTCATCCGGCGCTCCAAAAAGCTTTTTCCAGAATTGATCTGCATGATCATCACGGCGGCAAGTTCCATTGAGACGGCTGTCGAGGCAATCAAGCAAGGCGCTGATCAATACATGCCTAAACCCGTAGATAAAGAACTGTTGAAAATTATCCTCACCGACTGGTTGGAGAAATTTAATAGAAGAAGGCAACTCTCGAGTAAATCCGAGGATTTGGATTCCATTTTTACGGCCATTGCCCAGAGCCCCATCTCTATTTCCATCACCGATACCGATGGCGCCATAGAACTCACCACGAGATCAACGACCTCTGGCCTGCATCCTGAACGAAGAAAGGAAGCCCGGCCCTGGCTGCTTAACTACGAAATCATTCCTCAAGATATGCAAGAGTCTCTCTGGCAAACGATTCGATCGGGTCTTGCCTGGACCGGAGAATTCATCAGCCCCAAGAAAGAAAGCACCCAACGATGGGAAAGGGCGATAGTTTCCCCAGTGTCAAACAAGGAAGGCGTCATAACAAATTTCATTGTCGTACAGGAAGATATTACTTCTCGCAAAGAGATGGAAGAAAAGCAAAAGCAAATGCTGGATACGGTCGTGGCGCAGGACAAGCTGGCCTCTTTGGGGAAAATCGCCACTGGCATTGCCCACGAAATAAACCAGCCTCTGACCTTTATCAACACGGTGCTGCAGACGACAATGGAGAGAATCTCCGCTGGCAGGCTTGATCCGGAAAAACTCAACCAAAAACTGGGCAGGGCCATGCACCAGGCCGAGAGAATAACCGGCATCATCAACCACCTTCGCACCTTTGGCCGCACCGACATGGGAGAAAACAAGCCCACTGATCTGGCAGCCGTTGTGGACAATACCCTTATCCTCATGAATGAAAGGATGCGGATTCACAACATCACATTAAAGATAAATATCGAGGAATCGCTGCCAACTATATGGGGAAACGGTCACAAGCTAGAGCAGGTGCTGATCAATCTTTTCCAAAATTCCATTGATGTCCTGATCGAGAAGGGAGGCAGAGAAATCAGCCTGAACATCGGCCGTGACAACCATGAACTTAACATCACCTTTGCCGACAATGGCCCTGGCAT
>Ga0224510_10002554_pt1 | contig 10826 bp, 9 predicted proteins | sample SF_May12_sed_USG_FD_170161 | JGI IMG/M metagenome (GOLD analysis project Ga0224510, IMG submission 170161) | Sediment microbial communities from San Francisco Bay, California, United States - SF_May12_sed_USGS_4_1 | ecosystem: Environmental > Aquatic > Marine > Sediment | place: USA: California... | reverse complement strand
GGTGTTCGTCGTCGCCTCGAAGTCCCTGTCGCGCAAGACGGCCGTAGTCCGCGACATCGAGCAGGCGCTCGGCGAGCGCTATGCGGGCCTGTTCGACGAGTGCATCGCGCACACGCCCTGGCCGAGCGTGATCGCGGCGGCGGACGCGGTGCGCAAGGCGCAGCCCGAGCTGATCCTCACGGTGGGCGGAGGCACGCCGATCGACACGGTGAAGATCCTCCAGATCTGCCTGGCGCACGACATCAGGCGCGCCGAGGACCTGGAGGGGCAGGGCGTTGCGAAGCGGCCTTCTCCCGTGCGCCAGGTCGCGGTCCCGACCACGCTCTCGGGCGCGGAGTTCTCCAACCTCGGCGGCGGCACGGACGTGCGCACGCGCATCAAGCACTCGTTCACCGGCGCCGACATCGGCGCGCGCTCGGTGATCCTCGACCCCGCGATCACGCTGCACACGCCGGCGTGGCTGTGGCTTTCGACCGGGATCCGCGGCGTGGACCACGCGGTGGAGGCGCTGTGCTCGGTGGACGCGCATCCGTACTGCGACGGCCTCGCTCTGCACGCGCTGCGGCTGTTTGCCGAGGGGCTGCCGCGCACGCAGGCCAGGCCCGAGGACCTCGCCGCGCGTCTTCTGTGCCAGCAGGCGTCGTGGCTCGCCGCGTCCACCATCGCGCGCGTCAACTACGGCGCCAGCCACGGCATCGGCCACGCGCTCGGCGCGGCGGCCGACGTGCCGCACGGGCATACGAGCTGCATCATGCTGCCGCACGTGCTGCGCTACAACGCGCCGGCGACGCGGGACAAGCAGCGACTGATCTCGGAAGCGCTGGGGCAGGCGGGATCGCCCGCCGGCGATGCGGTCGCGAAGCTCGTCGCCGCGCTTGGCCAACCGTCGACGCTGCGGCAGGCGGGCGTAAAGCGCGAGCAACTGCCCGCCGTCGCCGCCGCGTCGATGAAGAACCGCTGGGTGCTCGCCAACCCGCAGCCGATCCGCTCGGAGCAGGACGTGATGCGGCTGCTGGAGGCGGCCTGGTGACCTACGACGAGGTGCGCCGTTCGTTCCGCTGGCAGCTGCCCGGGACGTTCAACTTCGCCGCCGACGTCGTCGATGCGTGGGCAAAGGACGCACAGAAGCTCGCGCTGTTGTGGTGCGACGAGTCCGGGCGGCAGGAGCGCTATACCTTCGCGAGGATTTCCGAGCTGTCCCGCCGGCTGGGCAGCGTGCTGCGGGCCCGCGGCCTGCGCAAAGGCGATCGCTGCATCGTCATGCTGCCGCGCCTGCCGCAGTGGCAGATCGCCATGGTGGGGTGCCTGCGCGTGGGCGTCATTCCCATTCCGTGCATCGACATGCTCACCGCCAAGGACGTGAAGTTCCGCGTCGAGCATTCGGGGGCGGCAGGCGCGATCACCACGCGGCCGAACGTGGCCAAGTTCCCCGAACTGAAGCTGCGGCTCGTGGTCGGGGAGGATTTCGATGCGGCGCTCGATGCTGCGGATCCCGACTGTCCGCCCGAGCGCATCGCCGCCGAGGATCCGGTGGCGATGTACTACACCTCCGGTTCCACCGGCAATCCGAAGGGCGTCACGCACGCGGCGCGCGCGCTCTACGCCTGGCGGTATTCGTCGCTCTTCTGGCATGACCTCAAGCCTGCGGATCTCATGTGGTGCACGGCCGATACGGGGTGGAGCAAGGCGGGCACCGCCATCCTGTTCGGGCCGTGGAGCTGCGGCGCGGCGGTGCTGTTCCATCACGGCAAGTTCGACCCGGCCGAGCGCCTGCGTCTTCTTGCCGAGCACCGCGTCACCGTGTTCTGCGCAGCCGCAACCGAGTTTCGCCGCCTGGTCAACGAAGACCTCGCGCGCTACGACCTCTCGGCGCTGCGGCTCGCCGTGTCGGCGGGCGAGACCGTCAATCCGGAAATCGTGCGCCGCTGGCGCGACAAGAGCGGCGTGCCGCTGCTCGACGGCTACGGGCAGACCGAGACGCTGATGACCGTGCTCAACTACCCGTTCCTGCCCGTGAAGCCGGGCTCGATGGGCAAGGCGCTTCCGGGCGTGGAAACCGCGATCCTCGACGGCCAGCTCGCCATCCGGCTGCCCAACCCGCAGATGATGCTCGGCTACTGGAACGAGCCCGAGCGCACCGCGGCGGGCAGGACGCGGGTCGGCGATACCGAATACTGGCTGACCGGGGACATGGTGCGCCAGGACGCGGAGGGCTATCTGTTCTACGAGGGCCGCGCCGACGACATCATCAGCTCGGCGGGCTACCGCATCGGGCCGATGGAGGTCGAGAACGCGCTCGCCGAGCATCCGGCGGTGCAGGAGAGCGCCGCGGTCGGCAAGCCCGATGCCGAGCGCGGCGAGATCGTGAAGGCGTTTGTCGTGTTACGGGACGGCGTCGAAGGCACGCCGCAACTCGCCGCCGAGCTGCAGGCGCACGTCAAGCGGACGACGGCGCCCTACAAGTACCCGCGCGAGGTCGAGTTCGTGGCGGAGCTGCCCAAGAACGCCTCGGGCAAACTGCTGCGACGGGTGCTGCGCGGGCGCTGACGCACGGGCGGCGAGGGATAGTCCGGGATGCACGGAATGACCGCTTCCGACTCGAAGCGGAGACCCTGTGCGTGCGGACCTATTCGGCGTGCAAGCCGTAATGCTGCCCCCGGATGTCGTCACGCCCTGTCCTGCAGCCGCCCCCGGCCATGTGCCAGCAGTGGCAGACCAAGCAGCGCCAACTTTGATAATGATTCGTATCTCCGTTTCATGGGATTGTGTTGAGAAGATCTGGCGAGCACACTCATACGACACTGGACTCGTCAACTGGGCGTCGTCATCCCTATGTTGCGTGCCACTCCTCGTCAGTGCTGTTCCTCGTATCGACTCGCCGTCCTCTTGATCTGCGCCACCATGGCGAGCGGCTGTGGTCACCTCGTGGGCGACGCGATTCTTTCCGGGATCATCCTGGGCGGTGGTTTCGGCCCCGCCACGAAGACTAGTGAGAGTTCGAAGGAATGGGTTGCCATCAAGACCCCGGAGGAACTGCGCGCGATCTATGCAAACACGACGTTAAGGGGCACGGTATTCGGGAACAAGGGAGCGCGCAGCACACCCTTCATGGGTCACTATCGTAGCGACGGAACTGGGGTCTTGATCGTCGGCGACCGGCGCCTGCCGCGCACGTGGGAAATCAAGGGGAACGACCAGGTCTGCGTCACCGACGCTGAAGCCACGAACTGCTATCGGTATCAGCGCGACAAAGACAATCGAAATGAGTTCTTCGGGCAGCACGTCACAGCCGACATACGCGTTCGTTTCACGATAGACAGCGGGATCAAACCCGAACCCGACATCGCGCAGGCTCCCGCGGTCGCGCTGGCATCCGCCGCGCCCACAGGCCGCGCCGAGACTGCGGACGAGGGCGGCGTGCCTGGCGAGGGAATGCCCGGCGCCGGCAGCCAGTGGGTCTACGGATTCATCGATCGCCAGTACGGCCGGCGCCGAATCGACGTTACGGTGCGCGCCCGGCGCGTCGACGGGTTCTTGGTCAATGAGGCGGTGACTACCTCCATCGGGTCATTGGTCCCGACGGTGGAACGCCTCGTCGACGCGGGCGTGGCGCGATTTCGCACGCAACGTCTTGCCGATAGTGCGGAGCTGACGGAATTTGCGCCCTATTTTCTCGCCGCACATGGCGAGAAGGCACCCATGGTTCGCATCACCGCGGACGGCTATCCGGTTGTCTCCGGCAATCCGGCTTGGATCACCGAGTCCGAGATGCCTGTCTGGGAGCAGGTCACGGTTCCGGCGGGGACCTTCAAGGCCCTGCGGCTGGAAGTCAGCGGGCGGCGCGCAAGAGATCCTTTCTCGCCTATTGTCACCAAGAGATTCTTGATCCGCGTCTGGTATGCGCCGGAGGTGAAGCGTTACGTCAGGCTGGAGCACAAGGAGTGGCTGACCTCGACCCAGAACAGCCACATCGTTGTCGAACTCCTGAACTTCGGGCCGGCCTCCTAGCTTGGTGCCAGCCTGGTAATTGCGCGAATGACGCATGCGCATTCGGTACGAGCCTGTGCCCCCCTGCAACGAAAGGAGGCGTCAATGACCAGGATTCTGCGCAGCGCGCTCCTCGTGATCCTGGCCGTGACCTTGGCCGCATGCTCTACCTACTCGGTCGTGGCCAATACGCATTCTTTGGTGGCGATAGCCGTGGACAGCAGCAGCGGGGTTCTTCAACCTGGTGACAATCTGGAACTCCAGCTATTGTCCGGCGAGAAGATATTCCTGACGCTCGAGTCTATCGAGCCTGATGCACTCGTGGGCACCCCGAAGTCCCAGGGGAAATCGGTACGCGTGCCAACGAATCAAATCGAGATAATCAAGCGCGAAGAGAAGCGCAAAGAGATTGATGCCGAAACGCGTTTGAGCATTGTCGCTGCGCTAATGACGCTTCTCATCATGACGCCGCTCATGCTCGAATCCGACCTCAAGAGTTGGTAGTGATTCTGGTGGCGCTCGAGTCCAGCCGCTGCGGTTGCCGTCAGCCCAAGGCGTGAACTGACGCAGCGGTGCCGGTGGCCGCTGTGCTTGTGGAAAAAGCGTGCTCGTGCCCAACGGGCAACTGAGGGTCGATCGCCTAAGTTCAAATGCCTCACGCCGAGCAGCACTTGCCGACGCCGCCGGTACGGTCAGGACGAAAGCGGCATGCGCATTTCAGATCTGAGAGCGAATCCGGGTAGGCGCCATGCGGCAATTGGCGCACCGGGTCGCCTATCATGCGGCCTGATTGTCCACGACCTTAGGGACGGATCCCATGAGCGGAATGACTGAACTGGCTTCACTGGACGCGACGGCCCAGGCAGACCTCGTCCGCCGGCGCGAGGTGACCGCGCTCGAGCTGCTCGAGGCCGCCATCGCGCGAGTGGAAAAGGTGAACTCCGCGATCAACGCGGTCGTTCTCAAGATGTACGAGCAGGCCCGCGCCGCGGCGCGCGCGCCGCTGCCGGCGGGTCCGTTGTCGGGCGTGCCGTTCCTGGTCAAGGATTTCCTCGCCGAGTACGCCGGCGTGCCGTTCACCGAAGGCACGGCCTACCTGGGCAACTACGTCCCGGCCGAGGACAGCGAGCTGGTGCGCCGGTACAAGCGCGCAGGGCTGGTCTTCTTCGGCAAGACCAACACGCCGGAGCTCGCGGTCGGCCCGACCACCGAGCCGCGCCTTTTCGGGCCGACCCGCAATCCCTGGGACACCGGCCGCACCGCGGGCGGCTCGAGCGGCGGCGCCGCGGCGGCGGTTGCCGCCGGCATGGTGCCGATGGCGCATGGCAACGACGCCGGCGGCTCGATTCGCGTGCCCGCCGCCTGCTGCGGTGTGTTCGGGCTCAAGCCGACCCGGGCGCGCATTCCGCTCGGTCCGCATTACGGCGATCTGATGAGCGGGCTGGTGGCCGAGCATGCCCTGACCCGCCCGGTGCGCGACAGCGCGGCCCTGCTCGACGCAGTCTCGGGCCCGGAGCTGGGCGATCCCTACTGGGCGCCGCCGCCGGCGCGGCCGTTCGTCTCGGAAGTCGGTGCCCCGCCCGGCAAATTGCGCATCGCGTTTTCCAAGCGCACCCTCACCGGCGCCGAAATCTCTCCGCAATGCGTGGCCGCGGTCGAAGACGCCGCCAGGCTTTGTGCGCATCTCGGCCACGAGGTGGTCGAGGCAAAGCCGAAAATTGATGCGGAGCGCTTCTTCCTGGCGTTCACCTCGGTGCTGAGCGCAGGCTTCACCTGGGCCATCGACGACTGGGCGCGGCGCCTGGGCCGCACGCCGACTGAAGACCTGTTCGAGCCGTTCGTGTGGGCGTTCACCGGCCGCGGCCGTCAGTTCACGGCGCCGCAGTACCTGCTCGCGGTGCAGGACTTGCAGCGGATCTCGCGGACGATCGCCCATTTCTTCGCCGACCACGACGTATGGCTGACGCCGATGCTGGGCGAGGCGCCGGTACCCCTCGGCACCTTCGCTTATCAATCCGGGACCGATCCCTTCGAGCTGCGTCGGAAAATGGCCCGTTTCACGCCGTTCTCCTATTTCGCGAATGCAACCGGACAACCCGCCATGGCGGTGCCGACGTATTGGACCGCGGAGGGATTGCCCGTCGGCAACCAGTACATCGGGCGTTTCGGCGACGAGGCGACGCTGTTCCGTCTGGCGGCGCAGATCGAGGCCGAGCGTCCATGGGCACGGCGGCACCCTCCGGTGTGGGCGGGCTGATTCGCGCGCCTGTGCACCCGTCGTTGTGACGCAGATGAGCAACACTGGCGAGCGAATAGAGAGCATTATTAGCAGGCTGCCGAATGCGAGTCATGCTCCAGGATCCAGCAGAACCCGCAGTCCACATTAGGCGCGTGATTGGCGAAAGGCGTAGCTTGAGGCGCAGCGTCCCTGCGCGGCATTGCCGGGCAAATCGTGACACAGCTGGAGACAGTATCGCTCGTTCTCGGCATCGGCGGCGCCCGCGGCATGGCGCACATCGGCGTAATTCAGTGGCTCAACGAGAACGGCTATGACATCCGCTCGATCACGGGTGCTTCGATAGGCGCGCTCATCGGCGGAATTTACGCCGCGAGCAAGCTCGGCACTTATACGGAATGGGTGCTGGCGCTGGAGCGCCTGCACGTGGTGCGCCTGCTCGACCCGGCGTTCGGGCGCAAAGGTCTCTTCAAGGGCGATCGCATTATCGGCGTGCTGCGCGAGCTGATTGGCGATTTCGACATCGAGGATCTGCCCGTGTCGTTCACTGCGGTGGCAACCGACCTCGAGTCCGGCGAGGAGGTGTGGCTGCGCGAGGGCAAGCTGTTCGATGCGATCCACGCCTCGATCGCAGCTCCTTTCATCTTTACGCCCTTCGAGCGCAACGGCCGCACGCTGCTTGACGGCGGCCTGGTGAATCCGGTCCCGATCGAACCCACGCACGACGACACGACCAGCCTGACCGTTGCCGTCAATCTGAGCGGCGCCACCGAGTCGAGGCCACCCCCGCCCCCGCGAGTGCCGATCCCCAATAGCAACGGCTATCGGCAGCGCATCCATGCCTTTATCGACAGCCTGCACCGGTCAAACATGCCGGCTGCGCCTGCGCACGGCATCCTCGACATCGCGTTTGCATCCATGGAAGCGATGCAGGACACCATCATGCGTTTGCGGCTCGCGGCCTTCTCGCCCGACGTAATGATCGAGATACCGCGCAATGCCTGCGGCCTTTTCGAGTACTGGCGCGCGGAGGAGTTGATCGCGATCGGCCGCGAACGTGCCGCGCGCGCATTTTCGGCGGCCGGGCACTGACACGTCTATCGACGCTGGATTTGAAGGCGCGGCGCGAAGCGAAAGAGCTCGAGCTGCAATGGGTTACCGGACTGGCCAGGGACCGAGAGGCGGAGAAGGCGGCCATAGCAAAGCTCTACCGGGGCGCGGCCACCAGAACAAGCAGCGCAAACCTGGTTTGGGCAGATAGCGCAAACGCAGCAGGTGGAGCACGCCGGCGCCCGACGTTTCATGGATTTCCCGCGGGCTGGACGGCGGTGCGCACGAAGCGCGCGGGTACGCGCACCGGCAGGGAGAGCAGCCGGAATGAATTCGTCTTGCCGTGGCCATCGAGGTTGAGGCTGCCGTTCACGCCGCCCTCGAGCACGTCGTCGATGACGAAATTGAGCGCGGCGATGAGAGGCAGCTCGTAGCGTCTCACGCCCGTCGCGCCCCGGTGCCGGAAGAGTCCGTGCACGCGCTCCGCGGTGACCTGCTCGACGAGCAGCGGGTACAGCACCGGGTCGTAGGGGATGAGGCTGATGTTGAGGCGGTTGCCCTTGTCGCCGGCGCGGCCGTGGGCCACGGCGTGCAGCGGGACCTCGACGAGCTTGCCGGCGCGGGCGCTCATGCAAGCTCCCTTGCCGCGGCGAGGGTAACGCGATGCTCGATCGCGCTGCGCGGCACGAGGTACGACTGGGTGCGGATGCGCTGCGTCGTGCGCCAGCGAGCGCCGCCGTTGCCGGCCGGTCCGCAGCACAACAGCGCAAGAACTTCGCGCGCGGCCTGGTCGACGTCGTCCTCGCGCAGGCCGGAGGCCGCGAGGCGCACGCGGACTTCCGCCGGCGCCGGGCCTTGGTGGCTGCGCCAGAGCGCTCCGCTGTCGCTGTCGTGCACGCTGGCGACGCCGATCAGATCGACGCGCGCCCGGACATCGAGCCCGCGTCGCCTTAGCCGCTCGTGCAGCACCTGTGCCGCCATGCGCGCCCGGGCGAGGCAGTTGGGGCCGGCGACCGACACTTCGCCCTCGCCAAGCCAGCCGCCCTCGAAACACGCGATCACCTTGAGACGCTCGGGTGCGGGCTTGCCGCGCACGCCCGCGACCTCGACGCGATCCTTGCCACGCTCGCGCACCGTGACGCCGGTGAGGTCGAGGGCGACATCAGGCGTGATGTAGTTGGCCGGATCGTGGACCTCGTACAGCAGCTGTTCCTTCACTGTCTGCGCGTTGACCACCCCGCCGGTGCCATTCGCCTTGGTGACAGTGAGGCCGCCGTCGGCACTGACTTCCGCGATCGGGAAGCCGATGTTCGCCGGGTCGGGGACGTCCTTGAAGCCGGGATCGTAGTAGTAGCCGCCCGTCACCTGCGCGCCGCATTCCAGCAGGTGCCCGGCGAGCGCGCCGGCGGCGAGCCGCGACCAGTCCTGCGCGCTCCAGCCGAAATGGTGAATCAGCGGTGCCAGCGCGAGCGAAGGATCGCCCGTGCGTCCGGTCACAACGACCTGCGCGCCTTTTTCGAGCGCTTGGACCATCGGTTGCGCGGTGAGATAGGCGTTCGCCGAAACCAGTTCGCCGGTCTGCGGATCAAGACCCGCGTCTGCCTCGTAGACCTCGTGCCGGCCGAGGTCAACGCAACCGCGGATATCGTCGCCCTCGACGGTCGCGATGCGCAGGTCCGGAATGCCGGCGCGCACCGCAAGCGCGGCGATGACGGGCGCAGCGCCGGGCGGATTGGCCGCGCCGAAATTGCCGACGATCGGGATGCCGTGACGCGCACACCTCGCGAGTATCGGTTCTATCAGGCGCTCGAGCATCGGCTCGTAGCCGCGCGCGGGATCGCGCCGCCGCTCCAGTTGCGCCAGCGCGACGGTGCGCTCGCCCAGCACCTCGAAGAACAGCGCCGCGGGCCCGCCGTGCGCGATCAGCGTATCGACCACCGGGCCCGGCGCGTCCACCCGGTCGCCGGAGAATCCCGCCCCGTTGCCTACGCGGAACACGGCCTGGCTAATTTCCGCAGAACTGGGCGGCGCCTCGGCGCTCTTGCTGTCGCGCGAGCGGCGTTTCGTCATGACCGATTCGGTTCGTGATGCGGTGCGCCCGGGGCATTCGAGATGTGCGCAATCGGCATCGTGGCGAATTCTGCTCGCGTGGGCCCCGTTCAGACAAGCGCAGCCGCGCTCGACGGGCTTGGGCGCCGCACTCGAGCGCGTTGCGCGGTTCTCGACAGTGGTCGGGAGGGCCTACTCGCGCAGCTTTCTCGCCTCCTTGGCCATCGGGCGGTTGACGCTCGCGTCGAGCCAGGCCTTGAGCTTCGGGAACTTCTCGAGCAGCGGGAACTTGTTGAACCACATCGAGTAGCACACGCTCGCCACCATGAAGTCGGCCATGCCCCAGGCCTTGCCGCTGAAAAAGCCGTGCTTGGCGATGTGGTCCTCCATCACCTGCATCTTCGGCAGCACCTGCTGCTCGGCTTCCTGGGCGAGCTTCTCGTTGCGCTGCTCCTGCGGCAGCATGTGGCGGTGGCGCTGCATGACGATCATCTGCGGCTCGACGTCGTTGGCGATATAGAACGCCCACTGCAGCATCGCCGCTTTGCCCGCCCAGTCCTTCGGCCACAGCGGGCTCTTGTATTTCTCCGCGAGGTACAGGTTGATGGCCGCCGATTCCCACATCACCAGGCCGTCGTCGTCGATGGTGGGCACGCGTTTGTTGGGATTGAGCGCGGCGTACCAGGGCTCCTTGCAGGCCGCGCCCTCGACGTTGATGGTGACGTTCACGTGCTCGTAGGGGATGTTCGACTCCTTGCACAGCCACGCCACGCGGAAGGTGCGCGAGCGGAACTGGCCGTACAGCTTCAGCATGTTCTTGCTCCCGTTGGATTGATTGACAAAGGCATTGTGCGAAGAGAGACTCCCCCGAGTCAATGCACGTTCGAGGATCGGCATGAGCAAGCCCAAACCGCATCTGGAGTTCGTCGGCGTCGACATGAAGGCCGGCTGGGAGTCGCCGGGCGCGAACTACCCGCCCGGCTTCTCGCAGAAGGTGCTCGCCTCCGACATAGACGAGAAAGCCAAGAGAGGCAGCCGCACGCGGCTGCTGAAGCTCGAGCCCGGCGCCTATTCGACCGAGCCTTTCGTGCACGACCACTGGGAGGAGGTGTTCCTGATCCAGGGCGACCTCGTCGTCGGCAACGACGCCAAGGGGCAGGGCGGGCAGTCCTCGCAGGCCTTCACCTACGCGTGCCGGCCGCCGGGCGTGCACCACGGCCCGTTCGCGAGCAAGGGCGGCTGCCTGCTCTACGAGATCCACTACTACGAAACCAGCGGCAAGCCGGGTCGGGGAGGCTGACATGCTGAAGAGCGGCGCCGAGCACCTCAAATCCCTGCGCGACGGGCGCGTGGTCTACGTCGGCGGCGAAAAGGTGGACGACGTCACCACGCACCCGGCGTTCCGCAACGCCGCGCGCTCGATGGCGGCGATCTACGACATGAAGGCGAAGGATCCCGCGCACAGCTTCGAGGAGAAAGGCGAGCGCTTCAGCGCCTACTTCCT
>Ga0224510_10002553_pt1 | contig 10829 bp, 9 predicted proteins | sample SF_May12_sed_USG_FD_170161 | JGI IMG/M metagenome (GOLD analysis project Ga0224510, IMG submission 170161) | Sediment microbial communities from San Francisco Bay, California, United States - SF_May12_sed_USGS_4_1 | ecosystem: Environmental > Aquatic > Marine > Sediment | place: USA: California... | reverse complement strand
ATCAGCGCGGAGACATGATTGCCGAATAGTGAGCGAGTATCCTAATCTGGCCGAGGCTTTTGCCTTAAATCTCAGGATGAGAAGGTTCAGGATTTTCCCGGTGTGGGGAGCTGCACAGGTTTATCCCCCGGAAAATTCCGACCTGGCAGTGCTTTGGGCAAGAAGCAGGGCGCATGTAGCAGCTCAAGGCTTGGTTCCCCTCGATAAGCTGTTTCCGGTTACTGCCCATCTAATAGCTAACCGAGAAAGCCTCGAGAACAAGGATTTGAGCCAAATGTTGGCGTGTTTTGACTCCAGGCTTGGCGCCGGGCCGCAGACATCAACAGAGCATGAGCTTGCTATCTGTAAGGAATTAAAGATTCCTTGCCCCTCGTGGTCAGCGAAGGAAATCAATCTGGCTTTGCCTGATGGACACCAGCAAGCGCCCACCGCGCAGTTTTTGAAGCAAGCCGGGTTGGGCGTTCAAGGGTATTCTGAAGACCTGGTGAGTCGCCGCCCCGCCGCTGATTTTGACTGGCTGGGCGTTAAAGTAATCAGGCCCCAGGATATGCCTCTGCAGGTGGCGAACGGCAATTTCGACTTGGCCATAACCGGTGAAGACTGGCTGCGGGAACATCTCTTTCGCTTCCCCTCAAGCCCGGTGAAGAAACTGTTTGCTATGGGCTTTGGGACTGTAAAAATCGTGGCTGCCGTGAGCCAGGAGATGCCCGTAAATAACATTGATGAATTAAGGTCATTTGCTCAGAGCGGTAAGTCTGCTCCTGTAAAAATAGCCTCGGAATATATAAATATTGCTGACAGGTACATCCGAGACAATCGCATCAACCCATACAAGCTGATCCCGACATGGGGGGCGAGTGAGGCTTTTCTACCCGAGGACGCCGACATGCTTATCGACAATACTCAGACAGGGAAAACCCTCGAACAGCACAAATTGAGGATTCTCGATGTGCTCTTTCAATCTTCGGCCTGCCTGATTGCCAACAAAAATAGTCTGGCATCTTCCAACAAAAAGGAGAAAATGAATTTCCTGGCACAGAAATTGCGAGCGGGGCTATCATGAGGAGAGTCAGGGGACTTGGCAAAGCCAGGCAATTGCTGGCCAGGGAAAACTTCTGGGAACCTTTCACTACTTCACAAGGGCTAGCACCGCAAACAAAGCATGTCTTTCTATCGGTTCAAAAGGCGGTTGACCGTATTATCGGCGATGTTCGGGATAAAGGTGATAAAGCCCTCTTTGATTACACCGAGAAACTCGATGGAGTGCGACTGGACTCCCTGGAAGTGGATAAACGGGAAATTGTGGCCGCTCGTAAGGCAATAGACAAGAAACTTGTCTCGGCCCTCAAGTTCGCAGCCGGCAGAATACGGGACTTTCATGCTGCCTGTGAACATAAAACTGGCCTGATTCCTATCGACAGGCACCTCGGGCAACAGATTCTGCCCTTGCGAAGGGTTGGCTTCTATGTGCCTGGCGGCAGTGCGGCCTACCCATCTACGGTCTTGATGATGGCCATACCGGCCAGAGTGGCCGGTGTTGAGGATATCATTATGGTCTCGCCGCCTGGTAAGGATGGCAAAATTCCTGCCGCAACGTTGGTTGCCGCCGATATTGCCAAGGTCAACCGCATTTTCAAGATTGGCGGTGCTCAGGCAATTGCGGCATTGGCTTTTGGCACCGAATCAATACCCAGAGTGGATAAGATTTGCGGTCCCGGTAACATTTTCGTGACTCTGGCCAAGAAAATGGTTTACGGCACGGTGGATATTGATGGTCTCGAAGGCCCCAGCGAGATAGTAATTGTCGCCGACGAGAAAGCCAAACCTGCCCTTTGTGCCGCTGACCTCCTGGCACAGGCTGAACATGACCCCCTGGCTTCAGTAGTCTTAATCACCACCTCGGCCGACCTGGCTAAACGAGTAGACAAGGAAATTGAGATGCAACTGGGGAAATTAAAGCGGCGCTCTACCATTAGGAAAGCTGTTGATGCAGGGATGCTTGTGCTTGTTGATGACATGTCTCAAGCGGTAGAGTTGGTCAATCTCTTCGCTCCTGAGCATCTCTCCATTATGACATCCAATGCTTCAGCTTTAGTCCGCAAAATTCACAATGCCGGCTGTATTTTCGTAGCCGAGAATTCGCCTGTCGTCCTCGGCGATTACGTTGCCGGTCCCAGCCATGTCTTGCCGACCGGAGGCACTGCTCGGTTCGGTTCTCCTCTGGGCGTTGCGGACTTCCTCAAGGTTACCAATATTATCGCCTTGGATAGGCCTGCCATGCGAAAACTGAGTCAACCTGCTGTAGAGATAGCTAAAGCTGAAGGGCTTGATGCCCACGCCCAAGCGGTAGGCAGAAGGCTGAAAGCGAAACAGAAGATTAGAATGTAGAAGGCAGAAACACATAGTAGAAATATAAAGAATCTGGCATTTCGATTTTAGCTGAGATGGACGTAAAAAAGCTTATCAGGCCTGATCTCGTGACTATGAAGAGCTACACTCCTATCGAGCCTACGGAGGTTCTAAGCCAGCGAGCCGAATTGCCTGTAGACAAGGTGGTAAAGCTCGATGGCAACGAGAATCCCTATGGCTGTTCCCCCAAGGTCTATCAAGCCCTAGCCACCTATCCCTATTATCATAATTACCCCGACCCGGAGCAAAGAGAGCTACGGAAAGTTCTGCAAGAGTACACTGGATTGGGAAGCCAGCACATTCTTTGCGGCATGGGCAGTGATGAGCTTATTGACCTTATCCTCAGGCTTTTCCTCAAGCCCGGTGACCAGGTCGTCAATTGTCCGCCGACATTCGGCATGTACCCGTTCAGCACCGATATTTGTGGAGGCAGGGTAGTTGATGTGCCCCGGACTGAAGATTTTGCCCTTAATTTGGCCCGTATAAAGAAGGCGTTGACCAGGAGAACCAAGGTCATCTTCATTGCCTCGCCCAATAATCCCACAGGTAATATCGCTACTGAGAAGGAAATTATGGAGCTTGTCGGGACTGGGAGAATTGTTGTTGCGGACGAAGCTTATGTTGAGTTCGGCAATGTGACCGTGGCCAACCTGGTGCCTGCTTGCCCTAACTTGATAGTTTTGCGCACCTTCAGCAAATGGGCTGGTCTAGCTGGCTTAAGGATAGGCTATGGCTTTTTCCCCGTAGACGTCGCTAATCATCTGATGAAGATTAAGCAGCCCTATAATGCCAATGTCGCAGCCCAGGCCGCGGTGCTAGCTTCCCTGGCAGATATAGATTATCTTCGTCTTAATGTTATGAAGATAGTTATGGAACGGGCGAGATTGGCTAGCAAACTGAAGGAACTGGGTTGGCTGAAGCCCTATCCGTCCCAGGCTAATTTCATTCTCTGTTCCCTGCCTGAAGGAGAAGCCGAGAAAGTCTGGCAACAACTGCGGAAGAAAGGCATTTTTGTTCGCTATTTCGACACTCCGCGATTAAAAGACTGTCTGCGAATCAGCGTGGGCCGATCTGAGGATACCGATACTCTAATTAAGGCATTAAAGGAGGTTAAGCATGGCTGAGAGAAGGGCAAAAGTAGTTCGCGAGACTGCCGAGACAAATGTGAAGGTGGAACTCAACATTGACGGCAGCGGACAGTTTCAAATCGCCACCGGCATAAGGATGTTCGACCATCTTCTTACTCAGCTAGCCCAGCATGGAATATTTGACATAAAAATCTCTGCGTCAGGTCCCGACCAGCACCATGTAGTCGAGGATGTGGCTATTTCACTGGGCAAGGCTCTTAATCAGGCACTGGGGAAGAAGCAGGGCATTGTTCGTATGGCACATGCTATCGTGCCTATGGATGAAGCTCTGGCAGAGGTAGCAGTGGATATCGGTGGGAGGGTCTACAGCAAAATCGAGGCAGACTTCGACGAAGCCAGCATAGGTGACCTGGATGCTGATTTGGTCCGCCATTTCTTGGTCTCGCTCGCCTCCGAAGCTAAGATTAACCTCCACGCCAAGGTGCTCAGCGGCATCAACGACCACCACAAAGCCGAAGCCGTGTTCAAAGCCTTGGCACGCGCCCTGGACTCTGCCACCCGCATTGACGAGCGAATCCTTGGTAGGGTTCCTAGCACCAAAGAGGTTATCGAGGGGTAGAAAAGCAACTGATTTAGTTGCACGTCTGTGAACTGACACCCCAGCTATACAGGGGGCTCCATTCTGTCTAAAATAATATAAAGTCAATCTGTACAGAAAGTATGAGCAGCGGAGGTAAGAAATGCCGGAATTAAGCTGGGCCAATGTAGTCAACTGGTTGATAAACCATGGCATCCCTATCCTTATAATAGTCGTGGTGGGAGCTATACTGTGGTTTGCCTTAAGCAGATTTCTCCCGCGTTTTGTGCGCCGTGCGGTAGGCCAGACCAAGTATAAGGAAAGCAAAGAGGGGTTGGAGAAGAGGACGAATACGCTTCTAGCTATCTTCAAAGGGATGGCGCGCGTATTAATTGTCATAGTTGTCATAATAATGGTCCTGGACGAGGTGGGAGTACCTATCGCACCAGTCCTGGCTGGCTTCGGCATTGCTGGGGTAGCCATAGGCTTCGGTGCTCAGTACTTGATAAGAGACCTCATCGCGGGCATATTCATCATCCTGGAAAACCAGTACAGGGTGGGTGATGTGGTCAGGGTAGCCGATATTGGCGGGCTGGTGGAATACATAACTTTGAGAAAGACCGTGCTCCGTGACCTGGACGGCATAGTCCATCATGTGCCCAATGGTGAGATTAAGACAGCCAGCAATTTTACCAGGCATTTTTCCAGGGTCAATCTCAATGTCTCGGTGGGCTACGGCACCGACCTCGACCACGCCATAGGCGTGATAAACCGCGTGGGCAAGGAACTCGCTGATGATAAGGACTGGCGTCAGAAGATTATCAGCCCTCCCAAGGTGGAGAGGGTAGATAGTCTGGGCGACTCCGGAATAGAGATCAAGATTCTCGGGGACGTTAAACCCATTCAGCAGTGGGCAGTGATGGGGGAGCTGAGGCTTCGGCTCAAGAAAGCCTTTGACGCCGAGGGCATAGAAATACCCTGGCCCCACACCAAAGTGTATTTCGGCAATCCTTTGCCGGATTTTCCCAAGAAGAAGGATTAGCCTTGGGAAGTATGGCCAGCCCGCTGCTTTCTACAAAAATTGCCGGCACACTTGACAACAAGTAGCGACCCGTTTATAATCGGAAATACCTAGTATAGCGATGTAGTTTTATACCGAGAATTACTTGGAGCTTGTGGATGATTTGGGGGCAACGGATGGGATATGGCTCTGAAGGTAATTCGAGGGTAATGCTGAATGAAAGAGCCGCATACGATGCGTCGCTTGGGAGACCTGGCCCGAGCCATCGTTTACCGGCAAGCCCTGATCAGACATGAGTGCTGGCCCCGCGCCAAGCTTGAGGAGTTACAGCAGCGCCGGCTGGCCAGTCTTCTCGACTGGGTGACTCGGAAGTCTCCCTTCTACCGCGAGTACCGCAGCGCACACCGGTTGGGTCCGCCCTATAGTCTTCGGGACTTTCCTATCCTAGACAAAAAGACCTACATGAGACGCTTCGACCAAATCGTCACTGACCCCCGGTTGCGCCTCTCCCAGCTACAAGAGCATATGGCTCACATCTCGGGGGATGAGTACTATCTGGGAGAGTACCGTGTGCTTACTACGGCGGGTAGCTCCGGGCTGAAAACGGTGGTGGTGTTCAATCGCAAAGAATGGAGTATTCAGGAAGCGACAAGCATGCGGATCGCCGCTATGATGGGAGTGATTCCCTTCTCATTGAGACGCCCCACGATTGTTACCATTGGCTCCCACAGTCCTCTACACGACAGCTATCGCCTCCCCCTTAGTATGGATACGGGTCTCTACCGTTATCACGTGCTACCGGCTACCGCTCTTGTCGAAGAACTGGTCCAGCGGCTGAATTACCTTCAACCCCACGTGCTCCGAGGTTTTCCGTCTGTCCTGGGGCTGCTTGTGACAGAGCAGCTTCAAGGGTACTTGCGTATCAGTCCTACTATTATCGCCGGTGGTGGAGAACCACTGACCAGCGAATTGAGGAAGCAACTCCAGGCTGCCTGGCCAAAAAGCTCAGTCTTTGACATCTATGGCACTCAGGAGGGACTCCGCGCCATGGAGTGCAACCCCGGCCAGGGGATGCACATATTCGAAGACCTGGGCATTATTGAGGTAGTAGATGAGAATAACAACCCTGTGCCCGATAGCACTCTGGGACACAAGATTCTGTTCACCAGCCTCTTCGGATTCACTCAGCCCGTCATCCGCTACGAGATAACTGATATGATGGTACTGGCCCCCGAGCCCTGTCCGTGTGGCCAACCCTTCCGTCGTATTCTGGCCATCAACGGCAGGAATGACGATGTGCTTTATCTTCGGGGTCGAGGGGGAAGACAGGTTGCCGTTCACCCTGTCCATTTTTGGAACGTTCTGGAAAGCTTCGCTGACATACGGCAGTACCAGGTAGTTCATGAGCCGGAAGGCATCTGCTTACGATTGATGTTCGATGAAGGGGATGGACACGTAGCTGGTAGCGTGCGGGAACAGATGGCACGGAAGCTAGATACCTTGGGCGTCGAACGCCCGTCTATTCGTGTGGAACTGGTGACCGCGCTGGAAGACCGTTCCCGTCATATGGGGAAGTGGAAGAACATCATCTCCAACGTAAACCATGTAGCTGAGCCGGCACAAACCGCAGGCCAAAGATAAGTTCCAGCCGTGATGATATGGCATCCCTTTTGTTCGTGACTGTTATACGGGCTCTTTTGCCAATCATAAACAGAGTCCATGCCACGGTTCTTGGTGTCAGACCTCTCGGAAAAAACGGCATCATCTGCGTTGAGGTGAGGCGGCACAAGGGTCGTCCTGTCAAACTGGAAGATGGTTGTGAGGTTAGACCAGGCGACCCGGTCATCAAACTGCACTTCAATGACGCCTGGATTAATGAGAAACGTAGATCAAGATCAAGTTCAGGGTCAGGGAGCAGGGTCTTCCCGCGGGGATTCGTCTCCTACTCAAAGGAGGCCCTGCAGGTCCTGGCCACAGAAGTAGCTAACGGGAAATACGGCAGCATCGTAGCGATATATGGTTGGACAGCCTTCTATGCCCATGCTCGACGTTTGGGATTCCAGGTCATCGACTTGCCGAACAGCCTGAGAGTAAAGCTGGCGCTGCTCCATATCACTGCACTAATGCGTGGCCAGCAAATTCCCTGGTTCAGAAAGCACGTGACATTTGCCAGACCTGTGCAGGTTAAGGCGGTTTGGCTCTCTCGGGGCGAACTCTTAAGAATATACGGCTCGATGGCGTGACGCTTTGGTCTTGATGGTTTGAAGGCTAGGGGCGGACCTGTCCGCTGCCCTGGATAATCCACTTGTAGCTGGTTAGCTCTTTCAAAGCCATGGGACCGCGAGCGTGAAATTTCTGCGTGCTTATGCCTATCTCAGCGCCCAAGCCAAACTGTGCCCCATCGGTGAAGCGGGTGCTGGCGTTGGCATAGACGCAGGCAGCGTCTACTTCGTTGAGAAAGCGCGTTGCTGCGGAGTGGTCTTCGGTGACGATAGCTTCGGAATGCCCAGAGCCATATTTCTCAATGTGCTCTAGAGCTTGGTCCAGAGAGTCAACCACCTTGATGGCAGCCTTTAACGATAGGTATTCCTTGCCCCAGTCCTCGTCTTTTGCCGGTACTAGGTTCAGGGACGGAACGGGCTTAAGTATGGCCATCGCCCGCTTGTCGCAGTGCATTTCCACGCTGGCCTTGGCTAACTCCCTGGCAATGGCCGGCAAGTAGTCTTGAGCAATCTGATTATGGATCAGGATGCAATCGAGAGCATTGCATACAGTAGGGCGCTGGACTTTGGCATTATAGGCAATGGCGACTGCCTTCTTCATATCGGCACTCTTGTCTACGTAGGTATGGCAGACACCGATGCCGCCGGTAACTACCGGCATAGCGGCATTCTCTGAGACGAGCTTTATTAATTCAGCGCCACCCCGGGGGATCATCAAGTCAATTGTTCCTTTCATCTTGAGCATGTGGTTGACCAAAGCCCGCTCTGTGGACTCAACAAATTGAATGGCTCCTTGAGGTACGCCAGCCTGGTGGCAAGCCTCTTGCGCTACGTTAGCCAAAGCGCGACTGGAATTTGTCGCCTCTTTGCCGCCTCGGAGGATGACGGCATTGCCTGATTTAAGGCACAGGCTTGAAATGTCTATGGTGACATTGGGACGGCTCTCATATATTGCTCCGATGACTCCTAGAGGCACTCGTTTCTTGCCTACCTTTAGGCCGTTGGGTAGAGTTCGCTCCTCGAAGACCTCACCGACGGGGTCGGGCAACGCCGCCACAGTCTTCACGTCCTGAGCTATGCCCTCAAGACGGGGGGGGGAAAGCATTAGCCTATCCAGCATTGCCTCGTTCATCCCCGAAGCCTTCGCCTTTTCATAGTCAATCTTGTTGGCAATCAGGATTTCATTCAGCCTATCAATAAGAGCGTCAGCGATGTTGACCAAAGCCTTATTCTTAACTTGCGTAGAAAGAAACGCCAGCTTCTTGGAAGCTGCCTTAGCCGCCTTTCCCTTTTCTTCCAGCTCTCTTATAGCCGCGTTCATATTCTCACCCCTTTTTTGAATTAAACGCTAGTCAGGGTAAACCTTAACTACTATATCCTTATTGCCCATACCAATGAGGTAGATAGAATCAATGTCAGAAATAAGGTGCTGGCTTAAATTCTCCACCTGATTCTTTATCAGATCTTCATAGATAAAAGGTTCACAAGCAAATAAGAGAATAGTCTCCTTCGTTCCTTTTTCTTTAGCTAGTTTAAGTTGCTTGTTTGCGTGTTTGATATCCGCTTCCTTAAAAGTTTTCTCGTGTAGCTCAACACCGTCGCGCACGCGAATTGGGCTAATAGGCGATATCACTTCGCATCCTGAATCTGAGGCCTTTGTAATTTCTAGCTTACATGGACGATCCGTTCCCCATCTATCATATTCGTCAAAAGGCTCGCTTTTCTCTTGAGGCCAGTTGGGAAATTTGTGGGCGATATCAGGGCCAATGTCTACAAAACCTCCCTTCAGAGTTGATTGCTTATTAGTTAGGACCTCGACAAAAACTCGTCGGAATTCCAGACGCTTCTCGGGTTTTAGGTTCAAGACTGGTGGATGGATAATCGTAAATTCCCCTTGAATTCCTTTGTCTGCCGAATCTTCGGTCAACTCCAAGCATAACCTATTCCAGAATTCAGACCACCTAGAAACCTCTCTTGTAGTAGCTAGTTCTTTCACCTCAATTCCTATCCACTCCTCTGGATTACCACGCTCGTAAACTACGAAGTCCCAACCCAATTTACCCTTTAGCTCAGCGAAATGTCCCTCTGTTCTCTTATAGACATAGCCTCTTTCATGCTGCTTGTTATACCAATTCAAGAAACGCTCGACACAGGTTTCTTCCACAATTTCTTTATCTCTTCCCTTCACATTATCACCATATTGTTTCTGTGAATCACTTCGTCGCCGTAGTCATAACCGAGGAGGCCCCCTATCGTATCGGAGTGCTTCCCTCCGATGCTAGCTAGATCGGAAGAGCCGTAGTTGGCTATACCATAGCCAATTTGTCTGCCCTTGTCGTCAAGGATATCTACAATATCGCCACGCTGGAACTTGCCCTCGGCCTTCACAACTCCGGCAGGTAAGAGGCTCTTGTTGTGTTCCTTAAGGGCTGAGGCAGCGCCTTTGTCCACCGTGACCTTGCCCTTGGAAGCCAGCCCGCTGAGCATCCACCTCTTTCTGCTCTCCATCTTGTTGACCTGAGCCGGAAAGAGAGTGCCTATTGCTTCTGACTGGCTAATCCTCACCAGTATGTCAGGTTCCCGACCGTCGGCGATGACTACGTTTACACCTGAACAGGTGGCCAGTCTGGCTGCTTCAACTTTGGTGGCCATGCCGCCGGTTCCCTGGCGACCGGCAGCAGCACACGCCATGCGTCTGATTTCGGCATCAATCTTGTCGACCCGGCGTATAAGTTGAGCTTCAGAATTGCAATGTGGGTCGGCAGTGTATAGGCCGCCGATGTCGGTGAGCATGACTAAAATGTCAGCATCAACCAGGTTAGCCACCATGGCAGAAAGATTATCGTTATCCCCGAATCTGAGCTCTTCAATCTCATCAACGGCGACGACATCATTCTCATTGACAATGCAGATTATGCCAAGCTCGATAAGAGCCAGCAGGGTGTTGCGGGCGTTGAGATAGCCACTGCGGTCACAGAGGTCTCTCTTCGTGAGTAGTGCCTGGGCTACGTTTATAGCATACTGCCCGAAAAGTTGTTCGTAGGTATACATGAGGTGGCCTTGGCCCACAGAAGCGAGAACTTGTCTAAAAGGGGTGTTCTTGCGCTCCGGAACTTTCTTAAGCTTCTGCCTTCCCGAGGCAATAGCTCCCGAGGAGATTATGACTATCTCCTTACCCCGGCTGTGGAGCCGGGCTATCTGCTCCACCAAACTTGACATAACTTGCAGGTCCAGATGGTCAGTGCCCGAGGTAAGGAGACTTGTCCCGAATTTGGCGACTATACGACGGTGAGTCATTGACATAAATCTAGCAGTTTTGACTCGCACTGACAACCCAGATGAGGAAGGAGCAAGACGTTCGGGCAATTGGGAAAGGAGGGACCAGTAAGTTCGAAATGTGCGAGGGCAAAAGCAAGGCTTCGAGGACCGAGATGGGTGATTTGACTGGCCACTTTCACGAATTAGTGCGGCAAGTTATAATATGGGGCAAAATAAGTCTGGCGACTAGAACT
>Ga0224510_10002552_pt1 | contig 10834 bp, 3 predicted proteins | sample SF_May12_sed_USG_FD_170161 | JGI IMG/M metagenome (GOLD analysis project Ga0224510, IMG submission 170161) | Sediment microbial communities from San Francisco Bay, California, United States - SF_May12_sed_USGS_4_1 | ecosystem: Environmental > Aquatic > Marine > Sediment | place: USA: California... | reverse complement strand
AAGAGAGTGAAAGGCACGGCGACAACAAAGCCTGGCGCACATTCTAAACTGGCAGCGCGCGTGGCGGCAAAGCAGAGTGCTTCGCGCCGAACCTATGCCGTCTTCGGCAAGGTGACATACGAGAAAAGCGCACCTGCGGCAGGCCTCACCGTCAGTGCTTACGACAAAGATGAGTCGAGCCAGGACATCCTTGGACGAGCAACCACGGATGCAACCGGCGCCTACAAGATTCCCTACACAGACGCCGCTTTCCGTGGATCCAAGAAGGAACGTGGCGGCGCCGATGTGGTCGTCTGTGTTCATGACCAAAACCACGAGGTCCTGTTCACGAGCAAGAAACTGAACAACGCCCCTGCACAGTACAGACTGAATATTCAGTTGCCCGCCAAGCAGTTCGCAGTGCGGGGGGTTGTAAAAGACACCGGCGACAAGCCCCTAGCCAATATGCTTGTGCGGGCTTGCGATCGAGATTTGCGGCGCGAGGAAACGTTGGGCACGGCCAGGACCGACGCCCAGGGCCGCTACCAAATCGGGTATTCGCCAGCCCAATTCACGCGCGCCGAGAAAGGCAGCGCCGACCTTGTTGTGCGCGTGATGGGCCTCGATGGCAAGACGGAACTGGCCAAGTCAGACACGCTCTTCAATGCGCCGGCTCACGCTGAGATAGACCTCATCGTTTCTGCCGACAAGCTGTACACCGACTCGGAGTGGGAGCGCTACCATCGTGATTTGACACCATTGCTCGAACACATTCTGCTGCAGGACCTGACCGACGAAGACCTACAGTTCCTGCAGGGCGAAACCAGCATCGTCTTGCTGCATCTCCAGCTTCTGCGTCACTCGTATCGTTGGTCGGTCGAACACCGGCAGCATCAGCTGCCCACCGAGGCGCTCTATGCATTTCTGCGACAAGGGCTGTCGCCGGATTGGCCGCAATTCCTGCAAGCCGGTCCGACGCGCTGGCGCGCTGCGATAAAGGCGGCGGTTGGGGCCAAGCAAGTGCCGCAGGCGCTCTCTTCTCAAAGCGATTTCGTGGTGAAAAAGCTTCAAGAGTTGGCTGTGGAGCTCACTTTTTCAGCCGTCCTTGAAACGTCCAACACATTCACCAGGCCTGTGGGCTTGTTGCTGTCTGGAACGGCACTGTCTCCCCAAGTCCAGCGGCAGATTGCCGGATTGTTGTTAGAGCGAAATCCCGGCGAAGATCCGCAACTCTGGTGGAAGAGACTGACGGATGCCGGTGTGCCGGTCCAAGCGGTCAACGCGGCTCGGTTTGCCATTGAAACCGATGCGTTGATCGGGGGGCATGTGCCGACCCTAAAAGTTTTGCAGACCGGCTTGGCGAAGTCGTTTGGTACAGCACAAGAACTGGCTTCGCTCAAGCGTGAACAGTGGAAAGAAGTTGCCTACAAGGCCGCCGAGGGCGGAGGCCTCCCGAATGAATTTAAGACGGCCGATGTCTATGCCGAGGCATTGGCAAATCAAGTGGAGAGCGCCTTTCCCACCCAAGCTGTGATGTACCGATTGCGCGAGGCCGCTCAGCCAGTGCGGCGAGATGTCGGGCTGTTCTTGTCGCTTAATCCCGACTTCAACCTGCTTCAGTCGGCAGTCGAGGAATCACTCGACAAGGCAACCCTGAAAGGCATCCAGACGCCAACGTCAGTGTTGGCTGCTCAGTTGAAGAAGGAAGTGGCGGTAGCCCGCATCGTTCCGGACACACGTCGCCACGAGCATATGACTCTGTTGTTGGACAAGGGGTACGACTCCGCCACGAAGATTGTGTTGAAGGGGAAAGGGGCGTTCAGGCGAGACATCGTGTCTATCGCCGACGCCAAGGCGGCCGATGCGATCTATCGCAAGGCCAAAGCTCGCGCGAGTTCGGCGGTCGTCATCGCTACGGGACTCCTCAATTACCTGGGCCCGCTCATCATTCCCGTATTCCCCCACATCGAGCCGACTGGGCGTCTTGCGACCTGGGTTGAGCTGTTCGGTTCCGGCAATGGTTGTAGTTGTCCATGGTGTGGATCGGCCCACGGGCCGGCGGCTTACCTGGTCGCACTCTTGGAGTTCTTGAAGGAGATCGATGCAAAGGCGCCCCTTGGCGGGGATTCGCTGGCCGATGTCCTGCAACGACGTCGGCCTGATCTCTGGCATCTGAAGCTCGACTGCGCGAATGCCGAGACCCCACTACCGTACATTGATCTAGTGATCGAGCATCTCGAACGGCTTGCGGCAACATTGCCGGCTTCCGCTCTTGATTACAACGAACGCACGACTCCACAAACGCGTGCCGATCTCGCAGCAGAGGCTTTGCGGGCCGAGCCGGATCCAGCCAACAGTCTCGTTGACCTATACACTCCCAGTGGGCCACTCCAACGAGCCCGTTACCCGTGGCAGCTCCCATTCGACCGCCAGTTTGAGCGTGCCAGGATCGACTTCGATCTGCTTGGTACGTCCGCCGCCGAAGTGTTGGAGATACTGGGGAGCAATGAATCAGCCGTAGCCTTGGCCCGCTCTAACCTGAATCAAGCCACGTGGGATCTCCTTCACAACGTGGTGGTGACGGATGAGGCCACTGTAGGGGCCGTGTGGGGTTTCAGCGGCTGGAACAATGAGCTTTTGACGATCGGTGGAGCAAACGGCTTGTTGAAACGGTCGGGGCTCGAAGTCGCAGAATTGTATGCCTTGATCGAGTCTCCGCCTTGGGCTGGCTGGCGCGTGGCCATTGATCGTGGGGACGATCCTTGCGACATCGCTGGCCATCGCGTAAAGCAACGAGTGGAATCCGATGGATATGTGGTCGACCTTGTTGGTGCGACCCGAACGGCTGTGTTTGATTTGCTGCATCGCGCTCTGCGGTTGCGGCTGCGTATGGGGTGGGCGACAAGCACCCTTCTTACCGTAATGCAGGCGCTGGGAGTCGATGCAGAACGTCCCGCCTTCGATATGGTCGCTGTTGCCAGACTTGTGGCATTGGCAAAGCGGTTGGGAGTCACCTTGGAGTCGTTGGCCCAACGAATAATTTCGTTGCGTAACGCATCCGGCGGTCCAGAGTCATCTGCAGTTCGCGCGGCTCGATCACAGTGGCTTTCGCTGGCCGAAGTCTCAGAGTCTGAGCATGCCGATCTGACCGCACTGGGGTTACCTGATCTACTCGCCGACGTGACTGTCGCCGAGCGGTTGCGCAGACTTGAGCAGATGCTACAGGATCGAGCACTGATCGTTGAGGCGGGGATCGAGGCGGCAGAACTCCGCTATCTCCTCCAGGATGTAGATCTCTCACCGCCGGTCTTTGCTGCCCGCGAGGGGGATATCAGCCGCTATCTCGATCAAATGGTCACTGTAATTCAGGCTGCGAGCGCGACTGATGAAACCACGCCGCCGTCCGACTCCACGCTGGTGACCAGACAAACAGCAGCGGTGGTTCAACAGCTCACGGAGGTGACAGGCGTTGCGTTCGTTGCTCAGGTGGTAGCGGATCAGGGGAGTATTCCTGCGTTAGTAAGGACTGCCGCCGGCGCTGGATCTCCGGCTGCGGCGGACGCTTTCATTGACCTTGCGGGGTCGCCCTCCGAGACATTGCGTGGCCAAGCCAGAATTATTCTGCTTCGCATCATCAAGACCTGCCGATTACTCGAATTGCTGCGTTTTACGGCCGAAGATGTCGGCGTCCTGGCGCAGCTCCCGCGCGATGGTGTTCGTTGGCTTAATTTCACTATGTTGCCGGTACCTGGTGGCGGTGCCCGGCTGATGCTCGATCAGATTCGCGGATTACTCGCTGTACGTGTTGTGCAGGATTCGATCACTGCCCGTGAGCCAAGACTCCTGGCGATCATACAGACCGCCTCAGCCGATTCGGCAGGTTCCCTGGACACATTGACTGCCTGGGGACGATCAATTGCGGTTACAGGAATGACCGGCGCCGATGCACTGAATACGTTGGCAGAGGCTCTCACGCTCAGGCCATCAGAGGTGGACACCTGGCGTGATCCGCATACCTTTCAACGACTGAAACGTGTGGCCCAGTGGCTTCAACAGCGCCGACTTGTTGCGAGCGATGCGCAGGTTCTTCGGCAGTCGGCAGAGACAGGATCGCGGGCTGACGCACTGGCTGGCCTGATCCGAAGACGATTCGCGACCGACGGAGACTATTTCAAGGCCCTGACGCCCGTGATGGATCGCCTGCGTGTGCAACAGCGTGATGCACTGTTAGGGCAGATCCTTCATTCCAATAGGAATAGGTGGACAACACCCGATGACGTGTATGCCCAGGCGCTGATCGATGTGCAGATGGGCCCGTGCCAACTGACCTCTCGCCTTGTGCAGGCACACTCGGCGGTGCAACTGTTTGTCCAACGCTGTTTGCAAAATCTGGAAGTCGATGCCGGTGTGCTGCTTGGTAATGTGTCCAACATTGCGACGTGGCGAGAATGGACATGGCTCAAAAACTACCGTGTCTGGGAAGCGGCGCGCAAGGTCTTTCTCTACCCTGAAAATTGGATTGAGCCCGATCTTCGGGTCGGCAAAAGCCCATTCTTCGAGACGCTTGAAAATGAATTGTTGCAAGGTGAGATCAATGCCGACAACGTGGAGCGAACCCTGCAATACTACCTCGTTCAACTACACGAGGTATCGAATCTCGACATTCGCGCCCTGTTTGAAGAGACGGTCGTAGAACCGTTGGCCGATGGCAGGACAGCTTCCCGCCGTGTGATTCACATGGTGGGTCGAACCCAGGCCAGGCCGCATGTCTATTATTACCGCACACGGCAGGATGATCTCAGCTGGACTCCGTGGGAGAAGATCGATCTCAGCATCGATGCCGACCATCTTGTCTTGGCTGTCCACAACCGGCGACCGATGCTGTTCTGGCCCCAGTGGCAAGAGGTGCAGATCGATCAAACCGACCCGCCGGCGAAAGCATGGGAGCTGAGTCTTAATGTCACGACCCGCGAATTCGGGCAGTGGTCTGCGCCCGCCGTGTCCGAAGACAGGGTGCGTGTGGGTACAGCCGCACGGGACACTCTCTCCCTCAGGCCGAATCTCTCGGATAGAGACATCAATATCTATGTCTATTCCAATTTCTGGAAATGGGGAGGGAGCGACCCGGCAACTGGATTTGGAGTCGAATTTTCCTCGGGCCACTTTTGCATCGATGGATGCACTCAGGCTATCCGATACATATCGACGGAGAAGAAGAGACTCCGGTTCATGCCCTTTGGTGTCGCGCCTTCTCGCCAAGGGCATGTCGAATCCATCCCTGACGGAGGTTCCGCGACATATTTGCTGACCGGTCTTGCCGCGGCCAGCGAGATTGAGCTTGAAGTCAACGAAGACCTGCTGGCGAGAGTCAAAGAGATTCTCGACCAACCAGGCGGTGGGCTCGTCTTCCTTTTCGTTTTAGTGTTCGTTATCGGGGCAGACGCTGCCCGGCGGATCATGGAACTGTCCTCCTCCGCCCGATCAATTCCGCTCCTGGCTGCGCCGTTGGAAGGATTCCGTTTGCTGCCGAGTCAGCAGTATGCAGAATTCAATGACGCTCAACCATACGTGTGGGAGCATGACGGACGGCAGTTGCTCGCTATTCGTAAAACCGTCGGGTTCTCTCGCAGGTATCCCGGTGGATTCAGTTTGTCCTTTCCATCGAAATACATCCTTGAAGCAGGCACTCACCCATTCACATGCGAATTGCTCGAAGCGATCCGTAGCGAAGGCGTGGATGGTCTGTACCGCCAGGCAGAATGGGTGCCCTTCGGACCTGTGATCTCAGTTGGAGGGGCGCGCCGTCATCCACGACAGCTTACGGTTCGGAATGAGACATGGGTGGAGACTACGCTCATCCCGAATACAGCACTGGTGGCCAAGCCCTATCCAGTCGACGAATTCGACTTCTTATCAGGTGGCGCCTATGCCCTCTACAATTGGGAGCTGTTTTTCCATGTGCCGTTAATGTTGGGTGAGCAGTTGCGGAAGAACCAGCGCTACGAAGAGGCTCAACGCTGGTTCCATGCGATCTTTGACCCTACAGATGTATCACCACACCAGGCCCCGCAGAAGTATTGGCGTGTAAAGCCATTATTCAATGACGCCAAAGGGTGGGCGGGGTCAGCTGAATCGTTGGAGGCCCTGCTGCGCCGCCTCTGGGCCGGCAATGCTGATGTGGCCGAGCAAGTGGAACAATGGCGGAAGGATCCGTTCGATCCTCACGCACTCGCGTCACTCCGTCTTGTGGCCTATATGAAAACAGTGGTGCAGAAGTACATAGAGAATCTGATTGAGTGGGCAGATAGCCTGTTCCGCCATGACACGATGGAGTCCATCAACGAAGCGACGCAACTCTATGTGCTGGCGTCCCATATTCTCGGCGATCGGCCAGTCGAGTTGCCTGCGCATGTTCCTGAGGCCAAGAGTTATGCGCAACTGTCAAATCGTGACTCCATCGATGAGTTTGGGAATGCACTGATCGACATCGAAAGCGATATACCGTTTGCTCGTGGAGAAGGTGCGGTTTCTGATGAACCACCGCCGGGACCATCTATGCTGTATTTCTGCATTCCGAGCAATCCACGGTTGCGCGAGTTGCGGACTACGATCGATGATCGATTGTTTAAGATCCGGCATTGCATGGATGTTGATGGCCGCTTGCGTCAGTTGGCGCTGTTTGCCCCGCCGATAGATCCGGCGCTGCTCGTGCGCGCCCGCGCAGCGGGTCTGGATATCGGGACTGTCTTGAGCATGGCACTCGATGTTCGCCCGCCGCATTATCGTTTTCAGCCGTTGCTGCAGAAAGCGTTGGAGTTTACGAATGAGGTGCGTTCATTCGGTGCCGCGCTACTCAGTGCACTGGAAAAGCGCGATGGTGAACAGATGGCCCAGTTGCGCGCTCGACATGAGGAAACAACGCAGCGAATGGCGTTGGATGCCCGCGAGCTTCAATTATCGGAAGCGCAAGCGGCACTGGATGCGCAACGGAGCGCTCGTGCCACTGTGGAAACACGACTGCAATTCTACCGAAACAATCTCGCAGAAGATTTATCACCCGGCGAACAGGCTCAGATTGAGCTGCTGCATGAGGCTCATGGATTTGAAGTCGCGAGCAACAGTGTCCGTCTTGTGGCGGGCCTGATGCACTTGCTGCCGGAAACCGAGATCAGCTTTCCACCGGCGATCATTTGGGGTGGTCCGAACTTGGGGCGGTCTTTTGACGCGGTCGCTTCTGCCTTGGGAATTGTCGCACAGCAATTCTCGTTTGAAGCGTCCATGGCCGGCTACAACGCCAACTATGGTCGACGCCGTAAAGAATGGCAGCTTCAGATAGATGTGGCGACGAAAGAACTGGCCCAAATCGATCGTCAGATTATCGGCGCCGAGATCCGGGTCGGTATTGCGCGACAGGAAATCCATTTGCAGAGAACACAGATGGCCCAGGCCGTCGAAGCTGAGAGCCTCCTCCGCGACAAGTTCACGAATCTTCAGCTCTATAACTGGATGTCGGCGCAACTCAGTGCGCTGCACTACCAGTCCTATCGCATGGCGTTCGATCTGGCTCGGCAGGCAGAAGAGGCGGCCAAGCTGGAAGTGGATACCGCACCCGGCATCATCGGCTTGAATCATTGGGATGCTGGACGAAAAGGCCTACTCGCCGGTGAACGGCTCGCGCAGGATCTGCGGCGCTTGGAAACGGCCTACATGCAGGCCAATACCCGTCGATTCGAGTTGACCACACATGTGTCGCTGCGCAGGCTCAATGCCTTGGCGCTATTGTCGCTACGGGCGGACGAGCGTTGTGAGTTTCAAATTCCGCCTGACGTGTTTAGTTTCGACTTTCCTGGGCACGACTCACGGCGCATCAAGTCGGTCAGTATTTCCATTCCCGGTGTAGTGGGGCCCTATGTCGGTGTGCACGGCGTCCTCAAGCTGCTGAGTCCCACTGATGCCATGGTAGCCAGCCGATCCATCGCAACGAGCTCGGGACAGAACGATGCCGGTGTCTTTCAATTGGATTTCCGCGATGAGCGATATCTGCCGTTCGAGGGGGTGCGGTTGGATGAGGCGACGGCGTGGGAATTTACGTTGCCCGGGACTCGTGCGTTCGATTACAACACCATCAGCGACGTGATTCTCCATATTCAGTATACGGCCCGGGACGCATCTCCATCGGCCGGGGGAGGTCCTGTGATGCCTGACTCTGTGCCTCCAGGCACGCGCTATCAGCTGATTGACATTCGGCACGATTTCCCAGACGCATGGAGACGACTCCGCGACAGCTCTGTTTCTGAGACCGTGGCGTTACGTGATGAGCTGTTCCCATACTTTGCCGGTCTGGATCGGATCCGAGATCTTGTTGTGCTTCGTCAGGACAGGCGAGAGGAGATTGGATCGGCGCGCACATTCACGATCGAGCGGGCAGACTTGGAAGGTACTCACGCCGGCTATGTGGTGATCGAGTATTACACGACCGACTGAGAGCGCATGAAACAATTGAGGAGGAAAGAATAAGGGGTCGGGTTTCTTTTTTGTCTTCGAGAATGAGCAACCCATCACACTCCAAACCATTGAGACGAAGTGCGAGAAGCGCGCGGCGCAATCTGTGTAAGCTCTTGGGCGAACGCAGAGGGAGATTCGGCGGTGACACGGCCATTGTTATCTTTCTCGCAGCCGCTATTCTGCCACGTACCGACATAATAGTAGGTGGGGAACAAAAGGGAGGCCTGTCTGTGCCCGTTTGTCCTTATAACAAGGCATTGAATTGAGAAGAAAAATGGGACAGGCAGGTTTTCCAAGGACACGAAGTCCCAGGTCCTATTCATTCTTGTGGTGCCTTCGGGGGCGCACGGTGGATTCGAGCCTCAGTCTGGCTGGCGATGTGGTCGCGAGAAATATGGAACGGACGGTTCTGAGTTGGCAAAAGAATAGCCGTGTCGCTTACTTGAACAGCGTGGCGAGCGGCAGGCTCAGAGTTGGCAGCAGCGGCGTGGTGAGGAGATCGTTGGCTTCCAGGCTCAGAACCGTGGCCTGGCCATAGCGGCCGTCGGTGAGACGGTAGATTTTTACCTGGTCGAGTGCCGGGTCGATGATCCAATATTCGGGAATGCCGTAATGCTCGTACCGCTGGCGTTTGATCGTCTCGTCCAGCTTTCGATTTCCTTCGGAAAGGATCTCAACGAGCAGCGCCGGGACGCCACGAATGTTCGCGTCTGTAATAATCGACCTTTGCGCGTGAGCGACAAAAATCAGGTCGGGTTGAACCACGTCAAAATCGGAGAGGACGACATCGCAAGGAGCATCGAAGACTTCTCCTAAAGGATGTTGCTGGAGAAAGTTATACAGCGCAGCGAACAGTCTTCCTGAAATGCGTTGATGTTTGATGTTCGGAGAAGGGGACATGCAATGTTCTCCATCGAGCAACTCATGGCGCTTCCCATCGTCCGGGATCAGTCGATAGTCTTCATAGGTTAATTTCAGATGACCGGCTTGGGTTGCCATATGCACCTCGCGTCCTATTCTACTGGCTTGCGTGCAACTCTATCAAGGGGAAGGACAAATCTCAAGGTTCGCAACAGAATGTGAGGGTATTCATCACCCCTGTTGGCTGTTTGTGGAGGCAGCTTGAGCGCAGGACCTCATTTGTCCATTGTGCTACACGCCATAAGCGATTAGCCATTAGCTCTTTGGCTACTCCTTCACCGTCACCTTCATCGCGATCGGCTCCAGCGGGTTGTCGCGCTCGTCTCTGGCGGCGGCGATGATCTTGTCGAGGCCGCTGATGCCGCTGTTGTCCCCCACGCAGATAGCAAATTGTGAGCCATTCTCATTGAAGCCGCGGGTGTTGTAGTTCTTGCGCGGTATTTTGGTCATCGTGTACGACGGACAAGTCCTTTCGTTGACAGCTCACTGCGGGCAGGCTGCTCCCTCTGAGGGCTGGAGTTTTTCCGTTCACACTGCTTACAATGACGCCCCCAGGAAGACAGGCTGATGAGAATCCGGACCATTCGTGGGCGAATTGTGCTGGCGATCGTGTTGGTGGGATGTATCCCGCTGCTGATCGGGCTTGTTCTCGCCTATGTGTCGGGCATGCAATCACTTCGGGATGTGATCGGAGGAAATCTTCAAGCGGTGGCGATCCAGGCCGCTGATCGGGTGACGATGCTGGTTCAGGCAGAAGTGCAAGGGGTTCAATTGCTCGGGTCTGCGCCGTTGCGTGTGCGCCAGCCTGTCGAGGCGGCCAACCGGTCCTATCCGCCGGATCGCGATAAAGTGCAGCGCTTGATCACGGAGCGTATGCAAATGTGGGAAAAGGGGGTAGAGAGTGCGGGGGGTCTCTTGAACTCCGAACTCTCCCGGTTCCTTCTCGAAACCAAGGTTCGTGGCGGGGATAAGGTCGTCGGGTTGCTGATCGCGGATCAACATGGTGCGCTTGTTGCGGCAAGTTCCGACCCCGACCATTACTACTTCGGGGATGAATCCTGGTGGAACACAATTCGGGCCGGAAACGGCGATCAAGTCTATGTGAGTGGCCTAATTTCGGCCCACGAGGGGTCATTCCGCACTTCCGAAGAAACGATTGATATCGCGGTGCCGATTTTGGACGACCGGCAGCGCACGGTTATCGGAGCGGTCAAAGCCTCCTATCGATTTGATATTCTTTTCGCCATGATCAAGCAGATTCAGATTGGGCAGACCGGCCATGCAATGTTGTTTGATGCTGCGGGAAATCCGCTCGTCTGCCCGATCCTGCCACGGCAGGCACATCGTATTCCAAGTCAGTTGATGGCGATGATTGTATCGTCGGAGCCTGGATGGGGCATTGCGGAGGATGATGGACACGGGGCGACGG
>Ga0224510_10002551_pt1 | contig 10836 bp, 6 predicted proteins | sample SF_May12_sed_USG_FD_170161 | JGI IMG/M metagenome (GOLD analysis project Ga0224510, IMG submission 170161) | Sediment microbial communities from San Francisco Bay, California, United States - SF_May12_sed_USGS_4_1 | ecosystem: Environmental > Aquatic > Marine > Sediment | place: USA: California... | reverse complement strand
GGTCATTATGAGCAAGGCCATTGACAAAGAGACCGCCGAGCTCTTATCCCAAAACTACCTGGAAGTGGTCTGTGCCCCCGACTTTGAAGACGGCAGCCTGGAAATTCTGGCCCAGCGCAAAAACCTGCGGGTTATCCGGATGGGCGGTATCGATCGTTTGGCCGATTTTGAAAAATACCGTTTCGTTGATTTCAAGAGCTTGATCGACGGCGGCATTATCGTCCAGCAGTCAGCCGTTAACTCCATCCGCTCCATCGCTGATTTGAAACCGGCCGTGAGCGTCTATAAAGGACAAGAATACCGCTGTGAGCGCGAACCCAGCCAACGCGAGATCGACGATATGATCTTCGGCTGGGCCGTGGAGCACGGTGTAACCTCCAATTCGGTAATTTATGTCAAAAACGGCTGCACCACCGGCATCGGTACCGGAGAGCAGGACCGGGTCGGCGTGGCCGAGATCGCGGTCCACAAGGCGTACATCAAATACGCCGATATCGTGTGCTTTGACAAGCACGGCATCCCGTACGCTGATTTAGCCTTGGAGATCGAGCAAGGCAAACGCGACAAGAGTGATCAGGAAGAAATCGATGCCAAGGTCAAGGCGGATCGGGCCGGATTGCCCGGCTCGGTCATGATCTCCGATGCCTTTTTCCCCTTCCGCGACGGTGCCGATGTGGGTATCCGCCAGGGTGTCTCCGCCATCCTCCAGGCCGGCGGCTCCATGCGTGATTACGCTACCATAGAGGCCTGCAACGAAGCCGATCCCAAAGTGGCCATGATGTTCACCGGACAACGTTCTTTCAAGCATTAAAACTCGCCAGGGAAGAGAATCTTATCGATATGCCGGGTTCTCTTCCCCCATCCCGCAAGGGTGATGAATCCACCGATACCCGATACTGACCCGATACTGGTACTGGGCTCGTAATATTCCAGTACGCCGAAAAAACGCAATCTGGAGAGTTTAAAAAACGACCAAGAAGCTCTATATATTGCGTGTTAAGTAGTGCGAGCCCGGTTACCTGCCTTATTGGTCAACGCGGTAAAACCATGTTCCAAATCCGCCAGTAAATCTTCGGGTTCCTCCAAACCAATATTCAACCGGATAATCGTTTTGCCGCCCAAAGCAGAGTCACGGCGATATTTACCCGCTGTTATCAAACTTTTATAGCCCCCCCAACTGAAGCCGATACCAAAGAGCTGCAGGGAATTGATGAAGAGCGCCAATTCTTCAGGGGTGTAATCCCGTTTGAAAGTGAAGCCGAAAAGACCGGTGGAACCCTGAAAATCGCGCTGCCACAGATGATGTTGAGGGTGCTCGGCCAAGGCGGGATGAATTACCTGATCAACCAGAGGGTGGATTTGTAATTGCCGGGCAATGCTCAGGGCGGAATGTTCGTGTTGGCGTAGCCGGAGGTGGAGGGTTTTAAGCCCCCGCAGGGCCAGGGCGCAATCGTGGGGAGAGGCGAAATTCTCCATCACCCGGTAGAAATCTATAAACTCTTGGGCGTAGCGCTCATTGACCGTCACCGCGCCGAGCAGGAGATCGGAGTGTCCGGAGATATATTTACTCACCGATTGGATGGAAATATCGATCCCCAGCTCCAACGCTTTGAGATACAGCGGCGTGGCCCAGGTATTATCCAGCATGGTGATGATTCCCCGCTGGCGTGCGATGGCGGTAACCGCCGGGATATCATGAATTTCAAAGGTGTTTGAACCGGGTGATTCCAGGTAAATGAGCCGGGTGTTTTCCCGGAGATGATTCGCCACTTCCTCTCCCACGGCCCCGGGCAGGAAGTCCACAGCCACCCCGTATTTCCTGAGTACTTTCTTGCAGAAGCGAGCCGTTGGACCATAGACGTTTTCACAAAGCAAAATGTGATCACCGGTCTCGGTGTAGGTGAGCAAGGTGTTGATGATGGCGTTTATCCCCGAAGGAAAAGCCCGGGTGACGAAGCCCCGCTCCAAGGAGCACAACGCCTCTTCAAAGGCTCGCTGGGTCGGTAAACGGTCCGTGCCGTAGGCAATGCCCTTGTAGCGCCCGTTAATGGCGGCGGTCAGGTCCTCGTAGCTCTCAAAAAGTACGGTGGAGCCGCTATAAACCGGCGGGTTGACGGTTTTGACCTTTTTCCCGTGAATCTCGTTATAAAACTCATCGTTAAAAATAAGTGTGGTCTGCTCGTTCATGTTCTTACCAGTTGATCTTTCAGGTGGCCGGGTGCGGTCTCAAGCGCGAGTTTTTGCTTGCCTCCCGACGACCATCCTTTTATAGTTTTTTAATATTTTAAAATTTACAAATAAAATCGTTATGTCGCTAGTATGAAGAAGGTTCGGAGCAAAAAAATCACCGGCGTCCGGTTCCATCTCCAGGTGACTCAAGGGGATTCATTGTGAAATTTTACGACAAATTACGAGCAGCGTGGAAGGCCAATAACTCCTTGGTATGCGTGGGACTCGATCCGGCCATTGAACGTTTTCCTTCGGTACTTCCGCAGAAACCGGAGTCGATCTTTGAGTTCAACAGGCAAATTATCGACGCGACCCATGATCTGGTGTGCGCCTACAAACCGCAAATAGCTTATTTCGCCGCTCAGGGGGCCGAGGATGCACTCACGCGCACCATTGCATATATCCATGACAACTATCCGGCTATCCCCGTGATTCTCGACGCCAAACGGGGTGATATCGGCTCCACCGCCCGCCAATATGCAGCGGAGGCCTTTGTGCGCTACGGGGCCGACGCGGTGACCGTCAACCCCTATATGGGATATGACTCGGTGGAACCGTTCCTGGAGTATGGTGACAAGGGCGTGGTCCTGCTGTGTCGCACCTCCAACAAAGGCGCCGCCGATATCCAGGACCTGCTGGTGGACTCCACACCGCTCTACGAAAAGGTAGCCGCGATGATCGCCGGCAAATGGAACAAAAACAACAATTGCCTCATCGTGGTCGGCGCGACCTGGCCAGAACAGATGCAACGTTTGCGAAGCCTGGTCGGCGAGATGCCCTTTCTGGTTCCCGGAGTCGGCGCCCAGGGAGGAGACGTTGAAAAGCTAGTCACAGCCGGAAAAACCGCTGATGGTACCGGTTTACTGGTCAGCGCCTCCCGCTCCATTATTTATGCGGGTAGCGGGCCCGATTTTGCTGAAAATGCCCGCCGAGCCGCACTGGAGCTGCGGGATTTGATCAATCGTTATCGTTAAACCAGGCGATTTCCCTTAAAACTCCGCCGGAGTTATCGACAATAAGGAAATTCACCGGGAAAAGACACCGTTGGTAAATCATCTCTCCACAGGCGACAGCACCATTTCAGGCGCTGGTGGAAAAAATCAGCTCACAAGAACCTCGCTTAACTTAACATATCTAAGTTGGAAGTAATGACGGAAAAAACATGGAGCGAAACCCAAGCCAAACGCTCGCTCAATCGGCTACTTCCCAAGCTGGAACGGATTGCAGCTGGGGTGGATGCCGGAGAGTGGGAAATTTATGTCAATCGACTGCAACGGGAGTTTCCACGTATTTTCGAGATTCTTTTCCACCTGTACGGCGATAATTACGATTTCTTCTATTACCTTGAAGAGTTATCAGTCACCATGACCGAGATGTGGCTGGACCGTGAAACGGATTTGAAAGCCCTAGACACCGCCAGGGTGGTCGAACCGGGCTGGTTTGAATCCAACCGCATGGTCGGCGCCATGTGTTATGTCGATCTTTTCGCCGGCGATTTGCGGGGGCTTCGCAAACGCATTCCTTATCTCTCGGAGCTGGGGATCACCATGCTTCACCTCATGCCCGTGTTCAAATGCCCCAAGGGCGATAATGACGGGGGCTATGCCATCAGCGACTATCGCAGCGTTAATGAATCCTTCGGCACCATCGAGGAACTGCGGGCCATCGCCACCGACCTCAGAAGCCGTGGAATCAGTCTGGTGCTCGACTTCGTATTCAACCACACTTCCGATGAACATGAATGGGCCACGCGAGCCCTGGCCGGCGAAGAAGAATATCAAAAATTCTATCGCATGTTTGATGATCGCCGGGAACCCGATGAATACGAAAAGAGCATTTTGGCGATTTTTCCCGATGATCATCCCGGCTGTTTCACCTATCGCAGTAAGATCCGGCGTTGGGTGTGGACCACCTTCAACAATTTTCAGTGGGACTTGAATTACGAAAACCCAGAAGTTTTCAATCGGATGGCGGCTGAAATGCTTTTTCTGGCCAATACCGGGGTTGAAATTCTTCGTATGGACGCCGTGGCCTTCCTCTGGAAGAAGAAAGGCACCGCTTGCCAAAATCTTCCGGAATGCCACTTAATTATTCAGGCTTTCAATGCCATAGCCAAAATTGTGGCTCCGGCCATGGTTTTTAAATCCGAAGCTATCGTCCATCCCGATGAGGTCGCCCGCTACATTGACCCGGGAGAATGTGAATTATCCTACAACCCCCTCATGATGGCTCTTTTGTGGGAGGCCTTGGCCACTCGGGATACCGATTTTCTCAGGCACTCTCTGGAGCGAAGGCTTTCTATCCCGAAGGGGTGCGTTTGGGTTAATTATGTCCGCTGTCATGATGACATCGGCTGGACCTTTTCCGATGAAAATGCCGCCGAGTTGAACATGAATCCCTACGATCATCGCCGTTTCCTCAATGATTTTTACAGTAATCGTTTTCAGGATTCTTTTGCCGTTGGACTGACCTTTCAGGAAGATGCGACAACCGGAGATGCCAGGATATGCGGGACAACCGCATCGTTATGCGGGCTGGAGAAAGGATTGGGTAAAAAAGATGAAGTTCTGATCGAATCTGCGATTCGTCGAATCCTTCTTTTGCATGGCGTGATCGCCACCATCGGTGGTATCCCCATGATTTACCTCGGAGACGCGCTGGGTTTTCTCAATGACTATTCCTTCCGGGAAGATGTTGCCAAAGCCGGGGACAATCGTTGGGTACATCGTCCTTGCTTTGATTGGGAAAAAGCTGATCAACGTTTTGAACCTGAAACAGTCATCGGGCGAATCTTCCATGGTTTTTTACGAATAATTCAGCTCCGGCAGCAACATCAGGTTTTCAACGGCACGGATACGGAAATCGTTGATCCGCACAACAAAGCCGTATTCGGATATTTTCGTCATTTTGAGGATCAGAGCGCCCTGTGTCTGGCCAATTTTTCACCGGAGTCTCAAACCGTTCTGGGCAGCAATCTGAGGCTGCTCGGGATGCGCAAAACCTTCACCGATTTAATGTCTGGCAAATCATTGGTTGCTATGGAAAGTTTAGTGATGGAACCGTATCAATTCATGGTGTTGGTTCGGATTTAAATTTTTGATTCAACCTAGTTAATTTAAACCCTAAATATGGTTTATTAGGGGACATTGCGCATCATTTAGCCAGCTGAATAATTAGCATAAAAAATCGCGTTACTTTTAAAGCTTACCTACTTTAATCGCAATGAGTAACAGCTCACTTTATTCTTGCACTGTCATTTATATTAGTGATAATGTCCTGCGTAACTTTCAATCAGTCTGTTCTGTAAATGTTAGATATTGAAGAGTTAACGACTTATTTATGCGTACCATCCGTTGATAAACGTGTATCGGTACATAGTTATAAATGTTTTCTTTCAAAGCTAACCAAGTGAACGGTCATCTACTGTACTGGGTATGTGCTACTTCTCTGTGCCAATGAAGAAAAGGCAAATTGCTGTGAATAGTCATGAGTTAGGTTTAACGTTAGAAATTATCTGTAATTTCTGATTTTTCCTAAATTAAAAAGGAAAGATGCTTCCCACTCGTCAATGGGGAAGATATTAGTGTAGGGGAAAAATATAGCCAATATCATATTGCACCCTTCATTCCTCACCAAGAATAATTATTCTTATCTGTGCACGGTTTTAAATTTCCAAACGATCACCAACTCATTGTCATTAAGTTGTTCCTTTAATCTATAGGAATTAATAATGAGAAAAATATTGAATAAAATAAATTTAAATAAACTAAACGAATTGCCAGAAACACTGAATCTGATAACTAAAAAATATGACAATGAACTAGTTATTTTTACAATATTTATAATTTACTGTTTTATATATGGCGATTACTTGTTTTCCAATAAATTATTCGTTCATTATGGTTTTACCGTAGATTCAATTACGCAATTTTATCCATTTTACTATTTGTGGATAGATAAAATTCGTTCTTTTTCTTTTTCTCCTTGGTCTTTTCAAGTTGATCTCGGCTACAACTTTTTTTCCTCTTTAATAGATCTTAACCCTTTTGACTGGCTACTGATTTTGGTCGGTAAAAAATATTTTGCAGATTTTTTGCCCATCGTAATGCTGCTAAAGTTTCTGACAGCCGGGCTATTTTTTCATTTTTATTTGAGAATAACTTCCATTTCAAGCCCACTATCAATTATTGGTGCTGTACTCTACACTTTTTGCGGATACATGGTTATCAATGTTCATTGGTATCATTATCCTAATTATGCAGTACTATTATCAGTTTTACTATTTCTTTTTGAACGATGGCTCAAATCAGGGCGCTGGTTCACCATGGTATTCATGTTGGGATTTCTTGCATTGAAAGCAGAATTGCAAATTTTCCAACTTATCCTTTTTTTCCTTACTTATGCTGGTTTCAGGTTAGCGCAACTTAACTCTTTGAACATTAAAAATTATTTAATTGTTGTCACCAAGTCCGCCTGTTTCTATTCAGCCGGAATATTATTAAGTTTTTATTCATTACTACCATCAATTATCAGAGCCGGATCGGAAGATAGGGTCGGAGAAGCTTTAGCCGATGCATCTTTATTTTCCAAACTCGTATCCTTTGTTCATGTTGAAAGTTTTGAAAATATAATTGTTATCTTTGGTCGCTTTTTTCATAATGACATTTGGGGAGCATTTGGCAATTACAGTGGTTTTGGAAATTATTTCGAAGGGCCTTCAGTTTATAGCGGCATTCTGGTACCAATCTTGTTAACTGCAATTCTGTTCAACACTAAAATAATATTAAAAAAAGGATATTTCATTCTGCTCTCAGTAGTATTGATGTTATTTTTATTCCCAGAAATTCGTCGATTCGGTAATGCATTTGCCAGTTATACGTTTAAATATCAGACGTTGTATATATCAACTTTTTTAATAATATCTATTGTTAATTATTTAGAATACATACTTACAAATAATAAATTTAATATGTACAAGCTAGGTGTTGTTCCACTTTTGTTAATGGCAATAATATACTGCCTGCCAATGCTTAATGATAAAGTAGAAATTAATCAGGAAATAAATGTCGCTATAATACTTTTATTATCTATTTATTCGATAGTTTTCTTTTCAGTTTATTATCAATACATTAGAAAGCTGCTTCCATATCTTTTATTGCTCTGCGTTGTTTTTGAGACAGCAATATGGAATAAATATACTATAGAAAAAAACAGCGGAGCTCTTCATGTCGGCTTTATGGACCGAAAAGAAAGCTACTATGATAAAGATGTCATGAATGCTCTTACCTATATCAAGAATCAGGATAAAGGTTTTTATAGGATAGAAAGAGATTTTGATTCAGGCGGATTAAACGATGCCATGATACAGGGCTACTACGGCGTCAAGGGTTATATCAGTGCTTCGACGGGGATCACCAATTTTTACAAAACACTGGAATTCGGTCAATATTCCCCGAGATTATCATCATATAGGTATGGCCTGCGAGACAGGGTGGGACTTCACTCATTTCTTGGGGTAAAATATTACCTTAGTGAGTCAACCACGCCTTTACCTGGGTATAAATATTTAAAATCTTTTGGAACCATTACCCTGTACATAAATACGAATTGGCTGCCGCTCGGGTTTTTGCAGCACAGCGCAATTAGTTTTGACCAGTTTAAAAAACTGACCGTAGCTCAAAAAGATTTTTTGCTCCTTGCGAGATGTGTTACCGAAAAACCATATTCTGCATTGAATTACCAGGGTGTCGAAAACCTTGCACAGACCCTATCCTTTAATGAGCCTATTTTAGATCCTTCACGGATCAAGGAACTTCGGTCCGAAGCTTTTACAATTAAGAGCTTCCATGAGTCAAATATATTGGGTACGATTACGACCAGTAATCCGGGGATGCTTGCCTTTTCTATTCCGTATGAGAAAGGGTGGCAAATCTATATCGATGGAAAAAAAGTAACGACCGAAAGGGTGAACATTGGCTTTCTTGGCGCAATAATAGGAAAAGGAACCCACGAGATACGATTGAAGTTCAGTCCCTATGGTGCACTACCCGGCATGTGTGTTACAATTGCCAGCCTAGCGCTCCTGCTGCTAGTACGCAGGTTTAGGCCGATCATCCATGCATTTTAATTGGAAACATATGAGTATGGATTGGTTCTGGGCTCGCACTATTCCAGCATATAATGTGTAGCATTTCCTAACGGCGCCAGTTTTAACATGTGTGTTTTTTGTTGCCTTGCAATAGTGCGAGCTCAGTACCGTTATGGCTATTGTTAAAGCTAAATTTAGAGACTCTGTGATTTACATTGATGAATCAGGAGATCGACCGCTGGAAAAGATAATATATGGTACGCATTAATTCTTTTAAAAATCAATTCACTTTGAAATATGTTATTGTTATTTTATTACTCTCTTTACTTTTTTCAACGATTCTTGTTTATCACCGGTTTAAGGTGGTATCTTCTTCGTTTATTGATATTACCATGTCGTCACAGACAACCAGCAATCTAACAATAACTCAGCTTTTTATTGATACTGGAAGAGGTTTTAATGAAAAAGAGTCGATTGTATTGCCTGTTGAAAGTAATCAAAAATTCAAAACATTGCGATTTGTATTACCTGATACCGATATTTTTGCTGTACGATTTGACCCTATCAGCATTCCTGGAACAATAACTATTCAAAAAATTGAGCTGATAGATTTTCTTGGAGATTCACACGAATTAATTTCTTTTGACAAAATAACCCCCTTAAAAGATATAGAATCTATTGTTCAAGAACAAGACAGATTGATAATTAAAACTAAAAATATCGAACCGGTTGACGCATCTTTTTTGTTGGATATTACCGAATCTCTAGATAAAATGATCAGCCGAATAAATTTTGATCAACTATTAGTATTTTTTTTATTGTTGGTAACGATATTATCCACCACGGGAATAACACTTTACTATATTGTTTTTAAGGTAAAAAATTCGGATCTTTTTCAAGAATAAAAATTGAGTTAACCCATTGATTGGTACATAGGCGATAAACGCAGAATTGCTCTTCTTGAAAAATATTGTTAAAAATTAACGTTAGTTATTTTTTAAGTTTTTTATATCGTAGCGAGCCACTAAGCAACTCCAGTCTCCGTATTCACCATCCCAACACCAGCATTTCTAACTATTTTTAAAAATATGATTTATTTTTATAATCTCCCCCTAACGTCATCATACCTTAACAAATGAACATTCTTTTGATAGCGCCTCAGCCTTTTTATACCGAGCGGGGAACCCCGATGAATGTTCGTCTGATGTGTCGCATCCTCGGAGAAGCAGGGCACAGTGTCGACCTGGTTGTATTTCCCACCGGCTCGCCCATCCACCTGAAAAACGTAAGGATCCTTCGCGTTCCAAATGTGCTCGGGGTTCGCTCCATTGCTGTGGGATTTTCCCTAACCAAGCTTTTTTATGATTTTCTTCTTATTTTCAAAATATTGCAGCTTTGTATCAAAAAACGTTACCAGGTCATTCACGGAATAGAAGAAGGGGGTTTTTTAGCGGTTTTATTTGCTAAAATATTTTGGACCCACTCAATTTTCGACATGGACTCCTCCATGTCGGAGCAGCTTGCAGGTCACAATACCTTGAATAAACTTGGGCTACCCCCAGTAATAACCATTTTCGAACGTTGGGCTCTCCGGGCTGCCGATCTCACCATCACCGTGTGTGAAGCACTTACCAACAAAGCCCGGAACCTGGCTCCGGGCATAACGGTTGTTCAGATTGAAGACATTCCCCTTCAGGAAGAACGAGCCGATGAGTCTGTTGAGTCTGAGGTAAAACAATGTTTGTTGGAACATGAACTCGCGGGTAAAAAAATCATCCTATATACAGGCAATCTAGAAAAATATCAGGGCATTGATTTGCTTTTGGAGAGTTGGCAAGCCATGGTATTCCACCGACCGGAACTTAAAAAAGAGCGACTGGTCATCGTGGGCGGGACAGCAACCCAAATACGCGATTACATGGCCCGCTGTTCCATTCTCGGGATTACCAAAGAGGTTGTTTTCATCGGTTCCCGCCCGGCCAGGGAGATGACTGTGTGGATGAACAATGCCACCGGTCTGGTATCCCCTCGTAGCGAAGGAGAAAATACACCATTAAAAATTTATACCTACATGGCATCTGGCAAACCGATCATCGCCACCGCCAAAAAGACCCACACCCAGGTTTTGGATGATACGGTGGCCTTGCTCGCGGCTCCGAAACCAGAAGATTTTGCCGCAGCTCTTGCCGCATGTTTACTCGATCCGCCTAAGGCAGCGGTCAAGGGTGCTGCTGCGGCCCGCATGGTGGAAGAAAAATACAGCTATTCGGTTTTTCAAAATAAACTTCTCGATGCCTATGAAAGATTGGGCTAGCAAGCTTTAGAATTCATACGGAAAAAAAGGAAAATATATGGCAACGGTATTGGTAACCGGCGGTAAAGGTTTTTTGGGCTCGCATCTGGCGGCTCGACTCCGGCGGGATGGAGAAAAGGTGCGGATTTTTGCCCGTCCCCCCAAGGACCAACCGAAAAGCTTCGCCGAGCAAGATGTGGTTTACGGCGATATCCGTGATCCCGAC
>Ga0224510_10002549_pt1 | contig 10845 bp, 9 predicted proteins | sample SF_May12_sed_USG_FD_170161 | JGI IMG/M metagenome (GOLD analysis project Ga0224510, IMG submission 170161) | Sediment microbial communities from San Francisco Bay, California, United States - SF_May12_sed_USGS_4_1 | ecosystem: Environmental > Aquatic > Marine > Sediment | place: USA: California... | reverse complement strand
TACCCACCTACCTTCCTGTTCAGCTTGCCGGTGTAGGTGCCAACATCGTCAATCGTATAGGTACGCCGCTTGCACTCCAAGGCCAGCCGGGTTGGAATACGGACACGGGGATAACGCTTTGGCCGTTCCCGAACGAGGCCAGAATCAAGAAGGAAATGTGCAGCGATGCAGGCGTGAGCCGCGGCTTTTGCTCCGATCCAGTCTCGCTCACCAACTACATCATGAACTACCTCGGCAACGGCAATCCTTTCTAAGACGTCGGGAGATTATTGGGTTCGGCACCCGCTTGACCCGCGATCACCGCAGCCGGCGGCGATTCAGACCGACTTGCCGCTCATCCTAATCGGCCCGCACTGCATTCGATTTGCAGCAAACGCTAGAATAGCGCATGGCATGCCGCTTCAAGAGGCTCGCGGCCAAGGGGGCGGGTGCGTTAGTGGGCGCTCTGTGCCTGTCGCTGGCTTCGCAATTGGCCCAGGGCGCCACGTATTTCGTCGATGCTTCCGCTCTAGACGATGGTGGCACCGGCAGCCGCACACAACCCAAGAAGTTCCTGGTCAGCGGACTACGTCTCATGTCGTCGCGAGGCGGTGACACGTTGGTACTTGCGTCCGGACTCTACTCCGGACCAAAGAACAGCATTCTTCCGGATACGCCACTCCACAGAGGAGGCCCCAGCATCAAGGAAGGGACCCTCCGGACCTACAACGTTATTCGAGCATCGGTTGACGGCGGCGCCACGATTAGGGGCAGCCTTGATATGCCATTGGGGTCGGCGTTTCTTCAGTTCGAGGGCATTAAGTGGGATAGCCGCGAGGAAAAGAAGATCGTCGGGCATCATTTGAAGTTTGTCCGTTGTGCGTTCAAGAATGGTCCCGCGACTGGCAATCTCAATACTGTCACGATCGGTACGAATGATCGCACTCCAGGTGCGCTTGACGTACTCGTGGAGGACAGCTGGGTCTATGGCCCCGGTGGGCGTTACAAGATACTGGTTTTCAATGCGCAGAGGGTGGTTTTGCGCCGGGTCGTCGCCAGGCACGATGCTGGCTGGATTCGAGGCGACGAGAATCCCCAGGGCGGAATCGCCATCTACAATTCGCGAGATGTCTCTCTGCAGAACGGCATCGTCCTGGATAGCGACTTGGACTACGCAGATTGGCTAGGCGCAATCACGCACGTGCAAAACAGGATTGATGGCACTCTCGTTTCCTCCGGGATAAGCATCCGAGGAAGCATCGTACTCAACATTGCCAATGTCGGAGTGAGCTACGAAGGCAATGGTGCGATTGCGGACGCACGCATTGTTGACACGATTGTCTGGAAAGTGGCGAGGTCGGCGCTTACGCTTAACGGCGGGTCGCATCTCGTATTGGCCGACCACTTGACGGTCGGTGAAGTCTCGTCAGGCGACGCGATAAACCTATTTGGTGGACGAGAGGCTGCACTTTCGGTCCGAAACTCTATTGTCTCGGCAGAGGCGAACCGTGCCTTCAATCGCCAGCGCGGATTTTTGGAAGGGAACAACAACATTTGCTTTTCAAGATATCGTCACATTGAGTGCGCGTCGGCCGGCGATACGTCGCTGGATCCGCGCCGCAATGGGCTTTCGCGACTACCGCATATTGACGACGACTCGACACTAGGTCGCGCGCAGGTGGGCGCGAACGTAACTACCCGAATAGGCGTAAGCGGCGCGCTCTATGGAGAACCCGGTTTTGACGAACTCGGACGTGAGGCGTTGTGGCCCTGGCCCCAAGAGACACGGCTGAAGGCCGACCTTTGCGAGGACGGGGTCAAGCGCGGGCTATGCGGCACCGGGTCAAGCTTGACTAAATACATCTGGGGCTTCTTGGACGTACCGTCCCGCGCTCACCGACCGCCCGGCGGATAGCCATGGGCCTCGGCGGCGTAGCCAAGAGGATAGCGGCGCAGCTCGCTCCTAGGACGTTCATCATGCGCGGAGCAACCGGACCGGAGCACCGGATCGGGCTCACGTTTGACGATGGTCCACACCCAGAAAACACACCTCGCATTCTGGACGTGCTGGATGCGCATGGCGTGCGCGCGACGTTCTTCGTCCAGGGCGATATGGTGGAGCGCCATCCGACGCTATTGCGCGAAGTCGCTGCGCGAGGTCACCGGGTGGGAAACCATGGATACGGGCATATGGACGCTCGGGACACGGCCTGGACCGAGTATCTCGCGAGCGTCCTCCGGACTCAGGCATTGCTGGAAGAGATCGTCGGCAGCCCACTCCCGCGTTACTTTCGCCCTCCCTACGGCAGCATCACACTGCGCTCGACGATTGCGCTGGTCCGCCACGGGTACCAGTTCGTCTTCTGGTCCCTAGACAGCCGTGACTCTTTTGTCCCTGATGCGTCCGCTCTCCTCGCACATGTCGAGGGGCAAAGAATGGAGCCCGGATGCATCATGTTGCTGCATGAAGACTATCATCACACGGTCGTGGCCCTCGAGCCCTTGATCGCCCTGGTCAGGAGACGGGGTCTCGTTCCCGTCGCAATCGATTCGCTTCTTCTACGCCAACCATAGCTTCCCGCCATCGGTTGCAGGCTTGCCAAGCTCCCCGCTCCTTCCTGCTAGCGCTGCGCCTTCCTCCACTGCACTGTCTGCCGGCGGCGGAGAAAGCGGATTAGCCCCCCGAGCGCCGCCAGATTCATCGCGGTGAAATATAGCGGCACATAGACGGCCAGTGGCAGGGCGCCGCGAGCGATCCGCACGTAGCCGATCGCGGCCACTCCATAGAAGACAAGCTGCGTCACCAGCACAAGCAGATAGATTTGCTGGCGCGCAAGCATCGCCGAGCTCGTAAACGCAATCAGCAAGAACAATGGCGCCAGCCAACGCAGCGTCTTGTGCGAAAAGAACGCCCAAGCAAACCAGGAGCGCATCGGAAAGAGCATTCCGGCGTTCTCAACGATCGTCTGAAATCCACCTGCCACCATCCGCACCTTGACGTAGAAGTCGTCCTTGATCTCTATGGAGGCCAGCTCGAATGACTGCGCAGAAGGCTCATAGCGGACGCTGAATCCCTGTCGAACAATATCTAGCGTGATCTGGGCGTCATCGTTAATGATGTACTCCGGTACCGGCCTGTACAGCGACCTGCGGACCGCGAAGATCTCGCCATCCGCGCCAGTAATATTGCCAATCCTGCTTTCTGCCAACTTGAGCGCGGACTCGTAGCGCCAGTACAAACCGTCCCCTACCGAAGACTGACGCCCTTCTGCCTGCCTTATCCGCTTGGCGCCACATACCCCACCCACTCCTGAATCGACGAAATGCGAAAGCAGTCGGACGAGTGCATCCCTGGAAAAGTCGTTGTTCGCGTCCGAGAAGACCACGAACTCGCCAGTGGCGTGTTCTACCGCGCGGTTGAGCGCCGCCGTCTTCCCCCGTCGCTCCGCCTGATGCAAGGAGATCACACCGCGAGACGCGAACGACCGCACGATCGCCTCTGTCCCGTCGCTCGATCCGTCCGAAACCACCAGCACCTCCAGCCTGTCGGGCGGGTACGCGAGTTCCAGGGTGTTGCGCAGCTTCGCGGCGATTACCTTTTCTTCATTGTACGCAGCGACAATGAATGACACTCTGGGAGGTGCGTCCAGAGGAATGGTGCGCGGCATGCGCCAGCACTTGGAGAGAATGACGACGATCGCGGGATAGAGCACGTAGTGGTAGATGAGCAGCGCGGCCGACGCGAAGAATATTGGCTCGAGCACTGCGCGCGACTACCCGTTCACTCTCGACTGCCAGAAGGCCCGTCGGGCCGCACCGCCCGGAAAGGATAGCGGCAAGCAGGTTGCAGCCACACACAGGCGACACAGGGAAGCTGCGCTCACTCGGGCAAACTCCCACGCCGCCGGCGAATCCACGCGCGCATGGCGCCATAGCCTTCCCGGACTTCACGGATCGACACGACCCTGGCCAGCAAGCACGCAGCGACGAAGCCGACGGCAATGGCCGCGGAAGCCAAGAACGCGCCGTCTGCCTTCGCGGCCAGCGCAAAGCACGCAACCGCGATTGCCAGCAGGCGCCCGACCGCAAACAACCTCCAGTCGACGCGATCGTATCGCTTCGCCACCAACATCGACGTGAGCGCGGCCACCGCCATTCCGAGAAGCGCACCATACGCGGGCGCCGGCAGCCCGATCACTCCGACCAACAACAACGTCGCCGCCACCCGGAGCACGCCGCTTGACACCTGGATTACCATCACACGCCGCGTCTTCTTCGCATACAGTATTCCCGTTTGAAATATGTACTCCGCGCCACTGAGCACATTCCTCAGCATCAGTATCGGGAGCAGGCCAGCAGCGCTCCAGTACGAATCTTGAGAGATCATTTTCAGCAGAGGAGGAACGGCCAGCACGAGCGCCAGGCCGATGCAGCTCGCAATCAGGAGATACTGACGTAACACCTGTCGCTGCAATGACGCACGGTCCGGGTGGTCTATGATTGAGAAGCGGTATGCACCGTAGGCCAGCCTGAAGGGTTGAAGAAAGCCCACGGCAAATATCATGGCCAATTTCTCTGCAAGCGCGTAGATACCCACCGCATCGAGCCCTAGGGTAACCTGCAAGACGAATCGGTCTGCGCGATCGATGAATACCGCCGCTATGCCTGCCACAATCATAGGCCACGTGTATTGGAGCATCTTGAAGAGCTTCGTCGTGCTCCATTTCCAGCCGCATTCCGCCACCGCAATCCAAACCACGATCAGGCCGGCGACTAGCGCCCCCAGAAGATTCCCGATCAGGACCCCCGGCACCCCCAGCCCCAGAACTGCTACGGTAACGATATTGATGACGATCTGCAGTGCCAGCTGTCCCAGGGATGCAATTACGAACCGCCACGGATAGTTCTTTACACGCAAATAGTTGAGACCGACTTCGCTGGTCAGTTGCACCACCAGCGTAAGCAGGACGAGATGAAAGCTGGATGCATACTCGGCCTTGCCAACCAGCATCTCTGACACGGGACCGGCGAATGGCCACAGTGCCAGAGCGGTGGTCACAGAAATTCCGGATGCAGCCACCAACGCTGTCGTGATCACGCTCCGACGGTCGACTTCGTCCTTGTATTCGAAGTAAAAGCGCATTGCCGCCTGTGCCAACCCCCCCGACACGAAGACGGCCAATATGGCAGACGTCGTGTAGAACATTTCGAGAATCCCGTACTCGCTTGGACTGAGGACACGGAGATAGAGGGGAAGAAGGATGAAGCCGCCCAGACGGCTCAGGACATTACCCAGGGCATAGATAGCACCCTGCTGTCCCAAAATGCCGATACTCCCGCCGGAAGAGGTTGCCACTAGCGGGACCCTCCGTGAATCACACGCATGCTTTTCGGCAGGTTCATCGCGGCCTATTGCTCCTCGATCGTCGTGCGGGCCTCTGCGTCGCCCGATGTCACACGATCGCACATGATGGCCAGCGCCTCACCGTGAACGGCAATCCATGCCCCATCAGGGTCGGTATTGCCCTCAATCTGGCCCCGCACGTAGGTCGCAAGCGTAAGCAGGCCACTTATATTCCACAAGAACTCGTCGAGCCCGAAGCTTGCCCGATAGTTGCGCAGCGCCTGCCGGGCGAATTCTGACTCCGCTGCGCGTACGATCGCCGGCCCAAAGAGTTCACGCTGCATGAGCACCCTGTCGAAAGCAGCGTAGGTGATCAGGTCGCCGCCAGGCATGGCGCGCAGTTCAGATCGGTCCCAGTCCACGAGGCCGGTAACCGCCCCTGCCTCATCGACGAGAAGGTTGGTAATCTTGAAGTCTCCGTGCGCGAGCACAAACCGGCACCAGCGCCCAAGGAGCCCAGCTCTCAGTGACCTGATCGCCCTCGCCAAGGCCTGCGAGGTGCGTCCGCCAAACCTGGAGTCTTGCAGGGAAGCCAAGGGAGCCAGAATCATCGAATCAAGCAGCTCTGCAGTGATTCGGCCTTCTTGACTTGTCTTCAAATGGAGTTCGGTGATCAGGTCCACCGACTGGCGAGCGATGCGACCGATGGCGGCGGGCGGAAGTGCTTGGTAGTCCACGCCGCGGCCGCCGATCCGGGTTTCGACAAAGACTGGTTGTCCCTCTGTAACCCTGCAGCACACGGGCCTCGGTACCGCAAAGGACAGGCTGCACGATTCCAGGTGCTGGAGAACGGAGAATGCATGCCGGCAGAGCCGCGTGGCAGCCGCGCCGCGTGGCAGCCGTATCACGTGGCGCGCCGTCTCTATACGCAACACGCGTCCAGATCCGAGGTGCAGCGCGCAAGGCGGCTTGGCCGGCAGCTCCCCGGAAATAGATCTGGCGATGCGATCCATGAGCGTCTCGCCACTGCGGCCGAGCGTCAGGCCGATGCGGGCTCCCCGCAGCGTGGCGGCAATCAGAGCCTTCATGTCCGCGCCTGGGCTTCCGGATCCCAGCAGCGGGGCAATGTGATACGCCCTACCTTGCGCCACTCTGATGCGAAACACCCGGAGGGGACGTAGCCCGAGGCGCCACAGTTGCCGCACGCCTTTCAGCAAGCTTGCCCAAGAGCCCAGTTCACCATGAACTGCACCGCCGAATTCCATTTCTAGGTAGAGAGTGCCGTCGGCGTGGAGGATCCTGGCCGTCTCCTCAAGCAGCCGCCCACTCCATACGCGGGCGGCCATGAGCGCTTCGATGCCCCGTAAAGCGATGGCGTCAAAGGAAGCCTCCGCAAATGGGAAGCTCGCAGCCGCGCTCGGCGCGTTGGACTGCTCCAGGACGTTCCCAGCCGCGCAGATTCTCGAAAATTCGAGACGCGCCACGCTCGGTCTGTCGGATCGTGGCTGTCGCGAAGCACGCACTTCGGGGCCCCGGCCTGCGGGAGCACTCACGTCAGGCAATATCGTCAGGGCGCCTCTGCCAGTCAAAGGCGGCACAAGAAACAGCCACGCGGCCGCGCCCAAGTCCTCCTGACCGAGGACAGGCTTGTCGCCCCCCGATTCACCATCTGAGGAGTTCATCGGCTTCGCGCCTTCACGATCCGTCGCGGGCAGCGCCCGTTGCGCTTGCCGCACTTCCGGCCAGCCTCTTCAGCTTGCGTCAGCCGGTCCAGCCGTGCGCGGCTGCTTGAACACTTTTCTGGCCACGCTTCTTGCGCCCAACAGCCATACATCCCTATTTACCGGATCAAGACCAACGGCCTTTCGCCAAGCAAGCCACCCTTCCCGCTTGCCTTCGAACAACGCAGAATCTGCCCAGTCTCGGTACAAGCGGGCCAGTCGGCGCCGGAACCCCCGATCGCTGAAACGTCCGCGGTGCATCTCGAGAATCCTGCGCTGTGCTCCGTATTCCTTTTCGAGCGACCCGTGAATTTGCGAGTCCGACAAGACTCTGTAGTGACACAGCACTTCCGGGATGACATAGAAGCGGTGCTCCTCCGAAATGCGGATCCACATGTCATAGTCGCCGGATAGGATCCTCTGCTTCGTATAGAACCCGCCCGCACCCTCAAAGGCGGCGCGCGTTGTCATGCACGCAGAGACGGAGAGAAAGTTCCCGAATTCGAGAAGATGACGATGTAGATCCACGACCCTGCCATAGAGGTGCTTGGGTTGCTTTATCTCCCGCGTCAGCTTCCCTCCGTACGCGTCGATCTCGTCAAAATTCACCGCGACCAGCCCCACGTCCGGGTGTTCTTCGAATATTCGAACTTGCTTTTCTATCTTGTCCGACTCCCATACATCGTCCGCATCCAGAAATGCCAGCAATTCTCCCCGGGCACGGGCCGCGCCTCGGTTCCTGGCCACGCAGACACCCGCATTCTCCTGTCGCAGGACCTCCGGGCGGCCATCCATACGCTGAACGATGTCTACCGTGCGGTCGCTTGAACCGTCGTCGACGACAATCACCTCCATCGCCGAATACGTCTGGCGAAGCGCTGACTCCAGCGTTTCTTCGATGTAACGCTCAGCGTTATACGCCGGTACAACTACGGAAACCAAAGGGCGCACGGACGGTCGCTCGCCCCTCTATACGCGCTTCGTACGCAGCAGATCGCGGCCAATTCCTAGGACTTCGCGCGCCAATGACGCGCGCTGCGACAGCAATGACCGCGCTACCACGCCCGCAAGCCTCGCCCTCGTCCGCACCCCCGCTGGAGCGCTAAATGCTGCGGCAAGATAGCCGGCATGGATCCTGGTGAGATATGCCGGAATGGCACTCAGTTTGGCGGGATCGAGATCCTCCTGAACGGCCCGACTGTCCCCGATCTTTGAGCTGGTGGACCATTGATGGATTCGCCGGTGAAAGAGAAGGCGCGGGATCTGGTAAATCTTCCCCCAGGCCGCTGCCGCTGCAAGCACCACCATGTCCGCGCCGTCGTAACTGCCATGCCCTGACAACGCACGCCGCAGAAACTCGGTTCGCCCTACGCCTTGCAGGGCATTCGTCAGACGAATTCTCGACACTACCCTGGCAAATCGATGCACCGCATCGTCGTCGCACACATGCATCTCGTCATGATAGTCACGGATCGGATTCCCGTTCACATCGATCAATCGGGACTGGCCACAGCAGAGCACAACATCCGGCCGAGATTCAAGAACACGGACACACGATTCCACCATGTCGCGCGAGCAAAGGTCGTCCGCGTTCGCCAGCTTGAAATATTCTCCGTCCGCCGCGGCACCAAGGCGGCGCGTGTTGCCGGCCGAGCCGACATTGACCTCATGCGGAAAATATCGAATTCGCGCATCCGACTTGGCAAATTGTCTGCAAATCTCAGCTGTCCCGTCGGTTGACGCATTGTCGTAGATCCTGATCTCTATGGCCTGGTACGTCTGCTCGACCAGGCACCTCAGTGTCTCAGCGAGAAATCTCTCCCCGTTATAGACGGGAACGGCGATGGTGACCCTGGGCCCGCTGATCGTCATGCCTGGCGCGCAGCCTGAGCAAACGGCGACGGGCGATTGCCCGCCATTGCGGCAAGCAGGTCATACTGCTCCAGCAACGGCCTCAGATCCACAAGACGTCGCTTGCGTACCACATCACGCGCCACATCCATGTTCCTCAACAATCCCTCCACGCGTGCTAGCAATTCTTCGCCGCTCGCCACATCCGCATTGATGCACCATTCGCCGACACCGATGTGCTCTGCCACCTGCCGCGTCTTCTGGTGATACACCACTCCGACGGCAGGGGTGCCGCATGCCAACGCCAGAAGGACCCCATGATATCGAGTGGCAACGACCGCATCGAAATGGCGGAGCGCGTCAAAGAGCGCAGGCACATCGTCCAGGGTCGATAGAAGCTCAAGCTTGGGAGCGACGTCTGGCGCAAGCATTCTGACGCAATCAACGATCCGACGTACGCTGCGAGGGTCGACGCGTATGTTCGATGGATACAGCGTCACCCTGTGACCGTTCCGGAGTAGCCCAATCGCGAGCTCTGCATGCGCCGTGACATAGCGGTCATACACCGACGAGTCTAGGATGTGCCAGTATTCCCCGCCGTAGAATGGAAGGGGATTGATTCCAATCCAGCGACGTTGCTCACCGCCTGCGGCCGGCGGACGCCCGAGATCCGGGTGTGAGAACGCGAAGTCCCGAACTAGATGATTGGGTTCGGGCGACGCCAGGCTCCGCGCAACGTCTAGAGAATACGGGTCGCGAAACGAGCGATAGTGGGAGAGCTTGAAGGCAAGGCTGAACGCCGCCCGGCTCAACTTCTTGGTGACCGGCCCCGCGCCCGCGCTTGCGAACGCAACCTTTGCTCCGCGCAGCCTGCCGAGTATGGTCCATCTGAGTATCACCAGCGGATATCCGAGACCGTCGACATAGTCCGAGACCTGCCCCGACCCTGCCCACAGCATGAGCGTGGTGCCTCGTAGACGACGGAAAGAACGCCAATCGAAGGCAATGATCGCGAAAAATTCCGGTAGCCACCTAAGGAACACCACTAGCGGGCGAAGAATCATCTTTAGCAGCGGAAGCCTGCGAATCCATCTCGCTATGCCCCTTACCTGCATGGCATCGACCTGCGGTGCCACTGACGACTTGGCGGCGTAGGTACTCGACCAACGCAGATCCGGCTGCGGCTTGTCAAGCAAACGCTCGGTGTACAGCCGAAGTGGGTAAGCCGCTATTCCGTGGCGGGCGGTCGTGTCTCTCGGATTCAGCGTAAAGGCGATCAACCGGACGTTTGGCGCCCGCTCCCGGAAGCGCGCGACAATGGATGCGATGATCGCCTCATCACCCAGATTCCCAACCCCGACATGCCCCATGATGGCAACGCATGGGACGGCGGATGCACCATCGATGTCTATCCTCATCTCCCCGCCATTTCAAGATTCCGGGCGCATTCGGCGAGCGACACACTCCCGGACCCCCATGGGACCGGCCGCACGCGGCTTATTTTACGCAACTGAGGCATCGGGAAGCTCAGAGGATTTGCAAGAATTTGCTGAGGCCACGGGATCAGCCGCACGCGTCGCCCGCGGTGCGCCGCCAGTGCAACCGGAAAGCTCATGCGAAGTACATCATCGTGAACGACTTGACGGCGACAAAGAACGTAAGCATGACACCCCCCAGCAACCGAAAGTCGTGCCACGAGAAGACCGGCTTCTGGCTAAGCGTACCGCCAACGGCCGCCGCGAACGCCAACAAGAAGTAGAGCGTTTCGTATTCGAGGGTGACGAACATGGAACTCATCAGATATCCGGCAATGCTTAATCCAATTGCCAGAATGCACGACTGCGCCTTGGGGTTCTCCGCATTCTGCCTATAGCCGGCGAGCAGATTCTTGTACGCCATATAGATGATACCGAGCCAGAGGAACAATCCCGCTGCCCCCGTTTCGCCCAT
>Ga0224510_10002548_pt1 | contig 10847 bp, 17 predicted proteins | sample SF_May12_sed_USG_FD_170161 | JGI IMG/M metagenome (GOLD analysis project Ga0224510, IMG submission 170161) | Sediment microbial communities from San Francisco Bay, California, United States - SF_May12_sed_USGS_4_1 | ecosystem: Environmental > Aquatic > Marine > Sediment | place: USA: California... | reverse complement strand
CCGCATCGAACCCAGGGCCATCAAGCGACGACCAAAACCGTACTCGCTACTCACCAAACCACGCGCGATCGCCAGAGAGGACGCCCGTAAATATGGCCATCCCGCAAAGCTTAAGTAAGTGCCATTCATTCACGACCCCTTTTATTCAGGCCCTCGCAAGAAGGCCGAAGCAACCAGATGCACGCATTCCACACCAGCCGCCGGAACATGATTCCTGACTCACTCGTTATCTGGCCAGGCTTGGTGTAGGTCATGGAGCACCGTCGAATCCCTGTCGAAGCTGGACAGGTGGGCATTTGACGCCGGCGAAGGAACAAAAGATACAGCAGTCGCCGGACTTCGGTCGAAGAACGACGCGGCACGATTCGCACTCAAAGACGACGATGCAGGCATCGGTTGGCATTACCGTTTCTGTCCTCATACCGCAGCGAGGGCCGGTGCCTAGCGACTGCGTGGTGACGTCCATGGCCCTCCCGCAATCCTTACCTATTTAAGTCTGTTGCGGCAAGTCTACTGCAACGTTGGAGGCCGATCCATCATTCTGAGGCGGTGGGGAAGTGGTGTAGAGCGGGATGTTAAGGAACACGCCGGACCGCCGCGCGCCGGGAAATGGTTCGTGACACTTTTTCATGTTCAACAGCAAGGGACTCTTGTGCCCCCTTTGCAAACGTCCTCGGAAGCGGGGCTAGCTCATCTTGTCTCGTAGGATGCTTCAGGCGGGATGTCGTCCGAGGGGACGTCACGAATCTGAATCGAGTCGACCCGTTGCTGGGCCAGGACGTCCGAGATGATCACGACCTTGTCCCCGACCTGAAACTGTTCACGGTCCTTCAGGATCCGGAACGCCGTTTGCAGAGTCTTTTCAGGGTCCGAACTGAAATCGATCTTGAAAGGAAAGACACCGCGGTTGAGCATCATGGTCCGTCGCGGTTGGCTCATGTTGGTAAAGGCGTAGATGTTGGTAGAGAAAGGACGGCAGTTTGCGACGAGATCGGCCATGATTCCTCGTCTGGTGATCACGACGATTCCCTTGGCCTTGACCCCCTCGGCGAGCTGAACGGCCGCCGCCGCGAGTTGCTGCTTATTTCCCGCGTTGTGCAAGTGTTTCGCAAACTGCAATCCGGGTATCGTTTCGGATTTCAGCGCAATCTTGCGCAGGTATTCGACACACTTCACGGGATACTTCCCGACCGTGGTTTCCCCGGACAGCATGACGGCGTCGACTTCTTCATAGACCGCATTGGCGACGTCCGTGACCTCGGCGCGGGTGGGGTGCGGATTATGGATCATGGATTCGAGCAGATGGGTGGCCACGATCACGCGTTTTCCGTACTCGGCGCACATGCGCACGATCGTGCGCTGGACATTCGGCAGATCTTCCACGTTGATCTCCACCCCCAGATCTCCACGCGCGACCATAATGCCGTCCGATTCTTTGATGATTTCTTCCAGGTTCCGGACCCCTTCCTGGTCCTCGATTTTCGCGACGATCTTCACCTTCCCGACCTTGTCGCCCATGAGGGCCTTGAGTTGCTGGATATCCACGGCCTCGCGCACGAAAGACAGGGCGATGAAGTCCACATCCCGTTCCAGGCCGAACAGGATATCCTTGGTGTCCTTTTGCGTGATCGCCGGCAGATTGATACGGACGCCCGGGAGATTCACGTGACGTTTACTCTTCAAGAGCCCACCGTCCAGGACACGGCATCGCATGTGGCGCTCTTGCTTCTCCAGCACCTCGAAATTGATCAGCCCGTTGTCCACGGTGATTTTATCCCCGACGTTGACCGCCTCAAGCAAATCCGCATAGTCGATGTGGATGGAGCTCTCTTCAACGTCCATCGGCCCGCGCGTGGTGACGGTCACGATGGCACCCTGCCGCAGATCGAGCTCGTTGGAGAGGTTCCCGGTGCGGATCTCAGGGCCTTGTGTATCCAGGAGGATGGGGATGGGAAACTTTACCTTCTTGTTGAGTGTCTTGATGTGCTGGATGACTTTGGCGTGAGAGTCGTGGTCGCCGTGGGACATGTTTAGCCGCACGATATTCATGCCGGCCTCGTACATCTTCTGCAACATCTCATAAGACTCCGTGGCCGGGCCGATCGTGCAGATGATGCGGGTCTTTTGCATGCATGCTCCCCGGGACACTGACCTATCCCCACTAGCCGAAGTGAAGCCCACAGACTTTAGACGACTTCATGCGGCGGGATACGAGAAGAACCTGGGCCATTCTACTGTTTATCGTCGGCCTGGTCCATCGCTGTCTGAGGTGAGGGGAGGCGAGGGCTGGGAAAGCGAAGAATTCGTCGGACTGCCACACGTCGGGAAATTGGCCCGACGCCGTTCCGCAATCAGGAAATGGTTCCTGACACCTTGTCCTGTCCCGTCCCGCAGAATGTTCTCGATTGTGCGTTTTGGGCTATGCCAGTCGCAGTTGCGCCAACGAGGCACAGGCATGGCCTCCGCTGATGTCCGGGGTGTTGCTCAGCTCAAGCATAGTGACTGCTGGGAGCTTGACATGATGATCTTCGGTCTCACTTGTTGTCCCGTTGGGACTGAAGTTCCACTGCTGCCGGACGATTTCCCGGAACGACTGCCCGCCGTCCGGCGACCAACGCAAGACATACTCTTGCGTACGCTCAGTGAGGGTTTCCGAGAAGTTCAGCCAGATTCTCCGGAGCCGTTGTGGCTGGGCGAAGAGCAGTCGGATCGCCTGTTTCCCCGGACCCGCCGCACGCCACCCCGCGGCCTGACCGAGTTTCAACGCGGACTCAGCGGACTCAATTGGATGAGTGGCGTCTTCAGAGGTGATTTCCACTTCCGCGAGTGCCTCCACATTCAACCATTCGCCTTCGGGAACAACAGTGTCTTTTTTGACCTGGCCAATGATTGTCTTACGCATGGATGTACCTCCTCATGAAACCTCAGTTGATGTGCTCAGCGATCTACTGCTTTATGCCCGTGCGAGGAGACAGCGGATCTGAGCCATCTGTGGGAGTCACTCTACTCCATATTGAAGGCGTATTCAGCAACTCAGTTTTGATCGGTTAGTAGAGGCGTGAGGGGAGGGCCGTGGCGGACCGCGTCGAACCGCCTCGCGCGGGGAAACTCAGAATGTCCCCGTTTTTCCTCATCGCGCAACAAGCATGAACAACGCAGTGCACAGGGCCGTTACGGACATGACCATTGCCGCAAGACAGAGAGACTGAATTCGATGATGCCGCCTTTCCGCAATTAACGCGCCCTTCTCCAACGCCGCCACGGTATGGTGGATCTGCGCCGCCAACTCCTTGATGTGCAAATCGTTCGCAGATGCCGCTGCTTGAAGCTCCGTGATTTGTTGTTGGAGCAATATCGACTGATTGGCAGGATCCGCACTCTTCTTGGTAAATGCTGGCGCAGCAGCAGACACGATCGCGCCGACATGCGGGAGAACGGCCTTAAGTATAGGAAAGAGCCAGGTTGGCATGTGTCAGCCCTCACGATGAAGTTTGCTGCAGTCTGCCCCTGCAGTTTGGCGAGGAGGCATCAACGATCTGTTGAGGAACAGTGTACTGCAAAGCAGGGAGCGTATTCATTACTTTAGGGCTGGCGTGGGGTCGGCGAGAGGGGATCGGGGCGGGAATGCGAGGAAGGCGCCGGACCCCCTTGCACCGGGAAATGTGGTCTGACGCCGTTTAGCAATCAAAAAAGAATCCCGCCCCTTTTCTGTCCCAGGAAGTTTGTGCTCCTTACAGGTGTCAGAACGGGCTGTTGCTCATCGTTTCAGAACACCATTGCGTGATCGACTAGGAATTTCCCATCCTTTTCAACGAGGAGCATCTCGGCAACGAATTCACCAGGCGCGTTGGTGAACCACTGTTTCCAGATAATTGCCGCTCCGCCTGGACGCTTGAAGACGGCGACGGGTTCTCGTTTGGAGAAATCCCCCTTCTCCTGCTGGTATTTCTCGCAAACCTCCTGTAGATACTCTTTGGTAACTATCGCCTTCATTCTCTCAGTGAAATCCCGAATGTGTCGCACGTGGTCGATGGCCGTTGAAGCGTCCATGAGATTGTCCATGATCGGATTCGCGCTCTGCAGGATCTCGTCTTCAGACATGCTCTCCACAGTCATGAACTGTTCCTCCTGAGCGTAATGGGATGCAGAATGGGACATTCTACTTTTTCGGAGCGAGCGGGTCCATGGTAGGAATGCAAAGCCTATTTGAGGGTGCGTGCGGAGAGGCGGCCGGAGGGTGTGGCCTCTGCTGAGGGTTTCGAATGGCCGGGCCTCTCGTCCCTTCGACAATTATCCGTGAGACGCAAGGTCAAGAACTGAAGCGCGTGGTCTGTACGGGATGCGTTATTGTTGTGGTTTGGGCTGGCGAACCATTCGTGGACGGAAATCCTCAGTCAAATGAAACATGAGCGCAGGCAGCATATCCTTGCGAGGATTCGAGTCTCCGATGGTGGTGCGCAATCCTCGCTTTGGTGACACTGTGACACCAGTGAGTTGCCGCTTCGCCCACGCAGAGCTGCTCCACACGCTGGCTCCCACTTGTGTTTCCATCAGTTTACCGGACACATCACCTTTGATCTCCGTCCGTATGCTCCCATCTAGCGTGGTGATATCGTTGACTCTGACATCGGTCTTTGGATCGGAGTAGACGATCTCCCCCAGGAACACGGCAGAGACTCCATACTTCTTGCCGATTTGTGTCATTGCGTCGGCGTCCAATTGAGTTGCGCCGATTGCCTCCAGCACCGCCTCCTTGGTGCCCAAGTCCAGGATTGGCGTACCTGGGAACGCGCCTTGGACATGTTCCTGAAACTGCTGTGTGGCAAACGTATTGAGTGCTGGATCGGAATTGGTGGTGAAGTGAACCAGTCCAATCGTGCCATACTTCTTGAGATCCATCCGTGGGGGAACCGGGACCAAGATGGTGTTGGAGCAGCCCCAGAAGAAGAGAAGCGTAAGCAAGGCTAGGGATTTCGTCACTCGTCGCATCGGACACCCCTCCTGGTTAATCAACACCTCACTCGGAAAGTATAGCTGAAGCTAAACGTAGGCCCAGCGTGAGGAATTAGGTTGAGTTATCGTATGCCGAAGGGCAGGGACATGACGATGATCCCGGCCTGTGGTTCGACTCGCTCACAGCAGGCCGCACCTCGACAAGCGTGGCTAGAAGAGGTTCGTACAGGCAGAACCGGGGTATTTGCTTGACCACTCCAGGGTAGCCCGGATATGGGGCCGGAGGGCGTGGCGGCTGCTGGGGGTGTCGGAAGGCAAGACCGGATCTCTATTCCTTGACGAATAAGTCAATGCGCCTGTCTAGCCCCAGTACTGTGACAGGTATGTCTCTTCTCATTTGGGGATGTGGACCTAGCGGTTCGGTGTGGGTTGGCTCTGGCCGGCTGTGCATGCCAGGTCTGAGGGAATCTCAAGCTGCCCGGATGAGCGGAATCCCCAGGCGGTGGCAAGGGCTTGGCAAGTCAGGTTCTGAAAAGTCTGGTCGTTACGTTCGACGCAGTGCGGGTAATGAGCGTTACCCCGCAGGACGCTCCCTCTGCGCTCCACCGAAAGGCCTTGCACATCGACACTGATGTTGAAGAGTATGTCGCATTGCGTCTCAATCAGCGCCCCTTCCTTCTGTTCTTCATGCTCAAGAAAGAGCACAAAGTCTGCATTCGCCTCTGCCGCGATTGCGAACGCCGCGTTGCGATCCGAGGACGCGTGAGAAACCTGAGGCGGCATCTGAATGTTTGAGTAGTGATGAGACCGGAGCCATTCATCAGCCATGCGGGCTAAGAGAGGATCTCCCCAGATGAGGATGCGCTGTTGCTCACTAGGCAAGAGCGTATGGAAGCCCCTGGTGATGGGAAAATGGACGCCGGAGCGAGGTGGTGTCGAGGAGCAGCCTTGCAAAAGAAGCAGAATGGAGAGGAAGCCCGCGATGGTGATGGCCGAGCCGATGGGATATCGTCGTCTCACGGTCTGTGATTCTAACAAACACGAGGGGCGGTGAAGGTGATTGAGATGATAAGCGAGGCTTGGTGATGTGGATTTGCGAAACCAGAGGCCTTGGCATCTTTAGGTGGCGCGGAGGGCAAGGCAAAAGCTGTGTTCTAATGTACGGTTAAAGATCTGACCCCAATTTCTGATTTCTGCTATCAGAAGGGTTTCGCCCTGTAACCATGGTCGTGGCCTGACTCATCTTCATGTCGGCTCCTCTCTCGCAGTTCCCTTTTGACCTCCACACGGCGTCGCTCTGCCACGATCATTCGGTCGAGTTCTGCAATGTGCTGATCGGCGAACGCTTTGACCGCCTGTCGTTCGTCTGTCAGCCAGCGCGCCAACGACTCTTTCTTGACCTGCCAGGCTTCCGCAAGCCCAAATTCACCGGAGACTGAGACCAGGCCGGTGCTATTGATGCTGCTCCGGACTCCATCCATTTTGCGAGCGTCATGGGAAAATCGCGACACAAGCTCTTTCAAGACGCCGTCGGTAGATGTCGAACCGAGATAGTTCTGGAGAAGAGCCAGAGAGAATTCTGCCTCCGTGTCGCCGCCAGCCTTGACGAACTCGCCGAGCGCGGCCGCGAACTCGGGCGTGCATGTGGGGAATGCTCTCCTGAGCAGGCTTCCTCCACGAAAAGGGAATTCCGCTCGGTCTTGAGCAAACCATGCCATTCCCTTCCTGATGGCGAGTTCAGGATCTTTTGAAAGCGCCGCTTCTAGTCCTTGGAAGTCAAACGGCATCAGCTCGGCCTGTTCCTCGCCGCCGTCCTCAGGCTTTCTCGCGAGCCAAGTTGTTATCACATCGCTGAGCCGCTGCCGTTCCGTCTCTCTCATGCGAACAAACGTCAGCCCGGCGCGATCTTCATCCGCCCACTGCACATCAGCTCCATCAATCATCAGCGCCCACTCCAAACCGGGGACCGCGATGCGCAGTTCCAGCGAGAGACCAGGCAACATGAGGAGCTGACTTTCCAAGCAGCACCCGTTCCGTGAGAGATTGAGAATAGTACCCATCCCTTCGGACTCCACCGAGCCCGACACCAGAGCCTGAAATTGCACCGCAATTCGGGGTTCAGTCCGCTGTTCCTCAACCTTCAGATTCATGGCTGATCGAAACTCCTCGCTTCTATAAATTGACGTCATCACATCCCTCTCAAAAATCGAACCAGAGGAGAGGGGGCTTGTTCTTGTTCTCTGATTGACCCACTGTAGTTTGTTCAGGGACACATTATCTCTTGCAGGTCTGTCACTCGGCAACAGCCCTTTGAGCGGAATGAAGGGGCGGGAGGCTCTGTGGTAGGCGGAGTCGACGACAGCTTGACTTGGTAACTTTTCCGAGTCTACGCTGCGCTACGTTTCGCCTTTGTTGGCCTAGCAAGAAAGAAGGGTGGGGTACTCGGTCACGTTTCTTGATATGGGTCATCAATGGTAACGACATCACGGTGATCAGACAGTCGATATGATGAACATGCTCCTCGTGACGCTTGCCCTTCTCCTGGTCCTACTGCTGATCGGAGTCGTGCTGTACGTGCAAGTCCCCCGCAAATATCAGTCGGCCGATTCGGTCGCCACTTCCTATGATGACTGGACGAATGACGGCATTCTCGAGTTCTACTGGGGCGAACATATACATCTGGGACATTATGGCGCTCCACCCCGGAAAAAAGATTTTCTCCAAGCCAAGTCAGACTTTGTGCATGAAATGGTGCGGTGGGGTGGGTTAGACAAGCTTCCTTCCGGTACGACGGTGTTAGATGTGGGCTGCGGCATTGGCGGCAGCAGTCGCATCCTTGCGCGAGAGTATGGCTTTGCGGTCACCGGAGTCACCATCAGCCCTCAGCAAGTGAGACGGGCTCAAGAACTAACCTCCCCAGAGGTGAATGCCCACTTTCAGGTCGATGATGCGCTGGCACTGTCGTTCCCCGATGCCAGTTTTGATGTGGTCTGGTCGGTCGAGGCAGGACCGCACATGCCGGATAAGGCACAATTTGCTCGAGAGCTCATGCGCGTACTCAAACCGGGGGGAATTCTGGTTGTGGCCGATTGGAATCAGCGAGACGATCGTCAGGTTCCACTCAATTGGTGGGAAAAGCCGGTGATGCGGCAACTGCTGGATCAGTGGTCTCATCCGGCCTTTTCGAGCATTGAAGAGTTTTCAGAATTACTGGAGGCAACGGGACTGGTGGCGGGAAAAGTCACCACTGCCGACTGGACTGCCGAAACGTTACCCTCATGGCTCGATTCGATCTGGCAGGGCGTGATCCGTCCAGCAGGGATTGTTCGGTTCGGCATGACTGGGTTCATGAAATCAATGCGAGAAGTGCCCACGATTCTGTTAATGCGTCTGGCATTTGGGACAGGGCTGTGTCGCTTTGGCATGTTTCGAGCCGTGCATGCCACTGTCCCTACGAGTGCGCTGTTGTCTGCACAGACGGAGGACAGGCTTGTACGGTCATGAACATGGAGATGCCGTGAGTTGGGAGCTATGAGTCTGTACGACATCGACCTCGTCACCATCGACGGCACGCCGCAGAAGATGGATGTCTACCGCGGCAAGACACTGCTCATCGTGAATGTCGCGAGCCAGTGCGGCTTCACGCCGCAGTATGAGGGACTCCAGGCGCTCTACGAACAATTCAAAGATCGGGGTTTCGTGGTGCTCGGGTTCCCCTGTAACCAGTTCGGACAGCAGGAGCCGAGCGGCGAGGCAGAGATTGAACAGTTCTGCACCAAGAACTTCAGTGTCACCTTTCCGATGTTCGCAAAGATCGACGTCAACGGCACGAACGCACACCCGCTCTACCAATACCTGAAATCGGAGAAGCCCGGGATTCTCGGTACCGAGGCGATCAAATGGAACTTCACCAAGTTCCTGGTCGGTTCTGACGGTACGGTCCTGAAGCGCTACGCGCCGAGTGAGAAGCCGGAGATGATCAAAGCCGACCTAGCCACGAAGCTCTAACAGGATGCTGAAAACGTCCGCCAGCGGCGTTCTCGCATCGCTCAGAGGCTCAACGTACGAGGCAGAGTACGATTCGCCTCTTCGCTTGCTGCGGCCTTGCTGGACGTCCATTTTGAGCACCCTGCACGGCCAGTTAGAGTCCTCTCAAACTTTGATACCTGTGATGGCCGCAGGAGCCAAAATTTGTTTTTCCGCAAGCTGCTAGACGGCTGAGGGCGTTGAAAAGCGAAGTCTTGACCTGCTTAAAAAATCAGAATGTCGCGGTTTTATCCCTTCGTGATTACAACGCAAGAGAACAATGAAACTGTGGTTCCGAATAGCGTGATCACCAGCTAAGCCATCATAAAGTCGGCGTCGAGAATGAGGCGATGTCTCGATTTGAACGGGGAGGTGAACGAGCCAGGAGAGCTATGCGTGGTTCTGTGTCATGCAGGATACAAGATCTGACCCCAATTGGGTCCTCTCAGGATCACGGCGTTTCTCAATGCCAGATCAGCACGCACTTTTCTCAGACGATCCATAAACTAGATATCGTCGGGGAAATCCTCAATGCCGCCAAACAGTCCGACTGTGGAACCGTGGTGGTGGGCCGTCATAGACTTCCATGGGTCCAGGATCTCTTCCATCACCACACGGGGGAAGCACTGGTGGAGAAGGGCCACGAGTTTTCTGTGTGTGTGGTCGGATTAGCCGTATCTTCCTCAGCTGGACTCACCGGCTGAAATTCCGCCTCGCTTGAGAAGTTGTTCGATCGGCGTATGGTTCAGAGCTGAATGTATGGGGTGGTGATTAGGCTGAGGGGCCTGTGCTCTGCACGGAGCGAGACCCTGTGCTTGTGGCGGAGAGCCAACCTGCTATACACGGGAAGCTGGTTCTGGGCACCGGCGTATGCGTTCGACAGGCGCAGGGGTTGCGCGTGGGAAGAAGCGGCCGCCATTCGACAAGCTCACCACAATACCGTCAGGCGCTATTTCTGGTTGTCGATTCACGAATGACGCGTCAGAGTAACGGGAGGGTGTGACGGTGGGTGGGGAACAAGTCAACCCATGGTGCCGCATCATGCACGATACAAGATCTGACCCTAATTTCTCATCCACTTATGAGGCCAGATCTTCTTTGACAAGTAATGACTCCCGACCCCTTTGTACATTCTCTTTACGTCGCCTTTCTTGTCCCTCAGAATGTCGCAGTTCACGAGCAGCTCATGATCTCCTTAAGGATAAACTCGAATAATTTGTCAGCGATTATGCCGCCTATGAAAGCTAGAGTTGCAAATAACCATGAGTGGTATTCGTAATTTCTTGTTATAAAACATTTGAAGGGTTCGTTTGCCGCAAGGTCGAAAGGTGACAACTTATATATTGTGCGATCATGCTCTTGAATCGATTCCCCCGAGATGTTTTTTGAGTTTACCTGCCTTATTGTATTTTTCTTGAAAAGCATCTCCCATTCTGCCCCCGGCTTCATGAAAATAAACCTGTAATTGAACTTGTGATTGATAACAGGAATATCTAAAAATCTGTTTGCAACATCAATTGGAAATGGGCCTGAAAGAACAGTTGCACTTGTTAAAAAGGTTCCAAGGGTTTTGAAAGTTAATTCAAACCAATACTCTTCATCTTTTTTGAATATCTGGTCTGTCCGGAACTCTACAAAGATATTACCATTCTGGTGATATGCCGTTAACTGTCCATCTTTATCACTCGCCTTAACCGCGGATGCTGTTCTGATAGGTAGCAGATATTTGTGAGATCCGAACAGAGGTGGCTCCGGTTAGTTGGACAGTTTCTGCCAGGTCATAAGTGGCGCCTGGCGGATGGCTGACTACGCAGCGGTCCGCCGTGTCGTCAGATTGTCAAAATACACTCCATCGGGTGTCTGGCCGT
>Ga0224510_10002546_pt1 | contig 10853 bp, 11 predicted proteins | sample SF_May12_sed_USG_FD_170161 | JGI IMG/M metagenome (GOLD analysis project Ga0224510, IMG submission 170161) | Sediment microbial communities from San Francisco Bay, California, United States - SF_May12_sed_USGS_4_1 | ecosystem: Environmental > Aquatic > Marine > Sediment | place: USA: California... | reverse complement strand
GGCGGCCGCCGCCCTGTTCAGGTTCAAAAGGCTGCCCTCGTCGGCGATTTCCTGTTTGAGCTGTTGCTGCAGGTCATTCTTGATGGCCCGCTGCATGAATTGCATGAGCAGCAGGATTTCCTCGATATCGTAGACCTTGTCCAGGTGGTGGGCCTTGTAGTGAAAGCGTAACATCCCCTTGTAGAGCGCCTCTGCTTCCTCGTTGATGCGCTTCAGGAGTTCCGCGATGTCTTCCTTGCCGAGCTTGGTGATGCGCGCCTTGGTCGCCTTGACATGCTTTTGTTCGGAGGCGAAATTTTCCCGCAGGACATCGATGGTGTCCTTGACGGTCGCGGTCACCTTGATGGCGGACTTGATCTGCTCCTTGATGACGGTGGCGGCGAGTTTGGGGAGTTCCGGCATCGTTATCTGGGCGAAGAGGGTCTCCTGCTTGGTCGCTTCGCTGAAGAAGTCATCGAGGTTCTTGTCCTCATCCCCCTTCTCCTTGTGATCGGCGGTAAGCCGATAGAGCTTGTAGCCGATGTCGAAGATAGGCCCCTTGTTGCCGGATCTTTCCTTGGCAAAGGGCAGGAGTATCTGGGGGGTGAGATTCCCGCGCAGGGTGGCGTGCGCTTCCCTGAGGAGCTTGCAGTCGGCGAGGGTGGCGTCGAGTCGTGCCTGCCAGGTCTGTTTTTCCGCCTCAAGGCGGCGGGCCCGGGGCAGGGTGGTCGGTTGCAGTTGCGGCTGCAGTTTGATGTCGGCGACGAGATTGCCGACATCGTTTTCCAAGTGCCGCAGGCCGGTGATCAGGGATGGCAGTTCGTTTTTGAAGTGGTCTCTGGGGCCTTGCAGGGTTGCCGGGATGGCGCATGCCGCCAGGGTAGCGGCGTTGTGCTGGAAGTTGACATCAAGCCAGCCGGTGACCTGTTTGTCGGTTGTCGCCTTGCTGACTTCGGCCTGGGCATGCTGAAGGAAGGCCTGGCATCCGGAGATGATCGCTTCAATCTGCTGCTTGGGCGTGTTCTGTTCGGCTTCGGTTGGCATCGTTCCGGCTTGGGCGGTGTCTTGCGGGGTTGATAGGGGCATGACTTGGGCCGTGTTTGTGGCGGTTGGTTGCGGCGGCAAGCCATTGTCGGTTATGGGTGACAAAACTGTTGTCATTTGTCGTCACGGCGTGCTAGTTTGTTGCGATTTTGCGGCGTTTGCCGGGATGTTGTTTGGGTGGTCGGGATAGTCTTTCCATTTCCGGGAAATAGTATTTACTTACGATGTTCGCTGCCCGCGGTCAAGGCAATAATAGAGCCTTGCGAGGTGCCCGCCGCGGTGCCTGCAGCCGGCATGGTTTTTTAATTTCAGCGCGAGGTTTGCCAGCCATGTTGACGGAGCCGTTTGCCGTCGGTTCTTCCCTGATGCATCGCCTGGATCCGCGGGTCAAGGTGGCGGCTGCCGTTGTTTTTGTCAGCGTGGCGGCCATCTTGGTCCGTTGGGAGGCCCTGGCGCTGGCGATGGCAACGGCGGTGAGTCTCGTCGGCCTGGCCCGGCCGTCGTTGCGGCAACTTTCGCGGCGGTTGATGCTGGCCAATTTCTTTATCCTCTGCCTCTGGCTGTTCTTGCCCTTCAGCCATGCCGGTACGCCCCTGTTCCAGTTGGGGCCGTTTGCGGGCACAGCCGAGGGGGTGCGGGCGGCGGCGCGGATCACGGTCAAGGCCAACGCGATCCTGCTCGCTTTTGTCGCGCTGGTCGCCACCATGCCGGTCGCCACCCTCGGGCATGCCCTGCGCTGCCTGGCGGTGCCTGAAAAGCTCGTCTATCTTCTCCTGTTTACCTACCGCTACATTCATGTTATGGAGCAGGAATACCACCGCCTGCACAATGCCGCGGTGATTCGCGGCTTCCGGCCGAAAACCGACCGGCATACCTATAAAACTTACGCCTATCTGGTCGGGATGCTGCTGGTGCGGAGTTTGGCCAGGGCCGAGAGGGTGCACGACGCCATGCTCTGTCGCGGTTTCCGGGGCCGTTTTTACGCCATGCGCCCATTCTTCATAACCTCAATGGATGTTGCCTCACTGATCGTCATCGCGGCGGTCGTCGGCGGCATGGCTTGTCTCGAATGGCTTCCAACGACCTGATTCTCAGTCTCCGCGGCATCAGTTATTCCTACAGCCGTTCACGGCCGGTGCTCGACCGCCTCGATCTGGATCTGCGCGCCGGCGAGAAGGTCGGGCTGGTGGGCGATAACGGCAGCGGCAAGACCACCCTCCTGCATCTCATCGTCGGTCTGAAGAAGGCCGCCGCCGGCACCCTGACCGTTTTCGGCCGGGAGGCGTGCAGCGAAGAGGATTTTCGGCTGGTGCGGCAGGGGGTGGGGTTGCTGTTCCAGGATGCCGACGACCAGCTGTTCTGCCCGACGGTGCTTGAGGATGTCGCCTTCGGCCCGATCAACCAGGGGCATTCACCGGCAGAGGCCCGCCTTATCGCCGGCAAGGTGCTGGCCGATCTTGGCCTGGGCGGATTCGAGGAGCGGATCACCCATCACCTTTCCGGTGGCGAAAAGCGGCTGGTGGCGCTGGCCACCGTTCTCGCCATGTCGCCCCGGCTGCTGTTGCTCGATGAGCCGACCACCGGCCTTGACCACGACACCAAGGAGCGGCTGCTTGCCATTCTGCGCCGACTCGATATCGCCTATATGGTGGTCTCGCATGATTACGATTTCCTGGGCCGGGTTGCCGACAGCGTCTTTTATATGAAGGACGGGCGCATCCTCACCACAGAGGAGGGCGCCATTCACAGCCATTTCCATATCCACAGCTTTGGGACTTTGCCGCATCAGCATTCATCGTAGATGGCCGGTTTTTTTGAGGGGCGCTGGCTTCTCCTGCCTGCCCGCACTTGACAAAAACGGTCGATGGGCATACTTTGGCTGTTTCGGAAAAATTTGGATGGGGGCGCCTTGCGGCAGCGATGGAGTCCAGAGAACTGGTTTGCGAGAAATACAAGGAAGTCATGCGGGAGGATGAGGCGTGCTGCCGGCATCCCTTGGAGTACTGCAAGTTCCGCTCCGCCTGCATGATTCAGTTTGCCTCCATGGAGAATCCCGATTGCCGTCAAAAGCGAAAGGCGGATGAGCGGGATGGCGCAGCGTAGGCCTGGTTCCCAGTATAAATCTGTTATCTGACGAAAGCGAAAAGATCATGCAAGCATTGCGATTTGACAAGGGCGACGGATTGTTGCCGGCCATTGTGCAGGATCATCGCACCAACGAGGTGCTGATGGTTGCCTATATCAACGAAGAGGCGTGGCAAAAGACCCTGGCGACGGGCAAGGCCCATTACTGGAGCCGGTCCCGCAACAAGCTGTGGCTCAAGGGCGAGTCTTCCAATCATGTGCAGATGGTGAAGGAGATCCTGGTCGACTGCGACGAGGACACCGTCATCTACCGGGTTGAGCAGCTGGGCGGGGCGGCCTGCCACAAGGGCTATCGGAGTTGTTTTTTCAGGCGCGTCGAGGGCGACGACCTGGTTATCAAGGAAGCACCGGTGTTTGATCCCGGGGAGGTATACAAGAAATGAGCGTATTGAAACTGGGCATTCCCAAGGGCAGCCTCGAGAAGGCGACCATCGAACTCTTCGCCAAATCCGGCTGGACCATCAAGCTTTCTTCCCGCAACTACTTCCCCGAGGTGGACGATCCGGAACTGGATTGCTCCATCTGCCGCGCCCAGGAGATGGCCCGCTACGTCGAGCAGGGGGTGCTGGACGCCGGCATCACCGGCAAGGACTGGATTCTCGAGAACAACTCCGACGTGGTGGTGGTGGATGATCTGGTCTACTCCAAGGTCAGCCGGCGGCCCACCCGCTGGGTGATCGCGGTGGCCGGCGATTCCGAGATCAAGACCCTTGCCGACCTCGAGGGGAAGAAGATCGCCACCGAACTGGTCGAGTACAGCAAGCGGTTCTTCGCCGAGCGCAAGATCAACGTCGATATCGAATTTTCCTGGGGCGCCACCGAGGGCAAGGTGGTTTCAGGGCTGGCCGACGCCATCGTCGAGGTGACCGAGACCGAGTCCACCATCCGTGCCCACGGCCTCCGGATCATCCACGAGATGATGACCTCCAACACCCAGTTCATTGCCAACAAGGATGCCTGGAGCGATCCCTGGAAGCGGGAGAAGATCGAGAATATCGCGTTGCTCATGCAGGGCGCGTTGCGCGCCGACAAGATTGTCGGCCTGAAGATGAACGTTGCCGAGGAAAAGCTTGACGACGTGATCAAGCTGCTGCCCAGTCTCAACGCCCCCACCGTTGCCCATCTCTACCAGAAGAAGTGGTACTCGGTGGAGACGGTGATCTCGGAGCATACGGTGCGCGACTTGATTCCGAAACTGATGCGGGCCGGCGCCGAGGGTATTATCGAGTACGCCCTGAACAAGGTTATCTGAGAGCGCCGCCCGTCGGCGCGAAGGGAGAGGGTGGACGCGTGAGCGGGCAGGGTGCAATCAACTATACCAAGATCAGTTTTCTGGACAGCGTTTACAAGGCGAACAAGCTGCCCGCGCCCGACTTCCCGGAGATCGCCTTTGCCGGGCGGTCCAACGTGGGCAAGTCAAGCCTGATGAACACCCTGGTGCAGCGCCGCAACCTGGTCAAGGTGAGCAGCAAGCCGGGCAAAACCCAGAGTCTCAACTACTTTCTGATCGATGACCGGCTCTATCTGGTGGATCTGCCCGGCTATGGCTATGCCAAGGTGCCCAAGGCGATGCAGGATGCCTGGCAGGATCTGATCTCCGGCTACCTGGAGCGCCGCGACTCCTTGCGTTGCGTGGTGGTGATCGTCGATCTGCGCCACGAGGTCAAGGTGCAGGACCTGGAGCTGGTCAACTGGCTGCGGGCCGTCGGGCGTCCATATCTGCTGGTGTATACCAAGAAGGACAAGCTCTCGCGCAACCAGCAGCAGAAGCAGGCTGCGGCTCTTGATGCCGGATTCGGGGTGGCGCCGGCGGACCGGTTGCTTTTTTCCTCCAAAACCGGGGAAGGGCGTGAAGAATTGATAAATATTCTTGACCGATTTCTTATTTAGTGCTCTGTTCAAGATATTCGGTAATCGTAATTTATAGCGTGGTCGACACGCTATGTTGTTTTTTTATTCAGGAAGCCCCGAGGAGGTCGCGTTATGTCACCAAATGCTTTGCCTTGCTGGGAGATTACCAAATGTGAAGGCACGGACGATTGTCCGGCCAGGCTTGCCGTCGATACGCCATGCTGGGAGGTCGCCCGCGGGCTCGATGATTATCGCAACGCCCTCAATGTCTGCGGCGATTGTATCGTCTACATCTCAAAGCGCGAGGATTCCTGTCTGACCGAGGCGGAAATCTCCAGCATCTTCGAGCAGAAGGGGGTCTGCGTACTGCTCTCGCAATGCAGGCATCATTCCTCAGAGGCCGCCACCGACGCCTAGGTTTTTTCGCCCCAACCGCCGCCCCCCGGCGTTTTGATGATCAGTATGTCACCGGCTTCCGTGTGCAGGTTTATCTTGCCGGGAAGCCGTTTCCTTTTTTTCCCCCGGATCAATTCGTTTTTCCCCTTGGCGCCAGGGTTGCCGCCTTTCAGGCCATAGGGCGCAAGCCGCCGCCGTTCGGTGAGCAGCGACACCTGCGCCCCGGCGAGGAAGCGGTAGCTGCGGACGATGCCGTCGCCGCCCCGGTGCTTGCCGTTGCCGCCGGAGTCGCGGGTCAGGCCGTAGCGTTCCACCTGCAGGGGGTAGGCGTGTTCCAGCGCTTCCACCGGGGTGTTCATGGTGTTGGTCATGTGGGTGTGGATGCCGTGCAGGCCGTCGCTGCCGGGCCGCGCCCCCATGCCGCCGCCGATGGTTTCGTAGTAGGCGTAATGGCCGCCGCCCGGCTGTTCGCCGCCGATGGCGATATTGTTCATGCTGCCGCAGCTTGCCGCCGGAATGCGGCCGGGCGCGGCCTGGGCCAGCGCCCCGAAAAGCACATCCACCAGCCGTTGCGAGGTCTCGACGTTGCCCGCCGCCACCGGCGCGGGCGGGATGGCGTCGACGATGCTGCCTTGCCGGGTGATGATGCGGATCGGCCGGTAGCTGCCGTGGTTGATGGGGAATCCTTCGCCCATCAGGCATTGAAAGGCGTAGATGGTGGCGGAAAGGGTCACCGGCGCAACGGTGTTGAGCGGGGACGGCACCTGGTCCGCCGAGGCGGAGAAATCGGCGATGGCCTCATCGCCGGCGATGGTCAGTTGCAGGGCGATGGGCAGCGGTCTGCGGTTGACGCCGTCGTCGTCCAGGTGGTCGACGAAGTGGTGGACCCCGTCCCGCAGCGAGGCAATGGTATGGCGCATCAGCCGCTCGGCGTAATCCTGCAGGTGGTCGATAACGGCAAAGAGCTTGGCAGCGGAGTGCTTGGCGAGCATCTCCCGGAGGCGGACGTTGCCACGGGCGAGGGCGGCCATCTGGGCGCGGAGGTCGCCTTCCCGTTCGGAGGGGTTACGGACCAGATCGAGAAATTGGCGATAAAAGGGCTGCCGCACCCCTTTGGCGACAAGCAGGGTGGGCGGGATCAGCACCCCCTCCTCGGCAAGGGTGGCGGAAAGCCCCATGGAGCCGGGCGTCTTGCCGCCGACATCGGCGTGATGGGCGCGGTTTACCACGTAGAAGAGCGGGGTGCCGCCCGCGTCGCAGACCGCCTCTGCGACGGTGATGTCCGGCAGATGGCTGCCGCCGCGAAACGGATCGTTGGCGATCGCCACGTCCCCCGGACCGAGGGCAAGGTCTTGCAGGATGTGGAACAGGGTGCGCGGCATCGCCCCTAAATGCACCGGGATGTGGGCGGCCTGCGCCACCAGCTCGCCACGCCGGTCGAAGATGGCGCAGGAGAAATCGTGCCGTTCCTTGATGTTGGGCGAAAAGGCGGCGCGGGCGAGGACGATCCCCATCTCCTCGGCAACGGAGGCAAAGAGTTTGTTGAAGACTTCGACTTCGATGATGTTCATGGGGGCGCTCGTTGTGATGCTGATCGTTCCGCTTGCCGAATGACTGGGAGGTGGTTTAGCATCGATGCCGTGGGCCGTCAACCCGAATATGGTGTTTGAAGCGGTGCCGGCGGCGGTTCCGTTTTGCCTCCTGCCGGTATTCTGGGCCGTTCGCCGTTGCTTGCAGGGCTCTCCACCCTGGGTGCGCCGGACGGGAATCGCCGGTCGGCTTGCCGGGGTGGTTTTCTTGTACGCATAATCAGGGTATGCCGGTGGCCCGTGGCCTTGGGCAATGGCGATGATGTTTTATTCTGGCAACGGAGCGGGGTTTGGAGATGAAGCAGGTCATTACCACCGAAAAGAAGCCCATCAAGCTCTGGCTGGACGATATCGAGGCCGGGGCCTTCGAGCAGGCACGGAATCTCGCCAATCTGCCGTTTATTTTTCGGCACGTGGCGGTGATGCCGGATGCGCATCTGGGCTACGGGATGCCCATCGGCGGGGTGATGGCCACGAATGAGGTGGTCATCCCCAACGCGGTGGGGGTCGATATCGGCTGCGGGATGTGCGCCGTCCGCACCTCCTTAGGCAGTATCCCCACCGGGAAGCTCGAGGCACTCCTCGCCCGCATCAAAAGTGTGATCCCACTGGGCTTCAAGCATCATCTCAGGAAACAAAACCCGTCCTTGATGCCGAAGTCGGAACTCCCCCTGGCGCAGTTGCCCATGGTCAGCCGCGAGTATCAGAGCGCCCTTACCCAGTTGGGGACCTTGGGCGGCGGCAACCATTTTATTGAAATCCAGCAGGGCAACGACGGCCGCATCTGGCTGATGATCCACTCCGGCAGCCGCAACCTGGGCTTCAAGGTCGCCAACTATTACAACCATCTGGCCATCGACCTGAACAGAAAGGCTGGTTCCGCTATCCCAAGCAAATGGCAACTGGCCTTCCTGCCCATTGACAGCGACGCCGGCCGGACCTACCTGCAGGAGATGCGCTACTGCGTCGAGTTTGCCTATGCCAACCGGCTGGTGATGATGGAGCGGGTCAAGGAGGCGTTGCTCTCGGTGGTGCAGCCGGTTTTCTTCGAGCCGATGATCAACATCGCCCATAACTACGCGGCCATGGAGGAGCATTTCGGCGAGCGGGTGATGGTGCACCGCAAGGGGGCAACCAGTGCCAGGGACGGCGAGGTCGGCATCATCCCGGGCTCGCAGGGCGCGCCGAGCTATATCGTCAGGGGGCTTGGCAACCCCGAGAGCTTTGCATCCTGCTCCCACGGCGCGGGCCGGAAGATGGGCCGCAAGCAGGCACAGCGGCAGTTGAGCCTTGCCGAGGAGCAAGAGCGGCTTGAGCGGCAGGGTATTTTGCATGGTATCCGTTCGGCCCGGGATCTCGATGAGGCGGCAGGCGCCTACAAGGATATCGACAAGGTGATCGACGCCCAGCTCGATCTGGTCGAGGTGCTGGTGGAGTTGCGCCCCCTGGCGGTGATCAAGGGGTAGTTGCGGTTTTCGTGGCGGATCTTCGGGAGAGCATGTACCTTCTGCATGGCAAATTCGGCCGTGAGGGGGCAAGAAATTCATGATCGACAGTTATGTGCAGCACCGCATCTACCTGCAGCAATTCAAGATGCTCAGCAGGCGCACCTGTTTCGAGATCGTGCCGGCCAATCTCAATTATCAGGGCCTCATCGTTGTCGCTACCGGCGTGTTCGAATATGGCGGCAAGGCGTTTGTGTTCCAGACCTTTAGCTGCGGCTGCGGGCCGCAACCGGCGATCCGGGGCGCTTATCTTGAAAAGGAGGTGCCCTGGCGCGTTTCGGGGTTGTGTGCCTTTTTTCACGCCAGCGAAAACCAAAAGGAGCGGGCGCTTGCCGATCAGCAGGTGATGGCCTCGGTGTATGTCGTGCGGTTGCCGGTTGGCGAAACAGAGATGGGGGAGGTTGCGGCCGCGCTGCGCAGCCGGTTCGGGGCAAACAAGGAGATCAGCTTTTTTTGAGCGCTCCCTGCCGGGAGTGCTTGGGCTGTAGTGATAAACGGATTACGATGCCATGAAGATTGCACTGTTCAGTGATACCCATGCCTTGCATGGTCGGATCTGTATCCCCAACGCGGATATCCTCATCTTTGCCGGCGACATGGCCCATTGCCGGACCGCGCGCGATGTTGCCGATTTTAATGATTTTCTGGGCTCGCTGCCGCATCGGCATAAGGTCGTGGTCGGCGGCAACCACGATCATCGGTTGGCCCGCGACCCGGCGATGGCGCAAACGCTTCTTTCGAAAGCGGTCTATCTGCTGGATCGAGCCGTGACCGTGGCCGGGATAACCATCTACGGCGCCCCGTGGCAGCCGACCTTCAACGACCGGGCCTGCGATGCCTTTGCGCTGCCGCGCGGCAAGGCGTTGCAGGAGAAATGGGCGTTGATCCCGGCCGGTGTCGATATCCTGGTGACGCACGCGCCGCCAGCCGGCATCCTTGATCAGGACGGCCCGGTTGCGCATGGTTGCGCGGACCTCGCCGCCGCCGTGGCCGCGATCAGGCCCAGATACCACGTGTTCGGCCATATCCACAGCCACCATGGTCTGATCCGCTGTGGCTCTACCACCTATATCAATTGCAACGTGCAGGGGGAAAACGGCGCGTTGCGGTCCGCCCTTTTGCTTGATTATGAGTCGGGGGCGCTGCTTGACGGCGGGTGTCCGTAGGGCAATGCCGGGCAGGACGGTCACGCAGATTTGACGGGATTTTTTCGGTAAGCGCGGCTGGGGGCGCCGTCGATATGGATGCCTTCCAGGTAGGAGAGCTTCCTCGGCAGTTGTTGCGCCGTGCCCTTGGCGATCAGGAAGGTGGCCCTCCGTCCGACCGTGAGCGGTCCCAGTTCCAGCATGCCGAAGAAGCCGGCGCCGATTGTCGAGGCGCAGCGGATGGTTTCAGTCAGTGAATAGCCTGCCTTGATGAACAGCTTCATCTCCTCGACCATCCCCTCGCCATGGAGGATACCGGTGCTCCCGGCCCCGGTTCCCGTTGCCGTGGTCACCCCCAGGGTTCTGGCCAGGCGCAGTTGCGCGAGTTGCTCGGCGAGCGTCTCTTTCCAGAAAGCCTCGGCGCCGGGGAGCGGCTTTCCCGGCGCCAGATAGCGCTGGGAGAAGCGGCAGCACACCGCGCCGCCGGTACTTGCACCGTCAAGGCCGTTCTTGGCCCGCAGGACCGAGGGTATCCACAGGACCTTCCGCGCCGCCATCTCCCGCAGATTTTCCTCACCCATTCCATACCCCTGCTCGATGGCATCGCATCCGGCTGCAAGCGCCTCCGCCACCTGCCGTGGGCCGTTGGCCACCACCACTGCTTTTCTATCTTCCTTCTGTGCGAGGATGCGGCAGAGGTCGGCGTGGTTGGGCAGGGCTGGGGATCCGCCTTCTACCTCGATATTGTTCGAATAGTAAACCTTAATAAAATCAGCGCCGGCAGAGCGAACAACAATGCCGCATTCCGGCATTGCAGCAAGTTGCCGGGATGGTGCGGGCGCGGCAAGGTCGTTGGCATCGGCCACTCCCAGTACGCCGTGGGCATGGCAGAAGCAAAGATGCCGTTCCCGCAGGTCCGCTGCCTGCGTTTGGTTTACCGCGTCGGTGGAGGGATTCCCCGCGCCGGATACGGAGGGGGACCTCGTCAGGGAGACGCTGCAGTCAACAAGCGCCGGGATAATGGTGCCGTGCGAATAGTCGACAAGCGTTTCCCCGTCACTGCGGGAAAGGTCGGCTACGGGGCCGATGGCGGTGATGATGCCTTCCCGCACCGCCAGAAAGACATTCCGGCGTACCTCGGCGGTAAGGCCGTCGATGAGGCCGCCCGCTACTATGTATCGTGTCTTGCCCAAGCGTTC
>Ga0224510_10002544_pt1 | contig 10855 bp, 10 predicted proteins | sample SF_May12_sed_USG_FD_170161 | JGI IMG/M metagenome (GOLD analysis project Ga0224510, IMG submission 170161) | Sediment microbial communities from San Francisco Bay, California, United States - SF_May12_sed_USGS_4_1 | ecosystem: Environmental > Aquatic > Marine > Sediment | place: USA: California... | reverse complement strand
TCTCCGAGGACGGAAAGACGAAGCCGCGGCGGCGCGCCAGCGAGACGATCTTGTCCATGGTCACGGCATCGGACACCGGCGAGACGTTACTCGACTCGCTTGTGCGCCAGACCGGAATCCGCTTTGTGCGGAGTCCGGTCGGCGAGAGTCCTGAAGGCAGCCGCTTCGCGGCCGCGCCGCTTCTCATTCACACGAGACCTTTCGGGTGAGCGCCGATAGCCTCCCTCCGATGAGCCCGGACGACGATCGCCAGCCCGTCGAGCTCCACATCGTCTCCGACTCGACCGGGGAGACGGCAGCGCGGCTCGTCCTCGCGCTCGAGGCCCAGTTCCCGGACCAGCCGTTCGAGGAGATCCGCCATCCCCGCGTCGAGAACGCCGAGGATCTCCACATCGCCGTGCAGCAGGCGCGAGGACGACCGGCGGTCATGGTCTACACCCTCGTCGAGCCCGGGCTCCGCGACACGATGCGTCAGCTGTGCAGGCGGGCGCGCGTCCACTACTGCGACCTGTTGGGGCATCCCATCGATTCGATCTCCCGGGTCGCGGGCGTCGCCGCCAGGATGAAACCGGGCGCACGCGCGCCGCTTGACGCAACGTACTTCAAGCGCATCGAGGCGATCGAGTTCGCGGTCAAGTACGACGACGGCGTCGGCCGCGGGCTCGACGAGGCGGATGTCGTTCTCGTCGGTGTCTCGAGGACGTCGAAGACGCCGCTCTCGATCTACCTCGGCTACCTGGGACACAAGGCGGCGAATGTCCCCGTCGTCCGCGGTATCGAGCCTCCCGAGGAGCTTTTCGAGATCGATCCGCTCAAGATCGTCGGCCTCACGATCGACGCTGAGCGGCTCGGCGACATCCGCACCGCGCGCGTGAAGAGCATGGGCGCGCCTCGAAAGCGCTACGCGGAGCTCGAGTCGATCTACGGTGAGCTCGAGGAAGCAGCGGCGCTCCACCGCCGGCTTCGCTGTCCCATCATCGACGTCTCGGAGCTCTCGGTGGAGGAGACCGCGATGCGAATCATCCGTCTGGTCGAACGCCGAAAGCGGGCGAGGAAGTCGTGAGGGACGAAGAGCTGCCTCCGAGTTCTTACGGGTCGCCCGGCGAGCCGCCTCTTCGTCATCCGTTCCGTCCCCCTCCAGGAGGGCGCGGAGACGTTCGTGAGAAGGGCTGGGTGCCTCTGCCGCGGTTCGCGCTTTGGTGGTTCCTGCTCCTGGTCTCCGACCTGCTCTTCTACGTCCTCTTGACCCCGATTTGGCTCGGACTGCGGGCGGCCGCCTGGGCGGCGGAGCTGCGTTCGCGCTGGGGGCGCTAGACAATCAGTCGGCCGGCTTCGGGTCGAGCCGGTAGACCTCGCCGCTTCCTGACGTCACGTAGACGCGCCGGGCGCCGTCCAGTCCGAAGCTCGTCAGTGCAGGAACGACAAGCCCGAGCACGCCTGATGCGGTAACGGTCCCACTCTCGGTCGAGATTGCGGTGATCTTCCCGGTGCAGAGATCGCCGTACAGATAACGCCCCACCAGCGCGGGAATTCGATCATCGCGCGAGACGACGCCACCGATCAGAGCGCAAACGCCGTTTTCGCGGGGAACCTCGACGATAGGCGGCACCGCCCGTTCGCACGTAGCTCCTGCGTCGAAGACGAGGGTCCCTTCGAAACATGGCCACCCGAAATTCAGCCCGGATGCCCCCGCAGGTATGAGGTTGACCTCCTCGCGCGACGTGCTTCCGACATCACCGACGATCAGCGAGCGGGACTCGTCGTCGATCCAGAACCGCCACGGGTTGCGTAGCCCGTACGCCCAGATCTCCGGGCGGGCTCCAGGCACATTGACGAACGGGTTGTCGGGCGGCACGGCGTACGGGACGTCACGCCGCGGATCGATTCGCAAGATGGTTCCGAGCAGGACGTCGAGGCGCTGAGCGAAGAGGCCGGCAGGGTTCAGGACGCCCGGGTCGCCGTCTCCTACCGAGGCGTAGAGATACCCGTCGGGCCCAAACTGGAGCATGCCGCCGTTGTGGTTCTCGTACGGCTTCGGAATCGTCAGGACCGCGCGCTCGGTGGCCGAGTCGACGACGTCGGGATCGGAAGAATCACGCCGAAACTCGGCGATCCGGAGGTCGCCGTATCCACCACGGAGGTTGTAGAACGCGTACAGGAGCCCACTCTCTTGATAGTCGGGCGCGAGGGCGATCGAAAGCAGTCCTGACTCCCCGGTCGCCGTTACCCGGCCGCGAAGATCGAGAAACGGACGTTCGAGAAGCTCTCCGCCACGCAGGACCCGAACGGTGCCGGTCTGCTCGACGACGAAGACACTCTGCGTGTCACCCGGCGGAGCGGTTACGAGGACCGGTCGGTCGAACGTTCCCACGCGGGTGAGCGCGGCGACATCCGACGCATCGACCGGAGGCGGAGGTGAAGGGGGCGGCGACGGCCGCGTGCCGACAGCGAACGTGCCTCTCATACCGAGGCGCGCATGTCCGGACACCGAGCAGAGAAAGCGGAACGAGCCCGTGCGCGGAAACCTCACGGTCATCGTCTGGCTCTGGCGCGGCTTCAGGAGTCGGGTTCGCCGCCCCTTTACGACGAAGTCGTGGGTCGTGTTGCCGCGGTTCGCGACGACGAATCGGACCGAGGAGCCGACGGGGACCGAAAGCCGTGACAGCGTGAACGAGAAGTCACGCGCATCGACCCGCACCGTTAGCGCCGCCGTGCTCGTGGCCGTCGAGGATCCCGGCAGGAGGGCAGCCAGCAGCACCGCCGACCCAGCGGTGAGTAGCGAGACGACCGGGCCTGCCCGCACGACGGCTCAAGGCTACGCGTGCCTCGACCGGAAGCCGTAAACCCTTACAGACCTCTTAGAAAGAAAACGACCTCAGAGCATCCGGGAATCGATCGGCGTCTCCGAGCCTGGCTCGACGTGGTAGGCCCGAGCGTTCGGTAGCGATGCGACGACCTCGCGCAGCTCGGTCCCGACGAAATGGAGAGCCGCGCCGTCGTCCGCCGCATAGCCCGAGGGGAACCCTTCGTCGACGAGCCTGCGATACACGGGTCGTCGCAGCTCCTCCCCGTCGTAATGCGGGCAGAAGCTGCCGGAGAGGATCGCGAGCCCGTCGTGGAGCGGATCCAGCTCAGGGCCGAACGAGTCCGTGACACTGCTCTCGAACCAGCAGTTGGCGCCGGCGCTGACACCGCCCACGACCGCGCCTCGCTCCCAAGCCTCGCGTAGGACACGGTCCACGCCATGCAGACGCCAGAGAGCGAGGGCGTTTGCCGTGTTCCCGCCCGAGACGTAGACCACGTCCTGACGCGCGAGTTGCTGGGCGGGGAGCTCGGGAGTCCCGAACAGGCGCAGGCAGGTCGGCTCGCAGTCGCGCCGCGCGAAGGCTTCGAAGAAGGCCGCGATCACCTCGCCGCGGTCGCCGGTTGGCGTGGGGACGAAGCACACTCGTGGTCGAGCAGCCGGTGAGAGCGAGAGCAGGAAGTCGTCCAGCGGAGAGTCGCGCTCCATCATGAAGCCGCCGCCGCCCATGGCAAGGACCTGGCCGAGCACGCGTCGAGTGTAGATTGCCCTGCTAATGCGCTACGTCTTCGACTTCGAGGAGGACTCCGGCGGCGGTCGTGAGCTCCTCGGCGGAAAGGGGATCGGGCTTGCCGAGATGACGCAGCTCGGCATCCCCGTGCCAGCCGGGTTCACCATCACGACCGACGCCTGCCGCGCCTACATGGCCACGAGCGGCGTGGTTCCGGAAGGGCTGGACGAAGAGGTCGCACGGCACATCGCGGCGCTCGAGGGACGCACGGGCAAGCGGTTTGGGGACGAGAACGACCCGCTTCTCGTCTCGGTGCGCTCCGGTGCGGCGATTTCGATGCCGGGGATGATGGACACGATTCTCAACCTCGGTCTCAACGATGTCGCCGCGGCCGGCCTCGGTGCGTCGACGCGGAATTCGCGTTTCGCATTCGACTCGTACCGCCGCCTGATCCAGATGTACGGCGAGGTCGTGGACGGCGTCGACGGACACAGGTTCGAGCAGGCGCTTTCGGACCTCAAGTCGGCGCGAGGCGTCTCGCAGGACGTTGACCTGACGGCTGACGACCTCGGCGAGCTCGTGGACACCTTCAACGCGATCTACGAGGAGGAGACGGGCGAGCGCTTCCCGCAGGACGCCCGCGAGCAGCTGCGCCGCGCGTATCGAGCCGTGTTCGACTCGTGGAACGCGCCGCGGGCGCAGGTCTACCGTCGAACGTACGACATTCCCGACGACCTCGGGACGGCGGTGAACGTCGTCCAGATGGTGTTCGGGAACCGCGGCGAGACCTCGGGGACAGGCGTCTGCTTCACGCGTGATCCGGCCACGGGCGAGAGGCGGCTCTTCGGCGAGTTCCTCTCCAACGCGCAGGGAGAAGACGTCGTCGCGGGAATTCGCACACCCGAGCCCATCGAGCGCATGCGGGAGCGGATGCCCGAGTCCTTCGACCGGCTCGTCGACACGCTCGATCGGTTGGAGGCCCACTACCGCGACCTGCAGGACATCGAGTTCACGGTCGAGGAGGGAACGCTCTATCTGCTGCAGACCCGGACTGGAAAGCGGACAGCCGCGGCAGCGCTCCGTGCGGCCGTCGAGATGGTCGACGAAGGTCTGATCTCTCGCGAGGAGGCGGTTGCGCGCATCGACCCGGGGCAGCTCGACCAGCTGCTGCATCCGATGATCGACCCCGATGCGAAGGTGGACGTCGCTGCGCGCGGTCTGAGCGCATCGCCTGGAGCGGCCTCGGGCGCGATCGTTCTCGACGCGGACACCGCCGAGGAGCGTGGGCGGGCCGGAGACGACGTGATTCTCGTCAGCTGGGAGACGACGCCCGACGACATCCACGGACTCATCCAGGCCCGAGGTGTGCTGACCGCGCACGGCGGGATGACGTCGCACGCCGCCATCGTCGCGCGGGGCATGGGCAAGCCGTGCGTCGCCGGCTGCGAGGGGCTCTCGATCGACCATGCCACCGGCGCAGTTACGATCGGCAAGCACGAGCTCCGAGTGGGAGACGTGATCACGATCGACGGCGGGTCCGGCAGCGTCATCATCGGCGCCGTTCAACTCGTCCCACCGGCGATCGACGAGAACTTCGGAACGATCTTGAGCTGGGCGGACGACCTTCGCCGCTTGCGCGTCCGAGCAAATGCCGACACGCCCGAGGATGCCGCCAAGGCGCGGGAGTTCGGCGCCGAGGGCATCGGCCTCTGTCGTACCGAGCACATGTTCATGGCGGAAGATCGACTCCCAATCGTTCGCGAGATGATCCTCGCTCGCGACGAGGAGGAGCGCCGCAGCCCCCTCGAGCGGCTGCTGCCGATGCAGCAGGGCGACTTCGAGGGGATCTTCGAGGCGACGGCAGGGCTGCCGGTCACGATTCGGCTCCTCGACCCGCCGTTGCACGAGTTCCTACCGTCGCTCGAGGAGGCGACCTCGGACGAGATGCGAGACCGGATCCGCCAGCTGCACGAGGCCAATCCGATGCTCGGGACTCGCGGCTGTCGGCTCGGCCTGCAGTTTCCGGAGATCTACGAGATGCAGGTTCGCGCGATCGTGCGCGCTGCGAAGGCGGTTCGCGAGCGAACCGGTGAGGCGCCGCTGGTGGAGATCATGCATCCGCTCGTGGGCTTCCGCGAGGAGCTCTCCCGACTCCGCGAGCTCACCGAGCGCGTGGCGGCGGAGGAGCCGTCGGTGGAGTATCTGTGCGGGACGATGATCGAGCTCCCGCGGGCCTGCCTCCGTGCCGACGAGATCGCCGCGGAGGCTGACTTCTTCTCCTTCGGCACGAACGACCTGACACAGACGGCGCTCGGCTTCTCACGCGACGACGCCGAAGGAAAGTTCCTCACCTACTACCTCGAACACGGCATTCTCGAGCAGAACCCGTTCGAGGTGCTCGACGAAGAAGGAGTCGGCGATCTCATGCGGATCGCGGTCGAGCGGGGGAGAGGCGTGAAGCCTCACATCAAGCTCGGCATCTGCGGAGAGCACGGTGGCGAGCCGCGCTCGGTCGCTTTCTGCCATAGCCTCGGGCTCGACTACGTCTCCTGCTCGCCGTACCGCGTGCCGCTCGCGCGGCTGGCTGCAGCTCAGGCGGCACTCGCCGATGTCGGCGTGACCGCGGTTGCAATCGGTGGCTAGAGACTGACCTGCGAGACGGCGAGGGCCACGCTGACGGCACCCACGGCTGCGACGGACAACGTCGCCAGTGCAGGCGTCCGCCTCAGGCTCGAAAACGCGAACGCGGAGAGACCGCCGCCGATCAGCCCGCCGATGTGCCCACCGATCGAGATCCCCGGGATGAGAAACGTGATCGCGAGGTTGAAGACCACGAGCCCCATCGCCTGTCCGCCGAACACGTAGATCTTGCGTCCCTCGAGGACGAGCGCGGCGCCCATGATCCCCCAGATCGCACCCGAGGCGCCCACGGTGAGCGCGTTCGGAGACCAGATCAGCGCACCCGCTGAGCCCGCGAGCCCGGAGACGAGGTACACGAGCGCGTACCGGCCATGTCCGAAGTACTCCTCGAGCCGAGGACCGATGATCCAGAGCACGAGCATGTTCATCCCGAGATGCAGGATCCCGTAGTGCAGGAAGGCAGCAGTGATGAGACGCCACCACTCGCCCTCTGCGACGCCGATGACCTGTCCTGACGAGTCGACCGCGGTCGAGACGAGCACGCCCTGCTCGTAGATCCAGCTCCCGGTTCCGTTGACTTGTCCGCCCATGAGCAGCTGCAGGAGGTAGACGCTGACGTTGATCCCGATCAGCGCAAATGTGACGATCGGGCCCGAGCTCGAGAGCGAGAAGCTCGGCCGTCGTGCGGCTTGGCGAGCCGTGGCCGCCTTCCCAGTCGTGCTTGCGTGGTCCGGGCAGCGGATGCCCACCGGGCCGAACGTCATGCAGTCCGGGCAGATCCCGCGACCGCAGTCGGAGCACGAGACGTACGTCTCCCGCTCTGGATGCCGGTAGCAGCGGAGGGGCTCGTCCACCGCGGCTAGCGTACCCGTGTGCGTGTCGACGTCGTGTTCACACCGGACGAGGCCGGCGCGGCCCCGACCGGAATCGTCATCGACGTCATCCGGGCGACCTCGACGATCTGCCAGGCGCTCGTGTCGGGATACAAGACGGTCTTCTGCGCTGCTGACGTGGACGAGGCGCGTGCCTTGCGTGATGCGCTCGGCGAAGGCGTCCTTGGCGGGGAGCGGAACGCCGTCCGCATACCCGGCTTCGACCTCGGAAACTCGCCGCGTGAGTACCTCGAGCTGATCGCCGAGACGCTCGTCCTCTCCACCACGAACGGAACGCGGGCGGTCGTGGCAGCGGCCGGAAGATGTGAGCGCGTCCTCATAGCGTCGCTCCTGAACCTGTCGGCGGTCGTGGAGGCCGCTCGTGACGCAGGAGACGACGTCCTCGTCGTCTGCGCCGGCGTGCAGGGCACGCTGGCACTCGACGACGCGTTCGTTGCCGGCCGGATCGTCGAGTTGCTCGGCTGCGAGCGAACGGACGCGGCAGATGCGGCGGCGCGGCTCACAACGACGTGGACCGACGCGGAGGAGGCTTTCCGCGCCTCGAAGAGCGGGCGCAACCTCATGGAGAACGCACCGGAGCTCGAAGCGGACATTCCCTTCTGTGCTCGTGAGAGCGTTCTTGACGTCGTCCCGCGTCTTGTGGGTATGCGGGCTGGGGCCGCCGAGATCACGCCGTGATCGTCAACCGCGACCCCAAGGTGCGCGGGCCGTACACGGCCTTCGCCGAGGTCGCGGGTGCGTATGAGCGGGGGCGACCCGGCTATCCCACCCAGGCCGTCCGCTGGCTTGCCGGCGACGACCCCGCGGATGTCGTCGACCTGGGCGCGGGGACAGGGAAGCTCACGCGCGAGCTCGTCGCGCTCGGTCATCGCGTGACCGCGGTCGAGCCGCTCGACGAGATGCGCGCCGAGCTTGCTGCTGCGCTTCACGGGGTGCGCGCCCTCGCGGGGAGCGCCGAGGTCATTCCGCTCCCCGACGCATCGGCTGATGTGGTTACGAGTGCGCAGGCCTTCCACTGGTTCGATCACGCCACTGCGCTTCCAGAGATCGCGCGTGTCCTTCGACCCGGCGGCCGACTCGCGCTCGTCTGGAACTCGCGCGACGATCGCGACCCGTGGATGGCGCAGCTGAGCGAGCTCATCGGGAACGAGACCGTGGGGGAGGATGACGTCTCGACGCCGATCGACCGCACCGGCCGTTTCGAGACCGTGGAGACCGCGGAGTTCGTGTTCGAGCAACTGCTCGATCGCGGCGGGCTTCTCGATCTCGTCCTCTCGCGCAGCTACTGCGCGAAGCTTCCGCTCGCCGAGCGCGAGCCGGTTCTCGACGCCGTGGCGCGACTGTACGACCAAACCGCGGGTTCTGAGGGAGTCAGGCTCGCATACGTCACCGAGTGCTTCCGCACTTCGAAGAGAGGAGCCGTCTGATGCTCGAGCGACTTCCCTCCAGTCTCTTGCGTCTCGAGGGGCTCGCGGTCGTTGTCGGAGCCCTTGCCCTCTACTTCCACGCGGGCTATGGCTGGCTGCTGCTCGTCCTTCTCATCCTCGCGCCGGACCTGTCGGCGCTCGGCTACCTGGGTGGGTCGACTATCGGAGCGGCGAGCTATGACGCAGCGCATACGACCGTTCTTCCGATTGCACTCGGCCTGGTTGGCGTGCTCGGCGACTCTGAGCTGGCAACGCAGATCGCCCTCATCTGGCTCGCCCACATCGGTGTCGATCGCTTCTTCGGCTACGGGCTCAAGTACCCGACGGGCTTCAAGGACACGCACCTGCAGCGCGTCTGACCGTCGGTGGAAGAGCCGTATGGCTCGGAGTCAAAAAGGGGCTCGAGCTTGACAGAAGAACGTATGTTCGTATAGAACATGTGTTCGAATGGTCGCGTGCCTCCTCATTCCCGGGTTCGAGCTGAGAGCGGCACTGCGCACGCGCCCACGGCTCGCACTCGTTCCCGTCGCACTCGCACCGGAAGCAGGGGAGGAACCGCTCCTCGGCCCGGTGACCGCCACTGCCGAGGCTGCCGGCGTGAAGCCGGGAATGCGCCTCGGGGAAGCGCTTGCCACGTGCCCTTCGCTTGTTCTCGTCGACCGCGACCCGGCAGCCGTGGAGAAGGAGTGGGAGGACGTGCTCCGCCGCCTCGAGGATGCGGGCTTCGCTGTCGACCCTGTCGAGCAAGGCGCCGTTGTCTTTGAGACGCGGGGAGTCGAGCGGCTGTACGGAGGCGTGCAGCCGGCGCTCGAGCGCGCTCTCGCCGCTGTAGGCACGGCCTGGGACCCGCGTATCGGCGCTGCCGGACGGCGCTTCACGGCGCTCGCCGCGGCGAGCGTGGCGCGTCCTGGCCAGATCCTGATCGTGGCAGAGAAGGACGAGCAGGCATTCCTCGAGCCGCTTCCGCTCTCGTTGCTCCCCATGACGGCCGATCGCTATGCGGAGCTGGAGGGACTCGGACTGCGTCGGCTCGGAGAGCTCGCGCAGCTGCCAAGTCACGCGGTTGCCGAGCGGCTGGGCGTCGAAGGACGGAAAGCGTGGCGGCTCTCCCAAGGGGGCCGGAAGGCGAAGGTGCGTGGACGCAGACCCGCCGCAGAGCTCGTTGAAGCGCTCGTGTTTCCGGAAGCCGTTGCGAACGAGATCACGCTGCGCCGGGCGCTCGGCTCTCTCCTCGAGCGCTTGCTTGCGCGTCCAGAACGGGCCGGGCGGCCATTTCGAAAACTCGCGCTGTCCGCCCGGCTCGTCGACGGAGGGTCGTGGCGACGCGTGGCGACGCTCCGCGACGCGACTGCCGAGGCGACGCGCCTGCGCGCAGCACTCGGGCCGAAGCTCTCGGAACTTCCGGCACCGCTCGTCGAGCTGCGTCTCGAAGCGGTTGAGCTTGCGAAGCACACGGGACAGCAACTCGCGCTCGTGGAACCGGCGGGGGAGGAGGCGGCCGGTCGCTTGCGTGAGGGGCTGCGGCAGGTGCGGGCCAGCACGGGGACAGGTTCGGTGTGCGCTGTGGTGGAGGTGGCGCCGTGGTCGCGGGTTCCGGAAGCGCGCGCCTTGGTTGTCCCTCGGGACGACTGAGTGAGCTCCGACAACGAAAGTGCGGCAGCGAATAAGCGGAAGACGTCGGTCAGTGCGCGACGCGACATGGCCGGAGCGGGATTCATTCCCGCGCAGGCCCACCAAGCGTCGAAGGTTGAGAGCGATGAGGAAGGGGGCTCGCGGGGGAAACGTCGTTTCCCCCGCGCTACTCGTCGTTCCGCGGGACGACTAAATGCGCCGCGTCCGGCGCTCGTCCAGACGGGCCCGGGTGGAACGCCGCGTGTGGTGAACCGTGAGCAGGTCACGCTCGTGCGAGAGGAGTGGCGTGTCGTCGACCGCTGGTGGACAGAGGAGCCGGTGGATCGACGGTACTTCGAGGTCGTCCTCGAAAGCGGGCGCAACGTCTGCGTCTACCGCGACGGGGAAGCACAGTGCTGGTTCACTCAGAACGCCTGACGCAGTCAGTCCGGGTCGAAGACGTCGTGACGCTCGTAGAACGCGTTGTCGGGCTCGGGGCCTTGCTCGTGGAGCGCGACGAGCTCGTGGCGGTACTCGACGAAGCCATCCGGAGCGTGGAGGTTCAGGAGCTTCGCCGGGCTGCCGCTCACATTCCTGAAGGAGTGGACAACGCCAGGTGGGGAAAGCACGAACGTCCCCGGCGTGGCGCAGACGATCTCGTCTCCCGTTCGGAACTCGAGCTTCCCCTCGAGGATCTAGAACGAGTCGCTGTGCCCGCGGTGCAGATGGGGCTGGACCTCGCCACCGGGCT
>Ga0224510_10002543_pt1 | contig 10860 bp, 7 predicted proteins | sample SF_May12_sed_USG_FD_170161 | JGI IMG/M metagenome (GOLD analysis project Ga0224510, IMG submission 170161) | Sediment microbial communities from San Francisco Bay, California, United States - SF_May12_sed_USGS_4_1 | ecosystem: Environmental > Aquatic > Marine > Sediment | place: USA: California... | reverse complement strand
GCGGATGCGCGTGCGCTTGAGGTCCGAGAGGTAGTCGACGAAGAGTTTGCCATCGAGGTGGTCGAGCTCGTGCTGGATGCACACCGCGAGCAGGCCGTCGGCGTCGAGCTCAAATGGCTTGCCGTCACGGTCGAGCGCGCGCACCCGGATCCTTTCGGCGCGGGCGGTGGTCGGCGTGTCGAAGATGCCGGGCACCGACAGGCACCCCTCCTCGACCTGCTGCGACCCGTCACGCTCGATGATCTGCGGATTGATCAGGACCAGCGGTCCGGACTTCTCCGGGCTTACGTCGATTACGACCAGGCGCTGGTGCACGTCGACCTGCGTGGCGGCGAGGCCGATGCCCGGGGCCGCGTACATGGTCTCGAACATGTCGTCGATCAGCTGGCGCAACTGCCCGTCCACGCGCTCGACCGGCACCGCTTTGGTACGCAGTCGAGGGTCTGGATATTCGAGGATGGTCAGCTTCGCCATTATTTTGAAAATACTGCTAAAGTGATGTAGCGCTTGAATTTAATGACCGAAATGCGCCCGCTGGGAACCCGTCGCCGGCCAGCGGCATAGCGCTAGTGAGACCTGGTCGGCAGCGGCTGCCGGGCCGGGCAGATTATAAGGCGACGGTCGCGACCCCGATACCCGATGGAGAGAGGGATGGCTCGTACCCTTCGACATGAAACCGCCTCGCTGCAACCGCGGCGTTGGATGCGTACTTTACTGCTGGCCCTCGCCGTCGCCGGGCTGGGTTCGGTCACCACCGTCCCCGGGGTGGCCCAGGCCCAGGCCGAGGCCGGCCGTTCGATGTCCGTGCCGATCTCGCCCAACGCGCCGGAGCGTTATGTCGTCAAGAAAGGCGACACACTGTGGGACATCAGCGCGATGTACCTCAGCGAGCCCTGGTACTGGCCGGAAATCTGGTACGTGAACCCGTCCATCGCCAACCCGCACCTGATCTACCCGGGTGACGTGCTGTACTTCTCTTATGTCGACGGCAAGCCGCGCGTCTCGCTCGAGCAGGCCGGCGCCGTGCGCCTGTCGCCCGAGGTGCGGACCTCGCCGCTCGCCAGCGCGATCCGACCGATCCCTTACGACCTGCTCATGGAATTCGTCGGCCGGCCCAGCCTGCTGTCGAAGGACGACGTGAAAAAGCAGCCGTACGTCGTCGGCATGCGCGACCGCCACATCGTCGGCTCCAGCGCCAACGAGGTGTACGTGCGCGATCTCAAGAACCCGCCCGCGGGCGCGCGCTACAACATCGTCGCCGTGGGCGACAAGCTGATCGACCCGGACAACGGCGACCTGCTCGGTTACATCGGCCATTACGCCGGCATGGGCGAAGTCATCCAGTCCACCGGCGCCGTGGTGCCGGGCGACGATTCGGTGCTCAAGATGAAGCGCGACGAACCGCTCACGCACCTGCGCGTGATCGACATCGGCCGCGAGATCATCCAGGGCGACAAGGTGTTCGCCGCGCAGGCCGAAGTGGGCGCGGATTTCGTGCCTTCGCCGCCGTCGAATCCGGACATCCTCGGCCAGATCATCGCCGTGGTCGACGGCGTGCACGCCGCGGGCAAATATCAGGTGGTCGCGATCAATCGCGGCAAGCGGCATGGCCTTGCGCCCGGCAACGCGCTCGGCGTGTTCTATCGCGGCGAAATGATCCGCGACCGGTACGACCGCGAAAGCTGGGGCGCGTACACCGCCAACTACGACAAGGTGCAGCTGCCGGACGAACGCAGCGCGACCATCATGCTGTTCACCGTCAAGGACCGCATGAGCTATGGCCTCGTGGTGCAGTCGTCGCAGGTCATCAACAAGGGCGACTTCGTGGCGCACCCGCAGTACGGGCACAAGGAAGGCGGCAGCACCGACTTCACGCGCTGAGCATACGCTGACGCTGTTCTGCAGCGTTCAGCGCAGATTCACAAGGAGCCTGCCGGGATCACTGCCCGGTAGGCTCTTTGCTTATGGACGACCCGCAACGCTGGCTGCCGCTGGCCCATGCGCCTGGCCTGCATGCGGGCCAGTTGCAGGAGTGGCTGGCTCAAGGCCAATTGCCCTGCGACCTGCCGCAGCAATCTGCAGCCACGCTTGCCGCGCTGGGGCTCAGCCGCGGCACGATCGCGGCACTGCTGCGTCCCGATGCCGCTGCAATCGACGTTGACCGCAAGTGGCTCGATGGCGGCGAGCAGCGTTCGCTCGTGCACTGGGGCTCGCCCGATTACCCACCGCTGCTCGCGCAGATTCCCGATCCGCCGCTGGTGTTGTTCGTCGAAGGCGACGTCACGGCGTTGTCGATGCCGCAGCTCGCGATCGTCGGCAGCCGCAATCCCTCACCGCCGGGGCGCGATACCGCCCTGCAGTTCGCACGGCACCTCTCGCAGGCGGGGTTCACGATCACCAGCGGGCTCGCGCTGGGGATCGACGCAGCTGCGCACCGCGGGGCCCTCGCGGCCGGGGGCCGCACGGTCGCCGTGGTGGGGCGCGGGCTCGACGACGTCTACCCGCCGGAAAACGCCGGACTTGCCCGCGAGATCGTCGCGCGGGCCGGGGCCTGCGTCACCGACCTGGCCATCGGCACGCCGCCCCTCAAGCAGAATTTCCCGCGCCGCAACAGGATCCTGAGCGGACTGGCAGCCGGAACGCTCGTGGTCGAAGCGGCGCTGCAGAGCGGCTCGCTGATCACGGCCCGCCTGGCCGCGGAACAGGGGCGCGAGGTGTTTGCGATCCCGGGCTCCATTCACAACCCTTTGGTGCGTGGATGCCACCGGTTGCTGCGGCAGGGGGCCCGGCTGGTCGAGTCGGTGGACGACATCTTCGCGGAAATCGGACCCATCATCGGCAAAATGCGCGACAACGCGATGGGAACTCACTCGAACGACGTCGCTCAGCGCGCCCCGCGGTTGGACAATGAGTATGAAATCCTGTTAGATGCGCTCGGCTTCGAGGCCGCCGGGATGGACACTTTGGTCGCCCGGACGGGTCTCAAAGCCGGTGCCATCGCGTCGATGCTGCTGATTCTCGAGCTGGAAGGCCGGGTGCAGCAGCAACCGGGTGGCCGATTCTGCCGCCGGCCGCCGGGGAAGGTGTAATGAAGGAAGGCGTTCTCGACATCCTGATCTACCTGTTCGAGAACTACTTCGACGCCGAATCGGACGATGGCTTCGAACCCGACCGCGAGACCCTGAAACTGGAGCTCGAGAAGGCCGGGTTTCCGGGCACCGAAGTGGAACGGGCGCTGTGCTGGCTCGAAGACCTGGCCGCCGATCCGGACAGGCTGCATCCGACGCCGACCACGCGGGCCATCCGCGTGTTCGCCGCGCTCGAGCAGGCGCGGCTGGACACGGATTGCCGCGGCTACCTGTTCCACCTGGAACAGGTGGGCATCCTGTCGCCGACGCAGCGCGAGCTGGTCATCGATCGCCTGATGGCGCTCGAAGGCGACGAGATCGACATCGACAAGTTGAAGTGGGTCGTGCTGATGGTGCTCTTCAGCCAGCCCGGGCAGGAGACGGCGTTCTCCCGCATGGAAGACCTGGTGTTCGAGGACCGCAGCGGAGCAATTCATTAGGAAGGGGGTAGGGGTTAGGGGGTAAGGGTTAGTGGAAGAATGCGTGCCGCCACAGCGGTGCCTCCGACTAACCCCTACCCCCTATCCCCTAACCCCTTTGTTTTCTGCTGCCGCGGACGTCCGCGGCTTTGTTTTTTAAGGACATGACCAAGAATCTCGTCATCGTCGAGTCGCCCGCGAAGGCCAAGACCATCAAGAAGTACCTGGGCAAGGACTTCGAAGTGATGGCTTCCTATGGCCACGTGCGCGATCTCGTGCCCAAGGAGGGCGCCGTCGACCCCGAGCGCAAGTTCGCCATGCGCTGGGAACTCATCGACAAGAACAAGAAGCACGTCGACGCCATCACCCGCGCGGTGAAGAAAGCCGATGCGCTCTACCTCTCCACCGACCCTGACCGCGAGGGTGAAGCGATCTCCTGGCACCTGCAGCAGCTGCTGCAGGAGGCCGGCGTGCTCGATGGCAAGACCGTTCACCGCAGCGTGTTCTACGAGATCACGAAGAACGCGGTGCAGGAAGCTGTCGACAACCCGCGCGAAATCGCGGACGAGCTGGTGAAGGCCTACATGGCGCGCCGCGCGCTCGACTTCCTCGTGGGCTTCAACCTGTCGCCGCTGCTGTGGAAGAAGGCCGGCCTCTCCGGCGCCTCGGCGGGCCGCGTGCAGAGCCCGGCGCTGCGCATGATCTGCGAGCGCGAGGAAGAGATCCTGGCGTTCAAGCCGCGCGAATACTGGAGCATCGACGCGCAGGCTGCGAAGGATGCCGCGAACTTCACCGCCAAGCTCACGCTGTTGGGCGGCGAGAAGGTCGAGCAGTTCACGGTCACCGATGCCGGTGGCGCGGCGGCTGCGAAGCAGAAGCTGGAGCGCGATGCCAACGGCACGCTGGTCGTCGCGAACGTCGAGAAGAAGCAGCGCAAGCGCAATCCGTCGCCGCCGTTCACCACGTCCACGTTGCAGCAGGAGGCCGCGCGCAAGCTGGGCTTCGGCGCGCAGCGCACCATGCGCATCGCGCAGCGCCTCTATGAAGGCGTCGACTTCGGCGAAGGCCCGGTCGGCCTCATCACCTACATGCGTACGGACTCGGTCAGCCTCGGCACCGAGGCGATCAACGACATTCGCGGCGTGATCCGCAGGCTCTACGGCGCCGACGCGCTGCCGGCTTCGCCTCGCCTGTACAAGACGAAGTCGAAGAACGCGCAGGAAGCCCACGAAGGCGTGCGACCCACCTCGAGTGCGCGTACCCCGGAAATGCTGGCGGGCAAGATCGATGCCGACGAGCACAAGCTGTACACGCTGATCTGGCGCCGTGCCGTAGCGAGCCAGATGGAAGCCGCCGTGTTCGACACGGTCGCCGTCGACCTGGCCGCGGGCACCGGCAACATGTTCCGCGCCAACGGCTCCACGCTGCTGTCGCCCGGCTTCCTCGCCGTGTATCGCGAAAGCTTCGACGACGTCACGCTGAACGCGGACGACGACGAGAACCGCTTACTGCCGCCGCTCGAGCAGGGCGACAAGGTGCGGCTGCTCGCGATCGAGACCGAGCAGCATTTCACCGAGCCGCCGCCGCGCTATTCGGAAGCGAGCCTCGTCAAGGCGCTCGAAGAGCACGGCATCGGCCGGCCCTCGACATACGCGAGCATCATCCAGACGCTGCTGTACAAGAAGTATTGCGAGCTGGTGAACAAGCGCTTCATCCCGACGGACCTCGGCAAGATCGTCAGCCGCTTCCTGACCGGGAATTTCGAGCGCTACGTCGATTACGGCTTCACCGCCGCGATGGAAGACGAACTCGACAACATTTCGCGCGGCGAGGAAGACTGGCTGCCGATGCTCGAGCGCTTCTGGGAGGATCTCAAAAGCCAAGTCGACGACGTCAACGAGAACGTCACGCGCTCGGATGTCGCGATGGAACGGCCGCTCGGCATCGACCCCGTTTCGGGCCGGCCCGTGAGCGTGCGCTACGGCCGCTTTGGGGCGTTTGCGCAGATCGGCACGCGCGACGACGAAGAGAAGCCAAAATTTGCGAGCCTGAAGCCCGGCCAGCGCATGGACGACCTCACGCTCGAGCTGGCGCTCGAACTCTTCCAGCTGCCGCGTACGCTCGGTAACTGGGAAGACGGCTACCCGATCAAGGTGGCCGTGGGACGCTTCGGTCCGTACGTGCAGTACGGCGCGAAGAAGTATGCGTCGCTCAAGAAAGAGGACGACCCGTACACGGTCACGCTGGAGCGCGCGCTCGAGATCATCCGCGAGAAGCAGACGATCGAGGCGAACCGCATCATCAAGGAGTTCGGCGACACCGGCATCCAGGTGCTGAACGGCCGTTATGGCCCGTACATCACCGACGGCAGGAAGAACGGCAAGATCCCGAAGGATCGCGAGCCGGCTTCAATGACGCTCGAGGAATGCCAGGCACTGCTGGCCGTGGCGCCGGAACGCGGCACGAATCGCTGGGGCCGCAAGACGGCGGCGAAGACCACTGCCAAGGCGGCCGCCAAGTCCGCCGACTCATCCGATGCGCCAAAGAAGACGGCGGCAAAGAAGAAGGCAGCGCCCAGGAAGAAGGCCGCTGCAAAGAAGAAGGCGCCAGCGAAGAAATCCGCCTGACTCCACCTCTCCCGCTCTAGCGGGAGAGGTCGGCCGCAGGCCGGGTGAGGGCAACGGCTGCTACGATTGCCGCGAGCAAGAACGAGGTTTCGGAGATGACCGGCACGACGCCCTCCACTTCTGTCGTCATCGCATATCTGCGCGGCCTGCACGACCGCATCACTGCCGCCCTGGAAACAGCCGACGGCGGCGCAACGTTCCGCCGCGACAGCTGGGAACGCCCCGAGGGCGGTGGCGGCGAATCGCGCGTGCTGCGCGAAGGCGCCGTCTTCGAACAAGCCGGCATCAATTTCTCGCACGTGATGGGCGGCAAGCTCCCCGCCTCCGCCACTGCGCAGCGCCCCGAACTCGCCGGTGCGAGCTTCGAAGCGACGGGCGTCTCGCTCGTGATCCACCCGCGCAACCCCTACGTGCCGACGTCCCACGCCAACGTGCGCTTCTTCATGGCGATCAAGGACGGCCAGCCGGCCGCATGGTGGTTCGGCGGCGGCTTCGACCTCACGCCTTATTACCCGTTCGAAGAAGACGTGCTGCACTGGCACCGCACGTCGAAGGCTGCGTGCGATCCGTTCGGCGCCGACGTGTACCCGAAGTACAAGGACTGGTGCGACCGCTACTTCTACCTGAAGCACCGCGGCGAGACCCGCGGCGCTGGCGGCCTGTTCTTCGATGATCTCAGTGAATGGGGCTTCGACAAGTCGTTTGCATTCATGCAGAGCGTGGGCGATCACTACGTGCCCGCGTACCTGCCGATCGTCGAGAGGCGCAAGGACACGCCGTACGGCGAGCGCGAACGCAATTTCCAGCTCTACCGTCGCGGACGTTACGTTGAATTCAATCTCGTCTATGACCGCGGCACGATCTTTGGCCTGCAGACCGGCGGGCGTATCGAATCGATCCTGATGTCGCTGCCGCCGCTGGTGCGCTGGGAGTACGACTACAAGCCGGCGCCGGGCACGCCGGAAGAGCGTCTTTACAAGGATTTTTTGCGGCCGCGGGACTGGCTGGGCGACCTCGGTACTTGACATGGCGAAAAAGCGGCCGCTTCGGTCAGTGATCTCCGCCACGAAGCGTGCACCGCGACCGACTGCTTCGCGGCGGCAATCGATCGCGTGATGACCTGCTGGCCAACCACCCGGGCAACGCAGGCTGACTCCGGACCGGGACCACGGTGCCGGCGGCCCTGCCACGCCCACCTGTCGATCACACGATCATCAGTGCCGCGCGCGCACACGACTGAACATAATCACGCTGCCACGGTTTTCCTTCCGCTCGCGCGAATGTTCGCCGCCGCCGGCCTCGTTGCACGCGAATACCGCGGCCAGGTTGTCAGCTTGCGCCGATCCTCATTCGCCACTAGGGTCTTGTTCCAGTCCGCTGCAAGCACGCGGCGCATGTTTCTCACCCGATATGACAGCGAAGTCACGCAGTCCCATCATGAGGTTCTCGCAATGACCAGTAGAGTTCATGTCTTCGGCGCAGGTGCAGGTGCGCTGCTGGCGGCCATGGTTGCCGCCGTGAGCGCCAACGCGGCACCCGCTCCGGTTCCAGACGATCCCAGTGCCGTCCTCGCGGAAGTGAAGCAGTCGCCGAACGCGAAGATCGGCCCATGGCTCGACGGTCTGTATGCGGAATATCGCGAGGCCCGCGGCAAGGGCGTGACGGACGACCAGTTCCGCAGCGCGAACAAGAAGCTGCGTGTTGCAGACGGCAGGGTCTTCGTGCAGGCGATGGCCACCGACGGCGCCGCGCTCGGGCGCTCGTTGCGCGGCATGGGCGCCACGCAGGTCCAGGCACGTGGTCCGATCGTCTCGGCGCGCGTGCCGGTGCGTGCCCTTGGCCGGCTTGCGGCGGAAGCCTCGCTGCTCTACGCGCGTCCGTCGCTCGCGACGACGAACGCGCTGCCGGCGAATGCAGTCTCGCAGGGTGTGGTCAGCATGCGCGCGGACGTGGCGCGGAGGCAGGCCGGTGTCGATGGCAGCGGCACCATGGTGGGCACGCTGTCCGATTCGTTCGGCTGCAATCCGCCAGCGTTCGTTCCAGGCGCGCCGACATCCACGCTCGCAGAGGACATCTCGAACGGTGAACTGCCGGCAGACGTGACCATCCTCGCCGAAGGCGAGTGCGCCGGCGCCACGGACGAAGGCCGCGCGATGGGCCAGATCGTGCATGACGTAGCACCGGGCGCCAGCATCGCGTTTCACACCGCCTTCAACAGTGAGTTCGATTTCGCCGAGGGCATCATCGAACTGGAGCGAGCCGGTGCCGACGTCATCGTCGACGACGTGCGCTATTTCGCCGAGCCGTTCTTCATGGACGGCATGATCGCGCAGGCCGTCGACATCGTGTATGGCCGTGGCGTGCCTTACTTTTCTTCCGCAGGCAACCAGGCGCGCGATTCATACGAGAGCGCGTACCGCGGCGTGAACGTCGTCACCAACGCGGGCACCAACCTGAACGGCGGCAATGCCACGGTGCGTCGCTTCCATGATTTCGACCCGGGTCCCGGCGTCTCGATCCTGCAGCCGGTCGCCGTGTATCCGAGCGACGGGGCGGGTTACGCGATCTTCAGCTTCCAGTGGGACCAGCCGCATCGCACGGCGACCACCTACGCCTGGCTCAAGGCGGGCAAGTCGGAAGCAGAGGCCGCCCGACTGGCGAAGGGCGCGGTCAGCGACATGGACCTGGTGATCTTCGACTACAAAGGCCACGTCGTGCGGCGTTGCCCGCCGGGCGTTGCGACGGGCATCACGTGCCAGGTCACTGGCGACCGCAACATCGGTGGCGATGCGGTCGACCTCGGGGTCATCTATTACGCGGGCCCGCCCAAGACGCCGCAGCTGTTCTACGTCGCCCTGGTGAACTCCGGCGGGCCGGATCCGGGCGTCGTGAAGTACAACTGGTGGGAGCAGCAGGGCGAATTCGAGCCGCTGGCCTTCAACACGAACAGCGGCACCTCGTTCGGTCATTCCAACGCCGCCGGCAATATCGCAGTGGGCGCTGCCTCATGGTACGCGAGCGTTCCGTTCAGCACGAGCGGTGCCGTCCCGCCGAACGATAAACAGACGCCGAAGATCGACCTGCGCCCCTGCGCTCCGGCGTGCCTCAACGACTTCTCCTCCGCTGGATCGGTACCGATCTATTTCGACAGGTTCGGCAACCGGCTCGCTTCCCCGGTCATCCGCCGCGTGCCGAGCGTGACGGGTCCCGATGGCGGCAACTCGACGTTCTTTCTCTCGGACTCGAGCTACGACGACGATGACGGCGACGGCTCCAACAGCCCGTTGAGCACGTTCATCACGCCGACGCTCGACCTTCCGGGTGACGAGTACCCGAACTTCTTCGGCACCTCGGCGGCTGCTCCCCACGTGGCCGCGGTGGCCGCGCTGATGCTGGACAAGAATCCGAACGGCAGCCCGGCGTACATCCGTCGGGTTCTGGAGCGGACAGCGCGTCCGATTGGCTTGCGATTTACGTCGAATCGGCCGCTCATCACGTGGCCAATCACTTCGGAGACTGGCCCCGCCGGCTTCGACTTCGACTCGGGCTTTGGCCTCGTCGATGCAGCGAGAGCCCTGCAGGTCTACGACGTGAACTGACACGCCGGTTCGATTGTCATTGAACGGGGCCCTGGTCGCGAGTCCAGGGCCCTTTTTCTTGGGGCGGCTGCCCGCGGCCGGCCTGTGTCTGCCTTGGCTGCGAGCTGCGGCCGCCACGAACCATTGCGCCGCTGGCCGCGGGGTGCAGTACTCTTGCCGGCGATGAACTATCGTCACGCGTTCCATGCCGGCAACTTCGCCGACGTGCTCAAGCACGTCGTGCTCGTCATGCTGGTCGAACACCAGAAGCGGAAAGATACGCCGTTCTTCTATCTCGATACGCACGCCGGCGGTGGCACGTACGACCTGAGCCTGGGCGAATCGCAGCGCAGCGGCGAGTACAAGAACGGCATTGGCCGCCTGCTCGAGTTCCCTGAGGCCGCGCTCGCGCCCGAAGTCGCTGATTACGTCCGTCTGGTCAAGGCCTGCGCCGGGCCTGGCCGCAGTGCCATCACTGCCTACCCTGGTTCGCCGACGATCGTCGCTAAACTGCGCCGCCCGACTGATCGCATGGTGCTCGCCGAGACACATGCGCGCGAAGCACAGGCACTGCGGTCGTTGCTGGGGCGGCAGAGGTTGGTCTCGATCCTCGAAAGCGACGGCTACGAGGCCGTGAAGGCGCAATTGCCGCCCCGCGAGAAACGCGGACTGGTGCTGATCGATCCGCCCTTCGAATCCGATGCCGAGTTCGACCGCATCCTGTCCGCGCTCGAAACCGGCCACCAGCGCTGGCCGACCGGTACGTTCTGCATCTGGTATCCGCTCACCGAGCGCGCGGCCCCGCTGCGGTTCCGCCGCAATCTCGAAAGCTCCGGCATCCGCAAGGTGCTCGACGTGACCTTGAGCGTGATGCCTGACGACTCGCCGGTGGGCATGCGCGGCTCGGGACTGGTGATCGTGAATCCGCCTTGGCTGCTGGACGAGCGGCTCAACGAACTGCTGCCCGACGTGCATCGCCTGCTGGTGCCGGACGGTTCGGGCGGCACGAGCGTGGAATGGTGGGTGGGGGAGTAGGAAGTGGCCAGTGGCTAGTGGCTAGTGGCTAGTGGCTAGCGGCTAGCGGCTAGCGGCTAGCGGCGAACGGGGG
>Ga0224510_10002542_pt1 | contig 10866 bp, 7 predicted proteins | sample SF_May12_sed_USG_FD_170161 | JGI IMG/M metagenome (GOLD analysis project Ga0224510, IMG submission 170161) | Sediment microbial communities from San Francisco Bay, California, United States - SF_May12_sed_USGS_4_1 | ecosystem: Environmental > Aquatic > Marine > Sediment | place: USA: California... | reverse complement strand
ATGTGGGCCTACGAGACCGGCCGGATCCAGGGCTGACGGTTGCCTGGGGTGCCGTCGGGGGGGCCGGGCGGTGGCCTGAATCCCCCGGCTTTACCCATTGGCCACCGGCCCGCCTTCGCCGCGCCAGCTTGTCTCCGTTCCGACCGTCATCGTTGACGCGTCGGGTTGGCACTGACGAGCGGCTATTGAAGCTGCCTGGGGCCGCTCAACTTGCCAATCCACTCGCCAAAACGCGTGGCCTTCGGGTTCGACGCCGACCTCCGAAACGAGAACACCCGCTCCACGAGCGGGTTTCCGAGACGGGAGCGACGGGACTCGAACCCGCAACCTCCGGAGTGACAGGCCGGATAGAGCCTTGCGGGGCTCATCCGCACGAGGCGGGGATTCGACGCGCGAGCAGGGCTTCTTCCGCCAACCTTCCGGTGATTGCCGGGCGCCTGTTGGAGCTTCCGCCTGCCTCCCGCGGGATGTGCGCGGGACGAGTCGTGTCGTTCGGCGGCGATGATGGACAGCTGCAGTGGCTGATCGCTGGCTGCAGAGATTCAGTGAATGCTCACGGCACTCAAGCTCCCGAGCCTCAGCCGTACCAGGGTTTCTCGTCCGGCTCGACCCGCAAGCCGTCCATGAGCTTGTTGAAACCGCTGAAGAGGTCGACCACCGCCATCAACTCGAGAACGGCCTCATCGCCCAGCCCCAACTTCTGCACCGCAGAAGTGTGGACTTGCAGTCAGTAGTCGCAGCTGTTGACCGCGGATACGGCGACGGCGATGATCTCCTTGGTCAAGCGATCGAGGTGCTCCGACTCGATCATGACCGCCTTGACCTTGTTCCAGTTCGCCTCCAGGTAGGCCGGGTTCGGAGCCATCACCTTGTAGAGATTCGGCACGAAGTCGATGCCGAACGTCTCTTTGATCTCCTCGTAAACGTCCTTGACCGTGCCAGCGGCTTCCTCTTCTTCGACCATCTTGATCGCTGCCATCTCGCTCCCTCCTCGCCGCTCGCGAGTGAACCAGTGCAGGTCCGGTGCGATGGCTCTCTTGCGCCCTAGGCCCCGTTAGGACCGCCAAGCGAGCACACACGGAGTCAGACGATAGCGCCTCCCGCGCACTGGGTACTACTGCTTGGCTGATCATCCCATGATCCAGATAGAGCCGCGTCTCCTGGGCCATCGCGGACGAACGCCTGGGGCATCGTGAGCGGTTTCTCGAGAGGGGCAGCCAGTGCCTTGCCAGACCGCGCGACCGGTGTCAGCGTTGAGCTTGTAGCCGAGGAAGTCGGAGATCGGACGTCGCCGGCCGCGCTCACTCGAGCCCCCAGCGTCGGTTGGTGCCGTTCCCGCAGTCGTCGGCAGAGCCGCCGGGGAAGACCACATGAGAACGTCCGCGTTGTCGGCTGACGACGCCAGCACGGCGAGCGAAGCGACCCTCGCGGATACAGCGCCGACGTCACGACGACATCTCTGCAACCTCAAAGGGCTGGTCGCTGACGCTGCCTCGCGGGAGCGCGACCACTGCGGCAAGCGATGCGGTGGCGGCGACGGCGGCTGCGAGCAGGAAGGCGAGTTGGAGACCGCCGACCTGGGCGGCGAGCGGGGTCGAGCCGGAGCGGAGGAGATCGCTGCTACGCGTACTGGCCACGCTGGCGAGGACGGCGAGTCCGAGGGCGCCGCCAATCATTACGGATGTACTGAGCATTCCGGAGGCGAGACCGGAGGCCGAGTCGTCGACGCGGGCAAGCGCGGCGGTGGTGATCGAGACGAAGGACAGGCCCGCGCCGAGCCCGACGAGGATGAGCCCCGGCAGCACATCGGCGAAGTAGTCGCCCGCGGCCGGGGCGTGCCCGAGGACGACGAGGCCGGCCGCCGCTGTCGCGAGGCCCGCGGCCGCGAAGGGACGTGGGCCGAGTCGCGGCACGAGCTGGTTGGCCACGGCCGTGGCTGCGGCCACGCCGCCCGCGAGCGGCAGGTAGGCGAGGCCGGCCTGCAGCGGCGTGTAGCCGAGCACCTGTTGGATGTAGAGCGTGAGCAGGAAGAGCGTCGAGATCAGCGACGAGCCCAGCAGCAACTGCAGCACGTTGGGCGCGAGCGTCTCGCGCCGGTGAACGAGGCCGGCCGGGACGAGCGGCGTCTCGCTGCGGGACTCGATCAGCGCGAACGCGCCGAGCAGGAACACGGCGGCGGCGAGAAGACCGTACGTCTCGACTGAGCGCCAGCCCGCGTTGGACGTGTTGAGCAGCGCGTAGACGAGCGTCGTCATGCCGGCGGTTACGGTGGCTGCCCCGGCGAAGTCGAACCGGCGCCGGCCGGCGACGCGGCTCTCCGCGGCGATACGCGGCACGACCAAGAGTGCGCCGAGCGCAATCGGGACGTTGATCAAGAACACCCACCGCCAGGAGGCGAGGTCGGTGATCGCGCCGCCGAGGAGGATCCCGATCGCGAAGCCGAGCCCGGCCAAGGCGCCCCAGATGCCAAGCGCCTTCGCCCGCTCCTTACCGGCGGGGAAGAGCACCGTCACGAGCGCCAGCGCAGCGGGAGTTGCGAGTGCGGCCCCGAGTCCTTGCAGCACGCGGGCGCCGACGAGCATGCCCGCGGACTGAGCGAGTCCGTCGAGTAGCGATGCCCCCCCGAACACCGCGATCCCCGCGAGGAAGAGGAGTCGGCGCCCGAAGAGGTCGGCGACGCGGCCGCCCAGCAGCAGCAGCCCGCCAAACGACAGCATGTACGCGTTGACCACCCAGGCGAGTGACGCCTGCGAGAAGCCGAGGTCGGCCTTGATCGAGGGCAAGGCGACGTTCACGACCGTCTCGTCCAGGAACACCATGAACTGCGCTACGGCAAGCACGCTCAGCGCGAGCCAGCGCCGTCGGGCTGCCGCATCGTCAATCCCCGCCGCGTTTCTTGCGGGCTCTATGTCTGCTCTGCTGGTCTTCATCGTTCTCCTCCTTCGGAACTCGCTTCTCGGTCCATCACGCGAGGGATCGGGACGGCACGGGTGAGGGGGTCGAGCGCGCGGCGCTGGTGGGTGTCCTTGCTGCGGCTCGTGGCGGCGAGGACGGCAGAGGTGGCGCGCTGCTCGCTGTGGGCTGAAGGGGGCACCGGCTGCCGCGGCGGGCGTCGGCCGCGAGAGCCCATTGAATGTGCGCGTCGATCGCGCTGGAAGACTCATCGAAGCGCTCTTCGGCGCGGCGGAGCGATTCGCGGGCGGCGGCGATGGCGGTCTGATAGCGGCGGAGTGCTTCTCCCTCCTGTCGGCGCGCCCTCGTGCCAGCGGCGGTTCGGTTCTCGCTCGCCGGCATCGGCAGCGTCGCCAAGTCAGAGCTGATCGTCGCTGCAGCTTCGTTGCTGCTCATCGTGGCGCGTGTCAGGTTCATCACCCGCCAAGGGTCTGGGCGGCATGGGTGAGCGGTCATCACCCAGTCCCCGTTTCATCCTGGGCGATCTTTCGCCGTCCCTCCCCTGGCGGCTGCCGGGGAAGGCAGGCTCGTCTGCGTGCTAGAGGAGACCGAGCTCGCGCGCGCGATCTACGGCCTCGGCGCGTGACGCGGCGCCGAGCTTGCGGAAGATCGAGCGTGTGTGGCTCTTCACGGTGTTGAAGGAGACGTAGAGCTCGGCGGCTATCTCGCGCTGGGAGAGGCGGCCCGCGAGCAGGCGGAGCACGGCCAGCTCGCGCTCGGATAGCTCCCAGAAGGGTGTGCTCGCGCTACCGCCGTCGCGCGTGGCTCGCAGGCGGAGCGTTTGCTCGGTCTGCGCGACGCGCGCGAGGCCTGTGCCTGGGTCGGGGAGCGCCTTGAGCATGCTGCGCACGCGTCCAAGGAGGCGGCGGGCTGCGGCCGGCTCATGATCACGATGGCGGATCTCGGCGAGCGCGAGCAGGCCGTACGCAGTGACGAGCCAGGATCGCTCTCGCTCCGCGAGCTCGGTTCCTCGCTCGATCTCGTCCTGCGCCTCCGTCAGCTCGCCGCGCCGAGCGTGCGCCTTGCCCGAGGCGATGCGCGCCATCGCCGTGAAGGGATGCTCCTCCAGGCCGGCCCCACGGGTGAGCTCGATCGCCTCGCGCGCGAGCGCATCCGACTGTGCGGCGTCTCCCTGGTCGAGCGCGATCGCGGCACGGAAACCGAGCGTTTCGATCGTCGCCGGGACAAGCCCCGCCGCCTGCGCCGTCCGGGCCGCCCGCTCGAGAACCGCTTTCGCCTCCGTCGCCTCTCCCGACCACCAGAGCGCGGCGCCCAAGACGAGTTGCGGCGCCAGGGCCCATGCGAGCTCCGTCGACGGAGCGACCGTGAGAGCGTGACGGGCTGCCGCGATCGTACCGGCGATGTCGCCACGGGATAGCCGAAGGAAGGCTCGTGTTGCCGCCACAGGGCCGTACGGCTGCTGGCCGTTCCGGACGAGCGGCGGCGCGCGCTCCGCCGCTTCCAGCCAGCGCTCGGCCTCGTCGAGCCTGTCCGTGTGCGCGGCCACGGTCACACCCGCCAGGCACAACAGCCAGTTCTCGGCGATGACGGTGTCGGGCAGCGCCTCGAGCCAGCGCGCCACCGTCGCAAGCTGTCCCTGCTCGAGGAAGAGGGGCCAGCAACATCCGACTAGCTCGACCGCGGCATCGACGTCGCCAGCCGCGGTTGCGTGGCGGGCCGCTTCGACGATCAGGCCGGCTTGGCGGTACCAGGCGCTCGCCCGTCGATGGAGGATCGGGAGGATGTCCGCGTCCGTCCGCGCGAGCTCATGCTGGAGGAGCTCGGCGAAGAGCGGGTGGTAGCGGTACCACTCGCGCTTCGTGTCGAGCGGCATCACGAGCAGGTTCGAGCGCTCGAGCTCCTCGAGGATCTTCTCCGAGTTGTCGCCATCAGCGACGGCGTCACAGAGCGGCCCGCACAGCCGCATGAGGATCGACGTTCGGAGGAGAAACGAGCGGAGCTCGGCAGGCTGACGGGCCAGTACCTCCGCCGTCAGGTAGTCGACCAAGTGCCGATCGTCACCCGCGAACGCATCGATCACCATGCTTGGGTCGTCGCGGCCGCGCAAGGAGAGCGCCGCGAGGTAGAGCGCGGCCGGCCATCCCTCCGTCCGCGCCTGCAGCCGCTCGACATCCTCCGCCGACAGGCCCAGGTCGAGCAGGTCGTTCAGGAAGCTTCTCGCCTCCTCGTCGCTGAAGCGAAGCGCGCCAGCGCGCAGCTCGCACAGCTCACCGCGGACGCGCAGCCTACCCAGCGGCAAGGGCGGATCCTCGCGGGTCGCGAGGACGAGCCGGAGCGACTCGGGCAGGCGCTCGACGAGGTAGGCCACCGCCTCGTGGATCTCGGCGTTCGTGAGTACGTGGTAGTCGTCGAGAACGAGGACCACCCCAGTCTCCAGAGCCGCCAGATCGTTAAGCAAGAGCGGGAGGACGACGTCGATGAGTTCTGCGCCAGGCGCAGCGTGCGCCGCTAGCGCGCGCCCTCCAATGGCCGGCTCGACGGTGCGCAAAGCCTCGATCACGTAGGAGAAGAAGCGTGCGTGGTCGTTGTCGTCTTCGTCGAGCGAGAGCCACGCAACCGCTCGCTCGTCTTCGGCCGCGGCCCACTCGGCCAGCAGCGTCGTCTTCCCGAAGCCGGGCGGGGCTGTCAGCAGCGTCAGCTTCCGGCCTGCGCCCTCGCGCAGACGCTCGAGGAGCTCGCGACGGGCAACGTGCTCGGCTCGGACGGACGGGCGGGCGAGCTTCGTCTCGAGGATTACCGGGCCGGACGCGCCCGAGCGGCCAACTGCATCCTTGTCGGCCACCGTCACTGGCATCTCAGTAGGACTCTAGCTCGGAGCCGCCACAGAGAAGATCGCCCTGGGTGAAGTGCGAATTGGGTGATGCGGCGCCACCCAGGAGTTGCGAATGCTCGGCCCGTCATGCAAGCAACGCGAAGAACGTAGCGCGATGGGCGTGGCCACCAGCCGCGGATCGCCGTGCACGGGAGGCTGATTGAGCAGTCCGGGCGTCGTGTTCGAGGTACGGCTGCACATCTCATTCGGAACGACGACAGGTGAGGTTGACGATGATCACGCAGGACCAACGACGAAAAGCTGAAGAGTTCTTGGCCCTCCACGATGCGCCCAAGCTACTGATCCTGCCCATCGCATGGGACGTCGCCAGCGCTCGACTCTACGAACTCGAGGGCTTCAAGGCGGTCGCCACAACAAGCGCCGGCATCTCCTCCTCGCTCGCCGATCAACGTGGTCGCCGGCGAGCGCATGCCGGCGCTGCCAGTGCTCGAGGAGATCGGCGTCGCTCGAGTCACCTTCGGACCGCGACCCATGCGGGCGACACTTGCTCTGATCCGCAAGATGGCTCGGGAATGGGGTCGAGACCGGAACCTATACGACCATGACGGCGGACACCCTCTCCTACGCCGAAGTCAACGCCATGTTCGAACGGCGCCGCGGCGAATAGCGATGCGGGCGAGCTTCGACTTGAAGATGATCGGGTCGGAACCGACGGGCCCGCCAGCCGCACGCGGGTCGCTCACCCTCCTTGTCACCACGCGCTCTGATAGTCGCTGACGAGGGTGAAGAGACGCTAGTGGTCTGTCAGGCAACGTTCGCCGGTCTGCGAGGGACGCGATAACGCTTCGCCATGCGTCGTCCTCAGTCGCGCCCATATCTACGGATATGGACGCTCCCTGCGTCCTAGCCTGACTCGGTTCTCGCGTCCCGCAACTCCACCAACGTTGCCTGACAGACCACTAGTTCGGGCCAGCCGCGGAAAAGATCGCCCTGGGTGAAGTGCGAGCTGGGTGATGCGGCGTCACCCAGTCGCTGCGGATGCTCGGCCCGTTATGCAAGCAACGCGAAAGGCGTAGCGCGATGGGGCCGGGACGCCGGGTGCGGATCACGGTGCGCGGGAGGTTGAGCGAGCATTTCGCATCGGCCTTCGAGGGCATGGCGCTCGTTCGCCGCGAGGGCTGCACCGAGCTCGTCGGCGAGATCGCCGACCAGGCGCAGCTCCACGGACTGCTCACCCGGATCCGCGACCTCGGGCTCGAGCTCGAGAACGTGAGTCTCGCCGAGGAGATCCCAGGGCGACCCGGCCCCAAGCGCTGCGAGGAGGAGGAGGCTTGAGATGCGGAACGAGCGCACCCATTTTGCGCACCGAGAAGCGAGCGGACTTGCGGTCGACCTCTTCTGGGATCCGAGCGATCTCGACCACGAGTTTCGCGTCAACGTCGCTGGCCCGGGAGGCGACATGAGCTTCGTGCTCTTCCCGACCTCGGGCGCCGCGGCAGTCGAAGCGTTCCACCACCCGTTCGCGGTCGAGCTTCAGGAAGAGCCCGACCCATACGCCACCGCCCTGACCCCGTTTCGCTGATCAAAGGAGAAACCGCTCATGTTTTCCGCCATCACATCCCCGGCCGCGTGGGCGCGCCGCTCGGCGACGCACCCCCGGCGCGTGATCGCCGTCTGGGGCGTCGTCGTGATCGCGTCGCTCGCGATCGTCGCGACGTTGCTCGGCTCGGCGCTGACGAGCAGCATGAACTTCATCGGCTCTCCGGAGTCGAAGCGGGCCGACCAGGCAATCACAGCCCAGATCGGCGTGCGCGACGCTGTGACCGAGACGGTCGCGATCACGCGAGCGGGTGCCACGGCGGCGCAGCTGCGCCCGACGGTCGAGCGGCTCGCTGGGCAGATCCGCGCACTCGGCCCCTCGGTCGTCGAGGGCGTGGCCACGCCGTGGAGTGCCGGCGGAAACGCAGGCCTGCTCTCGCGGAACGGCCAGACCGGCTTGATCTCGGTGCGGATGGCCGGCAGCACGGCCGAAGCGCAGGATCACATCGGGCCGATCCTGGCGCTCGCCCGCTCGGCCGAGGGCTCGAGCGGAGCGACCGTGCGCGTCACCGGCCAGGCCTCGATCGCCGAAGACGTCAACACGGCCGCCGAGAAGGACCTCAAGACCGGTGAGGCGATCGGCATCCCGGTCGCGTTGCTCGTGCTCCTGCTCGTCTTCGGGACGCTCGTCTCGGCGCTGCTTCCAATCGGGCTCGCTGTCGTGGCGATTCTCGTCTCGCTCGCGCTTACCGCCCTGGTCGGTCAGGTCTTCGAGCTCTCCTTCTTCGTGACCAACATGATCACGATGATGGGCCTCGCCGTCGGCATCGACTACGTGCTCTTCATCGTCTCTCGCTACCGCGAGGAGCGCGCGGCCGGCCGTGAGAAGCTCGACGCGATCGAGCAGGCCGGGCAGACCGCAAGCCGTGCGGTGCTCTTCTCCGGGCTCACCGTCGTCGTGGCGCTCGTCGGGCTTCTGATCGTCCCGACCACGATCTTCGTCAGCCTGGCCACGGGCGCGATCCTCGTCGTCCTGTGCGCGCTCGCGGCCGCGCACACCTTGCTGCCGGCGACCCTCAGTCTGCTCGGCGACCGCATCGACGCGGGCCGCGTCTCGAGGCTCCTGCCCGCGCGGCTGCGCCCCCGCCGCACGACCGGATTCTGGCCACGCGCGGTGCGCGGCGTCATGCGCCGCCCGATCGTGAGCGTGGTCGTGGTCGTCGCGGCGCTCGGTCTCGCGGCCGTCCCCTACCTCGACCTGCGCCCGGGCGCCGCCGGCGTCGAAAGCATGCCGTCGGGGCTGCAGTCGCGGCAGGGGTTCGAGCTCCTGCAGCGGGAGTTCTCGGTCGGCGGCATCGCGCCGGCGCGGATCCCGTTGCTCGGCGACCCGTCCTCGGCGGCGAACCGGCGCCAGATCGCCACGATCACTTCGCGCGTCGCAGAGCGGCCAATCTTCGGCACGCCCGTGCTCGAGCCCGGAGCCACCGCGCGGGGCGCGGTCCTCGATGTTCCCATCAACGCCGACGCGAGCAGCCCGGCCGCGACCGCCGCGGTGCGGGAGCTGCGGACCTACACGACACTCCCGGTCGGCGGGACGACCTCGCAGAACATCGACTACTTCGACATCTCGAGCCGCTATCTGCCGATCGTCGTCGGCATCGTGCTGGCGCTGAGCTTCCTGGTGCTTCTCGTCGCCTTCCGCTCGATCGTCGTCCCGCTACTCGCGATCGCCATGAACCTGCTCTCGGTTGGCGCGGCCTACGGGCTCTTGACGCTCGTGAGCCAGAAGGGCTACGGCGCCGGGCTGCTCGGCTTCCAGCGCGTCTCCACTATCGAGGCCTGGCTCCCGCTCTTCCTGTTTGCGGTGCTCTTCGGCCTCTCGATGGACTACCAGGTGTTCCTGCTCTCGCGCATCCGCGAGCGCTTCATCGCCACCGGCGACACCGCGAGCGCGATCGTCGAAGGGATCTCCTCGAGCGCACGGCTGATCACCGGCGCCGCCCTGATCATGGTTGTGGTCTTCGCCGGCTTTGCCTCGGGGCAGCTCGTGATGTTCCAGCAGATGGGCTTCGGTCTCGCCGTCGCCATACTCATCGACGCCACACTCGTGCGCACCGTGCTCGTGCCGGCGGCGATGCGGCTCCTCGGCGACCGCAACTGGTACCTCCCCAAGCACATCGCGTGGCTTGCCCGGTTCAGCCCCGACAGCCCCACGCCCGCGCGCGCAGAGGCCCGCGAGGCGTAAGCCCATAGTGGCCACCCCCCTCCTTTCTTCGCCTGTCGCGCCGCCTGCGAGCGAAGCCATCGGTGTGTTCGCTGAAAGATCTTGAGAGTTCGATGGCCGCGAATCGAGGCGGGACGCAGCGCTCGCCGGGAGTCCCATTCCGTTTCGGAAAGGATGGTTGCCGCTCGTCCAGGCGGCGCTAGTCGAGCAGCACCTCGTCCGCGACAACGTCGTGGAGCGCGTCCCATTCGAGCTGGTCCGCGTGTCAGGCCATTCGTGTGCAGGTTTCGATCACCGCGAGACGGTCGACGCTCTTGACACGGCTTCTGACACGGACCTGACACGGGACCTGACACAGCGGGGCGATGCGTGGAGCCCCAGAAACCGCACAACCACGCCGTTTGCGGCGCCTTCGAGGGTGGCGTCCTGAGAGCCGGACCTGACACGGACCTGACACAGATCTGACACGGCCGGCACCGGTGACCGGGAAACGGCTTGAACAAGCCATTTTCAGGGGGTGGGGAGAGTGGGCGCACCTGGGATCGAACCAGGGACCTCTCGCGTGTGAAGCGAGCGCTCTCCCGCTGAGCTATGCGCCCGGAGCGCGTAAGGCTACCGCAGCCCTTGGTACGTTCCGCGCATGGCTCCCGCGACACTTACGCCGCCGCGCACTCTGCGTCGGCAGGGCACCGGTAGCGGGCTCGGCAAGCCCTGGCGCGTGATCGTGCGGAACGACGATCACAACTCGTTCGAGGGCGTGGCGTTCGCACTCTCTAGTGTGCTCCCGGGTGTCAGCTACGACCAAGGGATGAAGTTTGCGAACCGGATTCACGACACCGGCCAGGCGATCGTCTGGTCCGGCCACAAGGAGCAGGCGGAGCTCTATTGGGCGGAGCTCGAAGCGTTCGGATTGACGATGGCGCCCCTCGAGCAGTAGTGGTGTCTCGGCGCCGGACACCGTGGTAGCGTCTCGCGCGTGCTGCTGGCGCTGACCGGGTACGAGACGGCTCTGCTCGTCGTCGCGGCAGTATTCATCGCGTTCGCGCTGATCGTCGCGCTCGTCGTTCCACGCTCGCGACCCGAGTTCCCCGGGCGCCGTCTCGGGATCTTCCTGGCGATCTGCGTCGCGCTCTTTGTGGCCCAGATAGGTGCGGTCCTCGTTCTGGCCGAGATCGGTGAGGCAGACGAACCGGCGCACGCGGAAGCGACGCCCACCGAGACGACGCCCACCGAGACGACAGCCACCGAGTCGGCCCCGACGGAGACGACAGGAACGGAGACGACGGAAACTGAGACCGAGTCGACGGAGGCGGTTGGCGACGCGGTCGCAGGCAAGGTGGTGTTCCTGTCCTCGGCG
>Ga0224510_10002539_pt1 | contig 10872 bp, 8 predicted proteins | sample SF_May12_sed_USG_FD_170161 | JGI IMG/M metagenome (GOLD analysis project Ga0224510, IMG submission 170161) | Sediment microbial communities from San Francisco Bay, California, United States - SF_May12_sed_USGS_4_1 | ecosystem: Environmental > Aquatic > Marine > Sediment | place: USA: California... | reverse complement strand
AGAGGGAAGTTCACAAAACCATGAATCTGGTCTTGCAAATCCGTCACCCGTTGAACTATGTATGGCGCTCCTACTCATGTGGCCATTACTGAGAACAACAGTTCGCGAAATCTGCTCACGCACTTGCCGAGGAGCCATAGGATGATGAAGAAGCCCCGGTTGACGCACAAGAACATCTTTCTACTATTCCTGTTGGTGATGTCCATTGTTCATCCATCGAAAGCCCCGGCACAGGTGCTCGATCAACAGATCAATGCGTTGCTCCAGAATAACTGTGCACTCCTGGGTACTGGCGGGCCGCCGGTCCCTTCTCCCACAGTTCTCGCAGGGTTCGGACAAAACCTGAGAGCGCTCTGTGACACCCCGATCACGGGAGGAGCCAGTTCTGCTGGTGGTGGGGCTGCCTCTGTCCAGGGATCTGCTGCATCGATCTTGAATCGCACCGTGCTGGGAAGGCTGGAAGAGCTCCGACAGGAAGACCGTGGCGAATCGACACAACCGTCTTCCTTCCGCTTTAACCCTCTCGGAATGATGGCCATGGCGGGAATGGGTAATCTCAGCGTGTCGTCACCGTTTTATGCTGCGACAGCGATGAGCGGAGGATCTGGAACATCTGTGGTCATGAATAGCCCCAGTCGGTGGAAGGGGTTGGGTTTCTTTGCCTCGGGCCTGGTCGAATCCCTCAATCGAGACGTGACGACCTTTCAGGACGGATACAAATCCAGAATTTTCGGTGCGTCAGTCGGCGTGGACTATCGTGTCACGAGGCGGTTTGTGATCGGACTGGCGGGAAACTTTTCCAATACGGACGGAGATTTCAGAACAGGTGGCGGGACATTCAGCACCAACTCCTACGGTGGTCTGGCCTTCGCCCAAATCCTTCCAACCGACAAGACCTTTATTCAAGTCACGGGCGGCTACACACGCAACAATTATTTGATCTCCCGACTTGCCACAGCCGAGATCAGCGGTGTGATTCCCCCCCGAACCGTAAATGCATTCGCTTCCAGCAACTCCAATGGTGATGTGGCGAGCGCCGGTTTCCTCGCGGGGTACGACCATACGATCGGCCGATATCTCATTGGGCCACGTGTGGGGATCAACTATAGCCAAACTCATATCGGCAGGTATGCGGAAGACGGTGGTGGCGGAATTGGCTTGCAGTATGACGCTCAAACGATTCACTCGTTGCAAAGCACCGCCGGCATTCAAGCCTCGACGGTGTACAGCACAGGATTCGGCGTCCTCGTGCATCAGATCAATGCGGACTATATTCACGAATTCGCGAACGACCAGCGACATATCGCCGTCCAGTTCACCGAAGACCTGCGGGCAACTCCCACCAGGTTTGCGTTCCAAAATGAGGCGCCCGCGCGGAATTACGCCTATCTTGGGACAGGACTGGTCGCCGTACTGCCCAATGGCTGGCAACCGTTTGTGAATTTCCGAGCCATGGTCGGTAACAGCCAATTTGATAACTATACCGGCACGTTTGGGCTGCGCATCGAGCTCTAGCCACGGGGTAACTGCGTGCTATGAACATACGATCACCACTTTGAAGATTCGCCGCAGAGGGGATGCCCATGAACATTCGCATGATAACGTTACCGGCTCTGTTCCTGTTCGCATTGTCTTTCATGGTCGCTTGCGGGGGCTCCTCAGAGTCACCCTCAGGCAACACGCCCGCAGCACCCACGGCCAACGCTGGCCCAGATCAAGGCAGCGTCGCTCCTGGCACCCTCATCACCCTGAATGGCAGCGGCAGTACAAGCCCAGACGGGGCACCCTTGACGTACGCTTGGACGCTCCTTTCCAAACCACCTAACAGTGCGGCAGCGTTGACCAATGCCAACACCTCCTCACCCACCTTTACAGTCGATCGCCCCGGCGAGTATGTGGCCCAACTTATCGTCAACAATGGCGCCACGAATAGCGCGCCCAGTACGGTGACCGTTTCTACAGGGAATGTCCCCCCGGTTGCTCGCGCGGGCCAGGACCAGGGAGGAAAAGTCGCAGGGACGCGCATTACTCTTGATGGCAGCGGCAGCTCCGATGCCAATGGGGATCAGCTCAAGTTTAACTGGAGTCTAAAGTCAATTCCCCCGGGCAGTTCTGCTACCCTCGCCGATGCTACGACGGTGGCACCATCTTTCTTAGCGGACAAGTCCGGTGACTATACGATCCAGTTGATCGTGAACGATGGCACCGTGGACAGCACTCCAGACACGGTCCTGGTCACAAGCAAAAATACTGCGCCAGTCGCAGAGGCGGGGCCAGGTCAGAATGTGATATCCGGCACCCTTGTCACGTTAGACGGCGGCGGCAGTTCCGATGCAAATGGCGATCGGCTGAATTATAAATGGGATCTGATCGAAAGACCCGCTGACAGTAACGCAACCCTGGCTAATGCCACTACCGTGTCGCCTACCTTCACGGCTACGACCAATGCCCCTGGCAAATATACGGTCCAACTCATCGTCAACGACGGCACCGTAGACAGTGCGGCAGACCATGTAACAATCATGGCTAGTAATGAAGGCCCAACCGCTCACGCAAGAGCTGAGCAACCAGAACCTTTAGTATGCTTTGACGTACCTCTCAGTGGAAGCCAAAGCACGAACGCGCAGGGCAATTCACTTTCCCCATCCGCATCGTACAGCTGGAAATTCACCACACAGCCGCCCGGCAGTACCACCCAACTAACCAATGGCACCACAGTTTCGCCTAGTTTCATAGCAGACTTCGCTGGAAGTTATGTGGTCGAGTTAAAAGTTACTGAAGGTGGAGTGACGAGCCAACCAGCTACTGTGACGGTAACAGCTAAATCCTCCTTTAAGGCAACGGACGCTCCTCCATCAGAGACTGGGTACGACGACAAATGTAGTAGTTGCCATAAACTCGGACCTTTTGGTAGCGGTTTCAACAGCAACCTTGCAGGAAAAGGTTACTTCCGTTTGGTGGAAGTATTGGATAATCGAGCCACGCTTAACCCGCCTAAGAACCACTCGGAAATCAGTTTCGTCAATAAAGAGGAGAACACTCGCGTTTTATGTAATCTCTTCCAGGCGCACAAAGGTTGAAATGTGCCTTGCTTGAGGAACACTATCTTAAATATGGCATCGGCGTAGAGGAGAGATGATATGTTGCACCAGAACCGAGTCAATTTCTTGATTGGCCCGATCTTCGGGCTTATTGCCACTGCGATGCTAACCGGATGCGGCGCAGAGAATTCTCCAGGAGGTTCTCCTCCACCACCCCCTCCTCCATCCGCTGCCGGCACAACCGTACAGGTCTCTGTGAAGGCAAAGGATCTAGACGGTGACAAGCTCCACTATCGCTGGGCCGTGACAGAGGGTAAGATCGAGAATGTCGATGCCCCCACCACGACCTGGACCGTGCCACGAGGATCAGGCTTGCAATTTGTCTATGCCCTCGTCTCGGACGAGAAGGGTGGCTATGCTGAACGTCGTGCTGCTGCCCTCACATTCACGGACGCATCCCCAGGAACAGCCTTCAATTTTACGTCTCCCACAATCGCTCCACCCACAGTTGGCTTCGCCTGGGGCACGATGTACCATCCTGGGAAACGCAATGTCTATCTACCGGGGGTAACCATTTCAGGCTCAGGGAATGGCACGAGCTTTACAACCACTACGGATCTCAAGGGAGAGTTTTTTATTCCGAATCTTCCCTTTGGTTCATATACTGCCGACTATTCGCTTCCCGGCGGAATAACGGGGTCATTCAACTTTTCAGTGGCAGCGGCTGCGTTGCCGACGAGTCCTAGCGCCGAGTCGTACAAGCGAGTTGAGGTTCCTGGTGGCGCACTTCGCCTCATGGGCCATATCGCACTGGCCGATGGGTCGCTCTGCGGTATCAGAAACGAGTTCTTTACTAACCCAGCTGATGCAAACTTGCTCGCAGGACCACGGTCCGCGACAGTTGAACTACTTAACACATCCAACCAATCGTTGAGCGCGGTGGTCTCTGTGAACCACTATGGAGATTTTTTCGTCACGCGAAGTCAGAGTCAGTTTGACGGATTCCCTAATGCCCGATTGCGTGTCCGCTGCGAGGAGGCGCCCGACAAAATCGTGGATCAGGTTGTCCGCGATTCGGGAGATGTCATTGTCCCCCCAATCACCATCGACGCATCATTGAATCCGGTTACCCCAAACAGGAGACCAGATATCGATGTAGTGACTGTCATGCTAAACGGCGAAGATATCAGTCGCCCCGATCTTCCTCAACCTACCACCGCTTTAGCTTTACTCCCAGAACTGAACCTCACCCCAGGAGATGACATCTTCCTAACCTACAAAGGCATTGATACCCGCAAAGGGGCCTGTGCCTACTATCACAAGATTGGTGCGGTACAAGACTGTGATGCAAATGGCTTTCCCACCGGCGGGCAACTCACGTTGGATCAATGGAGGAAAACATTTAACCTCTCTCCTTTTCACGATGGAAATCCACTGGAGCCGGAAAAGAAAGCCATCTACATTAACAAGCAGGACCTCAATCTTGCGCGAGACATGCAAGGTATTAAACGGCAGAATGGCGCCTTGGCCTTCAACGTTTGCAACTACCCGGGCCCTCAAGATGTGAACGATCGACTCGGAAAACCTAAACTAATCGGTGCGGAAACTGAACCGGATATCAACCTCGCGATCGATAATGCCAAACGTGGAATCGGCAAGGTCGTCTGTGTGGCCATGGACTACTCAGAGGCAACTGGGGTGCGGTTCTATACGTTCGGGCCTTCGGGAAAGCTCCTGTTGTCGGTCAGCCTCGATGGGCGTCGGGAGAAATTTATGCCCGGCACGTGCGTCGCTTGCCATGGCGGAGACAATTATGGGGGGAAATTTCCAGACGATTACAGTCCAACAAACCCGACGGGATCAGGACAGGCCAACCTCAGCTCCTACTTTCTCCCATTCGATATAGCAAATTTCTATTTCTCGACCAAAGACCCTTCGTTGTCACGCGACAAACTACTCCGCCCTCTTCGTGAGATGAATGAGCTTCTTGCTTCAATATCAGGTAATCCGACAACAAAGCCCATCACCGACGATCTCAAGTCTCTCATTACAACACGGTGGTATCCAGACACCAACAAGGATAATGAACAAACAAACCCTGCTCCATCGATCTATTCAACTCAGCCGGATAGCCTGAATGGTACAGACTGTAAGCGCTGCCATGGTTCTGGGACACCCGGGTCTGATAGCCCTGGGCCATACAACGCAGCAGCAAAACATGCGATCGGAATCGCACAGAGTTGTCAGATTTGCCACACATCTAACTACCTCGTACCTGATCCAATAGGAACTGGCTCGCCACGCCTTTCATTCTTGGAGCGACCTCCCAGCCACTATCTTAGAGGGAGCAATGACGCACCTCGCGGGCCACATTCTGTTTGCGGGGGAAGTCCGGATTTGAAAATGAACTACACGATGCCGAATGCCCTCGGCACCTTTGAGCGATTTTGGCTGAAGAAGGGAACCGATCAACCGGCAGCATTGTTCTCCATTCCCCCCCCAGGGTCAGGACCGCAACTTGGAGCCTGTTCGGCCCCTAAGCCTCACCCTGGGCTGTAATAGTTCGTACCCTGTGTGAGCGACTCCTCGCTCACACAGGTTTTAGATGGGTTATTTGGTCAGATACCTGATAGGCCGTGGGCTCATTTACAAGGTCTTCTCAGTGAAAGGGCGGCGCAGAAATGGAATCATTGTCTAGGGAGGAGTTGGCTGACTACCTGTTGGCATAAACACAAAATCCCCAAAGCCTTCGTGTCCGGCCATGTGGATGGGACCATAGGTAGGAATCTGCTCAAACTTCATTCGTTCGGCTGCCTGGACAACGCGCGAGCGGACGGTCCAGTACAGTCGCTCGGTTTCTAAGGCATCATTGTTTTCGGTTAAGACCCCTAGCATGGCTGTCGCAAAGACCGAATGCCCTGCCCCGCCTTCATCCAACACCGGCTTGGCACCCCCAGAGGTCAGCGTGGTGCGAATCTTCTTTTGAGCCATTGATGTGAGAAGTGCTTGCCTGGATGATTCTTCAGCATCAGGGCTGAGGCGAGCCATGGCTGACCTGGTCAGTTTCCCGGCAAAACAGGAATCCGCCACTACGAGAATTTGTCGAGCCGGAATCAGCTCCAGCAAATCGGTGACGGCCGGAAACTCAATCCAGTCGCTATTGTCGAAGAGATCCCCTTCCACCGGGATCCAATAGCCTCGATCAATTTCCGGTTCGAGAAACCCGTGTCCGGCGTAATACACTAATAGCTGATCCTGATCAGAGAGCGTCTTCCGGTAGTCATTGAGTGTTTTGAGAATTTGCTTCCGGTCGGCATCCTTCAACACCGTCACGCGAAATCCATAGCGGTCTTGCAGCACTTTGGACATGGCTTCTGCATCGGCAACCGCTGTGCTCAACGGTGTCCACTGACGATAATGATCGTTCCCGATTACCAATGCATGGTATCCCCCGGCACGACTGGTTGTCGGCAACGCGGCGTCTTTTGAGACTGAGACATCTCCTGAGCTAACAAAGAGCTTCTTGCTTCCCTGCTTACCCTGTCGATCGATCGCCACCACATCGACCGGGACTCCCTTCGCAGCTCCTTTCAAGGCTTCTAACTTGATGACAAAGGTTCCCTGTTCGTCAAACGGGATTTGTGCACCATTGACCTCCACGGTTCGAACTCCACCTTCTGCAATCACTCGTCCCGTCACCTGATGCGGGCGGCCGCGTGGAATCGTCAACGCAATGCGACCTTCTTCCAGACGGATTCCTCTGGTGATCACGAGGGAGGGATCGATAATCTGAATCGATGGACCGCGCAGCCCCTGGTCCTGCGAGGGGGCCTGCTGCACCTCAGTCACCTGTCGTTGAGCCGTGGTCTTTAACGAGGTAACCCTCGCCTGCAGTTTGGCGACTTCCTCTTGGCGTACCTGCATCATGTGCTCCTGCTTCATGACCACCTCGGGGGAAGGTGTTCCTTTCGCCAACGAGCCGGGTGGCTGCTTCAGCTGATCCAGCTTTCGACGTTCATCCTCGAGCAGGCTCATTCGCTCGGTCAGTCTTGTCCGAGCCTCCGCCAATTCCTGTTCCACCTTGTTGGTCTGGCTGACAACCCGTTCTCCTCCAGTCAACTCCCCATCGCCATTGGCCTTGGCATACCACTGTCGGGCCTCTGCCTCACTCTTTGTCACACCCAACCCTTGCTCATAGAGACGCCCGAGGTTCATTGCGGCTCGTCGGACTCCGCGATCAGCGGCCTGGCGATACCAATCTGCGGCCTTAGCATAATTGGGTTGCCCCTCTGCTCCCTTTTCGTAGAGCACCCCCACATAATACTGTGCGTCCGGATCGCCACCTTGAGCGGCAGACATCCAGACCTTCAATGCCGTCCCATAGTCAGCGCGGTCAAGTGCCACATATTCTCCACCCCGAATGGCGCAGTCTTCCGCCGTTGTTCTCACAGGCTGTCGCGCCGTGACATAGGTGACCTGCGTGCCCAGCTGCCTGATTTGTCCGGGCAAGAGACAATTCACCACGTCAAACGGGTCAGCTGATCGAGGATCCTTTAGTTGCAGTCCTGACAGTCCGGCACCATGATCAGAAGCGCACCCCGAGACGACTCCTACGAAGAAAACTATGATGGTCCTTAGCCAAGCATGTCGCATAGGATTCGCTTTTTTCAAAAGGCTGAAGGGCCTACCATAAATGAATCGACGTTTGACCTCAAGAGGTTGGAATCACGTGCTTGCGCGCCACTATGATGCCGGACTGCTTCACACCGCCTAACAGCAATCCTTCTGTAATAATGCGATGAATCGCACACGTGGAGAGTTGCTTTCGAGTCTCCGTTATCTCATTCCAACCGCGATCGAAACAAGCCGTAGTCTCACCCAGCGGATCACTCCACCGTCCCACGCAAGACATCAAAGACCTGCTTCGTATGGGCTAGACCACGTGATGATTCATCTTGCAAATTCACCACAAACAGGTGAATATCTCTCCATGATCCAGCGAACCATCGAACACGCGATCCACTCGGCTATGACCGACACGCCGGTCGTGCTGCTCAACGGCGCTCGGCAAACGGGAAAGACCACGCTGGCCCGAGCGATGGCTGAGAAGACCGGTGCAGAGTACTTCACCCTGGATGATGCGGCCACGCTCGCACTGGCCGCGAGTGATCCGGTGGGCTTCATCCGCAACCTCCAGGGTCCGGTCGTCCTCGACGAAATCCAGAAGGCCCCGGATCTCTTCCCGGCGATCAAAGTGTCTGTGGACACGCGCCGCCAGCCCGGTCGCTTTCTGTTGACAGGATCAGCCAACGTGCTGACCCTGCCACGATTATCCGAATCGCTGGCCGGCCGGATGGAGGTCATTCCCCTCTTCCCGTTTTCAATGGGTGAGCTCGCTGGCACGCGCGAGCAGTTCGTGACCCGTCTGCTTGACGGCACCCTCGCTAACATGAAGCTCACCGCGACCACACCGGATCTTGCAGCCAGAGTGACGCGTGGCGGATACCCGGAAGCTGTACAGCGTACTGCACAAGATCGACGGTCGGCGTGGTTTGCGTCCTACCTCTCCACCATTCTACAACGGGACGTGCGCGATCTGGCGCGGGTGGATGCGGTGCACCAGCTGCCCAACCTGCTCAAATTGCTCGCCACCCGCACGGCCGGGTTGGTAAATCTCGCCGACGTGGGTAGGGATGCCGGACTACCGCACACGAGCTTGACCCGTTATCTGGCCCTGCTGGAAACGGTATTTCTCGTGCATCGCCTGCCGGCTTGGTCACCACACCTGGGGAAGCGCCTGGTCAAGGCCCCCAAGCTGCATCTGGTTGATACCGGGCTGGCCTGCCATCTGATCGGTGCCGACGCCCGACGGCTTCACGGCGATCGCGCGTTGTTGGGACGGATGCTGGAAACCTTCGTCGTGGGCGAACTGCGCAAACAGCTGTCCTGGGCTGCTCCGCGCGCAACGCTCTACCATTTCCGCACCTCCGGCGGTTCGGAAGTAGACGTGGTGCTTGAACAAGCCGACGGTTCGGTGGCCGGTGTCGAAGTCAAAGCGAGCGCGACCGTGACGGCCTCTGACTTCGCGGCATTGCAAGCCCTGCGCGATCAACTGGAGAAACAGTTCCGCACCGGTATCGTGCTCTATCTGGGTGATCGTGTCATCCCGTTTAGCGAGAAACTCTGGCTCGTGCCGATCCAGGCCCTGTGGGCCTCCTAACCGACCGGATTGGCGTCCGTGTCTACATCTGCATCACCGCATCATCCGCACCTCCAGTCGCTTCTTCGAGATGCACCTTCGTCATCGCATCGTACCGATGCCGCACCATCTTCTGGACCAACGTTGGATTCGCGTCATTGAGCAGCGCAAACGTCGTGGTCGATCGTCTTTCCCGTCGCGCCTTGTGCCGTGACTGCCAGCTCCTCTCATCGTTCACGGTCTTTCCCTCGCTCCTTCTCAGCCCCCGGAGTACGGCTTCGTGCTGCCAGATAGCGGACAAGATCCGCTGCCAGCTGTCGATCCTCGCCTCGCTCGGATCGGGCCAGCGTCTTCATGACCTGCTCGTAATGGTGAATCACCTCCCGCTGTTTCCTCGGCAGACGTGTCTGACGTTGCTGGCGATCGAGCACCTTCGCCTGCGTCGTCCGATCATGGAGGTGCTGAACCTTCCACCGTTCATGCATGGTGCGATGAATCCGGCTCGTGGTGGTGGCCTCAATGCCATGTTCCCGCAAGGCCTCCGCAAACCCCTCTCGCCAGCGTTGCAGATCCGGTTTTCTCGGATTCAAACGGATCCCATCGAGACCGGCCGCCTTCACCGTCAGGTGGACATGTGGGTGTGGGGACGGGTGCGGATCCGGATCGGTCTCGAACGTGTGGAGAACCATCGCGTACTGAAAACCCGAGAACTCTCGCTTCGCAAAGTCACGGGCCGCTCGCTGGACTGAGAGCGGATCGGTCCTGGTCGGCATGGAGAGGACGAGATGGAAGGCATCGCGCATGGTCGAGTCCGCTGCGATCGGCATGCCGCCATCCCGCCATTCGGCTTTCAGATCGGCTACCTATTCACACTACCCTTCAGGATCGAGCCAGAAGATCTTCCCTGGGAAACGCCGAAGTCCAGAAACACGATCATGTAGCCTTTGGTGACTGGTACCCACGCCCTGTACCGAGGCCATTACCGTCGGTTCCCTTTGAGATAGACCGCTGGTGAGATAGACCGCTGGTGGTATGATGGAGACACGGTTGATGGTCTGTCCATAGAAGCGCCCAAACGCCTTGAAATCTCCGCTCAGCAAATGGGTCGCACGAACACTGATCGCCGCCCACAGAATGGGACGGTCGTTCTCCGGGAGTGTTTCCAAGATCGACAGCTCTCCCTGTGGCGGCAAGACCGACACCACTTCGACCGAGCGGCATAACCGTTCTAACTCTGCCCGTTGCTGTCCCGATGAAAGATTCCGCTTCGCCTCCTCCAGGGCATAGGCTGACGTCACCAGTTGCGTGCGTGGTAGTGAAAATAACGTGCGAAGAGGAGTCTCGACCCGGTAGGCCGCAGAGAACAGGATGTTGGCATCAAGAAAGACGCGGTCCACGGACTACGAACGAACCGGCTTGTAGTGAGGGATCTTTCGGACATCGAGGCCCATCTTCCGCACGGCCTCTTTGGCTCGCGCATAGTCCTTGGGGCCGACCGCATTGGAGAGGAGAAACTCCGCTTGCCGTTCCGGGCTGTACATCTCAAGGGGAAAGGCCGCCGCCGGTCGAATCAGGACGCCGTCGGCTCGTTCCTCAGCAATCACGAGCGAGCCCTCCGTGATGCCGAAACGG
>Ga0224510_10002535_pt1 | contig 10883 bp, 9 predicted proteins | sample SF_May12_sed_USG_FD_170161 | JGI IMG/M metagenome (GOLD analysis project Ga0224510, IMG submission 170161) | Sediment microbial communities from San Francisco Bay, California, United States - SF_May12_sed_USGS_4_1 | ecosystem: Environmental > Aquatic > Marine > Sediment | place: USA: California... | reverse complement strand
GTCTCCGAGCTGCAGCGCAGCGAGCGCTTCCAGGGGTTCGTCCGCGCGCTGCCCGCACGGGCGCGCGTGTCCGAGCCGCTCCTGCCGCTCCTGCTCGCCGCCCTCCACGTCGACCTGGATCGGGAGCTGCTCGTCGTGCTCCCGGAGGACGCCGACGCCCGCGACGCCGCCGACGGTGCCGCCTGGTTTCTAGGCAGCAGCCGGGTCGCGCTCCTCCCCGGCCGGGGCGTCCACTTCGGGGCGGGCATCGAACCGCCGCCGCACCTCGTCGGCGAGCGCTTCCGCGCGCTCGATGTCCTCGCCGCCGGCGGGCTCGTCTGCGCGTCTGCCTCGGCGCTCGCCGAGGGCATGCCGCCGCCGGCCGCGCGCCCGGCGACCCTGGTGCTGCGTCCCGGTGAGGAGCCGGGGCTCGACCGCCTCGCCGACTTGCTCGCGATCGGTGGCTACGATCGCGTCGATCGCGTCGAGGAGCGCGGCCAGTTCGCCGTCCGCGGCGGCATCGTGGACGTGTTCCCGAGCACGGGGCGCGAGCCGCTGCGCGTCGAGCTGTTCGGTGACGAGATCGAGCAGATACGGGCCTTCTCGCCGTTCACCCAGAGGGCGCTGCGCACCGTCGAGGAGGTGACCGTCTACCCGGCGGCGGAGCGGCGGGCCGACCTCGTGGAGCCGGCGCTCCCGGACGACGACAAGACCCCGCAGCGCGTGCCGACCGACCTCGTACCTGCGATCGCACGGACGCCGGACATCGTATGGCGGCCCGACGAGGCCCGCGCCGTCTGGGAGGAAGAGGGGCTGACGCCGGTACCTCTCGACGCGGCCGCCGAGCTCGACTCCTTCCCACGCGGCCAGGCCTTCGCCTTCGAGGCGCAGCGACCGGCGCTTGCCGTCCGTGGGCTCGCCGAGGCGGAGAAAGAGCTCGGCGCGCTCACCCGCTCCGGTCTGCGCGTCGTCGTCGCCTTCGCCCACCGCGGCGAGGCGCTGCGCCAGCAGGCGCTGCTGCGACGGGTCGAAGCTCCCCTGATCGACGCCGGGGAGGCGCTCCCGCGTGAGCCCGCGACGCGATTCGCGGTCGCCCCGGTACGGCGCGGCTTCGTCTCGCGCGAGCTCTCGCTCGCGCTGCTCCCCGACACACAGGTCTTCCGCAAGCGGCCGCCGCGCGCCGACGCGCGCCTCGGCCGCGCCCTCGCCTCGTTCGCCGAGCTCCGCATCGGTGACATCGTCGTCCACGAGGACCACGGCATCGGCAAGCTGCTCGGGTTCGAGACGAAGGACGTCGCCGGGGTCACGCGCGACTACCTGTTCCTCGCCTTCAAGGGCGACGACCGGCTGTACGTCCCGCACGAGCAGATCGGCAAGCTCTCCCGCTACGTCGGCGCCGACGGGCACGCCCCCGCCCTCTCCAAGCTCGGCGGCAAGGCGTGGCAGACGCTCCGGTCGCGCGCCCGGGCCTCCGTGCGCGAGCTGGCGGGGGAGCTCCTGCGGCTGTACGCGCAGCGCCGCCGCGCGCAAGGCGTCGCCTACGACCTCTCGGGCGAGTGGCTCGAGCAGCTCGAGGCGTCGTTCCCGTACCGCGAGACCGACGATCAAGCGCGCGCGATCGAAGCGGTCGCCGAGGATCTCGAAGCCCCACACCCGATGGATCGCCTCGTCTGCGGCGACGTCGGCTTCGGCAAGACCGAGGTCGCCGTGCGCGCCGCGTTCGCCGTGGTCGCCAACGGCAAGCAGGCGCTCGTGCTCTGTCCCACGACGATCCTCGCCGAGCAGCACTGGAACACGTTCCGCGACCGGTACCGGGACTTCCCGGTCAACGTGGAGATGGTCTCGCGGTTCCGGCGGCCTGCACAGGTCAAGCAGTCGCTACGCGACTTCGCCGAGGGCAAGGTCGACGTCCTCGTCGGCACCCATCGCGTCCTCTCCCGCGACGTGATCCCCAAGGACCTCGGCCTCGTCGTCGTCGACGAGGAGCAGCGCTTCGGCGTTGCCCAGAAAGAGCTGCTCCGCGCGCTGCGGCTCGAGGTCGACGTGCTCGCGCTCTCCGCCACCCCCATCCCCAGGACCCTGCACATGTCCCTCTCGGGGCTGCGGGACATCTCGATCATCGAGACGCCCCCGGAGGGGCGACGCCCGATCCGCACCACGGTCGGCGAGATCGACGACGAGCAGATCCGCATCGCGCTCGAGCGCGAGCACGCCAGGGGCGGCCAGTCCTTCTACCTCCACAACCGCGTGGAGACGATCGACGAGGCCGCCGACAAGGTGCGTCAGCTGTGCCCGGGGCTGCGGGTGCTCGTCGCGCACGGCCAGATGTCGGAGCGCGAGCTCGAGGACCGAATGCACGCGTTCCTCGCCGGCGACGCCGACGTGCTCGTCTCCACCACGATCATCGAGTCCGGGATCGACATCCCCCAGGCGAACACGCTCCTCGTGGAGCGGGCCGACACCCTCGGGCTCGCGCAGCTGTACCAGATCAGGGGTCGCGTCGGCCGCTCCGACGTCACCGCACACGCCTACCTCTTCTACCCCTCCGCGGACGAGCTGACGTCCGAGGCACGCTCGCGCCTCGCCACGCTCGCCGACCACACCGAGCTCGGCGCCGGATTCCGCATCGCCATGCGCGACCTGGAGATCCGCGGCGCCGGCGACCTGCTCGGCGCCGAGCAGTCCGGCCACGTCGCGGCCATCGGTTTCGAGCTGTACGTGGAGATGCTCGCCGACGCGGTCGCCGAGCTCGCGGGCGAGGCCCGGCCGGTGGCGAGGCCGATCCGCGTCGACGCGCGGGTCGACGCGTTCGTCCCCGCCTCGTACATCGGGTCCGAGGCGCTCAAGATCGACCTCCATCGGCGGCTCGCCCTCGTCGAGCACGAGGACGAGCTGCGCGAGCTGCGCGCCGCGACCGAGGACCGCTACGGGCCGCTCCCGCAGCCGGTCGCGGCGCTGTTCGCGATCCAGGAGGCCAGGCTCGGCGTCGCCGCCGCCGGCGCCGACTACCTCGTCGTGCGCGGCGGACGGGCCACGATCGGGCCCGTCGCGCTCGGCTCCGCCGAGGTGCGGGCGCTGCGCGCCCGCGTCGACACCGCCGTCTACGCGTCCGCGAAGCGCGAGGTCACCGTCCGCAGCGAGGGCCTGGACGGGGCCCTCTTGCTCGCCGCTGCTATCGTTGAGGCCCGGCGGGCCGCCTGACGCGCGGCCTTTCACCTGTCAGGGCGCCGCGGCGAACAACGCACATCTCGTAACAGCACCTGAACCGACAGCCGTCTATAAAGAGACCGTCGCACGTCGACGCCAGCACGATCCCACCCTCACACGATCCCACCCTCATGAGACACGCCACCCGCCTCACTCTCGCCCTGCTCGCGCTCACCGCTGTGCTCGTCGCGGCGGGGTGCGGCGGCAACGACGACGAGCTGCCGACCGGCGCGGTCGCGGTCGTCGACGGGGTCACGGTCACGAAGGCAGAGCTCGACTCGCTGCTCACACGCGCGAAGCTGTCCTACGAGCAGCAGCAGCGCGATTTCCCCAAGGCGGGAACGCCCGAGTACCAGTCGCTGCAGACGCAGGCCGTCGCGTACCTCGTGCAGCGCGTCGAGTACGACCTCGAAGCCGAGAAGATGGGTGTCACCGTCGCCGACGCCGAGATCGACGAGCGCATCGCCGACGTCAAGAAGCAGAGCTTCGACGGCGACGACGAGCAGTGGCAGAAGGCGCTCGAGGAGCAGGGCTACACGGAGGACGAGGTCAGGGCGGAGATCAGGTCGCAGCTCCTCTCCGAGAAGCTCGTCAAGGAGGTCTCCGGTGACACGGCGGTCACGGACGCCGACATCTCCGAGTACTACGCGGCGAACAAGGCCCAGTTCACGGTGCCCGAGACACGCGAGGTGCGCCACATCCTGGTCAAGACGAAGGTCGAGGCCGACAAGATCTACGCGGAGCTCGAGGGCGGAGCCGACTTCGCCGCGCTCGCGAAGAAGTACTCCGAGGATCCCGGCTCGAAGGACAACGGCGGCAAGCTGACGATCGCGCAGGGTCAGACCGTCGAGGCGTTCGACAAGACCGCCTTCCTGCTCAAGGTCGGCGTGCTCTCCCGCCCGGTGAAGACCGAGTACGGCTACCACCTGATCGAGCCGATCGGCCCGGTCAAGCCCGGCAAGGTGACACCGCTCGCCGAGGCAAAGGCGCAGATCAAGTCCCAGCTCGAGCAGACCAAGCAGAACGACGCGGTGACGAACTGGGCCAACGAGCTGGCCAAGACGTACGAGGGCAAGACGACCTACGCCACCGGCTACGCGCCGCCCGACACCGGCGCCACCGGCACCGGCACCGGCACGGGCGGCTAGCCGCCGCGCGACCCGTCGTGGGCCTCGCGGACGCGCTCCTCGACCTGCAGGAGCTGACGCGACGGCTCCGGCGCGAATGCCCGTGGGACCGCGAGCAGACGGCCCGCACGATCGTCCCGCACACGGTCGAGGAGGCGTACGAGGTCGCGGATGCGGCGCTCGCCGACGACCGGCACAAGCTCGTCGACGAGCTCGGCGACCTGCTCTTCCAGGTCTACTTCCTGGCCACCCTGCTCGAGGAGGACGGCGCAGGCGACCTCGAGCAGGTCGCACGCGCCGTCCACGCCAAGCTCGTGCGGCGCCACCCGCACGTGTTCGGCGACGCGGAGGCGCGCACCCCAGCCCGCGTCCGCCGCCGCTGGGAGGCGATCAAGACCGAGCAGGAGGGGCGCGAGGGCATCTTCCACGACGTCCCGGGCTCGCTGCCCGCGCTCCTCCACGCTCGCAAGGCCCAACGGCGGGCCGCCGCGGTCGGGTACGACTGGCCCGACCTCGACGGGCCGCTCCAGAAGCTGCACGAGGAGCTCGACGAGCTCGGCCACGAGGCCGCCCGCGCGGGGCGGCCCGCGCCGGAGACCGAGCCGGACGCCCATGTCGAAGGCGAGCTCGGAGACGTCCTGTTCACGGTGGTCAACGTCGCACGCTTCCTCAACGTCGACCCGGAGCTCGCGTTGCGCTCCACCACGCGGCGCTTCGTCGAGCGCGTGGAGCTCGCCGAGCGGCTTGCGACAGAGGCGGGGGAGAGCTGGGTGGAGCTCCCGCTCGACGGCAAGGAGCGCTGGTACGAGGAGGCGAAGGCGCGCATCGGGGGCACCCCGGACACATCCGCCCCCTGATCGTCGGCTGATCCCCGGCAACGCGTAACCTCTGGCCCGTGACCCGGATCACGCACGTGCACGGCCGTCAGATCATCGACTCGCGCGGCAATCCGACCGTCGAGGTCGAGGTCGGTCTCGAGGGCGGCGCAACGGGTGTGGCCGCGGTGCCCTCGGGTGCCTCCACCGGCGAGCACGAGGCAGTGGAGCTCCGCGACGGCGGCGACGCCTGGCTCGGCCGAGGCGTGACGCGCGCCGTCGGCCATGTCGACGGCGAGATCGCCGACGCCCTGCGCGGCCTCGACGCTGCCGACCAGCGGCACGTCGACGAGACGCTCGTCGCACTCGACGGCACCCCGACGAAGAGCCGCCTCGGCGCGAACGCCGTCCTCGGCGCATCGCTCGCCGTCGCCAAGGCGTCCGCGGCCGACGCCGGCGTGCCCCTCTACCGCTGGGTCGGTGGCGCCGACGCGCATGTGATGCCGGTGCCGCTGCTGAACATCGTCAACGGCGGCGCGCACGCGCGGAACTCGCTCGACGTCCAGGAGTTCATGCTCGTCCCGGCCGGCGCTGCGAGCTTCTCGGAGGCGCTGCGCATCGGGGTCGAGACGTTCCATCACCTGAAAGCGCTGCTCGTCGAGCGCGACCTGGCGACGAGCGTCGGCGACGAGGGCGGCTTCGCCCCCGACCTCGGCACCGTGGCGGAGACCATCGAGGCCATCCTCGACGCCGCCGAGCGCGCGGGGCACCGAGACCGCGTCGCGATCGCGCTCGACGTCGCCGCCAGCGAGCTGTACGCGGCGGACGGCTCCTACGAGCTCCGGCGCGCCGGCGAGCGCCACGACGCCGCGGGCATGATCGATCTCTACGCCGCGCTCCTCGACCGCTACCCGCTCGTGTCGATCGAGGACGGGCTGGCCGAGAACGACTGGGAGAGCTGGGCCGCGCTCACCGAGCGGCTCGGCAAGCGGCTGCAGCTCGTCGGCGACGACCTCTTCGTGACCAACGTCGAGTTCCTCCGCCGCGGCATCGCGGAAGGCGCGGCCAACTCGATCCTGATCAAGGTCAACCAGATCGGGACGCTGACCGAGACGCTGGACGCGATCGCGCTCGCCCATCGCAGCGGCTACACGGCGATCGTGTCGCACCGGTCGGGCGAGACGGAGGACTCGACCATCGCCGACCTCGCGGTCGCCACGAACGCCGGGCAGATCAAGACCGGAGCCCCGTCGCGGTCCGACCGCGTGGCGAAGTACAACCAGCTGCTGCGGATCGAGGAGCAGCTCGGAGAGCGCGCGACGTACCCCGGCTGGACCGCCTTTCCGCGCTTCCGGCGCTGAGCGACGATGGCCATACGGACGCGCCGAACGAAGATCGTGGCAACTGTCGGCCCGGCATCGTCCAGTCCCGAGACGATCGGCGAGCTGATCGCGGCGGGGATCGACGGCGCCCGGCTCAACATGTCGCACGGGACACGGGAGGAACACGCGGTGAGCGCAGAGCGGGTGCGCGAGGCCGAGGCCGACGCTGGCCGCCCGGTGGCGCTGATCGTCGACCTGCAGGGCCCGAAGCTGCGGATCGGCGAGCTCCGCGAGCCTGTCCGGGTTGAGCGCGGCGAGTCGTGCGTGATCGCCGGTGAGGAGCAGGCGGTGGGCGACGACATCCCCGTGGCGCCGTCGGTGCTCGGCTCCGTGCTGCACCCCGGCGTCGACGTCCTCGTCGACGACGGCCTCGTGCGTCTCCGCGTGCGGCGGCTGGAGCAGGGGCGCGCCGTCTGCGAGGTCGTCGCCGGTGGCTCGATCGGGTCGCACAAGGGCGTCAACGTGCCCGGCGTCTCGCTGCCGATCCCGTCGCTCACCCGCAAGGACTTCGAGGACGTCGACTGGGCGATCGAGGCCGGGGCGGACTACGTGGCGCTGTCGTTCGTCCGCTCCGCCGCGGACGTCCGTGCCCTCCGCACGTACCTGGAGGCGCGCGGCTCGTTGGCCTGGGTGATCGCCAAGATCGAGAAGGCCGAGGCCGTCGACGTGCTCGACGACGTGTTGCGCGAGTCGGACGCGGTGATGGTCGCACGCGGCGACCTCGGTGTGGAGATCGGCGCCGCCGAGGTGCCGCTGCTCCAGAAGCGCATCATCGCCCAGTCGCTCGAGCGGGGGAAGCCCGTGATCACCGCGACCCAGATGCTGGAGTCGATGCTGCACTCTCCCGAGCCAACCCGGGCCGAGGCGTCGGACGTCGCGAACGCCGTTCTCGACGGGACGTCGGCCGTGATGCTCTCCGGCGAAACGGCGGTCGGCGAGTTCCCGATCGAGGCGGTGCGCGTGATGGACCGCATCGCGCTCGCCGTCGAGCCGAGCCTCGACTACCGGCACGAGATCCCGCGCGCCGCGGACGACCCCACGATCGGGCAGGCGATGTCGAACGCAGCCTGCGACATCGCCGAGGCGCTGTCCGCGAAGGCGCTGCTCGTGCCCACGTTCACCGGGCGAACCGCATCTGCGGTGGCACGGCTCCGGCCGCGTCGCGCGATCGTCGCGCTCACCCACAAGGTCGAGTCGCTGCGCCACCTGGCGCTCGAGTGGGGCGTGACACCGGTGCCGATCCCGGAGACCGACGACGTCGAGGACCTATGGGGCCGTTCGCTCGAGGCCGCACGCGAAGCGGGTCTGGTCGAGCCCGGAGACCGCATCGTGCTCACCGCTGGCACCGCCGTGAACATCCCGGGCTCGACCAACGTGATCAAGGTCGACACCGCCTGAGCCGGGCAGGACCGGGCGCCGGTGACGGCGAATGGGCGAGCATGGGCACGCGCGGGGGAGCGAAGGGCCGCCAACGGCGGCGGGAGCCGGCGCGTCGCGGCGGCCTGGCGGCGCGGCTCCGGGTGCGCCGGTGGCGGCTGATCGCCCCGGTGCTCGTGCTCCTCGTCGCGGGCTTCCTCTACGCCCAGCCGCTCACGCGTTACCGAGACACGCGCAGCGATCTCGCGGCCCGGAGGGCGGAGGTGGCCGACCTGCGTGCCGAGAACGCTCAGCTCGAGCTGAGGCTCGAGCGCTCGACCAGCCTGGTCGCGCTCTCCCGCGAGGCACGGCGGGTCGGGCTGGTGCGCCCGGGCGAGCAGCTCTTCATCGTCAAGGGCATCGCCGCCTGGCGTCGGAGCGACGCTACGGTGTCGGGCGATGGAGGACCGTAGCGTCGTCGCGCTGCAGCTCGGACGCGAGCCCCGGGCGTTCCGGCGGGTTGCCGTGCGGTGCCCCTGGGGATGGCCCGCGGTCACGGAGCAGGAGCCGTACGACGACGGCGGGCATCCCTTCCCGACGACGTACTACCTGACGTGTCGTCACCTGGTAGCGGCGGTCTCCCGGCTCGAGGCGTCCGGCGGGGTCGAGCGCTGGAGCGAACGTGTGGCGGAGGACGCGACGCTCCGCAGCTCGGTGGAGCGAGCAACCGCTGAGCAGCGGTCGGTTCGTGCCGAGCTGGCCCTGGGCCGGCGGGGGCTCGACGACGGCGAGTCCCTCGACTTCGGCATCGGCGGCTCGCGGAACCCGCTGCGACTGAAGTGCCTCCACGCCCACGTCGCCTTCGCGCTCGCCCGCCCAGGCTACGAGCTCGGAGACCTCGTCGTCGGGGAGCTCGGCCAGCTGTGGCCGGATGACCGCTGCTGCGCCGCCGAGGTGGCCTCGTGATACTGCGTGCCGTCGTCGAGAGCGCGCGGCTCGACTGGGCGGCTGGTCATGGTCGCTTCACCGAGGCGGCCCAGGACCCCGGGCGCGCCGACGTCTTGCACCGACAGCTGGCCGCGGTCACGGAGCACCTTCGGCGGCGGCTCGGCGACGTCTTCACGCTCGCCGAGCTGGCCGACGCGTACCTGGGCGCAGAGCGCTGGGCCGCTATCGCGATCGACGAGCAGGCGCCCGCGCCGGGATCCGACCGGGACCTGGCCTTCGTCACCGACGCGGCCTTCCAGCTGACCAGTCGCCACGCCGTGGACTACGTCCCGTGATCGGCCTCGAGCCGCCACGGACGGCGCGTCGCACCGCTCCGGGACGACGCCGCCGGCGGGGCCGGCGAGCCCTTGCCCTCGCCGCCTTCGCGATCGTGATCTTCGTGGTGGGTGTCGCCCTCGGCATGGCGCTTCAGGACCACCCGGAGCCGGGCGGTAGCGTGACCATCGTGCGCACCCTCGAGCCGTTGCCGCAGCAGCCGGCGACGACCCCCTGACCGCCTGCTACGCCATCTCCTCGGACGCCTGTAGCAGGCCGGCCGCGATCACGCCGATCGCAGCCGCCAGGGAGATCCAGATCCCGATGCCACGGCTCGCGAAGAAGAAGTCGTCTGGGATCGAGATCAAGCGCACGAGCACGAAGATCGTCGCCAGCACGCCAGCCGTGATCGAGACGAGGCTCTCCGGCACCGCCGCCGGCAAGGCCACGCCGAGCTCGCGCAGCACGACGAGCACGACGATCGCGGCTCCGAGGAGGAACACGAGCTTCCCCAGCGTGCCCGTGTGCCAGCCGAGGACCGACACCGTGACACCCTCGCCGCTGCCCGTGTACCAGCCCGTGAAGGCGGAGACGGCCAGCACCAACCCGGAGACGAGCCCGAGCCGATCGCCGAGCGTGAGCAGCGCGCTCTCGAGCCGGCGGTCGCGTGCGCGGTCGGCATCCATCGGGGCAACAGTATGGTGGATCGCGCCGATCGCCGTCACGGTCGTACACTTTCACCGTGCCCGAGCAGCTCGAACGACGGGTGCCGTCCGAGGCGCCACCGCTCGACCCCATCGCGGTCGAGCGCGCCTACCGCTTCTACCGTGCGCGACGGCGGGCACGGACGGAGCGGCATCGACGTGTCCGGCACGCCGGGCTGCGGTTCTGGGTCGTGCTGGTGATCATGCTCGCAGTGGTCGTGCTCTTCGTCGCAGTCCTCTCTCGGCAGATCGAGCAGCTCTTCGGCCTCTGAGCGAACCGGGGAGCCCTTCGTGATCGACCTGCGACGTCGCGAGGACGGCTCTCCGCTGCGCGTCGGGCATCGCGGCGCGGCCGCCCTCGCGCCCGAGAACACGCTTCGGTCGCTCCGCGCCGCCGTCGCTACGGGCGTTGACGTGATCGAGTTCGACGTGCTCGACCTTCCGCGGGGCCCGCTGGTGCTCGCCCACTCGAACCACCTCGCCGAGGTCAGCCATGGTGCCGCCCGCGGCAAGGTGCGGTCACGCACCCTCGACGAGCTCCGTGAGGCGGCGCCCGAGCTGCCGACCTTCGACGAGGCACTCGCCTTCTTCGTCGACGAGGCACCGGACGTCGGCCTGCACATCGACCTCAAGCTGCGTCGGCGCCTCGACGAGCTCGCGGCAGCGGTGATCCGCCACGGCCTCACCGAGCGGACCGTGGTCAGTGCCTTCCACACGCGACGACTGCATGCCGTGGCCAGGCACGCGCCGGGGATCCGCATCGGGCTCACGTACCCGGAGGACCGCTTCGGCGTCTCGCGCCGGCCGCACCTGTGGCCCGTGATCGCGCTCGGCCTCTCAGCGATGCGCGCGTCGGTGCCGCTCCGGCTGCCGCGCCTCGCGCGGAGAGCGGGCGCATCGGCGGTGATGCTCGAGCATCGGCTAGTCACCGAGCGGGCGGTGGCGAAGGCACACTCGGTCGGCCTGCCCGTGCTCGCGTGGACGGTCGACGAGCCGGCCGACCTCGCCCGCGTGACCGCGGCAGGAGTGGACGGGGTGATCACGAACGAT
>Ga0224510_10002534_pt1 | contig 10892 bp, 9 predicted proteins | sample SF_May12_sed_USG_FD_170161 | JGI IMG/M metagenome (GOLD analysis project Ga0224510, IMG submission 170161) | Sediment microbial communities from San Francisco Bay, California, United States - SF_May12_sed_USGS_4_1 | ecosystem: Environmental > Aquatic > Marine > Sediment | place: USA: California... | reverse complement strand
GCTTCGACTTCGCGAGGAGCCTCCCCGAGACCAACGCGCTGCAGAACGGCATGCGCAAGAAGTCCGGCAAGATGATCATGGACGCCGAGCGCGAAGGGCACTCCGAGGATGTCTGCACCTACGTCAAGGCCGACCTCGGCATGATGCTGCAGGGGCAGGTGGGGCCGACCGGCGAGGCGCTGCCCACGCCCGACGTGCTGCTTCTGTCCTACACCGGCTGCTTCACGTTCATGAAGTGGTTCGAGCTCATCCGCCAGAAGTACGACTGCGAGACGGTGATGCTGCACGTGCCCTACCAGGGCGACGGCAAGATCTCGCAGAACATGCGCGACTACGTGGTCAAGCAGCTCAAGGAGAAGGTCATCCCGACGCTGGAGAAGGTGTCCGGGGTCAAGTTCGACATCGACCGGCTGCGCCAGTACATGCGCGAGTCGGTCAAGGCCGAGGAGGACCTGGTCTGGACGCTGCAGTCGGCCAAGCACAAGCCCTCGCCGATCGACGGCTATTTCGGCGCGGTGTACTACATCGGCCCGATCTTCACCGCGTTCCGCGGCACGCCCGAGGCGACCAAGTTCTACAGCGTGCTGCGCACCGAGATCGAGCAGCGCATGCGCGAGGGCAAGGGGCCGGTGACGCCCGAGGGCGAGCATCCGGGCGAGAAATACCGCCTGGTGGTCGAGGGTCCGCCCAACTGGACCAGCTTCCGCGAGTTCTGGAAGATGTTCTACGACGAGGGCGCGGTGGTGGTGGCCTCGACCTACGCCAAGGTCGGCGGCGTGTACGACTTCGGTTTCCGCCACGACCCGGAGCATCCCATCGAGTCCCTCGCCGAGTACTGCCTGGGCTGCTACACCAACCTCAACTTCCCGCAGCGCATCGACATGATCTGCAAGTACCTCGACGAGTACCAGGCCGATGGCCTGCTCATCAACTCGATCAAGAGCTGCAACAGCTTCTCGGCGGGGCAGCTGCTCATCCTGCGCGAAGTCGAGCGGCGCACCGGCAAGCCGGCCGCGTTCATCGAGTCGGACCTCGTCGATCCGCGCTACTTCTCCGCGGCCAACATCAAGAACCGGCTGGAGAGCTATTTCCAGATGGTGAAGCAAAAGCGCGGCGCCGGCGGCGGCGCGCGCCCGGCCATGCCGCCGATCGTCCCCGCGACGCACTGAGGAGACCGCCATGCGCTGCTTCATCGGCATCGACCTGGGATCGACCACCACCAAGGCGGTGGTGATCGACGAGACGCAGCGGGTCCTCGGCCGCGGCATCACCAACTCGCGCTCGAACTACGACACCGCGGCGACCATCGCCAAGCAGGAGGCGCTGCTCTCGGCGCGGTTTCACCTGTTCCGCGAGGCGCTCGGTACGAGCGGCGCGCTGAACGGCGGCCTGGACGCGTTCGTCGGGCAGCTGGAGCGCGACTTCCGCCTCGAGCAGTTCCTGGTGCAGCTCGCCGACCTGGAGCAGGTGTGCGCGAAGAGCGTCGCCACGGCGCGCTTCGGCGAGGCCGAGAAGGCGGTCGGCGCGGCGCTCGAGCAGGTATTCGCCCGGCTGCGGCGGGAGGCGCCGGAGCTGTTTGCGCCCGGCGCGAAGCGCAAAAGCGACTTCTTCCGCGACATCGCCGGCAGCCGCTACCACTCGCTCAGCGAGGAGGTGGCGAAGGAATCCGGCCTGCGCTACGACTTCCTGCTCAACGTGTTCGACCGCTCGATCATCGAGGTGGAGAACCGCGTCTACCTCGACTCGCTTTCGCCGCACCTGCTGGCGGCGCTCAAGCGCACCTTCGCGGCGCTGCCGCAGACCGCGGCGCGCGGCGAGGCGGTGCGCGCGCCGATCCAGGGCGTGCTCGACCTGCCGCTCGAGGAGGCCTACGTGGTGGGCACCGGCTACGGCCGCGCGCGGCTGCCGTTCTCGAAGGAGCACATCCGCTCCGAGATCCTGTGCCACGGCCTGGGCGCGCACGTCATGTACCCGCACACCGCGACCGTGCTCGACATCGGCGGCCAGGACACCAAGGCGATCCAGGTCGACCCGCAGGGCATCGTCGAATCGTTCCAGATGAACGACCGCTGCGCCGCGGGCTGCGGGCGCTACCTGGGCTACATCGCCGACGAGATGAACATGGGGCTGCACGAGCTGGGGCCCCTGGCGATGAAGTCGACCAAGACCGTGCGCATCAACTCGACCTGCACGGTGTTCGCCGGCGCCGAGCTGCGCGACCGGCTGTCGCTGGGCGAGAAGCGCGAGGACATCATGGCCGGGCTGCACCGCGCCATCATCCTGCGCGCGATGTCGATCCTGGCGCGCTCGGGCGGGGTGCGCAACGAATTCACCTTCACCGGCGGCGTCGCGAAGAACGAGGCCGCGGTCAAGTCCCTCAACGAGCTGATTGAGGAAAACTACGGCACGGTCACGCTCAACATCAACCCCGACTCGATCTATACGGGGGCTCTGGGCGGCGCGACCTTTGCCTGGCGCGCGGTGATGGAGGAGGGCAAGGCCATCGAGAAGCGGGAGACGGCATGAGCATCCACAGCATCGGCATCGACATCGGCTCCGGGGCGGTGAAGACGGTCCTCTTCGGCTGCGACGGCGACAGGACCGAGTGGGTGGCGCGGCGCTGCGAGCGCATCCGCCGGCGCGACCCGCTGGAGCTCGCCAGGCAGGGTTTCGACGAAGTGCTCGCCGACGCGAAGCTCGCGCCCGAGGACATCGCCTACACCGCGACCACCGGCGAGGGCGAGAGCGTCAAGTTCGCCACCGGCCACTTCTACACCATGACCACGCACGCGCGCGGCGGCATCTACCTGCATCCGCAGGCGCGCGCGGTAGTCGACATCGGCGCGCTCAACGGTCGCGCCATCTACGTCGACGAGCGCGGCAAGGTGCTCTCCTACAAGATGACCAGCCAGTGCGCCTCGGGCTCGGGGCAGTTCCTCGAGAACATCGCGCGCTACCTCGGCGTCGCGGTGGAGGAGATCGGGCGCCTGTCGAAGACTTCCGAGAACCCGGAGAAGGTGAGCTCGATCTGCGCGGTCCTGGCGGAGACCGACGTCATCAACATGGTGTCGCGCGGCATCGCCACGCAGGACATTCTGAAGGGCATCCACCTGTCGATGGCCTCGCGCCTCGTCAAGCTGCTCAAGGTCACCGGCATCAAGAGCGGCACGGTGCTGCTCACCGGCGGCCTCGCGCTCGATGCCGGCCTGCTCGCCGCGCTGCAGGAGGAGCTGGTGAACGAGAAGGTCGCCGGCATCACCGCGGTGAGCCACCCGGATTCGATCTATGCGGGCGCCATCGGCGCGGCGCTCTGGGGCGCCTTCCGCCACGACAAGCTGAAAGAACTGCAAGCGCGCGCCGCCGCCTGAAAGGAGACGCCATGGCCCTGATGATCAACGAGACCTGCACCGCCTGCGACGCCTGCGTGCCGGAATGCCCCAACGACGCGATCACCGCCGGCAACCCGATCTACGTCATCGATCCGCTGAAGTGCACCGAGTGCGTGGGGGCGAAGGACGAGCCGCAGTGCCGGCTGGTCTGCCCGGTGAGCGAGTGCATCGTCGTCAACCCGGATTTCGTCGAGACGCCCGAGCAGCTGCAGGAAAAGTACCAGTCGCTGCACGGCTAGGCCGGGGCAGGCCTCGCCCGCCGTGCCGGGGTGCGGTAGGCTGCGGCAGGAGGACGCACCGGTGACGCAGGATCCGATCGCATGGCGGCCCGACGCGGCGATGGTCGAGGCCTCCAATCTGCGCGCTTTCATGCGCTTTGCGAAGCTCGCGGACTACGCCGAGCTCGAGCGGCGCGCCGATGCCGACCCCGCGTGGTTCCACGACGCGCTGATGCGTCACGTCGATTTCCGCTTCTACCGGCCGTACGAAAAAGTGCTCGACGAGTCGCAGGGTGCGCCCTGGGCGCGCTGGTGCGTCGGCGGCACGACCAACGTCGTCCTGAACGCGCTGGATCGCTGGCGCGGCACCCCGACCTACGACCGGCGCGCGCTCGACTGGATCGGCGAGCAGGGCGCGCGGCGCAGCTTCACCTACCGCGAGCTCGATCGCGAGGTGTGCCGCTGCGCCGAAGGGCTGCGCGCGCTCGGCCTCGGGCGCGGCGACGTCATCGCCACCTACCTGCCGAACGTGCCCGAGGCGGCAGTGGCGATGCTCGCCATCCCGAAGATCGGCGCCATCGCCATGCCGCTGTTCTCGGGCTTCGGCGCCGAGGCGATCGCCGCGCGCGCGGGGATCGCGGGCGCGAAGGCGCTGGTGGCCACCGACGGTGCGCTGCGCCGCGGCCGGCCCGCCGACACCAAGGCGATCGTCGACGCGGCCGTGGCGCAGTCGCCATCGATGCGCCACGTGATCGTCGTGCGCCACACCGGCACGCCGGTGACATGGCACGAAGGGCGCGATCACTGGTGGCACGAGCTGCTCGAAGGGCGCGCCGGGGATGCGCCGACCGAGGAGATGGACGCCGACGCGCCGTACCTGCTCGTGTTCACCTCGGGCACGGCCGGCAAGCCCAAGGGCGTGGTGCACACGCACTGCGGCTTTCCGATGAAGTGCGTCATCGATCTCGGGCTGATGCAGGACTACAAGCCCGACGATGTTCTTCTGTGGATGTCCGACATGGGCTGGGTGGTGGGGCCGCTGCTCGTGTACGGGGTGCCGGTGATGGGCGGGCGCTACATCCTGGTCGAAGGGGCGCCGAACTTCCCGGATGCGGAGCGCATGTGGCGATTGTGCGCGGAGCACCGGGTGAGCTATCTCGGCATCGCGCCGACCACGGTGCGCACCTTCATGGCGCAGGACAGCGACCCGGGGTCGAAATACGACTTCGGCGCCTTGCGCATCGTGATCTCGAGCGGCGAGCCCTGGACCGAGGACGCCTGGCGCTGGCTGTTCGAGCGCGTGTGCAAGCGCCGCGTGCCGATCCTCAATTTCTCCGGGGGCACGGAGATGATCGGCATCGTCATGACCACGGTGATCGAGCCGATCAAGCCCTGCGGCTTCAACGCCTCGGTGCCGGGGATCGGCGCCGACGTGGTGGACGAGTCCGGCGCCACGGTGGCGCCGGGCACGGTGGGCGAGCTGGTGATGCGCGGGCGCACCATCGGCCTCACGCGCGGGCTGTGGAACGACGCCGCGCGCTACCTCGAGACCTACTGGAGCACCTGGCCCGGCGTCTGGCACCACGGCGACTTCGCGAGCCGCGACGCCGAGGGCCACTGGCGCATCCACGGGCGCTCGGACGACACGATGAAGATCGCCGGCAAGCGCACCGGCCCGGCCGAGATCGAGGCGCTCGTCATGGCGAGCGGCAAGTTCGCCGAGGCCGCGGCGATCGGCGTGCCGGACGCGGTGAAGGGCAGCGCGCTGGTATGCGTCGCCGCGCCCAAGCCCGGCGTGGCCGGCGACGCGCGGCTCGCCGAAGAGGTGATCGAGGCCGTGGTGCGCGGCCTGGGCGTGCCGTTCCGGCCGAAAGCGGTGACCTTCGTGTCCGAGCTGCCGAAGACGCGCAATCTCAAGATCATGCGCCGCGTGATCCGCGCGGCCTGGCTCGGGCTGGATCCGGGCGACCTGACGGCGCTGGTCAATCCGGAGGCGATCGAGCAGATCCGCCAGCGCGCGCCCCGCCAGGCCTAGCGCCTCAGCGGCGCGCGATCAGCACGAGACCGAGCGCGACGAGCGCCATGCCGCCGGCGAGGCCGGCGGTGAGCTGCTCGCCGAGGATCGCCATGCCGAGCAGCACCCCGGCCACAGGGGCGACGAAATTGAAGCTGATCATCACGCTCGGACGGTACAGGCGGATGAGATAGAAATTCACGGTGAAGGCGAGGCCGGCGACCACGATCCCCTGGTAGAGGATGCCGGCGATCGGTACGACGCCAACGTGGTCCCAGCGGATCTCCTCCCAGGCGAGCCCGCCGGCGGCGAAGAGCGGCAGCGACAGCAGCATCTGCCAGAACGTGAGGCGCACTTCGTTCATGCTTTTCAGCAGGCGGCCGCAGAGCGCGAGCCTAAGGCCGAGCAGGCAGGCGCTCGCCAGCACCAGCCAGTCGCCCGCGCTGCCGAACGGGCTTTCGAGGCCGGCGCCGCGCGTGAGCACCAGCGCGACGCCGCCGAAGGCGACGGCGACGCCGAGCGCGCGGCCCGGGCTGATGCGGTCGCCCGGGATCAGGTAGTGCGCGAACAGCATGCCGAAGAGCGGGTTGGCGGCGATCAGCACCGCGCTGTTGGCGGCGGTGGTGGCGCCGAAGCCGAAGTTCATGAGCGCGATCTGCACCGTGAAGAGCAGGCCGATGGCGGCGAGCGGCCGCCACTCGCTCTTCTCCGGCACGATCGGGATGCGCACGTAGCGCGCCCAGGCGTAGACGCACAGGCAGCCGAGCGCGAAGCGCAGAAAGCCGCTCCATAGAGGCGGGAACGCTTCCAGACCGAGTTTCACCGCCACCGGGTTCGCGCCCCACAGCGTGTGGATCGCCAGGGCGGCGAACACGGCGCGCGCGGGGAGGGACCAGGTCAGGAGCGGGCTTTCAAGCAGGCGCGATTCTAAGGGCTGCAGGCGCCGCTGCCACGACGCTCAGGCGGGCTGCGGCATGCTGTGCCACCAGAGCCGGCAACGCCTGCACAAACTGCCCTCGAACTCGGCCGTGAGCACGCCGTCGAGGATCATCCGGGGCAGCGGCTCGCCCGGCTTGCGCGCGACCAGGTTGGTGCCCGTAGACTTGGCCCAGATCTGGAATAGCTCCTCGGACGCGACCTGGTAGGTGACGTGCCAGTGGGCAATGCCATTGCCTGGAGAAGACGCCAGCACCTCGTAGGCGAGGCGCACGTCTTCCTGGAGCTTCACGCGGCGCCAGTATTCGGCGAGCTGCGCGGGGCCGCGCTGCACGGCGAACGGGGTGTTGTGGTACTCGCCGTCGGGGGTGAAGAGCGCGCAGAACAGGGCGTCGTCCCGCTTCTCCCAGGCGGCCTTGTAGCCTTGCATGAATTTCTCGATGTTCACGGTGCGCCTCTCGTCTAGTGCGACGTCAGGATTCGTACTGCCATTCGTCCTCGAGAAAATCTAGCTCTGAACGCGACTAAGAGTAACAACACAGTCGGACAGGTCTTTTCGGCTTGGCGGGTTTGCCCAACTAGGCCAGCCGGCCAATACCTTCGCATCGGGCTGGACCGTGATCTGCCCAGGCGTTATCTGTCCAAAAAACAGGAATTCAGAGTTCGCCGGGTCTTTGAGGGCAAGCACAGACTCGACGACCACGCCGGGTATCCCGACGGAATGTGACTTGCCTTCGACCTGGACCTTGTGCAGGAGCTCGGCGTTGAAACCGTTCTGAGAAATGTTGAGCTCACGCAGTGCACCCTCGCGTACGCCACCCGCCCACATGGACTGAATGCGCGCGCATGAAGCGCTAGCCGTGGCACGGAAAGGTCCCGCTATCGCTTCAGATCCTCGCCGTGCGATTACCAAGGCATAGACTCGCATCCGGTCCTGGTAACCGGCCAGATAAAGCTCGGCGTTGGATGCAGTAATGGTGGCCCCACCGTCGAGACTCGTTACGAGCGTGGCGCGGAACTTTCCGACCCGGGCTGGCTCCAGCATCGTCACCATCGAACTGACGGCGAGATAGCCTTCGGCGAGGGATCCAGGCGGGGCGTGCATCGCCTGGTCGGGATGAACAAGGAGCGGGCCTTGTTCGGGTTTGGTATCGAATCGCCGCTGAAGAAGTTGCTGCGCGTCGTTGTGTCCATACATTCCGGCCCGACGAAGCCACATGATGGCGTTGATATTGTCCGCTGCAACATCCTTTCCTTCCGCGTAGAGGGCCCCAAGAGCGTACTGGGCGTCAGGGGCTTCCTGATCGGCCGCGAGCCGAAGCCATTTCATCGCTTCAACGACGTCTTTCTTGACGCCCCAGCCGTTGAGGTGGAGCAAGCCCAGCCATGTTTGCCCGGCTGGGTGATCCTGTGCCGCGGCCTTTCGGAACCACAGCTCAGCCGTCGCGTAGTCCTTTGGCATTCCTTGTCCTTCGGCGTGCATCAAGCCGACCCTGCTCTGCGCTAGCGCGTCCCCCTGATCGGCGGCCTTTCGATACCACCGCATGGCCTCGCCCCAATCTTGCGGGACGCCGTCGCCGCGTGCGTGCATGGCACCGAGGAGCGACTGGGCTGGCGCAAAACCTTGCTCTGCCGCTTTGCGGTACCACCTCGCAGCTTCCGCAAAGTCTCTTACTACGCCACTGCCATTCTCATACATGCTTCCGATCGTGAATTGCGCTCTCGAGTTTCCCTGCTCCGAAGCCTTTCGAAACCACGCAAGCGCTTCGGCGGGGTCCTTGTTGATCCCCCAGCCATTGAGGTAGAGGACGCCTACTGCGTTCTGCGCGATGGGGTTTCCTTCCTTTGCCCTCGGCAACAGCAGACCCATCGCCTTTTCATACTGGCCAGCGCTGATCGCCGCACGGCCAGCCTCAACATCGTCGGCCCGAGCCTCAGCGTAGCTCGCTATGACACCGAATATCACTACTGCGCTGATAACCCCACGGAAGGTCTGATTCATGACTCTCCTCCTTGTCGACGCGCTAGTCATGTCGCATCGACTTTTCGGGCCGCAATTTCCTTCACCTTTCGTTGTGCTGGCGAGAGAAGCTTAGAGAACCGGACGTAGCTGTACTGCTTGAGTACTTCTTCATAGTCGCAACGCCGAAAGGCCGCGCGAGCCAGTTGTAGAAACTCCCAGTCCTCCGATCTCGGCATCCGGTCCCACAGTACGCCTCTGAAGGTGCCATGCCCCCTCAGCCACACCATTTCTCCGCCTAAGTCACCTTCATGCGGCAACACACGCACTTGGCCCCGAAGCACAATTCGGACGTGGCCATACCAATCCACAAGAGCCTCTTCGATCCCGAAGGTCAATAGGGTCGGCACCTGTTCGAACCTCGCCGCGAGTCGCTCCGCGACGGCCGCAACGAACGCCTCGTAAGTGCGGTCAGGATCCAAAGGCACCTTCTCCGCATAAGAGCCTCTCGGAATATTGCGGGCGACCAGACTTGACCAATCAGTCACAGCGGATTGGAAACACAACCACTTAAAGAAATAGGCATGTCCCTGGTTACGAAACCCCGCCTAGCCGAGCGCCCGCCCGCCCTCGGCAACAAACGCCTTCGCCCGCTCCCGCAGCACGAACTTCTGGATCTTCCCCGTCGGCGTGCGCGGCATCTGCTCCAGGATCTCGAGCCGCTCGGGCCAGAAGTGCTTGGAATATCCTTCCGCCGCGAGGTGCCGGCACACGTCCGCCAGCGTCAAGGTGCAGTCGGGATGCAGCGTGACGAAGGCGCAGGCGCGCTCCTGCAGCCGCGCATCGGGCATCGCGACGATGGCGACGTCGCCCACCTCGCGCATGCGGTACAAGGCGCTCTCGATCTCGATCACCGGGATGTTCTCGCCGCCGCGGATGATGACGTCCTTGCTGCGGCCGCAGATGCGGATGTAGCCCTCGTCGTCCATGCGCGCGAGGTCGCCGGTGTCGAACCAGCCGCCTTCGTGCAGGCGCGAGAGCTCGGGGCGCTTCAGGTAGCCCACGAAGAGCGAGGACCCGCGCACCTGCAGCGCGCCCACCTCGCCAGTCGGCGCGAGCGAGCCGTCGGCCGCGAGCACGCGCACCTCGCCGTTGGGCAGCGCGCAGCCGTCGGACTCGAGCACCTTGGTGCCCTCGGGCGGGGTGATGGTGACGCTCCCGCACTCGGTCATGCCCCAGCAGGTGGCCACTTCGACTCCGAGCCGGGCGCGCGCCGCCTCGACCACCGGCGGCGGGATCGGCGCGCCCGAGCTCGCGAAGAGGCGCAGCCGCGGCGGCCGGCGCCGCTCGACGTCGCGCAGCCCCGCGAGGTCGGCGAGGAACGGCGTGGCGCCGAAGGTGAAGGTGGCGCCGTGCTCGCGCATGAGCTCCAGCGCGCGCTCGGGCTGCCACAGGTCGGTGAGCACCAGGGGGATGCCGAGCATGAGCGACATCAGCATGCCGTAGCAGAAGCCGAGCTGGTGGCCGAGCGGCGAGGGCATGAAGATGACGTCGTCGGCGCCGATGCGCATGCGCTGCGCGTACTGGTGCACGGCGCTGAGCAGGGTGTTGGAAGTGTGCAGCACGCCCTTGGACTCGCCCGTGGTGCCCGAGGTGTACATGAGCTGCATGAGGTCGTCGGGCTCGAGCTGCGCGCCGCCCGCGCCCGGCCCGCCGAGGTCGGCGGCGAGCGCCGCCTCGAAGGAGTCCGCGCCCGCGCTGTCGGTGAGCAGGATGCGCCGGAGCTGCGGCAGCTCGCGGCCGAGCTGGCGTGCGAGCGCGGCGTGCTCGAAGCCGCGAAAGCGCGCCGGCGCGATCAGCACGCGCGCCTCGCCGTGGCGCAGCATGAACGCGAGCTCGCGGTGGCGGAAGATCGGCATCAGTGGATTGCTCACCGCGCCGAGCCGCACGCAGGCGAGGTGCGCCGCGAGGAACTGCCAGCAGTTGGGCAGCTGGAAGGCGACGACGTCGCCGCGGCCCACGCCGCAGGCGGCGAGCACGCGCGCCGCGCCGGCGGCGCGCGCGGCGAGCGCGCGGTAGCTGAGCCGCTCGCAGGCCCCCGTCTCTTCGCGCCAGGACACGAGCGCGCAGGCGTCGGGCTTCTCCGCCACCCAGCGGTCCAGGTAGTCGGTGACCACGCGCCCGGGCCACAGGCCGCGACCGCGCTCCGCCTCCAGCCGTTCCCGGTCGAGAAGGAGGCGCGGCATGGCGGGTCAGTCGCCCGCGAACGTCGGCTTTTGCTTGGCGACGAACGCGGTGTAGGCGCGCTCGAAGTCCTTCGTCTGCATGCAGATCGCCTGCGCCTCGGCCTCGGTCTCGAGCGCCTGCTCGATGGA
>Ga0224510_10002533_pt1 | contig 10894 bp, 11 predicted proteins | sample SF_May12_sed_USG_FD_170161 | JGI IMG/M metagenome (GOLD analysis project Ga0224510, IMG submission 170161) | Sediment microbial communities from San Francisco Bay, California, United States - SF_May12_sed_USGS_4_1 | ecosystem: Environmental > Aquatic > Marine > Sediment | place: USA: California... | reverse complement strand
GCGCCTGACGCATGCCGATTCCCGAATGCATGCCGGCGAGTTCGCGCTGGCACCCGGCACCACGCCCGTGGGCCTGCTGCAGGCTTTCGTGACCGGCGCGGTCGTGCAGCACTCCGTCACCGTGGTGGAAGGCTGGACGTTCCGCGAGCTGCGGCGCGCTCTGGCCGATGAGCCGACGCTCGAGCATGCCACGCGCGACATGACCGATACCGAGGTCATGCGCGAACTGGGTGAGGAGGGCACGGACCCCGAGGGGCTTTTCTTCCCCGACACGTACCTGTTCGGCAAGGGCACGCGCGATATCGATGTGCTGCGTCAGGCGCGCGACCGCATGCGCAGGGAATTGGCCATCGCGTGGGCCCAGCGCAAGCCCGACCTGCCGCTCAAGAACGAGTACGAGGCCCTGATCCTGGCGTCGATCGTCGAGCGCGAAACCGGTATCGCCGACGAGCGGCCCCGGATCGCCGGCGTGTTCATCGAGCGCCTGCGCCGCGGCATGCGGCTGCAGACCGATCCCACCGTGATCTACGGCCTGGGCACGAAGTTCGACGGCAACCTGCGCCGCGCAGACCTCGAGCGCGACGGGCCTTACAATACCTACACGCGCGCCGGGCTGACGCCGACACCGATCGCCCTGCCGGGTGCAGGCGCGTTGCTCGCGGCCGTGCAACCCGACGAACGTGGCGATTTATTCTTCGTCGCCACCGGCGCGGGCGATGGCCGGCACGTGTTCTCCAGGACACTGGCCGAACACCAGGCGGCCGTGCGGCAGTACCTGCTGCGCTACCGGCAGCAGAACAGCAGGGGTCGTTGAGCAAGTGCAGGGTCGATTCATCACGTTCGAAGGTGGCGAGGGCGTCGGCAAGTCGACGCAGATCCGCCGCGCCGCGGCGTGGCTCGAGGCCGAGGGCGTCGAAGTCGTGCTCACGCGCGAGCCCGGCGGCACTCCGCGCGCCGAGCAATTGCGCAGCCTGCTGCTCGACCGCACTGAAGAGCCCATGCCGCAGTCGTGCGAATTGCTGCTGATGTTCGCGGCGCGTGCCACTCACCTCGCGAACCTGATCGAGCCTGCGGTCGCGCGCGGCGCCTGGGTGCTGTGCGATCGCTTCACCGATGCCACGTACGCCTACCAGGGCGGCGGCCGCGGACTGCCCGAAGCGGACATCGACGCGCTCGTGCGCATCGTGCACCCGCAGCGTCAGCCCGACCTCACCGTGCTGCTCGATGCCCCGGTCGAACTGGGGCTGGCGCGTGCACGCGAACGCAATGGCGCCGACGGGCCCGATCGCTTCGAGACCGAGCGCGCCGAGTTCTTCGAACGCGTCCGGCAGGCCTACCTGCAGCGCGCCGCGCGCGAGCCGGTGCGCTGTCGCGTGATCGATGCGAGCGGCACGCTGGAGGAGGTGGGGGCGCAGATCAGCAGCGCGCTGGCCACATTGCTGCCCGCGAGGGTGGTGCGATGAGCCTCGACGATGACGAACTCGGAGGCGAGGGTGGCGGTGGCGACGAAGACAATTCGCCGCTGCCCATCGATCTGCTGCCATGGCAGACGGCCGCATGCGACAAACTCAGCGGCGCCGTCGCGGGCGGACGCCTGCCGCATGGCTTGCTGCTGCAGGGGCCCGCCGGCGTCGGCAAGGAGCGCTTTGCCTCCGCGCTCGCGGCCGCGCTGTTCTGCACCAGACGCGGCGCACGACTGACCGCTTGCGGTGATTGTCCCGAGTGCGAGCTGAGCAAGGCGGGCACCCACCCGGACGTGCACTGGGTGCGCCTGCTCAAGGAGAAGAGCGGCGAAAAGGAGAAGAAGTCGATCGGCGTGGAACAGGTGCGCGATGCCTGCGAAAAGCTGTCGATGACCAGCATGCGCAGCGGCTTCCGCGTGGCGATCGTGGTGCCGGCCGATCGCATGACGCATGCGGCGCAGAATGCGCTGCTCAAGACGCTCGAAGAGCCAGGTCCGCGCACGCTGCTGGTGCTGGTCACGGCCCGGCCGTCGGGGCTGTTGCCTACGTTGCGCAGCCGGTGCCAGCGCATCGAGATCGCCCGGCCCGGGGAGGAACTGGCGCAGCAGTGGCTGCAGCAGATGCTGGGCTCGCGCGCGCCGCCGCGACTGCTGGCGGTCGCCGGGGGCTCGCCACTCAAGGCGCTGGCGCTGGCGCCTTATTTCGGTGACCTCGAAACCCAGATGACCGGCTTGCTGGAAGCGTTCCTCGACGGTCGCGTCGACGTCACCCGCGCCGCCGCAGACATGCAGGGTGAAGGTTTGCCCACGCGCCTCGACTGGCTCGAGGCGTGGCTCGGCGCCGCGATCCGGACTGCCACGGGGCTGCAGGTTGAGAATCCGCTCACGTTTCGGACGGGTTCTCTATTGCAAAGGCTGCCTGCCGAGTTGAACATAACGGCGGCGTTCCAGGTGCTGGATCGCCTGCGCGAGGCACGGCGCCTGCTCGACGGCTCGTCCGCTGCGCCCCTCGTGGTCGAATCCCTGCTGCTCGCGATGCGCGCAGCCGGTCAGGTCCGCTGATGGAGCAAGGAAGGTACCGATGAGTCCGGCCCCCGCGCGACAACCCAACAAGCCTGGTCTGCTTACGCTGACCATCAAGGACAAGAGCGCGCTGTACCTCGCTTACATGCCCTTCGTGAAGAACGGCGGCCTGTTCATCCCCACCAGCAGCAACTACCGCCTCGGCGACGAGGTGTTCATGCTGCTCAACCTGATGGGCGAGGACGAGAAGCTGCCAGTCGCCGGCCGGGTGATCTGGATGACGCCCAAAGGTGCCCAGGGCAAGCGCACCGCCGGCATCGGGGTGCAGTTCAGCGAGCAGGACCGCGGCACGACGCAGCGCAAGATCGAGTCGTACCTGGCCGGCGCGCTGGGTGGCGACAAGCCGACACACACGATGTAATGTCGTTCCGTCTTTGGCGCGGACGCAAGACATGCGGGCCGAGCCGGTCCCGAATCAAGGGGCTGCCATTACTTAGCCGGCCTGGAGGTGGCCATTGAATCACCTGTTGCGTTCACTGACCGTCGTCGCCGCGCTTGTCGCTTGCTCCTGGGCCTTCGCGTCGGAGCCCGCACAGGAAGTGGCCCAGGCGCCCGCCGCGACAGCTCCGGCGCCGGAGCCGGCAAAGCCCGCCACCAAGGCACCCAAACCCGCTGCTACCGCCACCGCCAGTAACGCTGCGGCCAGGAGCGAGCCGACCAAGGTGCCGCCCGGTTACAAGGTCAAGGTCATCGACGGCGAGACGCGTTTCTGCCGCAAGGACGTTCCGCTGGGTTCGCGCTTTCCGACCGAAGTCTGCATGACGCAGGCCCAGTACCAGGAGCAGGAGCGCAATCGCGACTCCATGCGCAACGAGCTCCAGGACCGGCAGAAGAGCTACTCGATCAACAACTGAGCACGCGCCCCTGCGGCGCAGCGAAATGAAAAGGCCGGCATTGCCGGCCTATTTCATTTGCAGCGGCGGTCGCTGCGACGTCAGGCCTTGCGGATCAGGGTCTCTGCCAGTTCGGTCGCGGCGATGCCGCCGCGCAGCACGCGTGCGTCGAAACCGCGTTCGCTGAGGATGTATGCCGCGGCCGAACTGCGGCGGCCGTTGTCACACACGACCACGTACTGCAGCGACGGATCGAGCGTCTTGAGCTTCAGCCGGATGAAGTAGAGCGGCACGTTCAGCGACGGCTCGAGGTGCCAGTGTTCGTATTCGCTCGGCAGCCGCACGTCCAGCCACACGCCACCGTGGTGATTGACGAGATCCTTGGCCTGCTCGTACTCGATCCACTGCAGCATCGGCTCGTTGAGGAGCGTGTTGAAGTCGTCCTTCGCGAGCCGCATCAGTTCGCCGTCCGTCAGCATCGTGATGGTCGCGTTGCGCGTGGCGCCGGAAATCAGCGCTTCCTCGCCGAAAGTGTCGCCCATGCCGAGTTCGGCCAGCTTGATGCCTTCGCGGTTGAGCGGTGTTTCACGGCTCACCGAGCAGCGTCCGCGCACCACGACGTAGAAGTAGTCGCCTTCGTCGCCCTGGCGGATCACGACGTCGCCGGCTGCGTAGGTCATGCGCTGCATGCGCATGAAAACGGCCTGCAGGTTGGCGGGCGGGATGCGATGGAAGGCGCGGCTCTGCAGCAGCATCGTCATCCAGTCATCGGCCGATTCGCCATTCGCGTTCAGTTCGCCGACCTCGTACTGGCCCGTCTGGTCCCAGGTGATGAGGACGTCGAGCAGGTCGCTGTCGATCGACAGGTATTCGATCTTCTCGGAGGCCACGCGCGCCGAGCAGCGCCGCGGCAGGATCGGTGCCAGCGGATGCTTGGCATCGGGCGTGCCGCCGCGGATGGTGCCGACCACCTTGCCGTTGGCGAGGAGCTCGACGAGGCCGCTGGCGAGGTAGTACGTGCGCTTGTCGGCGTCGCCTTCCTTGAACAGCATGCGGCCCTGCCCGAGCTCGCGCAGCACGGTCTTGCGGGAGAGGGCCCGCAGGTTTTCGTTCTTGAGCCCGTCGAGCGGAGAAAACGCGCGGAGGATGCTCAGTTCGACGGTGTTCGGATCGCTGCTCATGGAGGCCGAGTCAAAAAGGTGCCGGATGGTATCACGCCGGCCGGGACGGGCTGAAGCCAACCCAGCCCGCATCCGGCGTGAAGCGTGCTCCATGCCGTGCGGCGAGCGCCTCGAGGCGGGCCACCACCTGCGCCACCCCGCGTTCCTGTGCATATCGCAGCGGCCCGCCGCGGAACGGCGCAAAGCCGGAGCCGAAGATCACGCCGGCATCGATCAGGTCGGCGTCGGCCACGACGCCCTCGCGCAGCACGGCCATCGACTCGTTGACCAGCGCGAGCAACAGGCGGTCCTCGAGGTCATCGGGGGCTTTGTAGCCGTCCGGGATGGCAGGCTTCACGGCCTTGCCTTCGCGCCATTCGTAGAGGCCTTGGCCGGTCTTCTTGCCGAGCTTGCCGGCAGCGACCAACGGCGCGACCGCTTCGGGTGCCGCGCGGCCGAATGCCGAGGCGAGGATGCGGCCCACGTGCAGGCACACGTCGAGCCCGACGATGTCGGCCAGTTCGATTGGCCCCATCGGCATGCCGTAGCGCACGGCCGCTTCGTCGATCACGGCAAGCGGCACGCCTTCGCCCGCGGCGAGCATGGCCTCCGTCATGTACGGCATCAGCACGCGATTGACGAGGAAGCCCGGCGCACTGCGCGTGGGCAGGGGCAGCTTGTCGATGGCGCGCGTAAAGGCGAGCGCGGTCGCGCGGGCCTGCGGCGTCGTCATGTTCGACTCGATCACCTCGACGAGCGGCATCTGCGCGACGGGATTGAAAAAGTGCAGGCCGACCAGGCGACCGGGCTGGGCGAGGGATTGCGCCAGCGGTTCGAGCATCAGGCTGGAGGTGTTGGTCGCGAGAATCGCGCCCTCGCGCAGTTGCGGCTCCACGCGCGCGTACAGCGCTTGCTTGGCTTCCTGGTTCTCGAAGATGGCCTCGATCACGACGTCCGCGCGCGCGGCACCGTGTCCATCGACATCCGCCTGCAGCCGCGCCATCTGCTCCGCCGCCTTGCCCGGCACGCGTGCTCGCTTCTCGAAGAAGGCGCGTGCGCGTTCGAGCGCGGGTTGCACGAACTCGAGGGCGCGGTCCTGCAACGTGACCGTGAAGCCGCGCGCGGCGCACCAGGCCGCGATGTCGCCACCCATCACGCCGGCCCCGATCACATGCACGTGGCCACCGGACGGCATGTCTTTGCCACCCAGGGCTTTCAGCCGTTCCTGCAGGAAGAACACCCGCACGAGGTTGCGCGACGTCGCCGTGCAAACGAGTTGCGCGACCGACTGTGCCTCCGCCTCGTACCCCGTGCGCTCGCTGGCGCCGTGGCGGCGCCACAGGTCGACGATCGCGTACGGCGCGGGGTAGTGCGCTTCACGCGCGCGACGCCGCACCTGCTGTTCAATCTTGCCCGCCACCACGCCCCGCACCAGCGGCAGGTTGAGCAGACGTTGGCCGAGGGGCGCGCGTCGGCGCGGTTGCGGGTGCAATGCCAACTGCTTTGCTGCCGCGCGCAGTTCGGTCGCCGGCACGATCCGGTCGACGAGACCCGCGCGCAGCGCCTTGTCTGGTCGCAGGTTCTTGCCGGTCAACATGAGATCCATCGCCGTGGCCACGCCAGCGACGCGCACGGATCGAACCGTACCGCCGAACCCGGGGTGAATCCCCAGCATCACTTCGGGCAGGCCCAGCGTCACCTTGGGATCGTCCGCCGCCACGCGGTGCCGGCAGGCCAGCGCGAGTTCGAGCCCGCCACCGAGGCAGTAGCCGTTGATGGCGGCGACCGTCGGGAACGGCAGGTCTTCGATGCGCTGCATCAGCCCGTGGGCGGCGCGGATGAAAGGCACGGCCTCCGCGGGCGCGTTCACCTTGCCGAATTCCGCGACGTCCGCGCCGGCGATGAACCCGCTCTTCGCGGAGACGAAGACGAGACCTGCGGGCTTCGCAGCCTCGACTTCGTTCAGGCGCTGGTCCAGTTCTTCGAGCGCAGTGCGCGACAACGAGTTCGCGCTGGCCCCCGGCTTGTCGAACGTGAGCCACGCAACGCGGTCACCATCAAGCTCGAGCGTCCAGTGGGGCAGGGCGGTAGTCATGGTGGATCCTCCGGCGGGCTCGGGGACCGGTCAGCGTCGTACGTGAAAATCGCAGACCAGCGGACGGTGGTCCGAGAGCGTGACCTCGGGGATCGAGAACGCATCGATCTCGATGCCCTTCGAATACAGGATGAAGTCGAGTTCCATGCGCGGCTTGCGCGACGGATATGACGGCAGGCCCGCGACGTTGGCGCTGCGCAGTCCGCTCGCTTCCATGAACAGGGCGATCTCGTGCTCACCCCAGAACGTGTTGAAGTCCCCGGCGACGATCACCGGCTTGGGCGATTTGCGGACCAGCTCGAACACCTGCCGCAATTGCGCATGGCGGTGGCGGAACTTGAGCGACAGATGCACGAGGAACACGCAGACGTCGTCGAGTTCCAGCTCGATGATCAGGCGCTTGATGCCCGTGTCGAAGTAATGGAAGCGTTCGCCCTCGACCCGTGGTGCCGCGAGGAACGCGTTCGACTGCTTGTTCAGGATCGGCACGTACGTGTTGATCGAGTTCGTGCCGTACTTGCACTGGTAGATCGAGTAGTGCCCGAGGGATTCCGCGATCACGACGGCCTGGTTCACGTTGCCGGTGCGGATCGAGCCGGTGTCCACTTCGATCAGGCCGACGATGTCCGGGTCGGCGCCCTTGATGAAGCGGGTAATGCCGGCCAGCACGCGCTTGTCGCTGCGGAGGTAGCCTGCGCCGGGGATCGGCAGGTGAAAAGCGGCGCCCGTGCCGGTGGCATAGCGGATGTTATAGAGCAGGAAGCGCATCAGGCCTCAATTCTACGGCCCCGGACGCTGCTCCGGGAACGAATGCGCTAGGCTAGACTATGGTGACTTGCCTGGTGCAAGGGCACCGGTGGAGGGCCGCATGAGCAGCGTGACACAGAAGAATCCGGTTCGCGTCTTCGTCGCTCACGTCTGGGAGAAGGACGACGATTACCTGCGGATTTTCGAATACCTCGAGAGCGCCTCGAACTTCTACTACCGCAACACCAGCACGCCGGAGGTGCGGCCGTCAGGTGACAAGGAAGCGCTGCGGGAGTCGTTGCGCAACCAGATCACCGAGGCCGAGGTCGTGCTCGTGCCAGCCGCGCTGTACCGCCGGGCCATGGACTGGGTTGAATTCCAGATGCACTGCGCCAAGGCGTTCGACAAGCCGGTGATCGTGCTCGAGCCATTCGGCGGCAAGGACACGATTGCTCCTGCCGTACAGGAAGTGGCTGATGACGTGGTGCCCTGGGACCAGCGCCAGCTGGTCGACGCGATCAAGCGCGAGGCGCGTCACGAAGAAACGACGCGCTTCGACGTGATCGAGTTCAGGCTCGACTGAGGAAAGCCGGAACCTCGAACAGGTCGTCGGTAAAGGTATCGGCGTTCTCGCTGGTGACGATGCGCAGGCGCGGCGCGCTTTCGTTCTCGGCCGACAGGACGACGAACATCTCGAAGATTGAAGTGGCGTGGGCCGCGGCGTCGCGTTCGGACATCTTCCGCACCGAGGCTTCGGCGGCCGTCAGACCACAGGTCGGCCCCGCTTCATGCATCGCTGCACGCAGCGTCGCGAATCGGCCGGAAAGCGCGTCAGGCATGTCCTGCTCGCGCACATGGAGCAGGTGGCGGCTGTACGCGTCGATCAGGCGCTGCTTTACCGGGCCGGCGCCCACCAGCACCTGCATCGCTGCGTGAAATTCGTCCCAGAGTGCTGCCATGGCCTGCCCCTGACTAACAGAATCGCGTTTCTTTTCAACAAGTTGCAAGCGATTCTTAATCCTAGGCTAGAGAACCGGGCCGGTTCGTAAAACCGTAGGAGAATCAGCCAGCTACGACTTGAATATACGCCAGTGTATTAGAACCGCAACAGGGGAATGATCCCAGGCCGGATGCAACGGCCTCGGGCGCGCTTGCGGTGCGCCTGACGGACCCGTCAAGGCGAGTCTGCGATGGCACGGCGCGTGCCTATAATCGAACGCTTACGCGACGCATCGCTCGCCAGGCCCAACCATGACGCAGTCCGACGATTCCACTTCCTGCCGCGCCTACGCCGCCCTGAGCGCCGAGAGCCGGATGGCGCCCTACGTCTTCACGCGGCGGGCGCTGCGCACCAACGACGTGCGCATCGACATCCGTTATTGCGGCGTCTGCCACACGGACCTGCACCAGGCGCGCAACGACTGGCGCAACACGATCTATCCCTGCATCCCGGGCCACGAGATCGTGGGCCAGGTTGCCGCGGTCGGACCGGACGTCAAGCGGTACAAGGCGGGCGACTGGGTGGCCGTCGGCTGCCTGGTCGACAGTTGCCGCGACTGCAGTGAATGCGACGCGGGGCGCGAAGTGTTCTGCAGCAACGGCTATACGCTCACGTACAACGGCAAGGACCGCGTCACCGGCGAGATCACATTCGGCGGTTACTCGTCGCACATCGTGGTGCGTGAAGAATTCGTGCTGCGCATGCCTGAAGGGCTGGACCCCGCGCGCGCCGCGCCGCTGCTGTGCGCCGGCATCACGACTTATTCGCCGCTGCGGCATTGGAACGTCGGTCCCGGGACACAGGTGGCCGTCGCCGGCCTCGGCGGCCTCGGACACATGGGTGTCAAACTCGCGAACGCGATGGGCGCGGAAGTGACCGTCATCACTCGTTCGGCCGCCAAGGCGAGCGAAGCGCGCGCGCTCGGCGCACACCACGTACTGCTCTCGACCGACGCGGACGCCATGAAGCAGGCCATGGGTCGTTTCGATTTCATCCTCGATACCATCCCGGTGGTGCACGAACTGAACGCTTCGCTGCGGCTGCTGCGCACGCAGGGTGCCCTGGTCATGGTGGGCGTGCTGGATACGGTGCCTGCCTTCTCGAGCCGCCTGCTGATCGGCGGCCGCAAGACTCTGTCGGGGTCCGCCATCGGCGGCACTGCCGAGACGCAGGAACTGCTCGATTTCTGCGCGGCAAAGGGCATCGTCGCGGACTGCGAGATGACGACGATGCCGGAGATCAACACGGCGTTCGAACGCATGGAGCGAGGTGACGTGCGCTATCGCTTCGTCATCGACATGCAGACGCTTTGATCGCGGCTCGCTGAGCGCGGGCTTTCCCGGCGATGATCGTTTCCACCACCCTCACCGGCAGCAACGCCGCCATCATCGGCGACGCACTGGCGTCCGTTGTGGCGCAGGTCGACCGCTGCCTGGTGATCGACACCGGCGCCACGGACGATTCGATCGACGTGGCCCGCGCCGTGGCGGGCCCCAAGCTCGACGTCCGCACGTTCAAATGGCAGGACGACTTCGCCGCCGCACGCAATTTCGCGCTCGACGCAGCGGCCGAACTCGGCGGCACCTGGGCCGTCACCGTCGACACCGACGAGCGGCTGCTATTCGACCCGGGCGTGCAGTTGTCGCGACTGCTGGCCGCGACGCGCGCGGATGTCTGCATGGTGCTCGACGACCTCGGCAATTACTCCAAGGAACGCATCGTGCGGTTGCCGGCGAAGGTGCGCTGGGCGGGGCCGACGCACGAGTGCCTCGAGGGTCGCACAAACGCGGGGACGGCGACGCTGCAGGGCCTGCGTTTTCATGAGCTGCCGAAGGACCCGGCGGCGGCCCGTCGCAAGTTCGAGCGAGACCTCGCGATCCTGAAGCGCTACACGCGCCAGCACGGGAAGCAGGCGCGTTGGCTGTACTACCTGGGCACCACGCACCAGCATCTGGGCGATTACGCGGCGGCGATCGATGCGTTCCGCACCTGTGCCGAGCTGCGCGGGTGGGAGGAAGAGGGGGCCTGGGCCTGTTACCACGCGGCCGAATGCTGCTGCAGCCTGCGGCGCTGGGACGACGCGCTGCAGTTCTGTGCGGCGGGCCTGGCCATTCGCCCGGCGACGGCCGAACTCGCCTGGCTCGCCGGATTCGCGGCCTACAAGGGCAAGCGTTTCGTCGACGCGGTCGCGTGGTCGAACATGGCCATCGCCAACGGCCTGTACCGCGGGCAGGGTGCGCAGTTCGAGCGCATCGGCTTCCGGCATCCGCCGGCGCTCTACGAAGGTCCGTACGACATACTGCGTTGGGCCTACCAGGGGCTCGGCAATGCCGCGGCCGCCGCGGCCGCCACCGCGGAATACGAACGTGCGAAAGCAATGCGCGAAAGCGGTGCCAGCGCGGCGGCCACGACGACGCCCGGGGCTTGACCGTCATGACCGATGTTTCGTTCAGGCGCGGCATCGTCGCGGATGCCCCCGCACTCGCGAACTTCGCCGCGCGCACGTTTGCGGAG
>Ga0224510_10002532_pt1 | contig 10896 bp, 13 predicted proteins | sample SF_May12_sed_USG_FD_170161 | JGI IMG/M metagenome (GOLD analysis project Ga0224510, IMG submission 170161) | Sediment microbial communities from San Francisco Bay, California, United States - SF_May12_sed_USGS_4_1 | ecosystem: Environmental > Aquatic > Marine > Sediment | place: USA: California... | reverse complement strand
ATTGATTCTCCACGACCGCCCGTCCTGCTTCGAGTTGAGCGACCAGCATCGCAACCCCTTCCAAGACATCGATCGGCTCGAATCCCGTCACGACCAATGGCACATGATAGCGCCGGGCGAGATCTTCGTACTCTTCATAGCCCATCACGGTGCAAACATGGCCGGCCGCAAGAAAGCCCTGCACACGGCAGCCGGGAGCGGAGAGGATGGCTTCAATGGCTGGCGGCACGAGCACTTGAGCTGTGAGCAAACTGAAGTTGGCAAGCCCCAGACGCCGCGCCTGGATTGCCGCCATGGCATAGGCCGGCGCGGTTGTCTCAAACCCCACAGCGAAACAGACGATCTCCCGATCAGGGTTCGCGCGGGCCAGCGTCAATGCATCCAACGGCGAATAGACGATACGGACATCTCCCCCCTCCGCCTTGGCGCCGAACAGATCTCCCCGCGAGCCTGGGACACGGAGCATGTCACCGAACGTACAGAGGATGACGCGGGGAATCGAGGCCAGCACAACCGCGTGATCGATCAGCGCCGTCGGCGTCACACAGACGGGACAGCCTGGCCCATGCACCAATGTCACCGTCTCGGGCAACAATTCGTCCAGCCCAAACTTCACGATCGAATGGGTCTGCCCTCCACAGACTTCCATGATCGTCCAGGGCCTGGTGACGGTGCGTTTGATAGCGCTGGCCAATGTCTCGGCATGGCCACGATCCCGGAACTCGTTCACATATTTCATGACTGTGATTCCGCGCGACTAGCTAACACGCGTGCTTCGTGAAGCGCATCTCGTATCTCGCAAACAGAGACGAGACAGGCGACCTCGAAGAAGCGGCAAAGCATCGATACTCCTTTGTGGATCGTACGCCGTCTCAACGCGCTGATGCGCGGCGCTGAAGCGCACAGCATGAAAGCGTCCGCTCCATTCGCTGGTTAGGTGTATCTCTCCGACCTGTCTCGCAAATCATTTCTTGGCCAACAGAAGTTCCATGACATTTTCGGCAGACTTCATGAGAGACTCTATAAGTCTCGCGGACGTATAGTCATCGTGGTGCTTTACCCGGTGCAGGTTGCTTTTGGTTTCACTTATCCACTTCCGGGTCGCTTCTACCCATTTTTGTTCGTCAGAGTCACCGAATCTTTCGGACAGGAACTTCTCCATTGTGGTCCCCTCGCAGAGCCTGCCGAGGACCTTATTGAGGAGTTCCACCATTGAGTTTGAGGCTTGGCTGAGTTTATCTGGATTATCGGAACGAAACGCTTCCCATGCGCCTTGCCTACGTCGGGTGAACTGCGGGCCTAATGCCTCAAGATACTCATCGAGGCGATCGCTACTTGTGGCTAACATTGTATCTAAACTCGGGACCTCGACTCGCGTTCTCTCCGGAGTATGTGCCGCTTGCATGTATTCAATGACGCATTGAGGCGTCTGGATTTTTGCATATGGGTCATCCTCTACCCATTCAGAGATGGACACGATCTGCTGATTAATTGCCGACTTTATTCGATCGATACTCGTTGCCCGGCGCTTCTCCTCAAGAAGTGCGATGGCGCAAATTGCAGCACCTTTTATGTATCCGAGGTTCTCCTTTCCAACGCGGGGTGACGATAGATTGGCCGCTTCCTCGTAGTACTTTATTAGGTAGTGAACATTTGCCGCATCCTCAGCAATAGCCGGAACTTCAATTGGCGAAGTCGCTATAAGGGTGGTCAGAGCTTCGTGCAAGCTCCGCATCCCGCCAACGATTATTTGCGCGAAGGGATTCGATAGCGCGATATCTACGAATTTATTGGTTGGCCATTCATCGCCTCCGCGCATGAGTTCCTCTGCGAGGCATAGATCCGGTGTGATACCAGATCGCATAAGTGAGATCGCCACCCTGATCCGGATGCGGCGCTCTAGGTTGGCGAAATAGGCAGTTCCTTTCGGGCGTTTCAATGCTTCTGCTAGATCGTCTATCTCTTCCCTCAAAAACGATATCCGGGCTCTTGTTAGATGGTCGGTAACTGTTAGCTCGCCCGACGAATGAAACAGGACCTGGGCGGCAGGCGCAAATTGGGCCGAGATTTCCGCGAGAAACTCGTCGGGCCCTCTAGCTGCATTCATCATTCGATCTCATGTAATAGATACACCTAACAATGTTTAGGCCGACCCGCGTGAGAGCCTGATCTGCCTATTGTTGTCCGTCTAACACACCATCGAATGTTCCGAGCACAACGGTGGAGCTCAGCGGCGACCGTGCAACCGAGCGGAGCGAGGGAGCCGGTCGTCCGTCTGTAACGCCTTGGTTCGGCCCCTCCTGGGGTGATTGATCACATGCGAACTCCGTTGGGTCGTCGAAGCTGTGGGCTCCACAATCAGGCGGCAACCAACTTGGTCGGGCTTGGACACATACTCCTCGACCACGTCCCACCCATCGATGTCTTCCCAGTTGTCTTCATCAATGGCTCCGAAGTAGTAGATTACTCGGCCGTCTCGACGCCCATTGGTTTGAATCTTCAGTGCATCGATGACGGCCTTCAAGATCATTGCGGCCCCTCTTACATAACTGTCATAGACCACGATCTTGAGCCGAACACGTTTGAGTGATCGCCATCGGATTTTGCCGGTCGCGCGCTGTAAGTGATCGACCCAGAAGCGAGGAGACCTGTATCCAGGGACTTGTTGGTACTCCAGCCAGCTTGGAACCGGCACGGGAAGTTTGACGTCAAGATTGCCCGAGCCCACCCACTTCGGAGGAAGATTCTGGGTCGGGGTAAAAAACAGCGCCGATCGCTCTGCGAACAGATCGCTGGCGGCAGCCACCTCCCGCGGCGAGAAGATGTGGGGTCCTAGGTCATCCATCCTATTTGCAAGCGACGTCATGATTCGCACGTCGAAATACTTTTTAGGCCGATCCGTGTAAGAACCGAATCTGCCGATTGTTGTCCGCCTAAGACGCCATCGACTGTTCCGAGCATAACGCCATCATCGTTAGCGTTTCAATGAGAGGCGGCTGTGGGGCTATTTATTGCGGGATCTTATACGAAGCGATTTCTTAAGCAGCGTCGGTTTCGATCTTGCCGTGAAGCTTGCTGAGGATCAGTTTGTGTAGTTCGACCTTGTTGGCGGCATTGTCGATATCAATACCCACCAGCCGTCCGCTCGAATCGTAATCGAGCACGACCCCCTCGGACACTTCGCGACTTTCTACGCTCGGTCTTTCAGAAAGATCGATATACAGCGAATCCGTGTCCGGATGATAGTTGAGCTTCATGGTTGAAACAGTTGCGTGGTCAACCCTATCCTTTCATTAGGCTTTCGCCTTCGCTCTACGTTTTTGAGGTAACAGTGGAATAAGACAGCGTAACGTCCTATTCACAGAGTCCGAGTCTGGGAAATACAGCCGAACATCCGGCTCAAGAACAACAGTACCCTCTTTGGGTGCGACCTCCTTAACCGTCCGTGTACCATCCGCGTTATGGATCGTGATGATATGGCCTGCTTGCATGGTTTTGTGGTGCTTGCCACGCACCCCGTTTCTAAAATTGTATTCGCTACGCATATCGGCGTCCTCCGTCTGTCCTCTTTTACTCGTTGCCTTCTTCATACATTTTGCGCTCCGGTGGAATCGCCTTTCGGGAACTAATAATGCGTATGTTCGAGCTGCGTTCAGTATAGACCACTACCAGCACGCGGCCCTTGTCGGAGATCCCAATATCAACGTACCGCTGTTCATCCGCCGAGTGCCCTGGGTCCGGAATGGTGACTGAAAAAGGATCGGTGAAAACCGTGATAGCTTCATCGAAACCGACCCCGTGCTTCTTGAAATTCGCTTTGGCCTTCTCATCATCCCACTCAAAACTCAGTTTCATTATGGCTCCTTTGAACCATGGTGTCTCGCTATCGAGTCATGCAGACTGCTTCTAGCCTATCATGGTCCGCATAAGACCCACACCCTCGCTTCCTACGGCACAGTAGCATAAGTGCCTTGGGATAAAGATTAAGCAAGTCTCATTGTTTTATCAATTTCTCCATGCTGCACACATGTTCAGCCAACAGCATTCACCCATCGATTGCATCTGATGATCCTGAGGCCGCCAAGGTTTGCCATACTGCCATTCATCCCACCAGTCGAGTACGGGAAACCTCGCGGCTGCCCTCGGTTTGAACTATCCGGAAACTCCGGATAGTTGCCTCCCGGTCCAACTCACTATCCGCGTAAATGTTTGCCGGAACTCGTTTACGGTGGGAGATGAGCCGCTGGGATAGCCGGCCTACTAGCCGGACCTTCGCGTTCGAATCGGCCATTTGAGCAGCATGCTCTCCAGTGTTGACGAGGCGGCAGCAAAATCGTTCGGGCAAAACGGGAACGACAACGCGCACCCACCCCCATATCGTTCGTCTTCAGTTGCCCAAGGAGGAGAACATTCCTGAGAGAATGCGACCATCAGCACGTCTCCGTCGGATGTCTCTACGTGTTCGAACCGAAGATTTGGCTCAGTGAAGCAGATTTCTCGCTCAGGCCCACCGACTCGAACGTCGCGTAACCAGGCAGCAAGTGCCTGAAGTTCGAATGTGCAAAGGCAGGGCTCACGGAATTTCCAGCGACCTCGCGCACACGATACCCGTCCCGCGATAATCAACCATTCGGAGTCCCATTCGTCGTCCTCGATTCCTGGAAATTGGTATCCCAGTACCTCAAGATGCAACTCCTCCCCTTCCCTACCAACCAGCCTCATCGTTTCCTCGTATCCGGCTAATAACGGCTAGGTTGATTCAGTAAGAGCCGGATCTGCCAATTTCTGTCTGTCTAACACATCACTGAATGTTCCGAGCATAACGCCATGCTCGTTGGCGTTGCAATGAGATGCGGCAGCGGGGCGATTTATGGCGAGTCTGGCACGAAGCGACTTCTTAAGCGGCGTCGGTTTCGATCTTGCCGGGAAACTTGCTGAGGATGAGTTGTTGTAGTTCGACCTTGTTGGCGGCATTGTCGATATCAATACCCACCAGCCGTCCGCTCGAATCGTAATCGAGCACGACGCCCTCGGACACTTCGCGACTTTCTACACTTGGTCTTTCAGAAAGATCGATATCGAGCGAATCCGTGTCCTGATGATAGTTGAGCTTCATTGACACTCACTATGACGAACTGCCAGCGCGGAGGAGGCTCACCACCGCATCGACAACCTGCTTCAAGGATTGCGATTGGAGTGTGGCGACTTCCGACAAGATAAGATCCCGATTGGCGGTGAAGAGTTTGCCGGGACGGGCATAACTCAGGACTCGCAGTGACCCCGCGGAGAAGTTAGCGTCTTCGAGCTTGATTGCTCGAATGTCGCCGTAAGGCTTGCTTGTCACCTGGCACAGAATCAAGTCGCCTCGACCGGCGTCAGCAAGCACCACAGCCGGACGTAGTTTGGTCTGTGACAAGTCAGAGAAGGGAAAGCGAACGAGGACTACTGCACCTGCTGCAAGTGTGACCATGCGCCGTCCTCTTCCGGCCGGTTCCAATCCTCGGCCAGCGCCGCTTCACTGAGCAACGCACTTTCGTGCACCCCGGCCACCGGATGTTCCTCCAGGATCATGACCAATGCTCGCCGCACTGCAGGAAGATGGACGGGCTCAAGCAATCGCACATTCCCGTGCTCATCGATCACGGCTTCGACGGTTCGAATCATCGGTTCTCCCTCCCTCTGAAAGTATACATAAACCGGTCATCCATGGCTAACACGGCGGCAAGTGAGCGTCCGCGAGGTGAATGCAGCCAGGAGGTCCTAAAGGGATCCGCGGCCGGACGTACCGATTTTTGCTCTACAACGCGCCATCGACTGCTCCGAGCATAACGCCGTCATTCCAGGCATTCAACAAGATGTGGCTGTGAAACCATCGAACATCGGTTCATATTCGGGTCGGCATAACTCGCCATGCCCGGCACTCAACCATCGGTTGCATCTGATGACCCTGAGGCCGCCAGGTCGGCGTAGGTCTGCAACGTTCGTCGCGCCGCTTCTTCATCCAGCCTGCTGATCGCAAAACCGACATGCACGATGACATAGTCACCCACCTGCGCCTCCGGCACCATTGCCAACGATATAGACTTGGTCACTCCGGCAAACGACACGATCGCCGTCCGCAACGGATCATCCTCTATCGTCACTACCTGGCCTGGCACTGCAAGACACATCGTCGCACCTATCTCTCTTGACCTGCATTTGTCGTGAACACGTCTCCTGCAACCGCTATTGCACCTTCAAGTTTCGAGTTTCGGGGTTCTTGTTTCGAGTATTGTGTCAGAAAGTATTGTCGTCTCGAAACGCGCAACTCGAAACCCGGAACTCAGGAGCAGGATACGCACGCCGCGACCACCGCCTGCCCCAGCGCCAACCCTCCGTCATTCGCGGGAACCTCACGATGGGTCAGTGCGACAAACCCGGCCGATTCCAGCCGCTCCCTGGCCAGATCAACCAACATGGCATTCTGAAAACAGCCTCCGGTCAGAACGACTTGTCGCAAACCGACCCTCTCGGCCATCTGGCCGATGAGTTCGGCTAACGCGCGATGAAACCGATAGGCAATGAGCGACCGTTCCGTCCCACAGTTGAGGTCATCGACGATCCGCTCGATCATCGGCCTCCAATCGGCAATCCACGGTTGCGCGCCTTCGTCTGGCGAGATGATCCGAAACGGATAGACATCGTGCTCAATTTGGATCGACGCCGATGCCTTCATCGCCTCCTGCTCCAGAGCCATCGCCGCCTGCCCTTCGAACGTGGCCACCTGACAGATGCCGAGCATCGAGGCCACGGCATCGAAGAGCCGTCCTATACTGGTGGTGATCGGCGAATGAATCCGCTTCGCCAGCATCGCAACCAAGCGTTGTTCCTGTTCATTCCACGCACAATCCTGCTCGGCACCGACGCCACCCAGCTGAGCCCCGAATGTTTCCCATCGGACAGCCAACGATGCGCGCCTGGGTTCACGCGCCGCCTGCTCCCCTCCCGGTAGCCGGAACGGATACAGGTGAGCCAGGCGCCGATAATCCCCATAGGTCGCAGCCAGAAACTCGCCGCCCCACAGTGAGCCATCCATTCCATACCCGGCTCCATCCCACGCCACTCCAAGCGCCTCTCCCGTTACTCCATGTTCCACCATACAGGCTGCCACATGCGCATGGTGGTGCTGCACCCGGATGAGCGGCACATTCCATCGCCCTGCCAGTTCCTCGGCCAAGCGCGTCGATCGGTAGTCCGGATGCAGGTCGCACGCGACAGCGCGTGGTTTGACGTTAAGCAGCCATTGGAGATCGTCGATTGCCTGCCTGGCGGCCCGTTCCGTTTCAAGCGTGGACAGATCTCCCAGATGCTGACTCAAGAGCACATGATCGGCATCCAGCAGCGCCACCGTGTTCTTGAGATGCCCGCCGACTGCCAGCACCGGACCTTCGACATGGCCCGCCAACGATTCAGGAAGACGAATCGCGCGAGGAACCAGCCCCCTCGCCCGTCGAAGAATGAGCGGACCGGATCTCCCCATCCGCACAACGGAATCGTCCATCGGACGTGCGATGGGGCGATCGTGAAGCAGAAACGCATCGGCAATACCGCCGAGCCGCCTCACGGCCTCCTGTTCATCCGTCACGATCGGTTCGTCGGACAGATTGCCGCTCGTAGCCACAACCGGACAGCCCAGCTCGCGCATCAACAGATGCTGTACCGGCGCAGAGGGCAACATGGCCCCGATCGTCCGATTCCCCGGCGCAATTCCCTCAGCCAGGGAAGTCTGTTCTCGCCGCTGAAGAATCACGACCGGGGCAGCCGGCGAGGTCAACCACTCTGCTTCGCCCGGCGACAGGTCGCAAGAAGTCCTGATCGTCTCCAGAGTTGGAAACATCACGGCAAATGGTTTGTGTGCACGACGCTTGCGCGCTCGCAGCAACTGTACTGCCTGTGCGGACGTGGCATCGGCCCACAGATGAAATCCGCCGATCCCCTTCACCGCCATGATACCGCCGTCCCGGATGATCCGGCACGTCCGCTCCAGCGCCTCCTTCCCTTCCGCTAAGACCTGCCCATCGGCGCCCCATAGGGCGACGGTCGGGCCGCATGCCGGACAGGCAATGGATTCCGCATGAAACCGCCGATTGTCCGGCGCATCATACTCGGCACGGCAGTCCTCGCAGAGGGCAAAGCGTGACATCGTCGTGTTTGCCCGGTCGTAGGGGACTGATGTCACCATACTCATGCGTGGACCGCATCGCGCACAGGAGAGCCAGGGGTAGTGAAACCGGCGGTCGGTCGGGTCGAATAATTCGGCCAGGCAGTCGGCGCAGGTCGCGAGGTCCGGAGCGATCGCGAGTTGCTTCGTGCCTGCCTCATGACTCGGCTGAATCGTAAAGGCAACATCGCCAATGGCTGGGATCGAACGCAGCGTCATCCGTTCAATGTTCGCGCCGGGCGGACAACCGGTGCGAAGCCGGTCGAGCAGCCGGTCGACCGCCTCGGCCGTTCCTTCCGCCTCGACCAGCACCCCCTCCGTCCCATTCATGATCCATCCGGCAAGGCCCAACTCTCGCGCCACTCGAAACACGAAGGGCCGAAACCCGACGCCCTGCACGACCCCCTCGATCTTCAGCTGAATACGCACCGCCAATCCGGTGATCATTCCGTCACCGTCACGTCATGCACCACTACTTCCGGTCCCGGCACGAAATCGAGATCGCGCGATCCGCAGGCTTCGCACGCGGCATCCATTCGGCTCACTTCGAACTTCATGCCGCAGTGCCGACAGGCCGCATCGGCCGGGACCCTCTCAATCTCCAAAGTGGCCCCCTCCGCCATCGTACCAGCGCTGGCTATCTCGAATGCGCTCTGGAGCTGCGACCGATCATGATCCAAGAAGTGCGAGAGGGCGCTGACTTTGAGCCGCACCACCAACGGCTTCGCCCCATTGGTCCCACGAAGCGCCTGAGCCACCGCCTTCACGACCTGGCCCATCAGGTGCAGCTCGTGCATCGTGCCTTCTCGACTTCCCGGTATACCTGCTCCACAACACGATCCAACCCACCGATTACTGATGCTGTAAGTCCTGCCCCGGACTCAAGGGATTCGATTTCGATGCCGTACAGGATCATGCCCTTTGGTAATCTTCCCAACACGCGCGCGAGATCGATCGCTTCCGCAATACCCAACGCATGGGTCGAACAGGGAACGAGTCTCCCCCAGCGGCTTTCCACCGACAGGTCGAGGCGAACAGTTGCTCCAGACTGCCCCCCACCTTTCACCGCGTCGATCAGCATGACCTGATCGGCGCCTTCCATCAGATCAAGCAGCGCCAGGCCGTCTCCTTCCGCTTCGAGCACCTCCACCGACCCATCCAGCCGCTCACGCAGGCGGCGAGCCGCCAGAAGGCCGACTGCGTCGTCGCCTCTGAACAGATTGCCGATCCCGATGATTCGAATTGTAGCCATGGTCTCTTTGGTCTGTCTCGTTTGTTTGGTCTATCTCGTCTGTCTGGTTGATCTCGTCTCTCTGATCTGTCTGATCTATTTGGTTGATCTCGTTCGTCTGGTCGACAGAATGTTGTTCGACATCACGTACACCGGAAGCCCCACAAGATGCTTATTCGCGCTCAATGGCTAAGCGCAAGAAATGCGTCGCGCAGGAGATGCACGGATCGTAGCAACGGATGACGCGCTCGCAGGCGAGCGACGCATCCTCGTTGGAAAGATTCAACAGGCGGGGCATGAACTGGCGCAGGTCCTGCTCGATGCGGCCTTGGTTCTGCGAGGTGGGCGGAACGATCTTGGCTTCACGGACTATGCCCGTGTCATCTATCCGATACCGATGATAGAGAATGCCTCTCGGCGCTTCGGTACAGGCCGTCCCCGTGCCGGACCGGACAGCGACCGGCAGCGCCGGTGCGGGCGGAGACTCGTACCGTTCGATCAGCCGTAGCGACTCCTCCAGCGCATAGAGCATTTCGACCGCACGGGCGATGATTCCATGAAACGGATTGCGCAGCGGCAGCGACACGCCAATGCCGTCCAACAGCTCACTGGCCAGTGGTGACAGACGATCATGGTTCAGGTTCACACGGGCCATCGGCCCTACCAAATAGGGCGCTCCCCGCAGGGTGCACTGCAGGGCATTGGAATAGGCCACCTGATGTTCGGTGAAATGCTGTTCGAACTCGCCCACTGGTACGTCCAGGCCGTTGCCAGCCACGATTCGCCCTTCGTTGAACGGATACTCGTCGGCGTGACGCAGCGCCACGTAGGTGTAGTCGGGCGCAAAGTCCGGATAGTCGAAGGTGGCGGCCCAGCGGATGGTCTCCGCCGCCGCATCGCGCGCCCACAAGAGTTCGGCTGTCAGACCTTCCAACTCGCGGCGGCTGGGCACCCGCGAGAATCCGCCGACCTTGACCGACACCGGATGGACGGAACGCCCGCCCAGCAGCGTCATGATCGCATTGCCGGCTTTCTTGAGCCGTAAGCCACGGGTCACCACGGCCGGATGATCCTTCGCCATCGCTATGCCGCTGTCGTAGCCGAGAAAATCCGGCGCCTGGAGCATGTAGACATGCAGCGCGTGGCTCTCAATCCACTCGCCGCAATAGAGCAGCCGCCTCAGATCCCGTAGCGCGCCATCGACGCGCAGGCCGAAGATCTGCTCGATCGCATGGACGGCGCTCATCTGATAGGCGACGGGACAGATGCCGCAGATGCGCGCCACGATGTCCGGCACCTCATCGTAATGCCGGCCTACCAGGAAGGCTTCGAAGAACCGCGGCGGCTCGAAGATGCGCAGCTCCACGTCGCGCACCTCGCCGTCTTTCACCGTGACGCGTAGCGCGCCCTCGCCCTCCACCCGCGCAATCGTGCCGATGGCGATAGTCCTGGTCTTCCCTGTCTC
>Ga0224510_10002531_pt1 | contig 10899 bp, 11 predicted proteins | sample SF_May12_sed_USG_FD_170161 | JGI IMG/M metagenome (GOLD analysis project Ga0224510, IMG submission 170161) | Sediment microbial communities from San Francisco Bay, California, United States - SF_May12_sed_USGS_4_1 | ecosystem: Environmental > Aquatic > Marine > Sediment | place: USA: California... | reverse complement strand
ACGGTCACTTCCGAGAGGGGGGCCAGCGCCCTCGCCTCCGCCACCAGGGAAGGCGGGAGGGCGAGGTACAGGATCGCGTTCTCCCCCGCGGGCCCCATCGCGAGGAGATAGGGCTCGTCCGGCGCGAGGTCGCGCCGGAGCGGGTCCGCCTGCTGCACGCCCACCACCTGCACGGTCCAGCGCACGAGACGGCCCTTGAGGCCGACGGGGTCGAGCCGCAGGTCCGCTGCGGTGAGGGTCGCCCGGTACGACGTGTCCGTCGGGGCGAGGAGCGACTCGGGCATCCAGGCTTCCACCCGCACGCGCACCCAGCCCCGGTCACGGGCCAGTGGTTCCACCACGGCCCCCGCCGCGATCCTGCCGACCGCCGGTGCGCCGGGCGCGGCACTCAGGTCGGCCTCGCGCGTGGCGCGCATCGTGCCCGCGCGCCCCATCGGCTCGGAGGGCGTGCTGTCGGCGGCGCCGGCCGGCGGTGCGCTCGAGGGCATGGGCGGCGGCGTGGCGCGGGCCTGCGTGCGCGTGGCGGTCGCGGGGCCAAGCGCCGACGTCAGCACCCAACCGTCCCGTCGCACGCGCGCCCAGGTGCCGCGGCGTTCCAGCACGCGGATCCCGGCACCGGCCTCGAACACGCCAAGGATGCGCGCATTGAGCGAGGGTTCGGCGCGCATGCGCAGCGTGCCCGTGCCGCCGATGCTCTCCGGGAACGAGTCACGCCTCCCGGCGAACCGCGTCGCATCGATCCACACCTCCATCGTCACCAGCGTGAAGCCGTTGCGGGCACTGCTCGAGGGCCACGTGCTGCCGCCCGCGAGGGTCGCGATGAGCGTGCCGTCGGGCGTCGCGCGCACGCCCGCGTCGCGCACCACGCGCACCTGCGCACCGACCGAAGGCGCGATCGCCGGCGTGAGGGACGTGACGAGCGCGAGCAGGACGCAGGAACGAAGCAGTCGCATCGCTGGTAGGGGGGCGGGTGCAAGGATAGATTGCGCGGGCGCGCGCGTCTCATCGGAGCGGCGCACGTCTCGAAGGTATACCCCACACTCGACCCGGCCAAGATGGCGCTGCAGGTGGATCGTCCCGTGGTCCTCGTCGTGCTCGACGGCTGGGGCTACCGGGAATCGACGGAAGGGAACGCGGTCGCGATGGCGCGCACGCCGACGTGGGACCGGCTGTGGGCGCGCGCCGCGCGCACGCTGCTCGACGCGAGCGGCCGGGCCGTCGGGCTCCCGGAGGGCCAGATGGGGAACAGCGAGGTGGGCCACCTCAACCTCGGCGCCGGCCGCGTGGTGCAGCAGGACCTCGTCCGCATCGCCGACAGCATCCGCGACGGTTCCTTCCGCTCCATCGCCGCCTTCCGCGAGGCCTGTGCCCACGTGCGAGCCACGGACCCGCACGCGACGCTCCACCTGATGGGCCTCGTGGGCGACGGCGGCGTGCACGCGCACGACGACCACCTCGTGGCGCTGGTGGACCTCGCGAGCCGCGAACGCGTGCCCCGGGTGGCGCTCCACCTCCTGCTCGACGGGCGCGACACGCTGCCGACGTCCGCGCGCGGCTTCGTCCGGGCGCTCCAGGCACGCATCGGGGACCGGGCCTTCATCGCCAGCATCGGCGGGCGCTACTTCGGCATGGACCGCGACCAGCGCTGGGCGCGCACGGAGAAGTGGTATGATGCGGCGGTGCGCGGCGTCGGCCCCTCCACCGCGGACCCGGTGGCGTTCATCGAGGCGAACTACGCGAGGGGCATCACCGACGAGTTCCAGGAGCCGGCGGTGGTGGTGCGGGACGGCGCGGCGGTCGCTCCGATGCGCGACGGCGACGCCGTGATCACCTGGAACTTCCGCTCCGACCGCATGCGGCAGATCGTGCGCGCGATGGCCATCCGCGGCTTCGACGGCTTCGCGGTGAAGGACCGGCCCGAGCTGCACGTCGCGACGATGACGCAGTACGACCAGACCTTCGGCCTCCCGGTCGCCTTCGAGCCCTTCTCGATGGCCCGCATCGTGGCCGAGGTGCTCGAGGACGCCGGGATGACCACGCTGCGCACGGCGGAGACGGAGAAGTACCCGCACGTGACCTACTTCTTCAACGGCGGCAACGAGGTCCCGTACCGCGGCGAGGACCGCCGCCTGGTGCCGAGCCAGAAGGTCGCGACCTACGACCTGATGCCGGAGATGAGCGCACCGGGTATCACGGATGTGCTCTGCGCGGCGATCGACGACCGGTCGCACCACTTCACGCTCTGCAACTACGCGAACGGCGACATGGTGGGACACAGCGGCAACCTCGCCGCGACGATCAAGGCGTGCGAGGTCGTGGACCAGTGCCTCGCGCGCGTGGTCGCGGCCGCCGAGCGCGCCGGCGCGCGGCTGCTGATCACGGCGGACCACGGCAACTGCGAGATGATGATCGATCCCCAGACCGGCGGGCCGCACACGGCCCACACCACCAACCCCGTGCCGCTCGTGCTGCTCGACGACGCCGCGACCCATCCGCTGCGCGCGGGCGGCGCGCTCTGCGACGTGGGCCCGACCGTGCTGGCGATGCTGGGCCTCGAATCCCCGGCCGAGATGACCGGCCAAGACCTGCGACCCCTCGGAGTGACCGCGTGACCCGTCGTACGCTCGTGCTCGGCAGCACCCTCTTCCTCCTCGCCGCCCCGCTGGGTGCGCAGGTCGTCGGCTATCCGCCCGACCGGAGCCCCTACGAGGACCTGCGGGGGAAGCAGGGCATCGCCTACGGCGTCGGCGTGATCTCGCCCGGTGGTGATCCCGCAGGCGTCGCCCCCGGCCAGGGCGTCCTGCTCACGGCCACCTACCAGCTCAAGCTCTCCAACGCGCTCTGGCTGAACACCCGCGCCGGCTACGTGCCCAACCTGCTGCGCCCCGTGAAGGACCCGCTCTTCACGGGACCGAAGCGCGACTATGGCACGAGCGTCGACCCCTACCTCGTCCTCGACGCGGGGTTCGGCCTCAACCTCGCCGGGAACAAGTCGTGGCGCCGCCTCTCGCCGCAGCTGCACGGCGGGATGGGCATCGTCTCCACGCTGGGCGAGGACTACGACCTCGGGGCGTACCGTTTCGGCACCAAGCTGCAGGTCTCCTACGGCGCGAGCCTGCGCATCCCCACCGGCCGCTCGTGGGAATGGCAGGCCGACGTGACGCACATGTTCTGGAAGTACAAGTACCCGTCCACGTACCGCGGCGACGGCAGTGCCACCGACATGAGCATCATCGGCGACCACAAGCTCACCGCGTGGAAGGGGAACGCGCTGTTGCAGGTGGGGCTCACGCGCTACCTCTACCGCTGATGGCGGCGCGCGCCTCGCTCACCCGGCGCGTGACCTTCTCGGCGGCGCACCGCTACCGCCGCCCGGAGTGGGATGACGCGCGGAACGAGGCCACCTTCGGCGCCTGCGCGCGCCCGAACTGGCACGGCCACACCTACGTCTGCGACGTGACCGTCGCCGGCCCGGTGGACCCGCGCACGGGCTTCGCCGCCGACCTGGGCGCGCTCGACGCCGCGCTCCGGACGCGCGTGGTGGAGGCACTCGACCATCGCAACCTCGTGCTCGACGTGCCGGCCTTCGCCGAGGGGAAGCTGATCCCCACCTCGGAGAACCTCGCGTGGTGGATCGCCCGCGAGGTGCAGGCCGCGCTCGGCGACACGCCGCGCGTGGTGCGCGTACGGCTCGCCGAGGAGCCCGGCCTCTGGGCCGAGGTGGAACCGGGATGACGCGCCTCGAGCCGGGAGTGGCGAGCCTCGACGCGGTGGACGAGGTCCCGGTCTGGCTCGAGGTGAACGGCCAGCCCGCCGTCACGTGGATGTGCACGCCGGACCAGCTCGACGCGCTCGTGGTGGGGTGGTGCTTCGGCGAGGGCTACATCGACGCGAAGGGCGACCTGCTCTCGATGCGCCCCTGCGCGAAGGAACCCGGCTTCTGGGTGACCGTGCCCGCGGAGCGGTTCGAGACGGTGGAAGGCCAGGAGCGGCGCCGGGTGCTCGCGTCGGGATGCGGCGCCGTGACGACGATCCTCGGCTCCCTCAGCAGCGTGGCGCGTCGCGCCACGCGTCCCGCGGTGCCCGACCTCGCCCGCACGCGGGCGCTCTTCAAGGAGCTCTTCGCGCGAGGCGAGCGCTACCAGAGCACGGGCGGCATCCACGCCGCGGCGCTCACCGACGGCACCGCGCTCCTCGCGCACGCCGAGGACATCGGCCGGCACAACGCGGTGGACAAGGTGCTCGGCCAGCGCATCCTCGCGGGCGAGCGGCCCGACGACCTGATCCTCCTCGTGACCGGCCGCATCTCGGGTGAGCTCGCCTTCAAGGCGGCGCGGGCGCGCATCGCGGTGGTGGCCACGCCCTCGGTGCCGAGCACGATCGCGGTGGACATCGCGAAGGCCGCGGGGATGGTGCTCGTGGGGCGTGCGGTCTCCGGCATGCCCCAGGTGTGGGAGCCGTGACCTGCACCGGCGTGGTCCTCGCCGGTGGCGGTGCGTCTCGGTACGGCGGGCGGGCGAAGGGACTCGAGCGCGTGGGGGGCGAGCGGATCATCGACCGCGTCGCGCGGGCGCTCGCCGAGGCGACCGACTCCCTGCTCCTCGTGGCGAACGCGCCGGAGGCGGCCGGCTGGCTGCCCGGTGTGCGCGTGGCCGGCGACGTGCGGCCCGGCGAGGGCGCGCTGGGCGGGCTGCACGCGGCGCTGGCGCACGCGGGCACCGACATCGTGCTCGTGGCGTGGGACATGCCGTTCGTGCCTGCGGCGCTGCTCTGCGAGTTGCGCGCGCGCGGCGAGCGCGAGGGGGCGGATGCCGTGCTCCCGGAGAGCGACGGCTCGCGGCGCGGCGTGGAGCCGCTCTGCGCGTGGTACGCGGCGCGGTGCCTGCCGGCTGTCGCGGCCGCGCTCGATTCGGGCGACCGGCGCGTGGTGGCGTTCCTCGCCGACGTCGACGCGCGACGCGTGCCGATCGACGAGGTCGCGGCCTTCGGCGACCCGGCGCGCCTCTTCGGCAACGTGAACACGCCCGACGACCTGGCGCGTGCCGAACGGCAGGTCTCTGCCGGTGGCTGAGGGCGCCACGCCGCCGCTCCTCGCCGTGGTCGGCCGCAAGCACGCGGGGAAGACCACGCTCGTGGCGCGGCTCTCGGCCGAGCTCACGCGCCGCGGGCACCGCGTGATGACGCTCAAGCACGGGTCGCACACCTTCAACCTCGACCCGGCCGCGACGGACACCTACCGTCACTATCATGAGGGGAACGCCGAGCGCGTGGCGATGGCCTCGCCCGACAAGTTCGCGCTCGTGATGCGCTGGGAGCGGGAGCTGGCACCGGAGGAGATCGCCGCGCGCTACCTCGCGGACGCCGACCTCGTGCTCTGCGAGGGGTTCAAGGGGTCGGCGATACCCAAGGTGGAGATCCACCGCCCCGAGGCACACGAGGCGCCGCTCTGGGAGCCCGCGCTCCCGAATGCGGCGAGCTGGCAGGCGATGGTCACGAATGCCGCGGTGTCCGGCTTCGTGGGCGAGCGGTTCGACCTCGGGACACCGGATTGGCTCGACGCGCTCACCGACTGGGTCGAGCGCCATCATCTCAACCGCGACGGACGATGACCCCTGGCATGCGATCGCGCCTCGGAGTGACGGCACTGCTCGCGCTGGGCACGGGCTGCGCCGCTCCCGCGACGACGACTCCCCCGACGACGACGCCCGCGCCGCAGGCGGCCGCCGCGCCGCCCGCGGCGGCGCAGGAGTCCCGCACTCCCACGCCGGGGACCGCCACTCCGCTGCGGCGCGCCACGCACCGCGAACTCACCCGCTTCTCCGACTCGCTCCTCACCGACCCCATGTTCCGCTCCGCCAACTGGGGCGTGCTGATCGTGGACCCGGTGGCCGGCGACACGCTCTACTCGCGCAATGCCGGCAAGCTCTTCATGCCGGCGTCCAACCAGAAGCTCCTCACTGGTGCCACGGCGCTCGCGCAGCTGGGGCCCGACTTCCGGTACGAGACGCGCGTGCTCGGCGCCGCGTACCCCGTGAGCGGGATCCTCACCGGCGACCTCGCGATCGTCGGCTCCGGCGACCCGAGCTTCAGCGATTCGCTGGCTGGTGATGCGATGGCGCCGCTGCGGGCGCTGGCGGACTCGCTCGCCGCGCGCGGGATCAGCGAGATCACCGGCCGGCTCATCCGCGGCGGCGACGCCTTCCCCGACAGCACGCTCGGCTATGGCTGGGCCTGGGACGACCTCGACTACGGGTACAGCGCGCCGGTGGACGAACTCTTCTTCAACGAGGGCTACGCGACGATCGCCGTGTTCGGCGGCGCGGCGCCCGGCGCGCCGGTCACGGTGCGCACGGGACCGGCGCGGGGGATGCCGCACATCGGTCGCGTGGACGTGGTGACGGGGGCGTGGTGCTGCACGGAACGCGCGCGGGTGCAGTGGAACGGCGACGTGCGCGGCGTGCACCCGGCGGTGAACCTGACGGGGAGCGTGCGGCCTGGCGACTCCGTGACGGTGAGCGTGGCGATCCGGAATCCGGCGGCCGCCTGGCTCGATGCGTTCGCCGAGGCGCTGGCCGACCGGGGCATCGCCGTGCGCGGCGGCGTGGAGTCGGCCGAGGTGGCCGACACGACCGGGATGTCGGTGCTCGCGACGCACACCTCCCCGCCGCTCCGCGACATCCTGCGGCGCTTCGAGAAGCCGTCGCAGAACCAGATCGGGGAGCTGCTCTTCAAGACGCTGGGACTCGTGCGCACGGGGTCGGGCACGGCCGACAGCGGGCGGGCGGTGGTGGAGCGCCAGCTCCTCGCGTGGGGCGCCGACAGTACCGGGTTCGCGGTGCGCGACGGGAGCGGGCTCTCGCGGCACGACTACGTGAGCCCCGAGACGATCGTGAAGGTGCTCGACGCGATGCGACGGCATCCCGACTTCCAGGTGTTCTACGACGCACTGCCGATCGGGGGCGTGGACGGCACCATCGAGAAGCGGATGATCGGCACGGCGGCGGCGAACAACGTGCGCGCCAAGACGGGCACGCTCGACAAGGCGCGCTCGCTCTCGGGCTATGTCACCGCCGGCGACGGCCGGCTGCTGCTCTTCTCGATCCTCGCCAACAATCACGTGGTGGCCAACCGCGAGGTGGAGCGGGTGCAGGACGCGATCGTCGCGCTGCTGGCCACCCTGCGCGCCGGGGACCGGTAGTGCTCTCGGTGCCCGAGGCGGTCGCACGGATCCTGGAGCGCATCGTGCCGCTCGCGGAGGAGGAGGTCGCGCTCGAGGACGCCGTGGGCCGCGTGCTCGCCGCGGACGTGATCTCGCCGATCACGCTCCCGCACTGGACCAACTCGGCGATGGACGGCTACGCCGTGCGTGCCGCCGACGTGCGCGGCGCGAGCGCCGAGGCGCCGGTGACGCTCCCGGTGCTCGAGACCGTGGCGGCGGGCGCCTTCCCCGCCCGCGCGCTCGCCGCCGGCCAGGCCACGCGCATCATGACCGGCGCGCCCCTCCCCGAGGGGGCGGACACGGTGGTGCGCGTGGAGGACACCGACGCCGGCCTCGAGCGGGTGGCGATCCTCAAGGACCGCGACGCGGGGAAGAACATCCGCCCGCGTGGCGAGGACCTCCGTGAGGGGGCCGTCGCCCTGCCCCGTGGGATGAGCGTGGGCGCCGCGCAGGTCGGCGTGCTCGCCTCCGTGGGCGCGGCGCGCGTGCGCGTCCACCGGCGGCCGCGCGTCGCGATCCTCGGCTCAGGGGACGAGCTGGTGGATCTCGACCGGTTCGAGGAGGTCCGCGCCGGGAAGAAGATCGTGAGTTCCAACTCGTACACGCTCGCGGCGCTCGTGCGCGCAGCGGGGGGCGAGCCGCTCGTGCTCGGCCACTGCGCCGATACGCGCGAGGCGATGCGGGCACTCCTCGAGAAGGCCGTTGCGATGGGACCGGACCTGCTCGTCACGTCCGCGGGCGTCTCGGTTGGCGAGTTCGACCACACGCGCGCCGCGCTCGAGGCGATGGGCACGCGGATGGACTTCTGGAAGGTGCGGATGCGCCCCGGCGCGCCACTCGGCTTCGGCGTGGTGCGCGACATCCCGTGGATCGGGCTGCCAGGCAATCCCGTCTCCGCGATGGTGACCTTCGAGCTCTTCGCCCGGCCGGTGGTGCGCCGCATGCTCGGGCACACGCGGCTCCACCGCAGGCCGGTCACCGTGGAGATCGAGGAGCCGGTGCGGATCGGCGCCGCGCTCACGCACTTCTTCCGCGCGGTGGTCACGCCCCGCGCCGACGGCTCGCTCGGCGCGCGCCTCACGGGGCCGCAGGGCTCCGGGATCCTCACGTCCATGTCGCTCGCCAACGCGCTGCTCGTGGTGCCGGAGGACCGGCCGCAGGTGGACGCGGGAGAGCGTCTCTCGGCGCTGTTGCTCACGGAGGACGCCGGGACGTCCGAGGGGTTCGCGCTCTGAACGCGCCGCTGCGCCCGGCGCTCGCGGCCCTCGACCGGCGCTTCATGCTCACGGAGCATCCCGTGCTGCTCGGCGGGCGCCCCGTGGTGCTCGAGAAGCCGCGCAACTCCGACGACCTGATCAGCGAGGCCGACTATGCGCGCGACGAGCGGCTGCCGTACTGGGCGGACCTCTGGCCGGCGTCGGTGGTGCTGGCGGGCGTCGTGCTCGCGCAGCCGGCGATCCCCGCGACCGCAGGAGAGGGAGCGCCGCCGGCCGGCGCAACCGCCGGGTCGCGGGGCGGCCCGCGCGCCCTCGAACTCGGCTGCGGTCTCGGCCTCGTGACGGTCGCCGCGATCCTCGCCGGCTACGACGTGACGGCCACCGACTACTACGAGGACGCACTCCTCTTCACGGCGCGGAATGCGGTGCGCACGACGGGGGTCGAACCCACGCTGCGCAACGTCGATTGGCGCGCCCTTCCCGCCGACCTCGGACGCTTCGAGCTCGTGCTCGCCGCGGACGTGCTCTACGAGCGGCCCCACGCCGAACTCGTCGCCGACCTGCTCGCCCAGGTGCTCGCGGCGGAGGGGCGCATGCTGCTGGCGGACCAGGGGCGCCTCGGGTTAGCGTCCTTCCTCGAGGGCGCGCGTGCGCGGGGCTTCACGCATCGCGCCATCCTCACGGCACCGCCCCCCGAGCCGGCCGAGGCGCCGGAGAATTCCCGGCTCGCACCGATCACCGTCTACGAACTCCGTCATGCGTGAGCTCCCCATCACCTTGAGCCAGCTCGGGACGATCCTCTTCTTCGGGGGATTCTCGTGGTGGGCGATCCGCCTCGCGGGCCGCAACCTGCGCGACCAGATCGTCCGGGGGCAGACGAAGCCCCGCCTCGCCGTGCTGACGTCGGACGAGGTGGATGCGATCGTGGCGCGGAAGCTCGCCTCGCCGGTGGAACTCTTCAACATGAGCCCCTCGGAGCAGCGCCTCCTCGCGCAGACCGCGGTGGCGATGGTCACGGCGACGCAGCAGATCCCGACGATGGCGGCCGAGCCCGGACCGCCGCCCGCGTACTGTCCGGCGTGCGGCACCGCGGTGGAGAACTTCCCCGAACACGTGCCGTGGCGGTGCGAGTGCACGGCGTGCGGCGCCGAACTCGTGTTGCGCCGTGATGGCCGGCGCTTCGTGTTCAGCTACACGCCCAGGGCGTGACCCCCACGGCGCCGGGAAGCACCGCGGCGTGCTGATCCTCTCCGCCGACGACGTGCGGCGCGCGATCGACCGGCCGGCGCTCGTGACGGCGCTCGAGGCAGGATTCCGCGCGCTGAGCGACGGGCAGCTCGACGTGCCGCCGCGCACGCAGGTCACCACGCCGCACGGCGTGCTCCTCATCATGGCCGCGTCCATGCCGGGCCGGTGCACGGCCGTGAAGCTCGTGTCCGTGTTCCACGGCAACGCTGCGCGTGGCCTCCCGTCGCACCACGCGGTGGTCACCCTCTTCGATCGCGACACCGGCGCGCCGGTCGCGTCGATGGACGCCGCGGACCTCACCGCGATGCGCACGGCCGCGGCCGCCGTCGTCTCCATCAAGCACCTCGCGCGGCGCGACCGGGCGGTGGTCGCGATCGTGGGCGGGGGCGCGGTGGGGGTCGCCGTCGAGGCCATGCTCGACACGCTCCCGGCGATCAGCCGCGCGGTGATCGCACCGCGCACGGACATCCGGTCGCACGTCGCGCAGGCCGACGTCGTCTGCCTCTGCACCGCCGCGAGCGAACCGGTGATCGAGGCCGGCTGGATCAAGCCGGGCACGCATGTGGTGTCGGTGGGCTACCGGCCCCCGGGGAGCGAACTGCCGGACGACCTGATCCGGTCGGCGCGCCTCTTCGTGGAATCGCGCGTCGCGTTCGACGCGCCACCGGCCGGATGCGCCGAACTGCACGGGCTCGACGCCGGGCGCGGCGCCGAACTCGGGGAGGTGCTCCTCGGCCGCCGGCCGGGGCGCACGCGCGACGACGAGATCACGCTCTACAAGTCGATGGGACACGCGATGGAGGACCTCGTCGCGGCGAACCTCGTGTACGAGCGCGCCCTCGCCCTCGGCCTCGGGACGCGGGCTGTGCCCTGAAGGCCCCACCGGGCCCATCCCCGCGCCGCCACGCTGGACGCGACGTGGTGCCAGGGCGATACTGCGACCACCGACCCCGACCCCGGACATCCCCGATGCGCTCCAGCCCCCTCCTCGCGTTCGTCGCGCTCGCCATCGCCTCCACCCTGTCGGCGCAGACCTCCGTGCCGCCCACCGGGCAGCAGATCGCTGCCGCGGTCCTGCCCCTCCCCGCTGATCTGCGCGCGGGCGCGACGGTGATGGGCTACCGCGAGGCCGGGAAGCTCGTGGTCCTGCGCGAGGGCACGAACCAGATGCGGTGCCTCGCGCTCTACGTGACGCGCTCCGACTTCCACGTCGCC
>Ga0224510_10002530_pt1 | contig 10900 bp, 6 predicted proteins | sample SF_May12_sed_USG_FD_170161 | JGI IMG/M metagenome (GOLD analysis project Ga0224510, IMG submission 170161) | Sediment microbial communities from San Francisco Bay, California, United States - SF_May12_sed_USGS_4_1 | ecosystem: Environmental > Aquatic > Marine > Sediment | place: USA: California... | reverse complement strand
TTTTTGCCGCTCAAATGATCAACTTCACCATTCCCGGCACCGGGTCGAGTGGTCATCTCGGAGGTGGACTTATTCTCGCGATTATCCTCGGGCCACATGCCGCCTTTCTCACCATCGCCTCCGTACTGATCATTCAGGCATTATTCTTTGCCGATGGCGGATTGCTCGCTCTGGGCTGCAATATTTTCAATCTGGGGATATTCCCCTGCTTCATCGCTTATCCATTCATTTATCAAAAAATTGTTGGTAAAAATTTATCGGCTGGCACCCTGACAGCCGCTTCAGTTCTGGCTGCGATTGCCGGACTTCAGATGGGAGCTTTCGGAGTTGTTCTGGAAACTGTTTTTTCCGGGATCAGCTCTTTGCCCTTTAGCTCTTTCGTGGTCATGATGCAACCGATCCACCTTGGCATTGGTATTGTCGAAGGCTTGGTCACAGCAGGTGTTGCCGCCTTCATTTGGAAAGCGCGTCCTGAAATCCTTGAGGCCAAGGGAGAAAGCCGACTTATCGGTGATCTTCCACTCAAACAAGTATTGGCCGGCCTGGTTGCCGCAACCGTGATTACCGGTGGAGTCGTGGCATGGTTCGCCTCCGAGCATCCAGACGGACTCGAATGGTCAATTATGAAAGTAACCGGCAGCGAGGAAGTTGAAGGCACCGAAGGTGGAGTTCACCATACCTTGGCAGCTGTGCAGGAATCCACCGCCTTTCTGCCGGATTACGGCTTACCAGCCGGAGAAACCGAGGAAACTGCTCCTGCAGCCCATGAAGGAGCAGCAGCCGAGGAAAGCACCTGGGGACAAGCCAATATCGGCACATCCATTTCAGGATTGGTCGGCGGCTTATTAACCCTGCTGCTTGCCGGAGCCTTCGGTTACCTGTTGAAGAACAAAAAAGAAAAATTTGCCTAAAACAAGCTCATAGCTTTGCACCCCCGCAAAAACAAGCTTGCCCCGGCCAATGTTACATGCCGGGGCAAGCTTGTCACTAGGGGGTGATATCAAAAAGGGGACACCTCCCGACCATAACCGGCTGATCACCAAGTATGAACAAGGAAAAGAACGAACATGGCGAACATTGAAAGCGGAATTTATGACATCGGCTACCTGGACAGGATGGCCGATCGTAGCTCAATCATTCACAAACTGGATGCCAGAGCCAAGGTTCTGACCACGATTTTTTTCGTTATCATGGTGGTATCAACCGACAAGTATGAAATTGCCGGCCTGGTGCCATTTATCATAATGCCGATCATTCTCATATCTCTGGCTGGTTTTTCTTACTCCTACTTTTTACACAAGCTTGTACTGGTATCACCCTTTGTTCTGTTCGTAGCCATTTTCAACCCCTATTTCGATAGGGTTCCACTATGCAACTTGGGACCGATCACCGTATCCGGCGGTTGGGTTTCTTTCGTTTCCATACTCCTGCGATTCTCACTGACTGTTACTGCCGCCCTGGTTTTGATTGCGAGCACGGGATTCCCCCAAGTTTGCAGGGCGTTGGAACAGATGGGAGTACCGAGGGTATTTACCGTTCAGCTTCTTTTCCTCTATCGCTATATCTTTGTTTTAATGGAAGAGGGGGTACGAATGATCCGTTCCCATAACCTCCGCTCCTTTGGACGCAAAATTCAATATTCCGTTTACAAACATCTGGCGGGGAATCTTCTGCTCCGCACAATTGATCGGGCCAACCGCATCCACATGGCCATGCTTTGCCGAGGTTTCGACGGAGAAATCCGAACTCTTCACACCAATAAATTCGAAAAAAAAGATTTAATCTTTGTGATTGCAACCTGTAGTTTGCTCACCATTTTTCGTTTCGTTAACCTGCCGCAGCTCGGCGGAACACTTTTTTTAAGGTTATTTTAATGAGTCATCATATCGTTGAAGTAAAAGATCTGCGCTTCACCTATCCCGACGGCACCGTAGCTCTAAAATCGATTTCCTTCCGTATCAACCACGGAGAATCAGTCGCCCTTGTGGGAGCGAACGGGGCCGGGAAATCAACCCTACTGCTTCACCTCAATGGCTACCTATCTCCTTCCGAAGGCACGGTTCGGATAGGGGATATCCCCCTCAACAAAAAAACCATTAAAGATGTCCGAAAAACGGTGGGAATGGTTTTTCAAGATTCCGATGATCAACTTTTCATGTCCAAAGTATACGACGATGTCGCATTCGGGCCTCTTAATCTCGGTTTAACCGCGGAAGAGGTGAACAGCAGGGTTATTGCCGCCCTCAAAACCGTGGATGTTGAACACTTGAAGGATCGTCCACCGTATAAACTTTCCGGAGGGCAGAAAAAACGAGCCGCCATTGCCTCTGTTCTCTCCATGTCACCGGCCATTCTCGTGATGGATGAACCAACCGCCGGTCTGGACCCCAGATCCCGCAGACAGCTCATCAACCTTCTCCATGGTTTTGAGCATACCAAAATAATAGCGACCCATGATCTGGACATGGTGATGGATCTTTGCGACCGAACAATCATCATCCATGGTGGTGAGGTTCTGGGAGATGGACCAACAGCGGATATCTTCTCCGACCCCACGCTCCTCAGTGCCGGTCATCTTGAACAACCGCTGCGGATGCAAAGTTGTCCGGTATGCGCCAAGGGCCACCAATGGGAAAAACCACTTATGGCTTAACAAATATTTTCGGAAATATCCCTGGCGGCTGTGCCATGTCTGGCGTGAAAATTTTCATTTTTAATCGTGGCTGGTGAAATAATGATCCAGCCACGCATGATCTCCCTAAAGTCAAACAATGTTATCAGTGAGAAGTCCTGGGTAAATGCTTTTTGATTTTAACTTACCAAGACACTAGGTCATTTAAACGAATACTTCAGGCACTCCGGCTGGTTGAAATGTTCAATTGCACTCTCAAGTTCCACATATCCACCCAGCCCTCACCCCATCAATCTAATTCAACATAGAAATTCAAACGAAAAACACGCCATGCCGCATCTCGAAATGACCACTGAGTCTGGCGCACAAATTTCGATAATCACAATATTGCAGCAGCATTAGTAGCAGATATGGCGTCTTGCCCACCTTTACATAAGAACTACTCGGTAAATAATTTTCGCTCTTACTTCGCGCTACTTTCCCATAATCAGCAATACCGTCTGCTATGGATTTCGACGGTCATTAGCCAACTGGGAAACTGGTTTAATTATATAGCGATATCTGTTTTGCTGACTCACCTTACCGGTACTGGCCACGCAGTAAGCTGGTTTTTAATCGCCAAATTTGTTCCGCCAACAATCCTCGGACCGATCGCTGGGGTGGTAGCTGATAGATTCTCCAAAAAAAACATTTTGATTTATTGCGATGTTGCCAGAATTTTCGTTGTTCTTGGTTTTTTATTTGTTAACAGTGCGGGCAAAGTGTGGCTGGCTTACACATTGGCTCTTATCCAGGAAAGCATCTGGACTTTTTACGATCCAGCCAAATATGCCTCCATCCCAAAATTATGCCGGGAAGAACAGATAAATATTGCCAATGCTCTCAATGGGGTCACCTGGTCAATAATGCTCTCCATCGGGGCTGCTCTCGGTGGTTTGGCTACTACTCTATGGGGATGGAAAACCGCTATTATTTTAGATTCAGTAAGTTTTCTTTGCTCAGCATTACTCACTAAAAAAATTATTTTACAACAAACAGAAGCACAGCAACGGAATCAAGGGTCGCTCACCGCATACTTAGGCATGGTAGATATTATCGCCGGATGGCATTATATAAAAAATAATCGTCCAGTCGCAGTTATCTTGGCAGTGAAAAGCGGTTGGGCTCTAACCGGCGGGGTTCTGGTTATGTTAACCATTTTTGGGGAACAAGTGCTTGTTTCCGGTATGGGTAACGGATGGGGTAGCGGTATTTTATATTCATTTAGGGGTATAGGGGCAGCTATTGGCCCCATTCTCGCTTGGCGGTTGTTGGGAGAAACAAATCACGCCATGCACAGGGGTATTGCAATTGCTTTTTTTACCGCTGCGATTTCTTATATGCTTTTAAGTGGCGCTGAAAATTTTTCAGCTGCTGTTTTTTTTGTCTTAATCGGCAACATAGGTGGTGCAACACAATGGGTTTTCAGCACTACCCTTTTACAAAAAGTCGTATCGGAAGGCTTTCTCGGCCGGGTAGTTGCAACGGAAATGATCTTTTATTCCTTTTCGTTATGTCTTTCAACATACCTTACCGGGCTAGCCATTGACGAAGGTGTGGAACCCCGCCTGGTAATGTTAATTTTAGGCGCACTGTTTTGTGCTCCAGGATTGGCATGGCTATCATTTACCTCTTTTGGCAGATATAAAATTGCTCATTCCTCCTCTCCTAACTTATAACCACCCGGTTCAGCGTAACTGAACCACTTCGCCAGCCACTCGCATTTTATTTCTTTCTTCGTCTGGTTCTGTCTACCTTTTAACTAAGATACTAACTTCCCCAGTTTCTGACCCCAAAAATTTACTCTTTCACGATTCCTCTTGCACTGGAAGCGATTGATAGAAATTAATCGAAATTAATTTAGAAATTTTGTCAATGATCAGTATCAAAATCAGAAACCATGACGCCATTCATTTAAATAATCAGCTCGTAACTAGATTTGTCAAAAACATTTCCTCATAACTGGTCCGATCGTATGTCTTTGTAATTAAATTATTTTGTGTCAACTAGAATTTTTTTTACTAAAAAGAGATGGCCTGTTTTTTTGTAATAAAAACATATAATTATAGTGAATACTATCTATCGATACCAACCTTAAATTTTGCAATATCTTTAAATTTCAGTTTTTTTATTTTTCTTAAAAACGATTACTCAATGCTGTGCACAAAAAAAATAACAAATCAAAAAAAACGGTCCGATTTGTGCAATTACTCATTTGTAAACCAATGTGACTACAAAATGATATCAATATTATGACAACAATATATTCAATGAATAGCTAATTAAGTTACAAAGGCTATTATGTGAAAACAAGAGTATTCATGAATTCGATTGAATAATTTCGTATTATCAACACAGAACATCATAAATTAAATTACATTTGGTTATATGGTAAAATTATGAAGCATAGAAAATTGCAAAAAGAGGAATCAATGAATAAGGCAAAACATTCCATCAAAGGGTATTGGGATTGGAGAAGCAAAAGCTATCCTAAGGATTCGGAGAAATCACCCGATGTTGTTCAAAAATGGCAATCAATTATTAATGAACTCGTTGCGGATACAACGGGTAGACGCGCTTTGGACATGGGGACCGGAAACGGACAACTGGCAATGTACCTTGCTCGCGCAGGATTTGATGTTACCGGGGTTGATATATCAGAGGAAATGGTTACACAGGCAGCTAGGAATGCCTCCATATGTAATCTAAAAATCGATTTTAAAACCGGTGATGCCGAACATCTGGATTTTGAAGATAACTCATTTGACGTGATAACTGCCCGTAATCTTCTCTGGACCCTTCCAAATCCCGCCAAAGCCCTTAACGAATGGAGAAGAGTATTGAAACCCAAAGGTAAACTTATTGTTTCCGATGGGCTATGGATGAATGCCACCTGGAAACATTTGCCTCGACGTATTTTTAGCTCTTATGATATTAAAGGTATTTTTAGTTCCTTACGTTTCTTTTTCGCTTATTCCGGCATTCGCAAATCCATGCCTTTTTACGAAGGTATTTGTTATGAAAGCGCTAATTTACTTCTTAAAAAAGCTGAATTTAAGAATGTGGTGCCCTATGATACTGAAAAAATTAATTTCAGACCGTACCAAAATCTTGGCACTCTAAACAATAATCCATCATTTTTCATAGCACATGCTGAAAAATAGATTTTAAATTTAATTATTACTCATTGCATGAAATATTAAATTATTGAGTAATTAATACTATTAAAAATCATTATGATTTCTAACTAAATAATTTAAAGGAGATTTGTGAATGTCACTAAAAAAGATGGCTTTGATAGCAGGCGTTACAACAGCAATGACCCTGACAATACAACACTCAACGTTGGCATCTGCCGAAAATTCTGTAAATGAAGACAAGGAATTATACAAGCTTGAACCTCTAACGTTTGCGGCAACAAGAACACTAAAAGCACCACTGGATTCACCTGCCAGCGTCTCAATAATTACAGAAGATGAAATTAAAGCTAACAACACTGAACAACCATTTAAAACCCTAAGTATAACTGAAGGTATTTGGCCTAGACAATATGGATTTGGAGATTATTGGGCCAGACCTCTCATACGTGGGCAACGTGCGCTGATCACAGTGGATGGGGTGTATTGGCATGACTACGGTTATTATTCAGATACAGCAGCAATTCCAATGACTGATGTTGAAAGAATAGATGTGGCACGGGGGCCATTCTCTGCACTTTACGGCTCACTAGCCCAAACAGGAGTAGTAAGTTACACAACTAAAATACCTGATGAGTTAGAGAGAACAGCTTCTGTTTCTTATGGTGACTGGAATACCCAGTTTTATCGCGCCAGGATAGCGGATAAACCATTTGCAGGAAAACCAGGCAATTTTTTGGGAGAAGATTTTTTTTACTCCATAAGTCTTAAATCCCGTACCACAGACGGATATGAAACAACTCCATCTTTTAACAGTCCTAGTCGTGTAACAGGAGAACTTAATCCCGAAACACCCGTTGTAACGGATTGGGAAAAAGATGTGGATCCCCAAACCGGAAAAAGTCGTTATAAAATAGGCACACAAGGTACAAATTGGTACGAAGATAAGGGCCTGTTTGTTAAAACGGGATATGATTTCAGCCTTGATTCCAAAATATGGTACAGTCTTAATCTCAGTGAATTTAAATACGGCTTTAAAGATGGAGAAAGTTACCTAAAAGATAAAACAGGAACTGTACACGATAATGGGAAGGTTTACCTGCAAGATGATGGAAACTATTACGCATTAAGTCTGAACCCTTTAAATTTCACCGCTGATCCAAAAAAAAAGCAATCCATTGTCCATACACTTAATTTTACCAATACAATCCCCAATACTGTCGATATTTCAGGGGTAATTGCCTATAATGGTAAAGAAACTTCATCACCTGATAGAAAGAATAGTCGCTTCAAGACAGAAGATAATTCTCTAACCCAGGCAGATCTCACAGCTACGTTTCACACTCCCTACGATACATTGCTTTTAACAATCGGCGCGCAAGGTGTTAATGAGGAAGCGACCGTCACGGATAGCAACCTATCCGATCGTAACGACGAAAACAGCATCACCTCTCTCTACCAGAAGACCTCCGGCGAGAACCTCACCTTGGGATCGTTTATCCAATTAGAGTATTCACCGTTTGAAAAATGGACGACATTCATCGGTGGCAGATACGATTACTGGAAAGGAACAAACGCTGACTATGCGAATGGAGCCGGGGATTACAAAACATATCCGGACATGAATGATGCCCAATTCAGCCCCAAAGTTTCTCTAGTATATCGCCCAACCGATAACGGCACCATTCGAGCGTCATACGGTGAGGCTTTTACCGCGCCTTCCCTCAATTATAGAACAGCAAGTTATTATTGGGCAGGTGGTGGTAATGTTGAAAAAGCTGATCCAAATCCCTCTCTCGGGCCAACAACAAACCAATCGCGGGAAATTGGTACTGAATGGCAATTTCTAGAAAAGCGCCTTCGAGCAAAGGTAACCTATTTCGAATCGGATTTTAAAGATCTGATCGTTAACAAAACAAAAAAATACACCTTGCCCGATGGAACAGCAGTTACAGAAAAACAACGGATCAATGCTGAGGAAGCTGAAATAGACGGCATAGAGACAGCTGTTGAAGCTTTACTCCCTCATGATATGAAAATCGGCATTAATTATGCGCATAACTGGTCCGAATATACCAAAACGGAAGCTAAATCCAAGTTGGGACAAGAAATGGATGAGACCCCAACCGACATGTGGAGCCTTTGGGCAGGATATTTCGGTCAATATATTGATGCAAGCTTTAGTTATCGATTTTGTGACAGCAGATATGATGACGAATATGCAAAATATGCTGAGAATGCTTTTGGAGGAGATGATGCATATAGTGTCGTTGATGCTAAAGTAACTTACAAGCATAACGAAAATATCTCCGCGTCAATATCTGTAGACAATCTTCTTGACGAAGAGTATTCAGAATATTACCTCGCAGCCGGACGATTTGTAATGGGAACGGTCGCGTTATCTTTCTAGCTGCTCAACTTCTTGAAAGGAAATGTAAAACAAAATTACAATGCAGTCATGAATCATTTCATCTCAGACGTTGGGATGGAATGATTCATGCGAATAGACCTGTCAGCTGATATTATTTTTATTCTATATGAATAGATAATCGAAATGAATAAGAACTCATATTATCCACCATGCGGTGTTGCAAACATGAAATTTAACGTTACCCATTGACCAATTATGTTAAAAATAAAAGCTTCTATTCTAATTGTTATACCGCTACTATTAACAATATGCATCGTTCACAATGGATTAGCTTCAAAAACAGACACTCTTATTGTTGCTAAACCATTCGGACCATCAGTTTCAGTCCCGGATCCTGCCAAGGGAGCAAATGGTTGGTACACAAGCGAGGCAGGTGTAACAGAAACACTCTTCTCCCTGGATTTGGATATGAATTTAAAACCGAATCTAGCAGAATCATATAAAAACATTGATCCCCTTCACTGGGAAATTACCCTGCGATCCGGTGTCCGTTTTCATGACAACACTTCTTTAGATGCAAAAGCCGTCAAATGGTCCATTGAAAGATTGCTTGATAAAGAAAGTTCGGTTTTTAATATTCGCATACAAAAAATGCTGGATCTTAATAAGATAACAGTAAAAGATAACAGGACTCTCATATTTGAAACACATAACCCGAATGCACCTTTTTTATACCATCTCGCATCAGCACCAACGGCTATCATTAGCTCCGCAGGTGATTCAAAAAACATTTACGGCACGGGTCCCTTTGTCTTGGACAAGGTTATTGCAAATGAAAAAATCCTCTTATCCCGTTTCGATAACTACTGGGGTACCAAAGCTCAACTCGCACATGCCGAATTGCATACCATCGAAAACCCTTCCACCCGAATGTTGGCATTTGAATCGGGACAATTGGATGTTGTGACTGACTACCCGGAATATGATATTAATCGCATAAAATCAAAAAAAAATATCAATATTTACTATCGCCCCACCAATCGCCTATGCTTTTTGTTTGTAAGAGTAGCTGACGGCCCACTTGCCAATCCTAATATTCGCGAAGCGCTTAATTACGCTATTGATAGACAAATGATTATAAAGACGATCCTCGCCGGGATCGGTGGGGAAGCCAGTGGATCAATTTTTCCCGACTACTTACCCTGGCATAATAATACAATCACTCCTTATCCTTACGCTCCGGACAAGGCATTGACCCTTTTGACTCAAGCAGGAGCAAAAGATACCAACAATGACGGAATACTAGAACTTGCAGGGAAACCGCTTCTTCTCAACATGTGGACCTATGAAGGACGAGCATCGCTGAAGCCTATTTTGGAGTTACTGCAAGATCAACTTTTAAAAGTCGGAATTGGTACAAAAATAAAAATCACCAAAACCGGATCACCAATCAACCAGGCCATGATAAGAGGAGATGTGCAGTTAAGTCTGCAAATGAGAAACGTTGCACCAGAGGGAGATCCCGATTCATTTATTTCTAACGTTTTCGTAACGGGAGCCGGTTCAAATTTCATGGGATATAACAACACGGAGTTGGACATATTAGCAGACAAAGGAAGAACCACGCTTAATCCTGAAGCACGAAAAATTATTTACGATCAGATTCAACAAATTATTTATAAAGACAACCCGGTAATCGCATTATTCCATAAATCAGAAGTTGCCGTTACCGGCTTCAATGTACAAAACTATCGAATCCATCCCGCGGAGAAATATCTTATGACTCCGACACTCACAAAGAAAGAAAAATTATAAAAATATAAAATAGATATCATCAATCAGCTTTTTTTAAAAAAGATAATTGATGATATCTCTAGTACAACGAGAAGATACAATGGTACGTGGGCTTCACACGAGAAAGATAATTCGACGGATAACGACTATTGAACCTATTCTACAGGTAAACGATTTAGTGGTCGACATTCCACAAAAAACCGGCAATGTTAGCATGCTAAATGGAACCTCTTTTTCCCTTTACCGTGGAGAAATTCTGGGTCTCGTAGGCGAATCCGGCTGCGGAAAAAGCCTTCTCGCCAGAACACTTGTACGACTTGAAAGTCCCGCAAGAATCGTTTCTGGGACCATCAAGTTGGATGGACGGGAAATTAGCACCCCACAAAGACAAAAAGAGATGCGAAAATATCGCGGGCGAAAGATATCACTGGTACTACAGAATCCAAAAAGTGCAATGGACTCTGTATTCACTGTTGGGAGACACTTTAAAGATGTTTTTTCAATCCGGCATGGCCTAACTAACTACACTGATAAAACTAATAAAAAGTCAATTCAATACGAAATAAATAAACTTCTACAAGCCGTGGGAATTTCATCACCGGAAGAACGTAGCCGCCAGTATCCCCATCAATGGAGCCGGGGCATGCTACAACGGGCCCAGCTACAGATGACCTTTGTCACCATGCCTGATGTCATCATTTTGGATGAAGTAACGTCAGCGCTTGATCCCACCGTTACCATGCAAACTCTATGTGTAATCAGGCAGTTAACTGAAAACAAGGATAGCGCCATTATATTCATTACCCATGATCTGTCCGTAGCGTTGGAAATCTGTGATCGCATAGCTGTGATGGAAAAAGGTCGAATCGTGGAATCCGGTCCGGCCCGGGAAATTATCCTCACGCCCAGTAATTCATATACAAAATT
>Ga0224510_10002529_pt1 | contig 10905 bp, 6 predicted proteins | sample SF_May12_sed_USG_FD_170161 | JGI IMG/M metagenome (GOLD analysis project Ga0224510, IMG submission 170161) | Sediment microbial communities from San Francisco Bay, California, United States - SF_May12_sed_USGS_4_1 | ecosystem: Environmental > Aquatic > Marine > Sediment | place: USA: California... | reverse complement strand
GATCATTTCTCCATGCATGAGGCTAATGTAAATTAGTGATGACGAAATGTAACAAATCCCCAATTAGAGTGTGTATTTAAAACACAATATAAATCGAAGAGACATCAATAGAAATATATAGTACTTAAGAAAGTTGACACAATCAAATGTAAGGGCACCATGACAAAATGGCACAAACAAAAATGTCTGTATTGTTATTAATAACACAACATCAATTGAAGACATCAATAGAAATAAATTGTACTGAAGAAAGTGAATGTAGTCAAGTGTAAGAGCACCATGACAAAATGGCACAAACACATATGAAAACAGTTGGAACAACAAGTTACACTACTGGATTCATTTGTAACATTGCATAATGAATTTGACAGTTTTGCAAGCTTCTACGTGTAGCTAGACTTCAATAATAATTGGCTTTTAACATTATAGTAAAAATAAGAATAAAATGGACATAGATTATTGATTAAGTTTATTTAAAGAATTGAAAATATTTGAAAATATTTAGGATATAAGATTAGGATACTACAAAGTTTCAGGTATTTCAATGAATGACAATCATACACAAGCATTCTCATTGATATAGTTTAATCCTCCCATGAAGAGAGGAAATGAATTCTTAAAGCATTTAAAACAACAATTGAACACCTAGATGTGGAATTAAAAACTGAACCTTCACTAATAGTGGCATACTTCATTGATTTGTTGCACAGCAAATGTTCAATATATCTTTATTGTCTATTTTTACGACAAGAATATTATACTGCGAAAGCAAATAAAAACAAACAACAATATTTATGGTATTCTTTATTTCTATAAATTCTGAGAAGAAAATCAACTCATAGCAGCACATACAAGTCATAAATCAGAAGGCAGGATTTTCTCCACATTTTAATGTATTGAGAAATACTGGTAGCAACTTTTTTGTGAGACTGTAAAAAATGTACATAACACCAAGAAATATCTGTAAAATATATTTTCCGCTTCATAAACATTTTCCCTGATATACTTTGTTACAATTGATTGGTTTTTCACTATAATATTATATGTACATATACAAGCAAATAAATGGGAGAAAATTCTTATTAGATGAAGCATTGCTATTGATTTGAACTTACCCAAGAATTATTCGATAGTCCGTGTAAAAGCTGTATTATGTATATTTGTCTTAATCCATTACATATGTAAGGCATAAATAAGACTTACCCTTACTTTCTGATTAGCATGGGTGACAGATGTCTTTCTAGGACTACACATCGCTGAATAGTCTCAAGGAAAATGTTTCAAATGGTAAGGAACAATTTATGTACACAGTAGAATCACACCATGATTTTAACATCTTGTTTCTTGATTTACCTTGACTGTTTACTGCAACTGGAGAAGAGAAGGAAATTACAATAAAATATTGTACCATCATCAAGAAAATCCAATATTTTAACTTACATACATGTAGGAAGCCATGTATTTTGCTTTAGTTCTACACTGGTTAAAGGTAGAAAGTTATGGTAATGGTTAAAGAAAGTCAAAATCGTGTATATAGATCTAGTCATTGTTTAATTTGTTTTTATTTATTACACAACATATTGTAACATTGATTTAACTTCCAGCCCTAAGGCCATCATTGATTTTCCAGCCTTATTATAAAGGACTGCATTCAACCAAATAGTACATGTATATCTTAGCATTGATCATAAACAGCTAATTAATGTGAGGAGACCATATGTCATGTTATGAACATCTTGATTACTTTTTACCTGCATGGTATATGGGTGAAGACGAGGGTTACAACTATTGCCCAAATATACTACATTTTACATTTACATTTTTTGTATAAATAAATGCACCCTCGATCTAACAATGATAGACTGTTAAGTATTCTTATGTCAATAAAAAACTAATGATTTGATGCATGTCTCTCAGAGTTTCAATCTCCCTTGATAAACAGGTCAACAATACAAACATTGAGGAATTTCATAAACCTATATTCATTTCAGTATTTTTTATGTTTTGTGTTGACTTTCATAACATGCTACTGATAGCTTATGATTCTTGAAACAAACTTATGTTACACTACACATGCAGTTAAAAACCATGTGCATTTTCTTACAATTGACACATTTTGACATTCGAACGTCTTAAAATGATCATGTTCAACAACTTACATTTGTAGCTGACTACAAACTGAGCAGGGGCGTAGATAACATTCTGACATTGGGGCGGCAAACGGTACCTCGGTAAATTAATATATATTATACCCATTAGTTTTCGAAAGGTATTGTTCAATTACTTAGCATGATATAAATGAATAAATAACAAAACAAACAAAATATATAAATAAACACATGAATACTTAAATACATGTAATAACGTACAGAAAATGTCCAGCACATATGCCGTAAAACGGTAACAAATGTCACGTCACTAGTCAAACGACGTTTATAAGGGTTCAACTGTAACACTATGCCGCAAACTGTCCGAATAGTAAATTCATTTATCGTGGTGACGGTTATAGTAATTGTATTTTTAGCAGTTTTTTTACCCATATTCTTATTAAAATGTGTTTCAAATTAAATATCGAGCGAAGCGAGCAAAAAATAAGAGAGTTTAGCATTTTGGGCATACCAAGGCCGAGGCCCCTCTACCCGCTAGTGAGTTTTCGCGCTAAAATTAACTCATATTGCAATTAATTGACTTCTACAATTCATAAAGGCAAAGAAAAAAGGTAAAAAGAATGAATTACAGAGTTACTGCTTAAATCACAACGTATCGTTCGCTCTAGAAATGGATCTAATACAGTTTACCAGTTACCAATAACAAAAAAAGATTCTTTTTAATCACTATAGACGAACAATAGAGATTAAACAAACCCCATGAAAGCCGGGTTATCATTGCCACAATAAAGACATCAGGGCAATCATTGCACAGAACAATAAAACATTAAACGGGCATTGCCAGACTCTCAACCCGTGTTTATAACACCTATTTCTGACTAATCCGTTGTGGCAACATCCGAGCAGACCGGCGGAGACGTTTACTGACGGTGCAACGTAAAATTAGTTTGGGGCGGCAAAAAGCCCATCATTTCTGTATAACGACGACTAGCCAAATTAATGGGGCGGCGGCCGCCGCCCTGCCGCCCCGTTATCCACACCTATACCGAGTCCTTTTGCTAAGATTTATCAATACTTTATTTAGTTTAGGAATAAAATCCTGGAAATGTTATCAGTCCACATATAAAAGCACCTGGACTTTTGAATCTAAATTCGCTGTAAAAAGTGTGTTTTATACTCAATAAAATTTGGTACTTTGCCATGACTATTTTTAACTTTAACTAATGAATGTCTCCCAAGCTCCTTTTTAGCATAATATGGAAATATGGAAAGAAAGCAAATTTGATGATAACATTTGCTAGTTTTGAAGATAAATGTCCACAAACCAAAATTATGTTTTGTACCCCAGTTTTCATGCATGATAAAATTATTTGGTATTTATATTGTTGAAGTCAGAGATATAATTTCTTGGTGGAGAAACACTGGAGATGCATGTGTTCATTTCCTTTTAGAAAAAAAAATTTTTAACCACACATTCTGAGCTCCAGTCCATTTAAGGGAATCTGTTTGACATTCAACATGAATTCCAGGTTATTTTGGATCATCCCTCGTATTTCAGAAAATCTGATATTTTTCTTGAAAATTGTAACAAAATAAACTGAACTAGGGAGAAGGAGGGGTACATGTGTAAGGGGATTCTAGTTTCCGTGTATTTATTCCAAATAAAACCGGCACAGTAGCCAAATATTACACGTAAGGTAATTGTATAATAAACATATTTAGTAATTGCTTAAAGTCAAGCTGAACCGTAAGGCTATAAAGTGACTAGCCAGTGAGTTAGTAGAAGTATCCTTTCATAGATTACTGCACACAGACTACACTCATTCAAACTTATAATAACTTTCAAACCAAACTATAAAACTATCCAACAAGACAAGCGCCAGATAAATTACATTCATTGTATTGTATTAACTTTTGACAGTAAAAGAAGCATGATAATAGATTTGGTTGCTTTGGTGCGACATCTACCGGTATTTTAAATAGCAAAATGATCGTTGCATTATTTCACGATTTTCTAAGGTTAATTTTAAGCACATTATTATAAATTGCAGATGCTTTGTTTAGTTGCTTTGCTCGCGGTTCTATTAATTATATAAAAAGTAATGTAACTGCATGTTTTGTAATGATTCAATCATGTTCAACTTTACAGCTTTCATGTATGACAAAGATAGCATGGAATATTAGTTATGGTTGTTTATTCCCATTCAAGATTAGCATCCAATATCTTTTTACTAGGCTCTGTAATTTATTTCTACAATGATGTCATTTTTAATTCAGTAAAAATTGATATAAAAATGGCTAGTGGGCTTGTCAAAACATGTTACAGATGCTGATAAAACTTTTTCAGCAATGCATGTAAAACATTTCACATACATTTAATGTCTTATTTATATGACTTAGGTTTAAATTTGTGATCACACATTTGGTCATTTGTTTTAAATTAAAGTTTCCAAGTCTCTTACCTAGAATTGTATTTGTACATGTTTTATACAGTTGCATAAAGAACAGACATTTGCCCAGGCTAAAATCAAAGAGCCATTGTCCACTGGACCCGGGGGGTATCACTGGACAATCCCTTAAACTCAGTAATTACCTTGGCTCAACTGGTTTTAATAAGCGACCGAAATCACAAGAAAGTTAAAAAGGTCTTCTTGTATCAAAATGCAAATATAACTTACCATGCAATTTCTCGGCACAAAATCAGTACAGAATTATCACTTCATCCCATATTTGATCCTAAAGGCTACAGTTGATCTATAATAACAAACTCTGAGAAGAAAAACAAATTTGACGTGTAGCAGAAACTTTGTTTCCTGTTTGGCTACCGAAACGGGCGGTTGAAACGGTTAGAAGAAACGGGTTTTAGATAAATGGCTACATGAAACTATACAATTAATACATCCCATCTCTCTATATGTACATCGATACACCAGACTCATGGTTAACATTATGTACAACGTTTTTAAAATGGTATATTATGTCCAAGATGTGTCTGTCAGGTAGAATTGGCCGTGTTTTGATCTAGGACGAATCTTTCCTGGCATCGAGTTGACATAAAAATAGTTTAACTATAATTATATAATTTTCTAAAAAATGTGTGCTTGTCATACGCGTTTTGATTCTAGGTTTTCCTATAAAGGCTTCGCGAGCGAAGAGATTATTGAACATATGTACTGTATTTCAGTTTGGCTTTAATAATGAAAGCGAACCTCATATTTATAAAGCATTTGCGGTAAAAAAACATAACAACGTCTAACATCAATTTTCCTACACTTTTTATTGCACATATTTACGTTTTATGCTTTTTTATTTTAAACGAGTATTACTTGCTTATGTGCGTATACCTAGATACGCGTATAGCCTACCGTGTAAGGTTCTGGGTTGCGCCACGGACCATCACTGAGCTAACCGCAAGGACTGTTAACGGACTGGCCTGTCTACCTCAGAACAACTTAATTAATCTACACCAGGATGCTGTCTGCAGCTGGTTAACGGCCGGGGACATTACAAGTGTTTTAGATACGTAACTCTACCTTACCGTTTGCAATAAAATTCATTTCGAAGTGACTTTGATTATAATTATATACACTTACAACTCAAACATGTTGATACCCTTACATAATGAGTTAATATAAAACAGGTTTTGTGCTTTGTAAACCCATGATGAATTATCAAACTAATCGATAGTTTTTCTGACATGGACAAGATGTTGTTACAAAACAGAAGAATTCGAGGGTAAGGTGTGGTTGCGATTCGTAAATAAAACAATAAAATAGCTTAGGAATACGTAGTACTTACTGCTTGTTCGATCGTTTTTGTCATATTCGCCTGCTACTACATTGTAACTATCAATTTAGCAGAGTAGCAGTTGCATGGCAAGCAATTCAATAACAAACTACGGTTGCAAGAATCTGTAGAATATTCAACTGGATGTACGTGGTATATTAATTGGTTTAATGAGCTCTTCTTATTATACAACGCATGCAGTAGATTAATCAACACGGTAAATATTTAGTTCGCCACATTGAAGATCTAAAATAAACATACCCCGTACGACAGTGTTTGGTTAAAATCCTACCTTTGTACTTTTTTGATGGCATTTATTCTCACTGTGTCGTTTACTGTGCGAATCAATGTAACAAGAGGGCTTCATTTGCTTTCATAATATTGATAACGTTATTTCTTTTCAACTAATTTAATTTAATTAGTTTGTTTAAAAAATGTAACGATTTTTTTTTGTTCTACAACCATGGATGATAAACAAACACATGTCATTCACTCACTGATTTGACGCTGCCAAGTCTAAACAAATGGATCGAAGTTTTCTTTGACAAACAGTGTAACATCCAAGGTAAGTTTGTCGCTTAAAACAGTTATATGAACAAAGCTAGTTTGTTAACAAGCGTGCTGTTGTTTGTCTAGTTAGTGCCTTATCGGGCTGTTACAATAAGCAGCACAATTGCGTACGTCATTGTCGAGTTTTGAGACGCAAAAGTCCTCTGTTTGTTTGCATACGTATCATGCATCTGTGTACCTTTGTCAGAAGTCTCAACTTTAATATGAGACACAACTTCTCGTAATGTGTTATCGAAATCGTCGACTACGTCGCGACCCAGGCATTTCCAATTAGTATTTGTGTAGCTGCAATATTTTTTATTCATTTACAAATACTATACAACTGAATATTATGTCAATACGATCAGATACGGTGACTTGACAAAATCTTAAAGGGGATATGTCCGATCTTTTAATCAGCTATTTATAAGCTATTTATTAAATCTTTTAAGATAAAGTAGTAATTTATCGTCAAAAAGTATAAAATAATAACAAAATACAGAAATATATTGCAATATACGCAAAAAAATGTATTCACGATATGTACCGAATTAATTGTTGATTGACCATAAATCTCGGTTATTGTTAACATACAATAATGACTCCATTCGTGATTTAACTAGTCTCGGAAGTTTACGGACTTTTTCGGAGAGTGTCGTTTTCCGAAGAAATGACCGAGGGGTTCTGATTAGTCGGACTCTAAATTTAAATTGTTGCACTCAAAAGGCAAATTGTAATTCTGGATTACCTGCCCCTTACTACTATTAAAACGCTGAGAATGATTTTAATATTTCAGTTATAAATAGTTCGCTTAATGTGCATTTGTTGGCATTAGTTTTTTAATCGATACACTTTTTTTGTGTCTCCTACATAATTGTAATTAGTGACAGAATCGAGCATACACTCTTTAAACTAAAAGTATTCAATTGACACAATACATTTTTATGATTATTTGCTAAGTGCTATTATTGCCATGTTCGTTACTTTCGATTTAAAATAGTTCTGTACCAACTGCATCATTTTTACATATTTCTGTACCAACTGCATCATTTTTACATAGTTCTGTACCAACTGCATCATTTTTACATAGTTTGGTACCAACTGCATCATTTTTACATAGTTCTGTACCAACCGCATCATTTTTACATAGTTCGGTACCAACTGCATAATTTTACATAGTTCTTCAACAACTGCTTAATTTTTACATAGTTTTGTACCAACTGCATCATTTTTACATATTTCTGTACCAACTGCATCATTTTTACATAGTTCGGTACCAACTGCATCATTTTTACATAGTTATGTTTTTGCTTAAAGAATTGATTTAGTTTTCAAGAACAAACCATTATAAATATTTAGACAACTACTACGCGAAGCTGGTGTTAAAACTGCTTCGTACAAACATGTGAATTCGCACATTATTCAGAAAACTTTTTTTCTGGAGGAAATGTAATTATTATACACAGAACGTTAAAACTGTCGAAAAAGTGTTGTATTAAAACAATTGTGTCAAAGTAATCAACACGGTAAATATTTAATTCGCCACCTTAAAGGTTTAAACAAACATACGAGGTACGGCAGTGTTTGGATAGAACTTTCTATGTGTGCATTTTATTTGATGACAATTATAACTCGATACTCACTGTATCGTTTCCTGTGGAAATCAATGTTACAAGAGGGCTGCACTTGTTTGATTTTGAAAATTAAATTAATGTTTAACTTCGTATTAACTAATTTTATTCAATTATTTTATTTTAGATTGCTGAACGAATGTTTTGTTCTTGAACCATGAATGATAAACAAACACATGCCATTGATTTGCTGCAGCAAAGTCTGACCGACAAAGTACATATTGACGATTTTCTGGAAAGACAGTGTACTTTTCAAAGTAACTGACAGGAGCAATGTTGAGGACTCAAATACGAGAATTCATACAGAACAAAAACTGGTGTGTGAACTATCACGTTGTTTGATAAACTAGTGTCCCATTCGGCTGCGAAAATAAGCGACACAATTGGGTACGACATCTTCATATTGAGAATATGTCTCATAAGTTCTCTTTTTTTAGAAACACAAATCTTGTGTCAAATGTTCATGCAGTGAATAAACAACCCGTAACGTACGTCGGAAACCACACATTCTAAATTATTCAGCAATTGCATGTATTAATTATATATATTGTGTGTTGCCGCCAATTTTAATTCATAATGATACGCACAGACTATTAAGCCATTGAAAATAATGTCAATACGATCAGATGCTGTTACACAATCAACACTAAAAGTACTCGTCGGTTAAACATCGCAGTGATATTCATTTCCTAATGCTAACAGTGGCGGGTCCAGGACGCCTGAGGCGTTAGTTATTTATTTTAAGCATGTATTTGCCATATACTTGTTAAACTGTTATTCAAAGAGAAATCGCGAGCGAAGCGAGGGAAAAAAGTTTAGCGTTTGGGGCATAACATATCATAGGTCCGCGGCCGTTAGGGGGAGGGGCGCCGGGTGCGGTAGTGGCTATCATTGACATGTTCGTTACTGTCGATTGGAATTATTATACTTCCAACAACATTACATGTTTATAAACCTCTGTCTTGCATAAAGAAATGTTTTGGTGTTCAGAACAAACCCGATCTCGTAAAAACATGCAGATAACTTTTTTGTTAAGGGCCAAAACATAGACAAAAAATGAAGAAAACTAACAACAATAAACTGACAATTTTAATTACAAAATAAGTAAATGTGTACAAAAGTATTTTGGGTGTTTTCTTTTAATCGACAGCATGATAGGCAATACATTTTACAATTGACTTTCATTAAATTGCAAAACCTTTAATATCAATGTCTACAACTGGTTCTCTGTGGCACAGCGCAAGAACAGTTGAAAACAAGTAATCAGTACGATGATTATTGGATTATTAATGAGTAAAAAATCAAACAGAACAACTCTGCAAGCAAATTCTCGCCTTTGTTTCTTTACCGTTGACATACGCGCCGATTCTCTTTAGTACATAGTGACACATCACGTGATTACCTGGAGATTTTGGATCAAACGCCCAGTACCCACAATATAGAAGGATCAATTGAGATCTCGTCATTCATGAGGGCATTACTTAATTTTAAAGAAAGACAAACATGTTTTTTTATTTTGAACTTATAGCAACCGTTGTTGTTGTTATTTTAGCGGCTGTTCCTTATTCACAGGCGGACTTTCAACAATTTAAGGCAACTTTTGTTGGCAGAAAAACAGTTTCTACAAGTTATCGTACTCTAGAGCGACTTTCGATAGTTCAGTGCGTAGAAAAGTGTTACAATGAAGGAAAGTTAGGAAGATGCACAGTCGCCGGTTACAACAGGGCCACGCAGACTTGCCGTCTTAGCATGGACAGTTCGCATGACGTCGAAGATACTGCTGATGCATCTAGTGGCGTCTTCGTCTATGAAGGTATTTTAGAGTAAAATGCAACACTGTCAAATACATGACTTTGGTTTAAACTTGAGTTAGGCCTTTATTAATGCCCCGCTTATATTTGTTGCGCGCCATGACAAAACCTGCATTAATGACAGTCATTACTCCCTTTGTGAGTAAATTAATTATTTTCTATTCTCAAAATACTGAATCACAAACATCTTTCTTCATAACTATGATACTTAAATGACATGTTTAGCAAAACAAAACAACACACCAGGGGCGTCGGAAGCATTTCGATATTGGGGCCGCGAGTGTTAAACATAATGCAATATAACATTGTTGACAAAAAAGCATATTAAGCTATTAATAAAAATTTTATTTTGTGCATGTTTTGCCATAAAACATGTTTGTTTCTAAAAAAAATCGCGAGCGGAGCGAGCCAGAAAAATTTAGCGTTGGGCGCATAAAAAATCATAGGTCTGCAGTCGTTAATGTGGGGCGCCTTTGAACCGCTAGTGCGTGTAATTAAAACATTTTATCTATACTAATAAAGTGCAAAACTAAACAACACATTTTTCTTACTTTTTTGCATAAACTATGAAAGTAAAAACACAAAAATACTTTAACATATACTACAATGGTAATTTAACCCTCTTCTCTCCTTGCATTCCGCGTACACTTGTTTTCTTGAACTTTTAAATATTTAACACCCAGCATTTCACATTATTAATGATAAACAATTAAACTTGTTGTCAAACAGCATTCCAAATTATTAATGCAAGCAAGTAAGTAAGCAAGTAATGTTTTATTAACGTGACATGTGTTATTTTTAACAAAGGTATGTGAAACAATATATACATAAGAACACCCGGCCCTATGGGCCTATATGTCACCTGTTATGAAAGTATTTACAGTAATGTGAGAATTATCAAATACATATTATAAATGATCAATATCATGAGGATGTTATCCCAGTTAAAGTACACACGTTGCGTATACCGTAATACAGCAAGAAATAAAATACAGTTTAGTATAATATATAATGCAAAAA
>Ga0224510_10002528_pt1 | contig 10905 bp, 9 predicted proteins | sample SF_May12_sed_USG_FD_170161 | JGI IMG/M metagenome (GOLD analysis project Ga0224510, IMG submission 170161) | Sediment microbial communities from San Francisco Bay, California, United States - SF_May12_sed_USGS_4_1 | ecosystem: Environmental > Aquatic > Marine > Sediment | place: USA: California... | reverse complement strand
TTGCCTGCGCCGCGTAGCACCACGACGCGCAGGCCGGGATTTGCGCCGAGCTCGTCCATCGCTTCGTGCAGGCCGCCGATCAGCGACTCGTCGTAGGCGTTGTTGACCTCGGGCCGGTTGAGCGTGACCGTGGCGACGCCGCGCGTGTCGACGTTTCGCAATACGGCTGATTGAATCATGGCATTTCCTTTTCTTCGGAGCCTCGGGTTGTCGGCGATAATCGCACCGCGTGGAACGACAGGACTTTATCAATCACACGCCGATGATGCAGCAGTAGTGGGCGGGAGCACCCATAAGTGCGCGCCACCGCTGGAGAAGCGCAGAAGAGTTGCCTAATACGAAGCACCGCTTAAGGTGCAGCTAAGCCCTTGTAGCGCCGCGTAGCCTTGCCGAGTATTAGGCAGGCCGCGACGGAAGATCCCGCGCCAGTTATTCATGCAACTCCGACGCCACCTGGACTCACAGTTGCGCAGTGCGATGCAAGCGCTGGTTCTCAGGGTGTTCCGAACGGCTGCTCTCGGCCTAAAGCAGACATTCGCCGGCTAACGAGGCGCATCAACGGCCCGTGCAAGCAGCGCGCACCCGACACCGGCGCGTGTCCGCTGCATGCGCTGTTTGTGGCTCCAGACGCGCGCGATGCCAGTGATCACGGCATTCCACTCAATGCGTTGCAAGGCGGAGGCTCATGAGCGTCGGTCATCCGTCGGTTAATTGAATCTGCTTCAGCAGATCATCGAGACGCGCGATTTCTCGGTCCAGATACTCGTAGCTTTCCTGCAGCTCGCGTCTTCGTATGTCGTTTCTATTCGTGGCCATGCATTTCTCTTCGGTGACATCGAGCTGCCTCAAAAGGTTCGCATAGGGCACCGACAACTCGTGGATCTGCTTGATCGCGATCCAACGGATCTGTGTTTCCGCACAAATCACACGCCAGCCCTGCGTCACAATTTGATTCATGGCGACAAACTTCGCGTCTGATGACAGTAAGGCTGCGTAGACGCGATCTGCTTTCTTGATTTGCTGCGATGTATCGGCGTCGAACACGCCCTTGTTCATGGCAGAGCAATAAGTCACCCGAAACGCGGCGGCCGAAACCACTAGCAGTTCCTTGATAGTGCCATGGCTTATGCCCAGCTCGGTGACCAGCTCGCTCGGACTATCTTTGTCGGATGTGTACAGCAATACAAGGTTATCCATCTTGGCCCCAATCGTTCAGAGTCCGCGGGTGCACTAGGATCAGTTGCCGGACAGCCCATTCAATCGTGGTCGAAAATCAGCCCACTTGGAGAATAACCGTTTGGTTCGGGGGCGCTCGGCCACGAACGGCGGCTATCGGCCAATAGCGGAGGCCCGAACGAGAAACTTCTCACTCGCGTTACTACGGATAGTCGGCACAATCGCGGCTCAAAACGTTACCGACTATTTGACGCTCTCACTCAAAACCATCCAGGTACCTCGGGGCAAGGTTGTGTCGGTCCGGCTTCGAGGGTTTGCTGGAAGATGGTGGTGATCGACTTGGGCGAAGTCCCCGCCCGGAACTTGTCGCCGTTGCAGGCCGCGCCTCCTCCGCAGGAAATCGGGGAAAGTGCACCTGTGGTCGCGTTGATTGCATAGGCCGTAACGTCGTTGTTGCCTTCGCTTGCCACATAGGCATAAGGAGACGTAAGAAACGTGCTGTGGGTCGTAACGGAGCTGGCAGAGCCTCCCATCGAGAAATCATTGCCGTTGCAACCCGGACCGCCCCCGCAGAGTACGCGCGCAAGCATCCCGGTGGTGGCGTCTACGGAGTACGCAGAAACATCGCCGGAAGCGTAATTCGCCACGTACAGAAATTTGCCCCAGGCGTAGAGGGAGCGGGGACCGTTTCCTGCCTGGAAATTGTCCCCATTGCAGCCCGCGCCACCCCCGCAGGGAACGCGCGTAAGCGCCCCCGTGGTGGCGTCGATGGTGTGGGCCGAAACGTCATTGTTGGTCTCGCTTGCCACATAGGCGAACTTGCCCGAGCTTTCCACGATGACAGCACTGGCAAAACCCCCCATCTGGAAATTGACGCCGTTGCAACCCGCGCCGCCGCCGCAGGAAATCGGCGCAAGCGCCCCCGTGGTCGCGTTGATTGCATAGGCCGACACATCGCCGGAGGCGTAATTCGCCACGTAGAGGAATTTGCCTGAGGGGTGCACGGTGACGGAGGTCGCATTGGTCCCGGCCCGGAACCTATCTCCGTTGCAACCCGCGCCACCGCCGCAGGAAATCGGCGCAAGCGCCCCGGTGGTTGCGTTGATTGCGTAGGCCGAGACGTCGCTCGACGTGTAATTCGCCACATAGACGAATTTGTTGGCGGGGTGCACGGTGACCGAGGTGGCATTGGTCCCGGCCTGGAACTCATCCCCGTTGCAGCCCGTGCCGCCGCCGCAAGGAATCTGAGTTAGCGCCCCTGTCGCGGCTAAAGAGTAGGCCGAGACATCGCTGGAGGTGAAATTCGCCACGTAGACGAACTTGCGCGACAGGGCGGTGGGGGGAACAGCGGCAGCAATGGAGCGGGGACCGGTCCCCGCCTGGAAATCGTCGCCGTTGCATCCCGCGCCGCCTCCGCAGGAAACCCGAGCAAGCACCCCGGTGGTATCGCTTATGTCGTAGACCGTTACGTCGTCGGAGAAATCGTTAGCCACATACGCGTTGTGCGACATCCCCCAAACCGGAAGTGAGAAGAAGCATGGCTCCTCCGGTGGAGGGTCACCGCCACCACTGCATCCCGTCAAGGAGACGGATACGATCGCAAAGAGTGCGCTGTGCCGGAGCTTCTTCATTGAAGCCTCCTTCCGTCGCAGGGTGTCACAGGCCAAACCCGAACGGGCGGGCCCTGCTCCCGAAGTCATGCTCGCGGATCGGCTCAGGAGGCCGGTCCTTTAGTTGACTGTCACGATGCGCGCGGCGATCTTCTCCCTACAATGGCAGGCTAGAAGAAGCTACTCCCCCCGAAAGCACCTCGCAACCACATGGACCTGTGATGTCAGTAGACTGACACGCGTTGGCGCATTTTCCGCATCCGCACGACAGGAACCGCGCAACCGTCCGCTCGGTTGTTGATTTGGCGCAATACTAGAGCTACGCGCTGAATGCATCTTTATTGGTTTGTCTTAGCAAAGGTCGCTGGCTCAGGCGTGAACTGACCTGCCTGCGCGGGGAGCGCGAGGCGGCATGTGACGACAGCGATCGACCGCGTCGGGTCGTTGGCGGCCAGCAAGCGCCGCAATCAGGCAGCCTTCGGACACTCGCCGTGCGCGCCGCTCGAGCGTTCAGCCCGCGACCCCCGAAGCGCCCCCGCCGCCCCCACCTGCGCGAGTTGCACAGCGCGACGCGGAAGGAAGTTCCTATCCTTTGGCAGGCCTTGTTCAACTCGCAGACGCCTGGGCGTCCAGAAACTTCATCAGCTTCCCGTTGAACGCCGCGGCGGCCTCGAACTGCGCCGCGTGGCCGGCGCCCTCGAACAGGTGTACCTCGACATTGGGAAGACCGCGCACGCGATCGGCATGGTCCGGAGAGGTAGCCCGGTCCTCGCTCCCCCAGAGTACCAGCATGGGTACCTTGATCTCTTCCAGGCGGGACTGCACGGAAGCGATCCAGGCAGCGCCTCTGTCGTTCAACTCCGCCAGCAACTCCATGACTCCCGGCTGCGCGCGGTAGGCGAGCTGACCTTCGACCATCGCGTCGATCAGGTCGTTGATCCGGGCGGGGTCGTGGAACGCCCTGGAGATTACGGTCTTGATCTCTTCGCGCGTGCGGGCGCGGGCCATCTTCGAGCGGAAATCCGTGACCGTGGGCCCCATCCCCGAGGTGCCGAGCACGGTCAGGGAGCGCACTCGCGCGGGGTGGTCCAGCGCAAGGCGCAGCGCCATCAAGCCGCCGAAGGAATGCCCGACGACGTGCGCCCACCCGAATCCCTGGCCGTCCAGCAGGCGCACCAGGAAGTCCCCGTAATCCTCCAGCCGCGGGAGCGCGACCTTGGTGGACGCGCCGCATCCGGGCAGATCGACCGCGAGCACGCGAAAGCGGCTCGCCAGCGACTCGAGATTCGCCAGCCAGGTCCGATGGGACTGGCCGAATCCGTGCACCAGCAGAACCGGCGGTCCCGCGCCAAGCGCGAAAGCGCGCATTTCCACGTTGCCGTGAACTACAGAGATGCTATCCGGGTCGGCCATGGCGCACTCCAGGACTGCAGAGGAGTCTACCCTCGTTTATTGACCACAACGCCGATCGTCCCGCCGATGCAGGGTGCGCCTTGCCTGCGCGCCGCTCGAGCGTTCAGCCCTCGATCCCCGAATCGCGCCCCCCGCCGCCCCCGCCCGCGCGTGTTGCACTGCGCGACGCGGAAGGAAGTTCGTATCTTTCGGCACTGCAGTCCAGGCGGGATTGAGGCGCCGCGCGATCCGAGCATCACCAGTTGATGGGATTGACCCTGGATTCCTTGGGCGTAGCATGAGCGGTACCCCGAGCGCGGACCCGGTGTGCTCACCGCTCGGACTGGGAGCGCTGCGACGGGGACATTCTCGGACAAGAGCGGACAGGAGACCTCGCCATGCAAAAGACTGGCATGTTGGCGCTTGCGTTTCTCGCGTTTCCCACCTGGGCGGGCGCAGACACGGCGCGATGCGGCATTTCCCACCACGTGCGCGTGGGCGGGACGGAAATGAGGGCTTCCGCCATCAGTTTCAGAAACGGCGATCCGGTGAATGCGGCTACCATCGAAAGAATCACGATCTACGATTTCCACGGCCGCGTCGTCCATGACTCGGTGGCCAACGCGCACCCCATCAACACGGACCTGCCCGGAGGAGTGAACATTACAGTCGTCCCACCGCACGCGAACTACTATCTTCGTACCAACCACTTCTGGGGCAACAATCCGATCCCAGATCTGGGCGATGGCATCGACGGCAACAGCCGCGGATTCAGCATGACCGCGGTCGTCGAGTATTCCAAGCCGGGGAACCCCAAGCTGTTCGAAGTCAGCAGAAGCGTCAGAGCGCGCGACCGGTTCTTCGACCCGAACACGGGGCAGGCTTCCGAGGGCGCCGAACGTGCGTATGACTTGCACTCGTGTTCATAGCCGCACGCGACCGGGCGGAGCAGCGATCGGCGGCGCGCTGAGCAGATGCAGTAGCGCGCCGCCGGTAATCTAGCGGCAGTGGCGACCCCACGGGAATCGACGCTAACTCCGGGGCTGTCCTAGCCGTCGTTTCCTCGGGGCGGCTACCGGCGCGGGCGCCGAAGGCGCAGCCGATGGCTGCGGCTGGCAGCCCTAACCATGCTGTTGCGCTAACGCCCTAACTACGCGCAAGGGTACCCCCTGCCAACAACGGCCCCTCGCTTCGTACCCCGCCACTCCCATATTTGCCATAACGCCGGTTACCCCCCGGTGATCCGTGCACCTTGCACTGCGCGCGGCTCGAGCCTAAGGCCCGCGAGTCCCGAAGCGGGCCACCCGCCGTCCCCACCCGAGCGTGTTGCACAACACAACGCGGAAGGAAGTTCCTATCTTTTGCCTGACGAGCGCCGGCGCAGGTCCGCAGCGCGGTCGCGCGGGCTACTTCGCCCGCCAGCCGCCGTCGACTACGAGCGCGTGGCCGTTGATGTAGTCCGCGGCGTCCGACGCCAGGAAGCCCACCGCGTCGGCGACGTTCTCGGGCGTGCCGCGCACCCCGACGGGGACGAGCGCCCGCACCTGGTCCGCGTTCACCGCGACGCCGCGCCCGCTCATGTCGGGCACGCCCGGCCCGAGAATCGCCTGGGAATGCGCCCGCAGCTCCGTGGGGATCGCGCCCGGGCAGACGCAGTTCACGCGGATGCCGCGCGCGGCGTACTGCACCGCCATCTGGCGCGTGAGCCCGACACGCCGTGCTTGGCGGCGATGTAGGCCGCGCCCCCGCCGGTGCCGTTCAGGCCCGCGACCGAGGCCATGTTGACGATGCGCCCGCGCCCGCGCGGAAGCATTTCCTTCAACGCGCGCTTGCAGCTGAGGAAGACGCCGGTGAGGTCGATGTCGATCACCTTGCGCCACAGCGACTCGTCCATCTCGTCCACGTCGAAGTAGCCGTCGAGAATGCCGGCGTTGTTGACCATGACTTCGAGCGGCCCCAGCGCGGCGATCGCCCCGGACACCGCGCGGTCGACGTCCGCGGCGCGACCGACGTCGGCTTGGAACGCGGCGGCCTTGCCGCCGATCCGGCGCGTAGTCTCAGTCGCCGAGGACTCGTCGATGTCGACCGCCGCGACCGAGAAGCCATCGGCCGCGAGCTTCACCGCGATCGCGCGGCCCAGGCCCGAGCCTGCGCCGGTCACGAGGGCAAGGCCGCCGGATTTGCTCACGCCTGCGCCTCGCGGACGAAGTCGTGTGGGCCCACGCCCTGGACCACGCGGATGTGGCGGACCTTATAGAGCTGGGGCTTCGACGGGCTCACGGAGTGCGGGCTAGATTACCACCGGCTCCCCTCACCGGAACGACGCCGAGAAGTCCCGAGGAAAACCGCATCCAGCTCCCCGAGCCGGAGCTCTTCGCCGAGGGCGGGAGCTACTGCGCGACGGCGCTCCACGAATTGATGCACGGGACGTCCCGTTGGTGGACGGCCCACGATGGACCAGTCAATATTAGGCGCCCAATAGGCGCTCCCACCCAAGTACTTAAATGAACAGCCCGGACGTCCACACGCCCATGATGCAGCAGTACCTGCGCATCAAGGCGGCGCATCCCGACATTCTCCTGTTCTACCGGATGGGCGACTTCTACGAGCTGTTTTACGACGACGCCGAGCGCGCCTCGCGCCTCCTGGACCTGACGCTCACCGCGCGCGGCCAGTCGGCGGGCGCGCCGGTGACGATGGCCGGCGTGCCGGCGCATTCGGTCGAGCAGTACCTGGCCAAGCTGGTGAGGCTCGGGGAGTCGGCAGCGATCTGCGAGCAGGTCGGCGACGTCGCCACGGCCAAAGGCCCGGTCGAGCGTCAAGTGACGCGCATCGTCACCCCCGGCACGCTCACCGATTCGGAACTGCTGGACGACAAGGCCGACAACATTCTGCTCGCGCTGACGGCGGACAAGGCCACCGTGGGCCTCGCCTGGCTGTCGCTCGCCAGCGGCACGCTGCGCGTGGCGGAGGTGGCGCCGCAGGCGCTGGCCAACGAATTGCGCCGCATCGGCCCGGCGGAGATCCTCGCCGCGGAAGGCACCGAGCCGGAGGGCTACTTCATCACGCGCCTGCCCGCCTGGCAGTTCGACGTCGATTCCGGCAAGAAGCGTCTGCTCGAGCAGCTCGGCGCGGCGAGCCTCACGGGCTATGGCGTGGACGACCTCGGCCTCGCCATCGGCGCCTGCGGCGCGCTGCTCGACTACGCGAAGAAGACCCAGGGACAGGCGCTGGCGCACGTCAACGCAGTGTCGGCGGAGCGCACCGCGGAATACCTGCGCATGGACGCCGCGACGCGGCGTAACCTCGAGATTACCGAGACGCTGCGCGGCGAGCCTGCGCCGACGCTGCTTTCGCTTCTGGACCGCTGCGCGAGCGGCATGGGCAGCCGCCGGCTGCGCCACTGGCTGCACCACCCGCTGCGCGATCGCGCGGCAGTCGCGGAGCGGCATGCGGCAGTGGAGCGGCTCCACGGCAGCACGGAGCCGATCCACTCGACGCTGCGCCGCTGCGCCGACGTCGAGCGCATCACCGCGCGCATTGCACTGAAGAACGCGCGGCCGCGGGACCTTTCGGGATTGCGGGACAGCGTCGGGCTGCTGCCCGGGCTGCGGCAGGCGGTACCCGGCGAAAGCGCGCTTCTGCAGCTGCTGATGGCCGATCTGGAGACGCCGCAGGCTTGCCTCGATCTCCTGCGCCGCGCGGTCGCACCGGAGCCCGCGGCACAAGTGCGTGACGGCGGCGTGATCGCCGAGGGCTACAGCGCCGAACTCGACGAGCTGCGCCGACTGCAGTCCGGCGCCGGCCAGTTCCTGGTGGAGCTGGAAGCGCGCGAGCGCACGCGCACCGGCATCCCCAACCTGCGCGTGGCCTACAACCACGTGCACGGCTACTACATCGAGGTGACGCACTCGCACGCCGAGAAGATCCCCGCCGAGTACCGCCGCCGGCAGACCCTGAAGAACGCCGAGCGCTACATCACGCCCGAGCTGAAGGCGTTCGAGGACAAGGCGCTCTCGGCGCGCGATCGCGCGCTGGCGCTGGAGAAATCGCTCTACGATGAACTGCTCGAAAAGCTGGGCGCGTACCTTCCCGAGCTGCAGCGCATTGCGCGCGCACTCTCGCAGCTCGACGTGCTCGCCGCCTTTGCCACGGTGGCGCAGGAACGCGGCTACTGCCGGCCGCAATTCGTGGACGACGTGCGCGTCGACATCGAGGCCGGGCGCCACCCGGTGGTGGAAGGCCAGGTCGAGCGCTTCATCGCCAACGACGCGCGCCTCGCGCCGTCGCGCCAGCTGCTGCTCATCACCGGGCCGAACATGGGCGGCAAGTCCACCTACATGCGCCAGGTGGCGCTCATCGTGCTGCTCGCGCACGCCGGATCCTTCGTGCCCGCGAAGGCCGCGCGCCTCGGCCCGATCGACCAGATCTTCACCCGCATCGGCGCCGCCGACGACCTCGCCGGCGGGCGTTCGACCTTCATGGTGGAGATGACCGAGAGCGCCAACATCCTGCACAACGCCACCGCCCAGAGCCTGGTGCTGATGGACGAGGTCGGCCGCGGCACTTCGACCTTTGACGGCCTGGCGCTCGCCTGGGCGATCGCGCGGCAGCTACTCGAGAGGAACAAGGCGCTTACGCTCTTCGCCACCCACTACTTCGAGATGACGCGCATCGCGCTCGAGTACAAGGAAGCGGCCAACGTGCACCTCGACGCCGTGGAGCACAAGGACAGCATTGTCTTCCTGCACGCGGTGGAGGAAGGCCCGGCCTCGCAGAGTTACGGCCTGCAGGTGGCGCAGCTCGCCGGCGTGCCGAAGGCGGTGATCCAGCGAGCCCGGCGCATCCTGCAGCAGCTGGAAGAGGCGAGCCGCGCCGGCGGCGCCCAGGCGGATCTGTTCGCGCGGCCCGCCGCCGAGGAGCCCGAGCCGCAAGCCGATGCGCTGCGCGACGCGCTGTCGCAGGTCGATCCGGACGCGCTCTCGCCGCGCGAAGCGCTGGCGCTGCTCTACCGCCTGAAGCGGCTCTGAACCCATGCAGCTCGTCGACATCGGGGCCAATCTCACGCACGCGTCGTTTCACGACGATCTCGATGCGGTGCTCACCCGCGCGCGTGCGCACGGCGTCGCGCAGATCGTGGTCACGGGCACGTCGGTCGGGGAGAGCCGCCGCGCCGCGGCGCTTGCCGACGCGCACGGCCTGTACGCCACGGCCGGCGTGCATCCTCACCACGCACGCGAGTGCGACGACGCCACCATCCCGGCGCTGCGCGAGATCGCCGCGCACCCGAAGATCGTCGCCATCGGCGAATGCGGCCTCGATTTCAACCGCAACTATTCGCCGCACCCCAGCCAGGAGAAATGGTTCGTGGCGCAGCTCGAGCTCGCCGCCGAGCTCGGCAAGCCGCTCTTCCTGCACTCGCGCGATGCGCACCCGCGCTTCGCCGAGATCCTGAGGAACCTGCGCGTGGGCAGGGCCGTGGCGCATTGCTTCACCGGCGAGGCGGCCGAGCTGCGCGCCTATCTCGACCTCGGCCTGCATATCGGCATCACGGGCTGGATCTGCGACGAGCGCCGGGGGCGCCACCTGCTCGCGCTGGCGAAGGAGATTCCGCAGGACCGGCTGCTGCTCGAGACCGATTCGCCCTACCTGACGCCGCGCGATCTGCATCCCCAGCCCAGGGCGCGGCGCAACGAGCCGGCGCACCTGCCCCACATCCTGCGCGCCGTGGCGCGCGCCCGCGGCGAGGCACCGGAGGCGCTCGCCGAAGCGACGACGCGCAACGCGAGGGCGTTCTTCGGCCTCGCATGAACTTCGCCCGCTCGCCGCACGCGAGCGCCCCTAGCCCCAGTCGTTTTCCGGATCGCGCTCGTGGTCGTGCCGCTCGATGACCTCGCGCACGACGCCGTCATCCGAGAACTGCACGAACAGCACGCGCAACTCCCGGACCGCGTGGCGCCATGGGTACTCCCAGACGTCGCGCTGCTGGCGCGGCAGGCGCATGACGCTGATCGGCGGCCCGAGCAGCTCGCGCACTTCAGCGGCGCGCATGCCGGCGCGCACGCTGTGGATGTTCGCGTAGGTCAGCCGCTGGTCGAGCGCGCGCAGCACGCCATCCGGCCCGATGCGCGCGACGTAGACGGCGGGCCCGGCGCGGTAACGCTCGAAATACTGCAGCGTCCCGCCGTCCGGGTGCTTCAGCTCGAGGGCGGGCAGGCCCATGAGCGTCCTGACCTCGGCCGCACTCGATTTCCCGGGCACCAGCGTGTGCCCGTCGATGGCGGCGCAGCCCGCAATGAGCAGCGCCGCAAGCCCGCCCGACATGCGCATCATGGCTTGCTCCTCAGCACCTCGATCCACTTGCCCAGGGGATCCACCCGCACCCAGTCGCCCGTCTTCAGCACCTCGCGCGGGTGCGGCGTCCAACCCTCGGTGATGGTGATGCCGGCGAACACCGCGCCTTGCACCATCACCGGGTTGGTCACCCCGAAGATGAACGCTTTGGGCGCGATTTTCTTCCATTGCAGGTCGTAAAACGCCCAGCCCGCGGCGATGCCGCCCTTGGCGGTGGGGAAGAAGCACACCCGGTCCTTGATATTCTCGCCCTCGAGCTTGTGGCCCGGCTTGGTGATGACGCCGCTCCAGCGGTCGAGGTCGTAGCGCGGCGAGAACCCTTCTTCCGAGAGCAGCGCCACGCCTTCCACCGGCGGACCGAAGGCGCGCGCCA